>Ga0208960_1000025_pt1 | contig 82892 bp, 82 predicted proteins | sample GreLakmeON33MSRF_FD_187703 | JGI IMG/M metagenome (GOLD analysis project Ga0208960, IMG submission 187703) | Freshwater lentic microbial communities from great Laurentian Lakes, MI, USA - Great Lakes metaG ON33MSRF (SPAdes) | ecosystem: Environmental > Aquatic > Freshwater > Lake | place: Great... | reverse complement strand
GAATAAAATGAAATCTAAAAAGCCAGAATCTATAATGGCATCTGATGAAATTGCTCTCGGTAAAATTGCGGCCGAATTAGTTTTTGTAGAGCTCAAGAAATGTTATGACATTGGAAATCTTTTCGTACTGGGCTGTCCCGGTGGCCGCACTCCCCGATCAACTTATAGCGCGTTGGCGAATTTGATAAAGAGAAATAATCAGTCTTTAAGCCATGTGGTGATTGCCATGATGGATGACTACGCTGTTCAAAGTAACGACGCATCATTTAACAATGTCGATATCAAATCTCATTTCAGTTGTAAGAAATTTGCTTACGATGAAATTAGAGATGTATTAAATGGGGATTTGCCTGATAAAAATCAAATCCTAATGTCAAATGTTCTAATTCCAGATGCTAGAGACCCCAAGACCTTTGAAGATACCCTAATGAAATTAGGTGTCGATATATTTTTGCTAGCTTCAGGTGCCAGTGATGGCCACGTTGCTTTTAACGGATTTGGAAGCGGCAGAAATGACAGAACTCGCATAACACCATTGTCAGTAGAAACTCGCAAGGATAATTTGAAAACTTTCCCAGATTTTTCATCACTTGATGAAGTACCAAAATACGGGGTTACAGTTGGTCCGGCGACCATCGTAGATGTTTCAAAGCAAGCAATTATGTTGTTGGCCGGTAGTGAAAAAAACCGGGCTTATAAAAGAATTTCTACGGCAACCAAATATGAATCTGATTGGCCAGCCACAATTATCGCTGAATGCAGCAACGCGTTAATCATTGCTGATAAATTCGCCGCAACTTCTAATTAGTAAGGCTATCTAGCGCATAAATGGCAGTACCTATTACTCCTGCATCTGAAACTGCGGCGTTTGAAATATTTCCGTTGTAACCCAATTCTTTAGCTATTTTTCGAAAAGAGGTTAGCACTAGGTTACGATAAATCTCGCTACCCATCCAAAGTCCGCCGCCAATTACGATTACCTTAGTTGGCAATGAATTCCCAAAAATGGCAATTTCCCTTCCTAAAATTGCAGCTGCAGATTCAATAATTTCTCTAGCCAAACTGTTGCTTTTAAAATCAGCAAATAGTGAATTTGCATTAATATTCGTATCTCCGGTAATAGCGCTATACCGACGAGCGATTCCTAGGCCAGAAGAAAAATTTTCAAGCGGCGCAATTTCACTGCCAGTGTCTATTTCAATTACGCCGAACCCGATGGCTCGTCCATCAAAGCCCGAAATAGGCTTTCCGCCAATGAAATGTGTGTGCGAGATGCCGGTACTAATAGTTATATAGACGAAATCAGATTCATTCTTACCACTACCCAATCGAGCCTCAGCGATTCCAGCACATCTGACATCGGATTGAATAGTCCAAGGTACTGGCAAGATTTGTGAAAAATCCAAACTAGGTTGAATCTGCCAATCTATTTGATCCTTACTAGTTAAATTGCCCGCTAAGTCTACGTATTCAGGAAAGCCGGCTGCAGCGCTAAATATCGAGATATCTTCGTTATTTGCTATAACGTGCAATGTTTTAATCATTTTCTTGGTGCGATCTAGATTTTGATCAGCTAATCCTGTGACACTATCCCTACTTGCTTTTAAATCTTTATGTATAATTTTAAGGTTTCTATCAACAATTGCACCAGATATTTTTGAAGCTCCAACATCTATAGCCAAGACCATCGGATTGTTTTTGATCATTTGCAAAACACTATTATGAAATAACTTTCTGCCAGATTTTATATAGTGCATCTGCAGCAGCCGGAGTTGCAGTCATAATTCCGCCAGTCTCTGGAAATAAGTTAACTTTCCCAGTTTCGTCATAAACAACGCCGCCCGCTTCATGCACAATTATCACAGCTGCTAAATGGTCAATCGGGCTGAATTGGCCAATCACTGCGCCAACGCCACGATTAGCCGCTACTCCGTTTACGGTTAAAGTTCCGGATCCCATTATTCGCATCGTGCAGAAGTTCTTCGCTAGCTCTTCAAGTAGGCCGAGCATTCCGGGCCAAGGTTGATAAGCCGCCAACTCCGTCGAAACTATACGACTACTAAGCGGATTTTCTACACCAGTTAAGTTCTCAACTTTTAGAGTTTTACCATTAACTTTCGCGCCTTTACCTTTTGCAGCTTCATAAAGTTCATCACGCCATGGGTCAATCACGATTCCAAGTAACGGCGTGCGATTAAAGGCTAGCGCTAGTGAAAATGAACTCCAAGGCATTCGATTTGCAAAATTCGTGGTGCCATCAATTGGATCTAAATACCAAGCTGGTGTTTCGGCAAGATAAGTGCCCCCCATCTCCTCGCCCACGAAATTATGGCCAGGAAAATTAGCAGAGATTACTTCTCGAACATGGGCTTCAATCATTACATCGATTTCAGTAACGATATCGGCAGGATTTTCTTTCAATTCAATCTTTCCTGGGTCCATCGATTTTGCTACCAGAATCGCCCATTTTCCAAGATCTCGCGCGACTATTAGCGCACGATCAAGATCGATATCTGCTGCACTTTTCTCATTTTTAGAAATTAAAGGCGGTTCACTAAGTACTCGCTGTAATAGCGCTAACTCGTTTGTTGTAACAGAATCGATTCCAATAGCTTTTGCCCAACGCATTGTGGCTTCATCATCAACAGTCCAAATTGATACTTTGCAGCCAAGTGCGTGAGTAGCTTCGACTTTGCTCTTGGTTAAGAATGAATAATGGTAATTTATGAAAGTTGGTTTTAACTCAGCAATATCAGCGGCAGTCACCGTTGCATTAACATCCCACGGCATCCAGATATTCGCACTCTCTGAGAGCGAGCGAATAATACGCATGCCTTCTAAGTCGCCACACCAGTAAATCTTTGCACTGCTCTTTGATGCAACTTCAAAAGCTAATTTTGCGGGACCACTCTCTCCCATATCTATCATCAAAACTGATTTAGAGTTCTCAAAGAGCGGCAATACATCGGAAAGCAGCGGTATTTTATTCTCGGCTGCGCCAAGCTCAGAAATTTCGGACCAATTAACTTCGGAAACATTCCTATCTAAACCCCAAAGTCTTTCTAGGGTTGGGTCATGTATTACTACTACTTTTCCATCTTTGGAAATTTGAACATCAATCTCAACAACAGCTGCACCAGAATCAATCGCAGATTTAATCGCAACGATTGTGTTCTCGCGAAAGCGACTGGAATCGCCTCGATGAGCGCAAATATTTGTTGAGTTTGTGGACATTAGAATTAAGCAGTTCTTACTAGCTTGCCATCCCGATAAATCAGCGCTTTAGTGATGTTAGCAAAACCGGCATCGCCAGCCTTAGGAACTTCACTGGAAACAAATGCTCTTAACTCTGCATCGTTTCGTTTTAAATAGACTTCATAGAAATGACCACGCGGCACAACCAAAGTAACGGTCGCAGCAACGCTGCCAGGTATTTGGTTTTTGCTAAAGAAAACATCCTCAGGGCGAATTCCGATCACATCACTGCCAGCAGAAATCGCACCGTTTTCGAATGATCCAGTAACGCGGTTTAGTGAGCCAATAAAGTTAGCTACATATTCAGTTTGTGGCGCATCATAAAGCTCCTGTGGCGTACTAAATTGTTCAATGCGTCCTTCATTCATAACAGCAATTCGATCTGAAATAGATAGCGCTTCATCTTGATCATGGGTCACAATTACCGTGGTAATGCCGAGCCGGCGTTGCAGTTCGCGAATATCTTCACGAACTTTAACGCGGAGCTTTGCATCAAGATTAGAAAGTGGTTCATCGAGCAAGAGAATGTCTGGCTCTTGAACTAAAGCTCGAGCAAGTGCAACACGTTGTTGTTCGCCGCCAGAAATTTGAGCTGGGCGCGAATCTTTATGGTGCATTAAGTTCACCATTTCTAGGACATCGTGTACTCGTTTTTCAATCTCGGACTTCGACATTTTTCTTACCTTGAGCGGATATGCAACGTTCTTAAAAACGGTCATGTGTGGCCAGAGCGCATAATTTTGGAAAACCATTGCGCTCGGGCGCTTTTCTGGTCCAATTTCAGTTACATCTTTCCCGGCTAAGAAAACTTTTCCAGATTCCGGAATTAAAAATCCAGCAATCATGCGAAGTGTCGTGGTCTTGCCGCAACCTGATGGACCGAGCAGTGAAACCATCTCGCCCTTGTTAACTACAAGGTTTAAGTCATCGATGATTACTCGACCACCTAATATTTTGCGGAGGCCGACTAGCTCGAGACCTTCTCCACTTTGATTAGCCATTGCTATCTACTCGCTTTCATCATTTGATCTGGAAACCTTCAGCCAATTGGCCACCGATGATGTGCTTACGTGCTAAACCTATTAGAAGAACTGATGGGATCGTTAAAAGTATCGAAAATACTGCAGTAACTTGAATTGGGTAAGTTTCGACAATCGCATACATCGCAGTTGGCATGGTGTAGATAGTTGGCGCGCCAATCAAGAATGTTCCTTGGGCTTCATCAAATGCATAAATGAACGACATGACCATTGCTACTAAAATTCCGGGCATTGCCATTTTTAACGTGATGGTACGGAAAACCCGGAACTTGCCAGCGCCAGCATCGCGGGCTGCTTCTTCTAAGGATTTTGGCACTGCTGCAAAGGCCGCAGCTGGAATCCAAGTCATGAAAATAATAGTCCCTAGTACTTGAATAATAATTACACCAACAAGCGTGCCCATCAAGTTTAAGAAATAATAAAGTGTTGCAATGGTTGCAAATAACCCAATTTTAGGAAAAGCATTTGATGCAAACATTATAATTAAAAAAGATTTGCGACCCCAATAGTTGTATCTGGCTGATGCATAAGCGGCTGGTAAACAAATAACTGCAGAAAGTAATACAACTATGGGAGAAATAATTAATGAGGTTTTCATTGCGTCAACAAGAGTTGGAACCTCAAATACTTTACGGAACCAATCCAGCGTCCAGCCTTTCGGCTTATAACTAGGGAATAACCACTCGGTTGCAAATGCATGTATTGCTAACCAGAGTAATGGTCCTACGATCAAAAGCAGCATGAAGCCCGAGAAAAGTGATAGTAATACCTTTACACCAACTGATTTAGTGTAGAGATTGAGCGGCTGGACATCCTTTGCCATCAAACTCTCCCACTCTCTTTAGCATTGCGAAAATTTGCCCAAATATAGAAGAACGCGATCCCAGAAGCAGCGGCAAAAACAATAAACGCCATAACTATCGACTGTTGTGGTCGATTATAGACAGAGAAGAAGTTGGTGATTTCTACGCCAAACATAGTTGGCTGATTTGCTCCTAAGAAAAATGGAACTGTGAATGAACCTAAGATGCCGATAGAAGTGAATGTGAGAGCAATAATTATCGGAATCAAAGCTAACGGCAACATAACCGTTCTAATAATGGTAATTAAACTCGCGCCAGCATCTTGGGCAGCTTCGATTAAAGCATTGGGTACAGATTGTAATCCTGAAGTTATCATTAATGTCGCGAACGGCAACGAGACCCAGATTGAACCAATAATAACAGCAAGCATCGTTGATGTTATCTGTGGAACATCGATACCAAACGAATGAAAAATAGTGCGATAGAGGCCAGCGCTACCATAAAAGGTATAGAGCGCCCACGAAGAAATTACTACTGGAATAAATAGCGGTGTTAGCGAGAGCGCAGTCAACACGGAGGAAAGTTTTCCGCCACGAAGTCGTTGTAATAAACCAATTCCGGTTGAAAATAACAAAACAAATACTGTCGCAACAAATGAAACTATTAGCGTTGTTTTTACATCTCCGGCAAAACGTGGATCCGCAATTACATCTTTATACGCTTGCAGGGTGAATAACTTGCCATCTCGGCCGCGCACATCTTGGCCAATAATTGAAAGTACTTCGTTGAGGCCACCGGTGAAACCAATTGAGAATAAGAAAGCTAAACCAATTGGAAATCCAATAAATGTACCGAGCACCAAAATAGGTGGCAAGGCCATGAACAAACCAAGAACAGAGAGCTTTGGATCTTTCGACCCAAAGCTCTCGTTAGCGACTTGGTTTGTAGCCGCAGCGCTCAATCTATTTACTTACCAGGAACTTCAAGCGCCCACTGATTTTTGAAATCAGTATTATTGCTAGACAAATAGCTCGAGCGTAGTTTTGAGACATCTGTGCCAACCGCAAACTTACCTTGGTTAGCAGTGCTCAACATCGACACTGGAACAACTGGATAGCCGTTTAGTGTGCCACCCACGATGATGTTCTGTGCTACTGGTGAAAGCAACCAGTTCACGAAACGTTGGGCCGCAACGCCTTGGCGAGTTCCCTTCGGAATTCCCAAAATTGCTGGTCCACCTGTGAGCGATCGGTCACTTACTTGAGCAACCTTCCAATAACTTGGAATGGTTCCAGCTTTTAGACCGCTAAGGAACTGATCTGACCAAACTGTTGCCATATCGACTGATCCGTTAGAAACCAACGAAAGAGTTGCAGCGTTGTTTGATGGGTAGGTTCCATTTTTGCCGTATGTGTAAGGGTTTAGCGACTTGAGTAAATCAAATCCTTGCTTCCACTTAGCTTGTAGCGGCTTATTAACTTCAGTTACCAATTTTTCGATTTCTGCATCGGTAAGGTACTTATCGACAACGGTCTGTGCAAATGAATACCCGCTACCGCCACCTGATGGCACGTTATATGTGAAACGGCCTGGGTTCGCTTTAATCCAAGCAATAAGGTCATCAAGAGTCTTTGGTGGAGTTGTAACAACTTGTGAATTATAAGCCAAAAGTACTGTTGAGGCTCGATAAGGAATTCCACCCTTGCTCATTGCTAATAACGAAGCAGGAACGTTATTGATATTTGGCATTCGAGAACTTGTAGGAATCGTTAAATAGCCTTTTAATCCAAGCTCCTGAACAAATCCAGCTTCAATAACATCAAAGCCTGCATCTCTTTTTAATTTTGACGCTGCTATTATTTTTGCGAGTGTAAGCGCATCATTTTTTCCATGAAGATCAAAAGAAGATACGTCAACGTTGTAATTTGGGTTTGCTTTTTCAAATGCGGGAATTAATTCCGTAAGCCACATTCTTTCAACGTTAGTATCTCCAGATACATACAAACGAACTTGAAATACTGCAGCGTGGCTTGTGGATGCAGTGAAGCCAAGAGTGGCGACTGCTAAACCAGCTACTGCAAGTATTGATACGAGTTTATTTTTACGCACTAAAAGTGCCTCCTCCAAGTAATAAGGAATAGACCGGATGTCGATTTCCTTCGAACAGGTAGGATGTAAACTATCAGTACGTCAGACATCGTCAAGGAGTTAGGCTCAATTCCGCATGAAATCCGCGCTAACCCTTAATGAACTTGTAGGGCGTCAAAATCGACATACCCGTTGGGAGCTAGTAGAGCGAATTCCTCTTGCTTTCTCAACTCATCACCCCCAAGGGTTGGCTTTTGTTGGTGATTACATTTTTCTTTCATCGGTCGAGGTTTTAGAAAAACCCCTAAATGTCTTTGATCCGACGCTATCGACTCCGGGACGTGGTCTTGGTCATATGTTTGTAACCGATCACGCTGGAAAACTGCTAAAAGATATAACCATAGGTGCGGGCGATATGTACCACCCTGGTGGAATAGATTTCGATGGCACGAATGTTTGGGTGCCGGTCGGAGAATATAGACCAAAAGGTAAGAGCATGATGTTAACTATTGATGCAAAAAATTTTCAAGTTACCGAAAGGTTTCAAGTAAAGGATTCGATTGGGTGGGCGTTAAGTAACTCAGAGACCGGTTCCATATATGGTGGAAATTGGGGATCTCGAGAGTTTTATGCTTGGAACTCCGATGGTAAAGAACTCGATCGCTGGGAAAATCCAAGTAGTTTTATTGACTATCAAGATTCTCAGTTCGCTGGTAACGGTCAGGTGATTTGCGGTGGAATCGCCAACTTGCCTCAGTCAAATGGGTTAGGCGATTATGAATTAGGCGGTATGGCCATAGTTGACTTTGTCAACCGACGAATAGATTATGAAACACCAATTCAATTCTTCAGCAAAGCTGGTCATGTACTGACACGAAATCCATTTGCACTCACAAGCGAAAACAATGATCTATTCCTACATGTTGCACCTGATGATGGTTTTGATCTAAATGGCACGGAGTTATTGAAGTTCAAAGCTTGTAATTAATTACTTTAGGAAATTTGAATTCTTTATCACTGCATAAATCGGTCTCGCACCTCTAAAAAATTAAAGTATAGATTTTAGGAAATCAATACTTTCTCTTACTGCTGAAATTGGACCGGCTCCAACTGCTGGAGCTTGATCGAGCATCACATCTTGTTCTAATACTAGTTTGCCTTCGTAATTAATGCCATCAAGAAAGCGAATTACTTCAGATATTTGAGCATCGCCCTGCCCAAGTGGCTTATACATGCCATTTTTAACTTCAGTTGAATAAGTCGAAGTTCGATTTTGAATCCGTGCGGCCGCGGCTGCATCACAATCTTTTAGATGAACATGTTTCACTCGTGAACCCGCGCGCTTAGCAATATCCAAAGGATTGCCACCGCCAACCACAATATGTCCAGTATCAAGACATAAGTTGATGTCAGTTTCATTTAGTAAGAAATCTAAATCATTTGGCGTTTCAAACATTGTGCCTGCGTGTGGATGTAACACCATTTCCAAACCAAATTCTTTGGCAATCTCAGTGATCATTGGTAGCGACTCCGAAAATACTGCCTTCGCTTCGGCATCCATCGGATCTCGAGAGTCGTAATCGCCATCTTCAGCTGGCGTAGCCAATACAAAATTACCAGCATTTAATTTGGCTAAGACTTCTGCTTGGCGGCGTGCTCTTTCATAGGACGCTTTCAAGCGATCTTTTTTATGTAAAACAATCGGAACGAAGGCGCCACATAAATCTAAACCATGTCCATCTAAAACTCTTGCTAACTCTTTTGCATTTTGCGGCAGGTAACCATCAGGGCCTAACTCTGTCGCGGTAATTCCGCATTCGCGCATTTCAGTTAACACCCGGTCGGCTTCAATTTGATAACCCCAACCGTTTGCTTCGCAAACGCCCCAAGAAATTGGTGCGCCGGCTAATTGCTTTTTCAAATCCAATTAAATTTGCTCCAATGACCAGGCTTTAACGCCTCCCAAAATTCCGGCGGTATTAGAAACGATCACTACGTCATCGCCTAAAACTTGCAGAACTTCAGTGCGAATACGACGTGAATTACCCCCGCCAATATAAAGACGATCCCAATGAAAAACTTTTCGAAGATCTTCAACCATTAATCGGATTCGACGCGACCAGAATAAATCACCAAGACGACGGAGTTCAGTCTCGCCAACCCAAGTGTCATAAGTGGTGTTTCTCCGTACCGGCGCCATTGACATTTCAAAGTGTGGTGCAAGTTTTCCACCATCAAACATTGAGAATCCGAGCCCAGTTCCAAGCGTAATTACAACTTCTAATCCAGAACCATTAATTACACCAGCTCCATGCACTTCAGCATCATTTAAAACGATTGCAGGCTTTTTGAAATGTTCCGCAAAGGCTCGTTGAATATCAAAACCTTTCCATTGTTTTTCTAACTCTGGCTCAATTCGAGTGCGTGGACCTTTTGCATTTATGTAATGAGGTGTATGCACAACAACGCCATGTCGCAACATGCCAGGCATTCCTACAGTTAGTCGATCAAAATTCGGTAAACCTTTTGAGATGCCATCAATAGTTTCAATCAAATGAGTTGGAGAAAGTGGATATGGAGTTGGCACTGCCACTGGCTGCGCATGTAACGTGCCAGCGCTATCTAGAACCGAGCCTTTGATAAATAACCCGCCGCAATCAATGGCGAGAGTCATCACGCTGGTTGAATGCATCTCCATGTATATAGTCAAGCAAAATCTCGTTCAGAAAGATAATCGGAGCGCTCGGGATATCTTTGCTACGCGCATATCGGTAGAATCCACACATGTTAGACCTCCTCACCATTGGCCGAATTAGCGTTGATTTATATGGGCAAGAAGAAGGTCACGGCTTATCTGATCCGCAAACATTTCAGAAATCTGTGGGTGGCAGCCCTACAAATGTTGCGATTGGAACTGCTAGATATGGCCATAAAACCGCAGTAATAACTGGAGTTGCCAGCGATGCGCTCGGCAAATTTGCGATTGACGAATTAAAAAAATTCAGCGTTTCAACAGAATTTGTAATTAAAACTCCAACTGGGAAGACCCCGATTGTGGTTGCGGGTATTAAAGATCCAGATAACCCTGAATTTATTTTTTATCGCGATAGCAGCGCGCCAGATACAAAAGTAGAAAATTCAGAAGGGTTAACCAAAGCAGTTCAATCCGCAAAATATTTTTGGTTTACTGGGTCTACCCTTTCACAAACGCCGCTTTCCAATACTGTAATTGAGCTACTTAAATCCAGAAGTGGCGAAGTAATCTTTGATCTTGATTATCGACCTTCGTTTTGGAGTTCGCCTGAAATTGCTCATAAAGATATTTCTGCTGCAGTTAAGTATGCAACTATCGCAATTGGAAACTTGGAAGAGTGCGCGGTAGCAACTGGCTTACCGAAAAACTCTAGCGCTGCAGAATTCGCGGCTGCCTTGCTCTCCATGGGCCCAAAATTGGCGATCGTTAAAGGTGGTTCTACTGGCGTATTGGTAGCTCATGGAAATAGCGCCACTGCAATTCCAGGGCTACGTATAAAAACTAAATGTGGCTTAGGTGCCGGCGATGCATTTGGTGCGGGCGTAGTACATGGGCTCTTATCTGGCTGGAGTCCAGAAGATTCAGTCTCCTTTGCAAATGGCGCTGGAGCTTATGTTGCTTCCCAATTAATGTGCAGTGATGCAATGCCGACTGAAGTTCAAGTTCGAGAATTGATGGAGCGTTCAAAGTGAGCGAACGCTTCTTCCCATTTAGCTCTGGCGTTAAATCGATAACTCCAGAAATGGCCGGGTGGCGATATTCCGGATTACAAGTAATAAGCATCACGGCTGGGAAAACCGATATTTCTCAATACTTTTCTGGAGATATTGAAGCGGCTCTAATTCCATTAAACCTACAAAATTTCAAAGTTAACGTCTCCGGCAATGAACATTTATTAGTTGGGCGATCTGGAGTTTTTGTTGGCGCAAGTGATTGGGTATATATCGCATCAAATGAAAAGGTCGAGATAATTACAGAAACTGCCGGAGAAGTTGCGATTGCTACCGCTTCAGTAAAATCAAGCTTCCCAAGTTGTTATATTGAAAAAATAAGCAAGGTAGAAATTCGTGGGGCAGGAATGGCTACTCGCGAAGTTCGCCCCTTTATGCATCCCGATGTATTCCCTAACGCTGAGAAATTAATGGCTGTTGAAGTTATTACTCCGGATGGCAATGTCTCTAGTTTTCCGCCACATCGACATGATGGCATCAAGGGTTGCGATGTTGAGAATGAAGAAATTTATTATTTTAGAATCGGAAAAATATCGAGCGCACATGGCGATTGCGAAGGTTTCGGACTCCATCGAACTTACTCTGCACCGGAAGATCCAGAATTCTTTGATGAGACCGTGACTATTCATGATGGCGATATTTACTTGGTGCCGCGCGGTTACCACGGTCCTTGCGCTGCGATGCCGGGTTATCCGATGTACTACTTAAATGTTCTCGCAGGTCCGAGCCGAAAGCGCACTATGGATTTTTGCGACGATCCCAACCATGCTTGGCTTAGAGATAGTTGGAAGCACCAAATTCCCGATCCCCGAGCTCCCTGGCAGGTGAAGCAATGACTTTGATGACTACATCGCAAGCCATAGTTCGCTGGTTGACCGCGCAGAAAATAATTATTGATGGTGAAGTTAAACCTTACTTTGCTGGAACATTTGCAATTTTTGGCCACGGCAATGCGTTAAGTCTTGGTGATGCGCTCTTTGATTCACAAAATGAGATGAAAACATTCCGCGGCCAGAGTGAAGAAGGCATGGGTTTAGCTGCAGTTGCTTATGCGAAAGCAATGCGCCGCCAACAATGCATGGTGGTAACAACTTCAATCGGACCAGGTGCGCTAAATGTGGTTACTGCAGCCGGAACCGCGTTAGCAAATCGATTACCGATGTTAATTTTAGTTGGCGATACTTTTCAAAGTAGAAATCCAGACCCAGTGCTGCAACAAGTTGAACATTTTGGTGAACCTTCAACCACTGTTAACGATGCCTTCCGTCCAGTCGTTAGATTCTGGGATCGGATTACTAACCCTTCACAAATTCTAACGGCGTTACCGCAAGCGTTAATGACGATGTTGGATCCAGCCAGTTGCGGCCCAACTTTTTTTGCGCTGCCACAAGATGTGCAAGCAACTGGATTTGATTATCCAGAAGCATTCTTTAACGAAACTATTCACGAAATTCCAAGACCTCGTCCAGATTTGAGTGAATTGAATAAATGCGTTGCGCTGATAAATAACGCCAAGCGCCCAGTATTAGTCGCAGGCGGCGGAGTTCACTACTCGCTCGCCGAAAAAGAATTAGCGGCTTTTGCCAAAGAACAACAGATTCCAGTGGTTGAAACCATGGCAGGAAAATCTTCGCTCCCGTGGAGTAATCCGCTACTTGTTGGACCGCTCGGTGTTACCGGTTCGGATCCAGTCAATCAATTGGTAAGTGAGTCCGATTTAATTATTGCAATCGGAACTCGGTTACAAGATTTCACAACTGGTTCTTGGACGCTCTTTAGCGAGAAGAATATTGTGGCTATAAATGCAGCTCGATTTGATGCTACCAAACGTCGCGCAAGCGCTGTAGTAGGCGATGCGCTGGCCACGATTTCAGAGCTACGCATTCAAGTTAAACCTACTAATAGAGCGAATTGGATCGCTCGAGCTAAATCGTTGAAAAATAGCAACGTGGTATTACGCACCAGCCGCGAGAAATTGAAATCCGAGTTACCAACTTATGCCCAAGTTGTAATTGCGGCTAATGAAATTGCTCGACCTGAAGATTATGTATTAACGGCAGCTGGAGGTTTACCTGGCGAGTTAAATAACAATTGGCTTGCTAAATCAATCGCATCATTTGATTGTGAATATGGTTTTTCATGCATGGGCTATGAAATCAGCGGCGCATTCGGAGCTGCGATTGCACAAAAAGATATGAAGAAAATTGGCCGAGTAATTGCAATGACCGGCGATGGTTCTTACATGATGCTCAATTCGGATATTTATAGCGCCGTACTACATGGATATCCATTGACTTTAATCCTCTGCGATAACGGTGGTTTCGCCGTGATCTCTAGATTGCAGACTGGTAATGGCGCAGCTTCATTTAGAACGATGATTACTGAAAATGAATCCGCCGCCAGGGTGGATTTTGTTGCGCATGCAAAATCTATGGGAGCTAATACCCATAGAGTTACTTCAATTTCAGAACTTACTAAGCAATTACAGGCAACTGCTAACTCTAAAGAAGTTGAAGTTATTGTCATCGATACTGAGCCAACGACATGGACCGAAGGTGGCGCATTCTGGGAAGTTGGTGTTCCTGAAGTTTCCGATAAAAAATCAATTCAAGAAGCTCGTGCTAAATTAATTGATGGGAAGAAAGCCCAGCGAAAGTTTTAACTAGTTAACGCAGCTTGGATATTGGCCATTGACACTGCAGAGGCTTCTTGCGAAGGCTCCCAAGCAGTGTCCTGTTCGCTCATTAACCATCCAGAATAATTTAATTTATCGAGCGCAATAAATAACTCTTTAACTTTTAATAGACCGGTGCCAGCTGGAACAAAGAGTTTTAATTCATCAACAGCAAAACCCATGGTTTCAACTTCTTTTGAGATCATTTTTGCCAACACATCGCCGCTCACATCTTTTACGTGAACATGTGAAATCCGATCGCCATAATCAGATACCGCTAGAACTGGATCGCCGCCGCCAACAATCCAATGTCCAACATCTAAACAGAGCCCAATTTTTTCACTTAACATCGCCATTAGCTTCTTAGTTTCACGCGGAGTTTCAATATAAGTAGCACCATGTGGATGAAATGAAGATTTCATTCCGTGCGTTGCTGCAACTGCCGCATGGCGCTCCACAAATTCGGCCATAACTTTAAATCCCATTTCGGAAAGTCCGGGACCGTTATCCGCATTTCCAGCGCTCCGGTCGCGATCTTCGGAGCCATCCGCCGCAAAGACGATCATTTCAACGCCAGCACCCCCAGCTTGCTTAATTATTAACTCAGCTTCGGCTTCGGCTCCTGGCAGCAGACCATCCTCATTACATTTAATTGGCAAATATTGTTCGGCCGGGGCAACGTCATATTTTTTCATCAACTCGCGAAATTCCGAGGATTCGGCTTGTTCACCTGAAACTTGAATTCCTGCAAAACCATATTGCGCAATTTCTGAAAGGAATTTCTCTTTTTGGTTTGGATCATATTTCCAATTCAATGGAACTATGCCAACTTTTGCATTGTGCAATCTAACTCTCGGATTTGTCATTAGAGAACCATCATAACCAAATCAAGGAGAATAGTTGACCAACTAAAATCTGGTGCGCCGCGGCCAGAGGCGTTCTGCGGGTTGTAATATTCACGGACACCACTTTTACGCATCGCTAAAATACTTTGATTGGCAATCACTCGAGCAAGATCTACTCTGCCATGTCGCATTAAACCGCGCGCTAAATACCAATTGCTATTAATCCAAGTTGGTCCGCGCCACACTAGATTTCCGCCAACCGTTTCTGGACGATAAGTCGGGTGGTTCATTGCAGTGCTCGGTATTGGAAATTCCGCCCAATACTCGTCTGGATTGAGCAGATGAGCCATCAATGCTTCGACTTTTTTAGGCGCTAAATCTGCCAACAAGAGCGGCATTAGCGAGGTAAATGTATTAACTCGAAGTTTCTGATTCTCTTTGCCGTTTACATCGTAATAGAGACCATCTGTTTCATCCCAACAAAGTTCTTCTAAGGAATCTCGAGCTTTCGCTGCACGAGCTATATAAATAGCAGCGCCAGCCTCATCTTTAACTTGTAGGCAAAGCTCTGCAAGAACTTTTAAATTTTCAATATAAATAACATTTACCATTACATCTGCAACAACAAAATGATTTAACGCAATCATCTTCTTTGGATCTCGATTAAATTTATCGTAAGGGTCACAAATTGAGTGCCAACCACGATCCCAACTATCGTGCTCTTCATCTTGAATGTTCATTAGCTCATCCCACTTAGGAGAGTGATCGAGGCCAGTCTCATCGGGTTGGACCACGCGAATTAACCCGTCATCAAATGGATTTCTAACGTTATGCAACCATTCATAGAATTTACGAACGCTCGGCAATACTTCGTTAATGAATTCAGCACCGCGGCCACGTTGCGCGACAGCTTGCACTGCTTCAGCTAATAAGGGTGGCTGCATCTCATCTGATAAGTATTTCGAACGGAAAGCAATCGCATAAGTCGAAACCATCTCTTCAAAACTATCGCGTTGCCAGAATGTCACGTGCGAAACAAAACCATCATCATGTTGATTCTTTAATAGACTTTTTATCTCTGCTTCAGCTTTCGCCAAATCAATGTGGCTCAGCGCAATTGCATGAAAACAGGAATCCCAGAACCATTGAAATGGGTAAGTTACAGACGAAGGACAGGTGAAATCAAAATCATGGCCAGACCAAGTTGCGTGGCCGCGCTGGCGATTTTTTATATGGATATTTGTTACTACCGTTTTTAACCATTGCAGGTCTTCCGGAGTAGGTGCGCTACTTTTTTCCATCATGCTTCGAATTATTCTGTAGATACTCGCTACTTTTTACCAAATTCGCTAAGATTTAATGGAAATAAGTCACTTAATTTGGAGGAAAGCATGAACAATCAGATCGTTCGTGTAGGAGTAATAGGTGCTGGCCTAGTGGCTTCTTCCGTGCACCTGCCGATTCTCACGCGACGGAGTGATCTCTTCGCAGTTGCTGCAATTGCTGATTTTAATATTGCTGCGGCTAATTTGCTGGCCGACCGTTTTGGAATAGTTAATAGATTTCCCTCCCCCGAAGAAATGTTTGCATCTTCATTAATAGATGCCGTTGTCATTCTAAATTCAGGAAGCCATGCTGAAGTTGTAGTTAGTGCGCTCAATTCTGGTTTAGATGTATTCTGCGAAAAACCACTCGCCTACTCAAGAGAAGAAATGGAATCTATCGAAGTTGCACTTAGCGCTTCTGGCAAAAAACTGATGATCGGTTACATGAAAACATTTGATCCCGCGGTAACGGCGGCAAAGAAACTTATTAAGAGTCGGCCACGTACGGTAGATGTTGTGGTGCTGCATCCAAGTGGTGAGAGCCAGCTTGCAACAACGGAAATTTCAGTAACATCTGCGCCAGCATCAAAAGAATTAATTGAGAAATTTAAGAGCAGTGACCGTCATATCCAAGTTACTGCCCTGGGTGAAGCTGCCGCGGATTCTTTTGGAAGTTTTTACACGGATGTAATTCTAGGTAGCGTTATTCATGAGCTATCCGTTTTACGGGCTCTCGATCTACATATAACTGAAGTTGATTTTGTAGATCGTTGGCCAAATGATGGTAGTGAAAAAGCTCATTCCATAATTATTCATGCACGTACTGCCGATAATGTCAGAATCACAATTAGATGGTTCTATTTAGATCAATATCCGCTTTACCAAGAAGAAATTCGATGGGTAAATGAGTTCGAAGGACATCACATCATCTTCCCTAGCCCATATATTCTTAGAGTTCCTACAAAATTGATTTCAACGAAACGAATCGGACTTGATCATGAAAATACGACCACAGAGTCGTATTTACCTTCATTCGAAATTGAACTAACGGCTTTCCATACTCTTGCTACAACTGGAAAACAGGATGGCGAACCAATTGCTGATGGAAACGAAGATTTAGAGATTTCACTTAAAATTGCAAAGGCGATATGTATTCGTGAAGGAATTGCAATCGGTGGAAACTTAAAAGCATAACTAGTTTGTAGCAAACTAATTAGCTCTTTGAATCTCCACCATCTATCTCGCCAATTAATTTAAATTGGCCGCCACCTAGTTGTCCTTGCGCTTTGTATAGCTCTAACTTGGCACGGGTATCTGCAATATCGAGATTTCGCATAGTTAATTGGCCAATTCGATCAACTGGTCCGAAGGCTGCGCCTTCAGTTCGTTCCATCGATAACTTATCTGGGTGATAGCTAAAAGATTGACCGGTTGTATTAATAATTGAATAATCATCACCGCGACGTAGTCGAACAGTTACTTCACCAGTAACTGCAGAAGCAACCCATCTCTGGAGGGATTCTCGAAGCATTAGCGCTTGTGGATCGAGCCAGCGACCTTCATAAAGCAATCGACCTAAACGACGTCCTTCGGCATGATAATTAGCGATTGTGTCTTCGTTATGGATTGCGCTTATCAATCTTTCATATGCGATAAAAAAGAGCGCCATGCCAGGTGCTTCATAGATGCCACGACTCTTAGCTTCAATAATTCGATTTTCAATCTGGTCTGACATGCCAAGACCATGTCTGCCGCCTACCGAATTAGCTTCATTCATCAACGCAACAGAATCTTTAAACTCTTTGCCGTTTATCGAAACTGGTCGTCCTTGCACAAATCCAATTCGAACATCTTCACTTTCGATCGAAATCTTTGGATCCCAGAATTTAACACCCATGATTGGTTCGATGATTTCAATTGAGGTTTCAAGCAGTTCCAAAGTTTTTGCTTCATGTGTTGCGCCAAGAATGTTGGCATCGGTTGAATAAGCTTTTTCAACGCTATCTCGGTAAGGCAACTTATGGTTAGCCAACCACTCGGACATCTCTTTTCGACCACCAAGTTCAGCAACGAAATCTGCATCTAACCATGGTTTATAGATTCTAAGTTTTGGATTAGCCAATAGGCCATATCGATAGAAACGTTCAATGTCGTTACCTTTATAAGTTGAGCCATCGCCCCAAATTGAAACGCCATCTTGCAACATGGCGCGCACTAATAACGTTCCAGTTACGGCGCGACCAAGTGGGGTGGTATTGAAATATAGTTTTCCGCCAGATCGAATATGAAATGCGCCGCAGGCAATCGCGGCAAAACCTTCTTCAACTAGTGAAAGGCGGCAATCAACTAACCGTGAAATTTCAGCGCCATATGCTTTTGCTCGGTCCGGGATTGAAGCAATATCTGGTTCGTCATATTGGCCAAGATCTGCGGTATAGGTGCAAGGGATCGCACCTTTCTCGCGCATCCAGGCAACCGCTACCGAAGTATCAAGTCCTCCGGAGAATGCGATTCCGACTTTTTCGCCAACTGGGAGCGATGCAAGAACTTTTGACATGGGCATAGCCTAACTTAGAGCAGCTATTTCTCGGGCGTAATTTTTGCTTGCGAGTTGACCGTAAGCGGCACTCTGTAATAATTGGCTAATCACGTCAATCAATGTTCAAATCTCAGGGAATTTGTAATGTCCGAAGAAGAATTAGATCAGGAAAAATGGAGCACTTATCACTCGGACAGGGTGAAATCAGCGGACAGATGTTCGATCCGAACCAAGGTAATTGGAACATCGCTTTTTACGATGCTTACGAACCTGCGGTTAAGTATTTAAAATAGTTTTAATTACTAGTTTTTTTTCTGATGGAGCCACGAAATATTTCTTTAGATCGTTCATGCACCTTTCTTATTTGCAGTTCTAAATTTTCTACAGCATCGTCGAAAGCAGCCAAATCATTAAAGCCATAAGATTCTGAACGTAGTAGCGGGCCACTCCCCCGTGAAGTCAGTACTACTTTATGAGACTTCTTTCCGAACTTAGGATTACTTTCGTGTATAACTTCTAACTCAATCCGGTCAATTTTAACTTTAAATCTTTTGATGCTCTCTAATTTTTCTAAAGCAATTTCTCTGAAATCTTCCGCTAGAGCTGCGTTCCTTGGATGAATAATTATTTCCATATATTGTTCCCTTCTACAAATGACTATAGACCTATTGAGCAAAATTTACGACATGTTTTAATTGCAGGAATATCCGTTGGATTTGTGGCGCTTTAGCTAGCCCGACGAGCACTTATTTAAGAAACTATTTTCGCGTTGCAGTTAAACTTATCAAGGTCGTAACAGACAACGCAGCTCCGATCACACCTAGGCTCACCGTGAGCGAGATATGTGGGATTTCGTAGAAACCGATTTTATCGATTCCTACTCCATGCAAGCCTTCAATGAACAGCTTAAATCCAATAAATCCAAGAATTACCGCTAAGCCCTTAGAAAGATAAATTAAACGGTCGACTAACCCGGCCAGTAAGAAATAAAGTTGGCGAAGTCCCATTAGTGCAAATGCGTTTGCAGTGAATACGATGTAAGGATCTTTGGTGAGACCAAAAATTGCAGGTATCGAATCGAGTGCGAATATCAAATCTGTGGTTCCGACTGCCACCAAAGCGATTGTGAAAGTAGAAGCGCCGCGCTTTCGAAGTGCCGTGATTATCCGGCCTTCTTTATATATCTTTTCATCACCATGTTTTTCTTTTATTAGCTTCCAAGCAGTGGCTATCAAAATTATTGCGAAAATAAAGAATGCAGCGGAGAACTTAGAAATCAGGGCCGAACCAAGTGCAATAAAAATACCTCGCAAAACCAAGGCAATTGCTATGCCAGCCAATAAAATTAATTGTGCGCTCTCTCGTTTAACGCTCAAATTCGCCAGCAATATTATGAAAATAAAGACGTTATCTACCGAGAGTGAATATTCCGTTAACCACCCAGCAAAGAATTCTTCACCCTGGCCAGCAACCCCATTAAATTGCAGGTTTAGTCCAAAGATAATTGCGGCAACTACATAGAAAATTGTCCAAAGCGCAGCTTCTTTTACTGTGGTTTCTCGTTTGCGATTTTTAATTGCTAATAATAAATCCAACACAAGTACGCCGAGGAGTAATGCGATTGTTACTCCCCAAGTTTTGGCGTCAGTCATCTAATTTTCTGATTCTCGGTAGTAGTTTTAATTAACGGGTGGCTATTACGAAAGCTAAAGTGAGAGCTAGCGCAAGCGCGGCTGATTGAGCAAGAATTACTAAAGCTGTTTTCCGATCAGCAGCGCGATCAGCTGGATTTTGTACTTTAGAAATTTCACCCATTTTTCCTAAATTGAATGTACCGGCTAGCCCATATGCCAAGCAAAACTTTTTTCGAGATTGTACAAAGCCGATTGCGAAAACCATGAGTGGCAAAAAGATAGAAAACTTTCCAATTGTGGAAACGTTTGCAGAGGCGAGGTTGAAACCACTTGAAATCGAAAAAGCTGCCCCAATTAGCGCAACAATTTGGCGACGACGAACTTCGCTCTTCCCTAAGTTACAAGTTCCAGGGATGTATTCAGTGCTCAAATTACATCCTCGAATTCATCTTCATCGACCCATGCGCTGGCAGATTCATCAGTTCGTTCTACCCAAGAAAGGAAAGTGAAAACCCCTTTGACTGCAAGGAGAAGCAATGCGAATAGCGTAGTTATCCGGCGAATTGCTTTGAACATATGAGAATTCTATAAGGAGTTAAGGATTCGTCCAATCGAATCGGTGATGATTTCGGGACTTGTTCCAAAATTTAAACGAATAAATTGTGAATAATCAGCGCCATATGTATGGCCCGGATTAAAGGCCACTTTGCCTTTCTCTAAGAAATGGGCAGCTGGGTTCTCTCCAAGATTTAACTCAGAAAGATCTAACCAAGCTAAGTAACTGCAATCAGGAATTCGGTATTTAATTGCTGGAACTTTGGCCTCCAACAAATTAGCCACTAAGCGACGGTTCTCGTCCAAGGTTGCGATTACGCCGTCTAACCATTCGTCACCGGATTTATATGCCACAGCATCAGCAATCGCACCAAATAGTGAAGCTCTGAAATGTACTGACTCAGGCATAGTATCCAACATGGCATTTAATTTAGAATCCTGTGCGACGATAGTTGCACATTTCAAACCAGCAAGATTAAAAGCCTTGCTTGCTGAAGTTACGGTTATGCCAACTTTTTTTGAGATATCTGAGGCTGCTAGAAACGGGGTAAAAGTTGAATCAGAAAAAGTTAGCGGTGCATGGATCTCATCACTAATTACTATTACTTTATACTTATCGGCTAATTCTGCAATTTGCATCAACTCTAGTTTTGTATAAACAGTTCCGACTGGATTGTGCGGATTACATAGTAAATGAGCTTTAACGCCAGATTTATAGACTGCTTCAATCCCGGCCATATCTAAAGTGAAGTGCATGCCTTCACGTTTTAATGGGACTTCAACTTTTGTGAGTTTGAGTTCATTTATCCAGGTAAAAAAATTGTTATAAACAGGGGTATTAATCATTAATTTATCGCCAACACTCATAAAGGTACGTAGAACTTCGATAACGCCAACTCCCACGTCGCAAGCGATTCGAACTTGTTCTGGATCTAAATTCCAATTCCATTTCCGGTTGGCAAACCCGGCAAAATTTTCTTTCAACTCTGGAATCGGTCCTAAATAACCGGTATCTGAGCGTTCAACTAAATCGTGGAGAGCCACCTTAATCGGTTCAGCAATTTGAAAATCCATTTCGGCAACCGGCAACGGCAAAATATCACTTGGGTAGAAACGCCATTTAGAACTAGATCTTTTCTGCAGTTGGGCTAAAGAATCTGCGATTACTTTTTCACTCATAGCGCCAGTATTCCACTAAAAATGTCTCGGAAAAACTAAAAGTAGAGTGAAAAATCGATTATGGCTCTACCCGCAAATTAACTAGCTATTTGCAGTCAAGCGCTCTGCTTGCGGCCTTTGATAAGACTTAAGGCGGTTGTCATTACCAAAACTCCCAAAATTACTGAAAGACTCAGCGCCAAAGAAATTTCTGGGATGGGTACACCAAAGAATTTGTGCCACCCTTGAAAGTGAGAGGCCTCGAAGATTAATTTGAGTCCGATGAAACCTAAAATAATCGCGAGACCTTCGGAGAGATAAATTAGTTTTTTCATTAAACCACCGATAATAAAGTAAAGCTGCCTTAACCCCATTAGCGCAAAAATATTTGCAGTAACCACAATATATGGATCTTTAGTGAGCCCGAATATCGCTGGAATAGAATCAAATGCGAAAATAACATTTGTAGTGGCAATCGCTGAAAGCGCTATTACAAAGTTGGATGCGCCTTTCTTATGAAGAAACTTAATAAACGGTCCCTCTTCATACTCCTTTTCGGAATCCTCCACAATCAATTTGTAAGCGGTGTAGAGCAAGAACGCACCAAACAAGAAGAAGACCCACGACCAACGATTTACAAGCGCTGATCCAGCTCCAATAAAGATTCCACGAAGAAAGAGTGACATCACAATTCCGATGAGAAGAACTAGCTCTTCTTTCTCTTGACTAACTTTCATTCGGGCTAAAATCAAAATAAATACAAATAAGTTATCCATCGAAAGTGAATATTCAGTAATCCAACCTGCAAAGAATTCACCTTGGGCCTGCGCATTTCCCCAACTGCCCATAGATAAACCAAATACAATTGCAAGCGATACATAAAAAACAGTCCAAGTTGCAGCTGATTTCATAGTTGTGACTTTATGTCGATTGATAATAGCAATCAAAAGATCAATTGCGAGAATTAAGCCAAGAACTAATAGCGTTACTAACCATACTGTTGCGCTCATGGGCGTATCCTATTAAAGTAATAAAATAATTGCACTTCACAAAGCGAAGGAGAGCTTGTGTCCGCACAGATTGAGACCAATATCAAAGTTGAATTTATATCTAGAGACCGAATTAGCGTGCTATTTAGGTTGATATTGGTGGCACCGATCGCGATTTTCTCATCTTCTTTTTCAATCTCAGATGCTACAAATGGCTGGCCCACTGCTTTCTTAGTTCTACCGGCGTTACTTGCACTAGTTTTTCGTGAGGTATACCCAAGTTATGTGCTTAGTTTTAATAAGGCGCTTCTTGGACTTTCAAATCGTATCGTCGCTTTTGTACTTTTACTTCAAGATGGGTATCCCTCAATTGAGTCGGATCCAAGAGTTGAAATTACTTTTCCAGAAATTGATGGTGGTAAGAAATTAAATCGGTACTTACCTCTTGTGAAATGGATCTTGGCAATCCCACTTTATTTAGTAGGTGCGGTCTATGCCGTTTATGCATTAGCGCTCACGGTCTTTGCGTGGGTTTCGATATTAATCTCCAACCAATATCCGGAATGGTGCGCAAAAGGTGTGGTTGGAACTATTTCCTATTGGAACCGCGTCGCTGGATACGCCTTCTTGCTCGTAACTGATGAATACCCAAGTTTTAATCTCTGACCAGAAAGCCAGGTCAATCGCAACTAAGATTGTTGAGATCGATCCCGCATTCTCTAACGTAATTGCTAATTCAAAACTTTGTACCATCGGTCGCATTAAATCTGAAGAAACTCCCTTCTATTCCTTAGCTGCTTCGATACTTTCGCAACAACTTTCGACAAAAGCCGCAGATACGATTATTAAGCGAACCACTGAAACAGCAGGCGGAGAGTTAACGCCAAGAAGAGTTGCTAAATTAAGTCAAGAACAGATTCGTGCCTCTGGAGTCTCTGGAGCTAAAACTAGGTCGCTTACCGAACTTAGTAATGTCTTTCTTGATAAGAAATCAGGTGTTCATAAATTACATGAGCTTTCTGATTCTGAAATTTCTGCACTACTTCTTCCATTGTTTGGCATCGGTCGATGGACTATAGAGATGTTCTTGATGTTTCAACTTGGTCGGCTAGATGTTTGGCCGGTTGGAGATTTAGGTGTTAGACGTGGTTGGGAAAAGATTCATAAAGCGAGAGTTGAATTAGAACCAAAAAAATTGGAAAAACTTGGCGATAAATTTGTGGGTTTTCGAAGTCATGTTGCTTGGTATTGCTGGCGTGGCACCGAACTTATTTAGGTTCGAGAATTAACGAAACTGAATTAATGCACCAACGCTGATCTGTTGGCACGTCATAACCTTCGCCTTCAAAAACATGGCCGAGATGGGAGCCACAAGATGCGCATCGTGCCTCAGTTCTAACTCTCGGGAAGAGTGAGCGATCCTCAATCAAGAGAACTGCATCATCTTTAGTGGGTGCGTAAAAAGATGGCCAACCACAGCCCGAGTGAAATTTAGTTTCGCTCCGAAAAAGTTCAGCGTTGCAGGCTTTGCATTTATAAACGCCAACAGTTTCAGAATCAGTATATTCACCAGTAAAAGGGCGTTCAGTTCCGGCCTTACGTAAGACTTCAAATGAGAGCGGATCTAATTTAGCTTTCAATTCCAAATCGTTTAATTGAACTGGAAATGCATCCCCGTTTGGAGCAACAAGTGGTAACTCTTCGTTATTCATGCGCAGCCATCGGAAATTCAATTCCGGTTGAAGAATGACAGTCGTAACCATTCGGGTTTTTTTCTAGGTAACGTTGGTGATACTCCTCGGCAATCCAATACTTATATTCGCCTACTTCTTGAATTTCGGTAACAATTTCACTGATTCCAAACTTCTTTAGTTCGGCTTCATAAATATCTCTAGTGTTTACCGCATCGATCATCTGCTCCGGAGTTGTGGTAAAGATTGCGCTGCGATACTGGGTACCGATATCGCCACCTTGTTTGTTAAGCGAAGTTGGATCATGCATAACCCAAAATTCTTCAAGCAAACGTTTATAAGAAATTGTGTTTGAATCAAACTCAACTTTAACTAATTCTGCATGGCCCGTTTTCCCAGTACAAACTTCTTCATAAGTTGGGTTAGAGGTAGCCCCTCCCATATAACCAACTGATGTATTTGTGACACCATTGAGATTCCAAAATCTACGCTCAGCACCCCAGAAGCAACCCGTTGCAAAATATGCTAAATCAGACATGGCGATATTCTTTCAGGGATTATGAGATAAAGCACTTTAAGCGAATTGCCAGGTGAATGTCCTTGTTTATACAACTTTAACGAGGGATAATAACCATATTGTCGATTCCGGCGATCAGCAGAAAATACATTGGTTTTGGTTCGGCCATGTCGAAAGTCAGGGCAGAGCCAAGGTAAAAGTTAGGAGGAGTAGGAATGGATTGGCGTCATAAATCAGCTTGTCGCGATGAAGATCCAGAACTCTTCTTTCCGATTGGGAATACTGGTCCTGCGTTAGCTCAAATTGAAGAAGCGAAAAAAGTCTGTAATCGCTGCGATGTTAAAGAAGCTTGTTTGGCTTGGGCGTTAGAAAGCGGACAGGATGCTGGCGTATGGGGTGGGCTTTCTGAAGATGAACGCCGTGCTATGAAACGTCGCGCTGCTAGAAACCGCGCTCGACAATTGGAAAATCAGAACCGCTTCTAATTTCTAATCGGAAACGTTACAACTGCTTCAGTTCCTTCAGTAAGCCGCTTAAATTCAATACTTCCATTTAATTCATTTACAGTGAGCGTTTGCACAATTTGCAAACCAAGGTTGGCTTCTTGTTCTGGCTTAAATCCTTCTGCGAGCCCGCTACCGTTATCGATTACGTGAACTCTACAAAGAGTTTCAGTTCGCTCAACTCGCAATTCCAATTTACTACCAACACTTCCTAAACCATGTTCCAGCGCGTTGTGAATTAGTTCGGTTAGAACAAGAGCAAGTGGTGTTGCAACTATCGCAGGAAAACCGCCAAAATTACCAGTTCGTTCGATGGAAATCTCATTGGTGCGAGTACTTAATTCAACCGCATTAGCCATGATTCGATCCATTACTTCATCGAAAGCAACTGTCTCTTGATCGCTTGTAGATAGCGTTTCGTGCACAATCGCGATAGATGCAACTCTGCGCACAGCTTCCTCTAAGGCTGCACTGGCGTTTGGATCATCAATACGCCGTGATTGCAATCTGAGTAAAGCTGAAACAGTCTGCAAATTATTCTTAACCCGATGATGAATTTCCCGAATGGTTGCATCTTTCGACAGGAGCGCTCTATCTCGTCTCCGTAATTCGGTAACGTTGTGCGCTAACACAATTGCGCCAATTCGGTCGTTAGCTTGAGTTAATGGAATTGAAAGTAAATCAATGGTGCCAGTTTCGCAATCAAATTCTTCTCGGCGTAGCGCTTTTCCGCTCATTGCAACGTGCCAATTCTCTTCACGTGGAATATACCTAATGCTTCCAGTTTGGAGCGAATCCAAAACATCACCCAAATTATGGCCTTCTAAATCACTCGGCCAACCAACTTTATTTAGCGCAGATCTAGCATTTGGACTAGCAAAAATCACGACGCCATTTACATCTAATCTGATTAAGCCATCTCCAACTCGAGGCGCTGACTCTGCTAGATAGACACTTTCTTTAATTGGGAAGTTGCCTTCAGAAACCATTTTATAAATTTTATGAGCAATCTCGCGATAATTTAATTCAAGTTTCGATGGGGTGCGCATTGTTTCAACATTGCGATAGCGCGAAATCACGGCTATGAAATTGCCTTCAAAAAATACTGGAACTGTTTCTTCTTTAACGAGTATCTCGCCTACTTTTTCAGGTTCGGTATCTCGAATAATTTCACCATTAGAAAGCGCTTGATCGATCCGAGGCTTACTCCCCCAGAGAATTTCATTACCAATTACGTTTTGGCTAAATACTGTTGCGGCAGTTGTTGGACGTATATGCGCAATTGCGACGTGACCTTCTGGCCAAGATTTATAATCTTTACGGCGCGGTACCCAGAGTATTAAATCTGCAAAGGAGAGATCAGCTAATAATTGCCATTCAGCTACCAATTCGGATAATCGCAAAATATCAGATTCGCTTAACGCAGTTCGTTGCGTAAGTGCGCTACTGAAAGTTTGCATGGGGAAATCCTAGCGAGAAGATTGAGTCTCAAGATTCTCAATTCGAGCCAACAATTCAGCAAATGACTTTCGAATTGCGCTGCGTGGGGCTACGCCAGAAATCGGCGAACAATTGGTTTGAGCGCGATCAAAAGCGGAATAGTCATAGGGAATTACCAGCCCAGAACCGTGCGGTATCAATGCTTGAAATCTCCGTTCGATTGTGCGGTGTCTTCTAGAAGTTCCAGATTTATTGAGAATATAAAATACCTTGAGGTTCTTCGGTAAGTCAGAACGACTATCAATAAACCGCTCTAACGCACGCATTGAATATTCTTCCGATTTTGCAACATAAATAATGGCACTTAATTTTTCAAACCATTGAGCAAACTCTTGGGCAGATTTTCTTCGATCTATAATGGCATCAGCAAACTTAGGCATGACTCCTAAATCAACATATATTTTAGAATTAATATCTATTAAGTTCTGGAATTTTTCATTGGTGGAACTTAAGTCGGTAAAAAGCGTGAGATTTTCAGTCAAAGGAAATTCGTTTCGCAAACTTTCATCTGATTGACCGAGCAGTAGCGCCAAAGCTGGTGCCGCATTATCGGCATCTATTAGCGCGGTTTGTTGTTGTTGCGCTGCTTCTGCAGCAAGGTTTAGTGATATTGAAGTTCTGCCTGGTGCACCAGCGCTTCCGATTATTCCAATTAACGATCGATACCGAGCTGAATTTTGCAAATAGCTGGTGGGATTGGTGTGAACTAACGGATTACGAAGTGACCTTGAGATCATTTCGTTAAGCGCGTTCAAATCAATATTAATTGAGTTGTTCCCTAAATCAATTATCGAAGTCTCGGCATCGTTCCAGGTTGCAATATCGATTTCTGCTATTCCGGGTAGATCATTGGTGTAAATCACAATCCACCTTGCGCCATCCAGAGATCTATTTCTCAAAAATTCTAATAAATCTTGGCCAGAAATTGCCCGAAAAATTATGTTCTTTCCAGATTCAAATAAGGTGCGAGCTACAAATGCTTCGCGTTCTGGGTTAGCGATCCCAGTAATTACATTGACTGCTGCCTTGAGTGGATTCAAATTAGCCATGTTTAACCAACACGATCCGATGAGTTGGGACCTCAGCCAACATAGATATAACACTTGAATTCGGTAGTGAAAGCACAACACCAACGCTGCCACCTAGATCTTTAGATTTTTGATCGACTGAAACAATCGATACCTCGACTGCAACTAAGCGGGTTGCATCCATCCGACCAGCGTTTTGCATAATTTCATTTGGAAGCGCATAAATATCAACAATAGAACCACGAACCAAATCTGCAGGCAAATCATTTTTTAACACTTCAATTGGGGTTTCTCGGGTATCGATTCCGTATGGTGCATTTGTAAGCGATTCCATGGGAATTAATTCATGAGCACCAAGTTTGCGAACAACTACAGTTCCAATTAGATCTGCTTTTACCGATATGTATCTCCTAGAGTTCTCCGGCAACATAACTCGAATCGGCACCAGATCTGATTGTGCAATTACATCTCCGGGTGCTAATTCACCGTAACTTCCCCAAACTAATACTGTGCGATTAGATTCTCTATTTATTAATGCAGCCGCAATAAATGCTAAAAGAATCATAAAGATTCCAATAATGGTGCGTGAGTTAGTTTTGATCTTTCTTCTGGTTATTAGATTTTCGATTTTTTTCATGGTTGATAAATAACCCATAACTGACATTTTCTAATAAGTTGTCCACAGTCATACTTTTAGCCGAGTAAACCTCAGCTTTTGCCCGATTAACTCTCGGTAGTTTTCGATCAAGATCTCGCCATGACAAATATAGATATCGATAAAATCCAATTCCACGAAGTTAGCTTGGCAGAACCAAATTTCAATTTTGATTCACAACTTTGGTCACATCCCATGCTCGCGCTATTTCAACCACCACCAGAATCAAATGTGAACGTAAATAGTCGGAAGCTTTATTTAGTACCAACAACATTTGGGGATGAGTACGATCCGGATTTTGCGCCGCAACCAAGTTCGCTAGACGAACTGCCAGATATTGAACCTTGGTTAAAAAAATTCGTGGTTACTCTATTAGAAATATGGATCGGACAACGCGCTCCGCAACAACTCTCCCGATGGTGTCATCGCGCTATCTATCAAGAACTTATCCGCAAAATTGGCTCAATTAGTACACTTCCAAAAGTTCGCAAAATTTATCGGAGTCAACCAATCGAGGGCGTGGAAGAAGTAACAGTAACGCTTAGATTTGGTGAGCGAATAAGGTCACTGGTAATTAGATTTGAAGGGGTTGATAAGCGTTGGTTATGCACCGAACTTTTTCTAATCTAATTTCTAGTTTGGCGCTCCATGACATCTTTTATATTTCTTCCCGGATCCACAAGGACATGGTGAGTTTCTAGAAACACTGTTATCCCGGCTTATGGTTCCAGATTCACTTGGCGCTGTATATTTCAATTCTTGAGTTGGTTTATTTTGTTGTAAACCCTTTGCTTCCACGCTATCGGATTCAACGCTTACTTCTACATTGAATAGATAACCAACCATCTCTTCTTTGATTGATTCCATCATCGCAGCGAAAAGTTCGTAACCTTCTTTTTGATACTCAACTAATGGATCACGTTGCGCCATCGCGCGCAACCCAATGCCCTCTTGTAGATAATCCATCTCGTATAGATGCTCTCGCCATTTACGATCTAACACTGAAAGTAAGACTTTTCGTTCCAATTCTCGCATAACTTCGGGGGTTAGAGTTGATTCGCGATTTGTGTATTGGACTCTGGAGTCATCGATAATTTTAGTTAGCAAATATTCATTATCGATCCCAGCGCGGCCACCTATTTCATTTTCAACGTCGGTGACTGTAAATGAAATTGGGTAGAGTGATTTTAAAGCGGTCCATAAAGTATCTAGATCCCAATCTTCGGGGAAGCCCTCACCCGTTGCAGAATTTACATAAGCTGAAATGGTGTCATCGATAAATTCGGAAACTTGTTCATTTATATCGGCACCTTCCAAAACTTCACGGCGCTCCCCGTAAACAACTTCACGTTGGCGGTTCATAACATCGTCATATTTCAATACATTTTTACGCATTTCAAAATTCTGGGACTCGACTTGAGTTTGCGCTGAACGAATGGCGTTTGAAACCATCTTGGATTCGATTGGTTGATCTTCTGGGATACCAGCAGCGGTCAAGAAACGTTCCACCATTGCCGAATTGAAGCGACGCATTAATTCATCTTGTAGCGATAAATAAAAGCGAGATTCACCAGGGTCACCTTGACGGCCAGATCGACCACGTAATTGATTATCAATGCGGCGTGATTCATGGCGCTCAGTACCGAGAACATAAAGTCCGCCAAGTGCTACAACTTCTTCGTGTTCTTTAGCAACTGCAGATTTTTGTTTAGCAATTTCGTTCGGCCATAAATTTTCATATTGATTCGCATTATCTACCGGAGAAATGCCTTGGCGCTGCAATTCAAAATCAGCCATAAATTCAGGGTTACCGCCGAGCATGATGTCAGTTCCACGACCAGCCATATTTGTCGCAACTGTTACAGCGCCAAGGGTTCCGGCGCGTGCAATTACTGCAGCTTCCCGTTCATGTTGTTTTGCGTTTAAAACTTCGTGCGGAATTCCTTTTTTGCGAAGCGTTAGAGAAAGCAATTCAGATTTTTCAACGCTTACTGTTCCTACTAAAACTGGTTGCCCTTTGCGGTGACGCTCTAAGATATCGCTAGCGACTGCTTCAAATTTTGCAGCTTCGGTTTTGTAAACTAAATCTGCTTGATCCAATCGTTGCATGTCGCGATTAGTTGGAATTGGGATTACACCGAGCTTGTAAATCTGTATGAATTCCGAAGCCTCAGTCATCGCGGTTCCAGTCATGCCGGAAATTTTTTCGTAGAGTCGGAAATAATTTTGGAGTGTAATCGTCGCGAGTGTTTGGTTCTCGTCTTTAATCTCAACTTTTTCTTTCGCTTCTAAAGCTTGGTGTAAACCTTCGCTGTAGCGACGTCCCGAAAGCATGCGGCCGGTGTGCTCATCAACAATCAGCAATTCACCATTCATTACAACATAGTCTTTATCTCGCTTAAATAGTTCTTTTGCTCTGATAGCGTTATTTAAATAGCCAATCATTGGGGTGTTTACGGATTCATATAAATTTTCAATTCTTAAGAATTCTTCAACTTTAGTTACGCCTGATTCTAAAATTCCAACGGTTCGCTTTTTCTCATCAACTTCATAATGAGTTTCACGTGAAAGTCGTGTCACGATATTTGCGAATTCGACATACCATTTAGTGGCTTTATCGGCGGGTCCGGAGATAATTAATGGAGTTCGGGCTTCGTCAATAAGAATTGAATCCACTTCGTCAACGATTGCGTAATTATGTTTTCGTTGGACACAATCTTCGAGCGACCACGCCATGTTGTCACGCAAATAATCAAAACCGAATTCGTTATTTGTGCCGTAAGTAATATCTGCGGCGTATTGTTCGCGCCGTTCGCTCGGTGACATCGAAGCAAGAATTACACCAACTTTCAATCCTAAAAATCTATGGATTCGACCCATCCATTCGCTGTCACGCTCTGCTAGGTAATCATTAGTGGTAACAATGTGAACACCAAGTCCAGGCAGGGCATTTAAGTACGCAGGTAGCGTCGCGACCAATGTCTTTCCTTCACCAGTACGCATCTCAGCGATATTTCCGCTATGAAGTGCAGCGCCGCCCATCATCTGAACATCGTAATGTCGTTGCCCTAAAGTCCGCTTTGCAGCTTCGCGGACAACTGCAAATGCTTCTGGAAGTAAATCATCAAGGGTCTCACCATCATTAAAGCGATTGCGGAATTCTTCGGTCTTAGCGCGCAATTGTTCATCGGTTAGTGCCGCTATTACCGTTTCTTCACTATTTATTTGGACAGCAATTTTCTGTAGTCGCTTTAGGGTACGGCCTTCGCCCGCGCGGAGAATCCTGTCAAGTATCGCAACCATTGGCCTATGGTATTCGCATTTGGTGCCGTGACGCACACGCAGCAATCGCACCAATTACTGTGATTTTGCTGGCTTCTAGCGCAGAAATTGCCGATTTCAGCGTTGCTCCGCTAGTTATGACATCGTCCATTAACAAGACAGTGGTATGTAAATTTTTTAATTTAGCTGCAATTCTTGGGTTGACATAAATGGCGGAATCCATATTTTGCGTACGCTCTCGCGCACTTAATCCAGATTGATCTTGCACATTTGATTTTTGAATTAGCAATGGAACCTTAGGAGCGGTTAACAATTTGGAGATTGGGTATTTTGAATTCTTGGAAATTTGATGAGAAAGGTTGAATAAATAATCACCACCTCTTCTGCGGTTGGCAGTCCGCGAAGATGGAATAGAAATTAAGAGTGTGGCGGCGGGGATATCTTGTATGCGAACCAATTGTCTAAACGCTGCATTTAAACCCATCAAGATGCAATCTTTCGCGGCCCCTAAATTATCTTCTTTAGCAGATAGAACGATCCGAGCCACCCGATCATCATATGGAATCGCAGCCGATACTTTATGGTTTGAAATTAGAAAATTATGTGATGAGTTTTGCCACTTGAATCTACAGGAGGTACAAAGTGGAGTATTTGGCTGATCACACATCAAACAATAACTGGGATAAATTAAAGTCCGGATTGAATCTAAAAAAATACGCATTGACGCATTTTCTCAATGAATAGCCCAGCGTTATTTTAAAAAATGATAAGTGGTGAATATCTTTTAGTTGTGGTTATTAGTTGTTTATTATTTAGTTGTTAAGAGTTCAATTGGTTCCGCTTCAATTTTCCAGCCGATTTTGCGCGGTAACGTAAGTATAAATTGAGCGCCTTCGTTTAATTTTCCCCAGGCTTTTAAGGTGCCATCATGTAAGTGGGCATCTTCTTGGGCGATTGAAAGTCCTAAACCAGTTCCACCTCTACTCCGCGCTCGAGCTGGGTCAGCACGCCAGAATCTGTCAAAAACTCGCGGGACTTGGGCCGGGTCGATTCCAATTCCGTAATCACGAATACTCACCGAAAGCGCGGAGCTATTGGATTTAATGGTTACATCTACCGGTTTTTCATTTGCATGATCAATCGCGTTTGTTAGGAGATTCCGCAAAATTCGCTCAATTCGGCGCGCATCTACTGAAACAATTGGGTTAACCAAGTCTTTCTCTAAATTTACAACGACGTTTTTCTCTGCTGAAATTAAAGATAAATCTGTAATGCATCGAGCCACCATTTCGTTTAGATCAATTTCACTTATCTCCATGGCCGCTTCGGTAGCGTCAAATCTACTAACTTCCAATAAATCCGCCAGCAACAACTCGAACCGATCTATTTGGGACTGTAATAATTCTGCACTTCTAGAGATGTTTGGTTCAAATTTATCTCGGTAGGCGTAAATCAAGTCAGAAGCCATTCGAATTGTGGTCAGTGGAGTTCTTAATTCGTGTGAAACGTCAGATACAAATCGTTGTTGCACTTTCGATAAGTTTTCCAGCCGTTTAATTTGTTGCTCTATAGCGGTGGCCATCGCATTAAATGAAATTCCAAGTCTAGATATCTCATCACTGCCAACAACTGATATTCTCTTCTCAAGTTTTCCAGCAGTAAATTCTTCCGCAATTTTTGCAGCGTCTCGGACTGGTTCGATTACTTGACGGATAACCAAGTAAGTAATGCCGACGATAAGTAGTAGCAGGATAAAGCCAGCCAAAAATAAATAATTCTTTACTAAGTTAAGCGTATTTACTTGGCTTTCAAAACTAAAAAGAAAATAGATGTCGTAAGGGCCAACTCTAGGAATACTTAATTTATCTCCTACAACAATTCCTGGAACTTTATGTCCATCTGCATATTCAATTATTGATCGTGCCCAAACTGGATCACCGCTATTCAAAAGACGATCTCGCAGTTCCGATGGAATTGATTCATAAGAAACGCGATTAGAAACAGTGTCAATTGCTACCTCTGGATCTAAATTTTTGGCAGACCTAATCAAAATGACTTCACGGCCAGAGTCGGTTGCTCTGATTGCTTTTTTTGCGTTTACAACTTCTTGGGCAATTTTCTTAAGTGCAGCATCTGTAACTCCGCCGCTAGTGAATCTGAATTGAGCGGAATAGACCGCAAGCGTAGATTCCGAGAGAGCTGATTTAATTTTTTCATTGACCACTCCGGTGGAGATTCGATTCAAGAGCGCTGATCCCACTACCCATATGACGATTGTGGTTAAAACTAAGGTTGTACTTAGGACTCGCAAAGTTAAAGAGGTTCGAAAACCTTTATAAATCTTAAACCCACGCACGGCTAGTGGCCTCGGGTTCCAGAAACTCCTGCTTTATAACCTATTCCTCGAACGGTCGTAATGATTGTTGGATTTTCTGAATCATGTTCAACTTTAGCTCGCAACCTTTGGATGTGAACATTTACCAATCGAGTGTCCGTTGAATGTCGATAGCCCCAAACTTCGCTTAGCAAAGCTTCTCTGGTAAATACTCGGCCGGGTTCTTTAGCTAACGCTACTAATAAATCAAATTCTAGCCTTGTTAACGGAATCTCTTTTCCGTCGCGAGTAATCGTATGTTCTAAAATATCAATTGCGATATCTGCTAACAATAAAATGCCCGAAAGTTCGCTAGAAGTTCTACGTAACCGAGTACGGATGCGCGCCACTAGTTCAGAGGGTTTGAACGGCTTAACCATGTAATCATCGGCTCCAGCTTCAAGCCCAAGTACTACATCATGTGTATCACCCTTGGCAGTGAGCATAACGATTGGAACTCTTACCGAAAAAGCTCTTATTTGACGACAAACTTCGATGCCATCAAGACCAGGAAGCATTAGGTCGAGCAAAACTAAATCTGGTGGATTATTTCGAAAAACATCCATAACTTCGTCGCCACGACTAACTAAATCAACTTCAATACCTGCGCCGTTTAAAACGATTCCTAACATTTCGGCAAGGTCTTGATCATCATCAACGACCAATACCGATGTCATTTAGCTACCGTGCTCCCACGAATTCAGATACGAGAATTGTTCTGGAGTTAAAGTATCGATCTCGCCACCCATACTTTGCAACTTTAATCGTGCCACTTCTTTATCAATTTCGGTAGGCACGTTATGCACGCCTGCAGTTAGGGAGCTTGCAGCCTTAACTAGCCATTCCGCAGTAAGTGCTTGATCGGAGAATGACATATCCATTACTGCGGCAGGGTGACCTTCAGCAGCGCCGAGATTTACTAATCGACCTTCTGCAACCAAAAGAATTCTACGATCATCAGATAGAACGTATTCATCGGTTTGGTGTCGGATTTTCTTGTTTTTCTGCTTTGCGAATTTTTCTAACCAAGCGACATCGATTTCAATATCAAAGTGACCTGAGTTAGCAAGAATTGCGCCATCTTTCATCATAGAGAAATGTTCAGATCTAAGTACATCTCGGTTTCCCGTGACAGTGATGAAAACATCGCCAATTTTTGCGGCTTCATACATCGGCATTACCCGATAGCCCTGCATCATTGCATCAAGTGCTTTTGTTGGGTCAATTTCAGTTACAACTACATCAGCGCCCATACCCTTGGCGCGCTCTGCAACACCTTTGCCACAGTATCCAAAACCAGCAACAACGAGGATTTTTCCAGCAAGCAAAGTATTGGTCGCACGGAAAATTGCATCAAGTGTTGATTGCCCGGTGCCGTATCGATTATCAAACATATGTTTGGTGTCGGTGTCATTTACCGCAATCATTGGGAAAGTTAGCGCGCCATCTTTTGCCATTTGGTGCAATCGGATCACGCCAGTTGTGGTCTCTTCGCAACCGCCAACAATTGTGCCAAGCAATTCTTTACGAGTTGTGTGCAAAGTATTTACTAAGTCGCAACCATCATCAAAAACTTGGTGTGGTTCGATATCAAGCGCAGCATTGATGTGCTTGTAATAGCCATCGCGATCAACCGCATTTCTTGCAAATACTGAAATTCCATATTCATGTACTAGTGCAGCTGCAGTGTCATCTTGAGTTGAGAGCGGGTTAGAAGCGCAAAGCGCTATCTCAGCGCCACCAGCTTTTAGCGTCCGCATTAAATTCGCAGTCTCAGTGGTTACGTGCATACATGCTGCAAATCGAACGCCAGTAAATGGTTGTTCTTTAGCGAACCGTTCTCGAATCTGTGCCAGAACTGGCATATTCCGCTCTGCCCATTCGATCCGCTTCTTACCTTCAGCGGCGAGTGCTGCATCTGCGATGTCATGTTTTGGAATAGCCATGGTTATTGGGTTCACTTAAGAAATCTCCTCATTAGACGAACAATTAGCCCTGCAAGACCTGGGTACTTTACCGCGTCTTGATGATGTTGCGCACCTCATCGCGAATTTTGACCATCTCGGCTTCGGTATCGCCTTCAGCATTAAGCCGCAACAACGGTTCGGTATTTGAGGCTCGGACGTTGAACCACCAATTATCGCTTGTGACCGTTAGCCCATCTAGATGATCAAATTCCAAATTTAATGAATTCTTATCGCTTAACTCACGGTAATGGTTTTCAATAAACGTAACTGCCGCTCCTTGATCTTTGACTACCGAATTAATCTCACCGCTAGAAACATACCTTTGATATGGCTCTAGTAATTTTGATAGCGGTTCAGCACTTTCTTGTAGCGCTGCAATTGCATGGAGCGCGGCCAACATTCCAGAATCCGCTCGCCAAAACTCTTTGAAATAAAAATGGCCAGAATGTTCGCCACCGAAAATAGCACCTGATTCTTCCATCATTTTTTTAATATAAGAATGGCCCACACGACTACGAAGTGGCGTACCGCCATTTTCTAAGATAACTTCAGGAACAGCTTTGGATGAGATTAAATTATAAATAATTCCAGAACCTGGCCGCTTTTTCAGTTCCCGTTCCGCAATCAGCGCGGTAAGAGCTGATGGTGCGACCAGCGAACCCTTTTCATCTACAAGAAAACAACGATCAGCATCGCCATCAAAGGCTAAACCAATATCAGCGCGCCGCTTCTTAACGAGTCTTTGTAAATCTACTAAATTCTCGGGTGCAATTGGGTTTGCCTCATGATTTGGAAACGAGCCATCTAATTCAAAATAAATAGGCGAAACTTCCGCGCTAATTCGTGACATTACCGCGGGCGCTGTGTGTCCAGCCATTCCATTGCCGGCATCGATTGCTATTTTTAAATTGCGACCAGTACCGAAATCATGAGTAAAGAGCGAGAATAAATATTCAACATATTCTTGCAACATATCTCGAGAAGTTTCAGTTCCGACTGGACGATTGGAAATCGGCATCCCATCAGCAATCGCATTTCGAATCCAAACTAATCCAGACTCTTTCCCGATTGGGCGAGCTCCACTTTTACATAATTTAATTCCGTTATACGAAGCTGGATTATGGCTAGCAGTAAACATGGCACCCGGAAAATTGAGGTAACCAGCAGCAAAATAGAGTTGATCGGTCGAGGCTAAACCAATTCTAATTACATCCATACCTTGTGATGTGATGCCATCAGAAAATGCATCAGCTAATTGGGTTGAGGTTGGTCGCATATCTTCACCAATTATTACGGTGGCTGGTTCCCGCTCTAGCTCTAAAAGCCTTGCAAAAGCAGAACCAACTGCAAATGTAAAATCTGGTGTAATTTCATTCTCAACTAAACCACGAATATCGTAAGCTTTAATAATTTTGTCGAGCAACTCTGGATTCATCATGAAGGTAGAACGCGTAAATGCCCTCGTCGACCAACTTCTTGTTGTGGCACTTGCTTAGCTACAACTTGACCTTCTCTGCTTTCACTCTTACCAACGTTTCGAATTGCATCTGCGATTGCCATCAAATCATCATCACTAGGTCCAGCGATTTTTGCATCAGGAGTATGTTGCAAAACGGTCCAACCCATTGGGACAGTCATCTTTTCGCTATGAGTCTCACATAAATCATATGCGTGCGGTTCCGCATAAGTTGCGAGCGGCCCAAGTACTGCTGTTGAATCTGAATAAATATAAGTTAGAGTTTTGATGGCGTTTTTGCGACAGCCAGACCTCGAACAAGTTCGATTCAATGCACGTGTATGTGCAGTCGACGAGTCGCTAGAAGTCATACCGAAAGATTAGTAGGTCAACTCTCCAAAAGCTGGGATTTACTCGCGCCAGAACTCTTGGCTAATTCCAATAACGCTAGGAAATAATCGCGATATTTGAAATTGGCAGACTGGAACTTTCTAAAGTTGATCCAGTTTTAAAGGGTAAAAATGCAATTCCAGCAGTAGAGCGCCAAATAAACCCAGCACCTTCCAAAGGAAGCGCGTTTGGTAGTGAAGTAATCTCAATCAGACGAGTGTTTGGTGGAACTTTCCAGTTAATTAGGTCACTTGCGTGAACTATTTTACTGAATGACTTTCCCGAAGCGCTGCTCCATTTAATGTTTATATCTATTGCAGATCCAGTCAGTGTCAAGGTTGGCTCTAACCCATCAATATTTAGTGAAACTTTTGTTAGATTGCCGCTTGGAGTACTCCAAATAAAATCTCTTGAGGCTTTGCTTTCTACATATGTATAGACGCTTGCAACAATTGGTTGGTCGCTGGTCACCTTTACGCCAATCGCTGATTTTCCTAAATCAATATTGAGCGGAAGCTCCTTTACAACACCAGCTTTCAGATTGATTGAATCAAAACCTACTGGCGTAAATACCCCATCGCTTGCAAGAACTTGCAGATTAACGTTTGCGTTTGAATCAAATGGTGCTAATAATCTGACTGAGTGCGTAATTTTTCCGTTTTTCCCTGGGTTTGTAATTATTCCAGCAATTGATAAATTGGTTTTTGGCGCAGATTGCGAGTTGACAAAATCGCCACCATAAAATTTCAAACCTTTTTTGCGCTCATCAAATAAATAACTTGTTACCCGACCAGATCTAGTTTGTAAATGTAAAACCGTATATTCAGAACCAGGCGCAAGTGAATCTAACCGAATATTAATTTGTAAGTTCGACTTTATAGTTATCGCACGAGTCACTACTCCAGTTTTTTCGCTATAGGCCGAGATATCAACGATGGCTTCATTTAGACCACTGTTCACGATAGAAAGTACAGAGTGACTTGTTACACCACCAGAACCGCCGACAAACCAGGAATCCGCAATTCCAGCGCTACAAATTGCGGCACCAGTCCAAGATGAACCTTTACTTTGAATTACCGCGGTAGTTGCGGGGTTGCCCGTGATCAGCATTGGATTTGCGGTGATAGTCGGTGAATTGCTCCCTGGTTTTCTAAACTTAAGCGCAGTTTTTCCAGTAGCAATATCTCTAACCTTTAAATTCTTATTTGGTAACAGCGCAACTTCACTTCCCGAATTTGCGGAAGCCGGACAGACGGTGGCGGGATAGCTCTCGGTGAATTCAACTTGTTTGGTTTCTACGGTCCATAAAGTCGCAACCAGAAAACTGATTACCAGAAATGATAAATAAGGCAATAAACCATATTTCTTCATGCTAGCTCCTCATCCGCAAATTCTCGCTTGCGTCTTCGGCCAGGAGTTGCGAGCACGATTATAAAAATTGCCAGAATTGCTTGAAGTGAAATCCAGGCTCTTCTTGAAGTTCCATCATGATAAATGATTACATCACCAGCGCCTGGCACTTTAAATTCTGGCATACCAGATTCATTTTTAAGTAATTTCATCGCTGAACCGTTTAACAAAAGTTTCCAACTGCTATCAAAATTTTCGCCAATCACGACAGTGCCAGCACCTGGAACTGTTGATTGCGTTCCAACAGCGCCACTGACCATCCCTACCAATCCATCGGAATTTGAAATATATGAAATTCGGTTATGCGCGCTACCAATCTTCCAAGAAATACCATCTCGAGTTGCAGAGAGTCGAGTAAAGCCACCAATACCGTCGATAGTTCTAACTACTTCGTTATCAACAGGATTTGCCATGAAAACAAATTTAATTCCAAACTCCCCTAAATATTTACTGCTGGTTACGCCACTTCCATTAACTAAATTCTTAATTGAATCATCCACTATTTTACTTGAACTGAACGTTAAATCTGGATCTCCCAATTCAATGCTCGCATCTCTTGCAATGAAATAATTAAGCACTTCTCTTTCTTTATATAGAACTAAAGTTTTGTAGCGCTCATCAGTTTGTCCGCCAGCACTTAAGAATGCTGGCAGGCGTGAAAGGTGACTCGCACTTACTTGTGAATCAGCACCGCTTGAAACCCACCATGATGTGGTGAGTGTTAAATAAGCCACTGACAGGAATGAAATTGCAAAGAGTAAAATATGTCGAAAATTAAAATTTGCCCGCGATAATCGCGGGATATGGTTATCTAAAAGATTTATTCCAGCAAAAATTGCACTTAGCGTTGCTAACGTTAAAATACTGCCGGACCAAGTATGAAAATACGCCGAAACGCCATTCCCAGTGATTAGAAAAACATTTGTGAGCAGCGCAAAACCGATCATAAATACTGCCAACTCGCCATACTCACGACTCTTAGCGCTAAATAACGCGACAACTGCAAATGCCAAAGCTGGCGAGATAATCCAAAATGGCAAGCTGTTAAGTCCACCTGGATTCGTTAACAAAGTGCTCAGCGCACTGCCCCCAGGTACCGGAATTCCGGGATTGAGTAAGAAGCGCGATGGGTTTCGAATCAAATTTAGCGACCACGGCAGAGTCAGCACGAGTGGCGTTAAAAGTAAGAAAGTCAATTTAATTATCAAAGCTTTATAAACTTCAAAGAACTCAATCCGAGTTTTAACTGCTCGTAATAATTTTATTATCTCGGGGAGCGAGCGAGTCAATTGCCAGAAAAATATAGCTAGAAAAGCTGATGGTGCAAAAATTAAAATGAAAGTATCAAAAAGTGCGAAGGCGGCTAATTTCTCCCACGAATGTGATCTTAAATCACGCCGTGAAATCAGGTTGGTAAAAAAAAATGGAGCAATCAGCGCTACAAAAAGTGTGCCAAAAGATCCGGTATTGACCGCTCCTAATACTGGTGGCGAAAACGCATAAAGCATGGCAGCCATAAACGCGATAGTGCGCGATTCGGTTATTTTTCGAGCCAGCCGATAGATAAATATTAGAGCGAGCGGAACTGCAAAAATGAAAAGCAATGCGATAAATAATTTTATGTTACCCAATAACACTATCGATGAGAGCGCTAAGAGAAAAATCCAAGGCGGCGCACTTGAGCTTGAGCCAAGCCCAATTGGGTGCCATGAATCTACGTACTTTTTAAATAAATCAAAAGCGCTTGCAGGTGCGGTTGAGAGCGCACCCCCGGCTAGCGAGCCAAAACGATTTCGTGATGCAATCAGAGTTAATATCAAAATTAATAGCGTCAACGGATATATTGGACGATTTAATAGCGCTCGAATTTTTATAAATTGTTGCGGTGAATTATCTACTTCTTCTGCATCTTCATTGCCTAAATCAATTGTAGGCAGTGTCAATTCACTTAATTCTTCGGCGGATTTGCGACTCTCCCCAAAGCGAGTTATGACAGCGCGGGAGCGTTCAATCGCTAACCGCAATTGGCTGCCCCGTGGTGGTACAAAGCGTGCAACAGTTCTCGGTGATAGTAACCGCGTCTTTTTTCGGTTTTTTCGCGCTTGAAAAATTAGATTAGGTCGAATAATCAACAAACCAACTGCAGCAATTTCATCTGCTGCATAACCGGGAAGTTTTGCAAATAAATAACCAATTGCTCGCGCTAACGCAGAAGCAAATAATTGGAGGCCAAGAATTGGTAGCAACCAATTAGATGAGTTAGCCAAAATTACATATGCAGCATTTCTGCGATCAAGCAGTAACGGGCGATGTAAAAATGCCTCAGATACATCTACCGAGCGCCGTTCAGAGGCAGCTGCTTCGGCATGAAAGATGACTGCGTTGGATACCGATATGACTGCGTGGCCAGCAACATTAGCGCGCCAGCCAAAATCAACGTCATCCCGGAAAAGTGAAAGGTTCGGATCTAAACCACCTAGCTCCTCATAGACATCTCTGCGAATTAAAGCGCCAGCAGTACTTACTGCTAACTCATCTTTAATGCCATCGCGCTGACCTTGATCTTGTTCGCGATATTCAAGTCCAGTCCAGCGCGCACCGTTGCCAGCAATGCTGACGCCAATTTCTAGTAAGTGATTTCGATCGTGCCAACCTTTTATTTTTGGCCCAGCGATTGCAACTGTAGGCCGATTCTCAATCGCAGTTAATAACTCGGCTAACGCACTCTTCGCAGGTGCGGAATCATCATGAATTAACCAAATCCATTCAGTTACAGTTTCAGAATTCTTCGATGGCAATTTGCGAAGGGCTTCATCAATCGCATCACCAAAACCGGTACCGCGCGACATTGATAGCGTTGTGATGCCTGCACTTCGTAATTTTTTAGCTGATTCATCTTTTGAATCGGTATCAATTGCAATTAAGCGATCGATTTTTCTTGATTGTGAAGTTAGCGCTGCAACCACTTCGGTAATCCAAGTTGCACCGTCATGCGTAACCAAAACAGCAGTTACATATTGGATTAATTCATCTGGATTGCTTGCCATAGTGTTTGCACCACCCTTGGCACTAAAGTTGAAGTTACGCTGGACGTCGTTTCAATCTGCGCCGTTCGCGTTCGGATAATCCGCCCCAGATCCCAAATCTCTCATCGTGAGCTAGCGCGTACTCGAGACATTCTGAGCGAACTTCGCACGACATGCAAACGCGCTTGGCTTCTCTAGTGGATCCGCCTTTTTCAGGGAAGAAAGCTTCTGGGTCAGTCTGAGCGCAGAGTGAGCGCTCTTGCCAAGATAGTTCAACTATCTCGCCATTTCCTAGTTGGATGCTGGGGCCGCTATTTAGATATTCAACTCGGCGTAGTTCAGACATCTATAGATCTCCTAAATGGATGGGCCGCCGCTCCGGCAGCGCTACTAGGAGAATTACACGCTTGTTATTCGTTTCAGTCAAGTCAGATTCGACGAAAATCGAAAGTTTTTTACTGGGTCAATATCCAATTATTTCCGAGGTGGCCACGGTGTTCGCTGCAATTTGCGAATTTGGAGCCACAATTCCATTAATTATGCGGCAATTATCAGCTATTTTCGCACCTGCAAAAATTATTGATCCAATAATTTCGCAATTTTCGCCGATAACTACGCCCTTAGAAATTACTGAGCCGCCTGCAATTTTTGTCGACTTTCCCATAGTTACATCGGGCGCAATCAATGCCTTCCCATCATTTTCGGGAGTGGCCGGCGATTGCAATTTCTTGGTGATTAAATCTTGAGAGGCGGTAATTAGAGCTGCTGGTGTACCAATATCTAACCAATAACTTTGATCTACATATCCTTTAACGGTTAGACCTCGCTTTAATAAATCTGGAAAAGTTTCGCGTTCCACGCTGATCACAATTTCCGCAGGAATCATTTCAAATACTGAACTATCAAAAATGTAGCATCCGGCATTAATCAAGTTGGTTACTGGGCTATCCATTTTCTCCAAAAATGCGAGCACGTTTTTATCGCCATCCAGCGGCACACACCCAAATGCCCGAGCATCTGCTACTTCAATAAGAAATAAAGTTACTGCAGCTTTAGAATTCCTGTGAAAATTAATCTGGGCGGTTAAATCATGGCCGCTAAGTACATCTCCGTTAAAAATCACAACCGAATCTCCAGGTTGCAAATTCAAAACTTTGCTGGCATTTTTAATAGCACCGCCAGTTCCGAGAGCTTCAGTTTCTACTGCATAATGTAGTTTCATTCCAAGCTTCGACCCATCACCAAAATAAGGTTGAAAAACTTCAGCCATATACGAAGTCGCAAGCGCAATTTCCGTGATTCCAGCCGCTTTAGCTTTAGCTAGTTGATGTGCAGTAAAAGGTACGCCGGCAACTTCCAACATTGGTTTCGGTGTATTTTTTGTGAGCGGCATAAGTCTGGTGCCTTTGCCGCCAACTAATAAAATACCTTTTACGCTCATTATCCCCGCCGAATTCGATCCGCTGCAGCTGCAATATTTTTATCGGTTGCAGTTAAGGAAATTCGAATGTACTGCTTTCCGGCCTGGCCATAAAAGCTGCCAGGGGTGGTTAATATTCCACGCTCGGCAAACCAAGAAACCAGTTCCCAATCACCTTCACTTCGAGAACACCAAATATATAAACCGGCTTCGGAAAATTCGATTTTAAAATCAGCCGCAATAAGAGCGCTAACCATAACTTTGCGACGAGCCACATATCTTGCGGATTGCTCAAGCACATGGCTCTCATCGCTAAGTGCCGCAACCATTGCCGCTTGCACGGGTAGTGGCATCATCAAACCAAGATGTTTTCGAACTTCTAGAAGTTGATTAACAATTCTTGGATCACCAAAAATAAAGCCGGCGCGATAACCCGCCAAATTAGAACGTTTTGAAAGCGAATGCGCAGCAATGATATTTCGATTATCACCGTTAGTTAACGAGAAGATTGAAAATGGCTTTTTAGAATCTGGGAATGGGACATAGCATTCATCGACCGCTAGAACCCTAGCGCCAGATCTTGCCCAAGCGATATTGGCATTTAATTCTGCTTTAGAATGAACTCGGCCGGTTGGATTAGATGGTGTATTTACCCACGCCAAGTCGCCATCTGGCCAAGTTTCGGAAGCAATATCTACTTCGACAACTTCACTTTTGCTGACTAATCCGCTTACTTGATAAGAGGGATATGCAATTTTAGGAATCAATACTTTTTGAGATTCGAGCAGCGTTGGCAATAGTGTAATTAACTCTTTAGAACCGATTGTTGGAAGCACCGCGAAATCTCCAGTAGCGCCAAGTATTTCGGTGGCATAACGTTTTAGAGATTTCTGTAACTCTGCCGTACCAGCAGTAGCTGGATAAGTTGGAGAATTTGCATTTTCGCTAAGCGCTTTTTGAATAAATTCTGGCGTCGGATCAACTGGAGTTCCAATTGATAAATCAATTATTCCAAGCGGATTACTTCGCGCTTTATCGCCAAACGGAGCGAGCGCATCCCAAGGAAAATCTGGAAGTTTCAGTTTCGTTATTCCGCTGTAGGTTTCTTTTGAATCGTCAGAATCATCTGATGATCTTTACCGGTTGGTCCGGTTTTGCTTGCACCGCCCGGGGATCCAAGTTCATCAAAGAATTCCACGTTAGCTTTGTGAAAATCTTTCCATTTTTCCGGAACGTCATCTTCGTAATAAATCGCTTCGACCGGGCAGACCGGTTCGCATGCGCCGCAATCCACGCACTCATCTGGTTGGATGTAAAGCATTCGATCGCCTTCATAAATACAATCGACTGGACACTCTTCGATACAAGATTTATCTTTAATATCGACACACGGTTCCGCGATTATGTAGGTCATCGAACGCTCCCTTTTTTTTGATTACTTTTCTGCCGATTTGCCGATCGGCCCGCTGGATTCAACCCGCGAATACCCCGTAATCGTACAGAATAGGGCGGTATGAGGGAGCATCTAGCAGGAGGGCAGCCTGAAAAAGAACTAGCCCTGCTAATTGGGCAACGGGTTAGCGTTCGCCTCCGTGATGGCGATGGTGGTTATCGCGATCTTCTCGGAGAATTAGAGAGTCCAGATTCAATTAGAAAGAAAAATGGCGAAATTGCATTTTTCGATCCTGCAAAAATAGCTGCGCTGCGCGTTGTGGTGGATTCAGATTTTAGAGCTGGTACTGGAGCACCGCTCTCTATGAGAATTCGAGATTTAGAAATTGCAGCCGCAAAAACTTGGCCGAGTAATTCGGTAGAGATTTTTGGTCAATGGCAAATTCGGATTTCAAAAGGTTTTTCATACCGAGCAAATTCAGTATTGCCAATTGGCGCTCCGCCTTTTGGTGAACCACCATTAGAACTCACTGAATCAATTGCTTATGTAATTTCGAAGTATCTCGAACATAAATTAGACCCAGTATTTCACGTTTCCTTACCAGTTCATCAAGAACTGGATGATTACTTATCTAAAAATGGTTGGGAATCCCCATTTGAAATTCTGGTGATGGTTGGTGATACCCGCGAGCTCTTTTACAAAGCGCACGATGGCGAAATTATCGAAGCAAGTAAATTAACGCAATCTTGGTTAGATTTAGAGGGCAATCGAAGCGTTAATGAAATTCTAGAAGGTTATCCATCTAAATTTATAGAACTTCAAATTGCAAATAAGACTGCAGCAGTTGGCCGGCTTTCCATTGCTGACGGTTGGGGAATTCTCACTAGAATTTTTGTTGCTAAAGATCAGCGCCGGATGGGTCTTGGGGTTGCGATCGTTTCCGCAATGGCTCGCTCCGCCGAAAAGGTTGGGTGCAACAAACTCGCATTACAAGTCAATTCAGATAATTACGAGGCGATAAAACTCTATGAAAAGCTGGGCTTTAAAGTGCATCACACTTATCGATACCGCAAGCTGGTTTCAACAATGGAACCCGCGGGGTGCTGCTAATGGAAAAATTTCAACTATCGATTTACGATACTAAGAGCAGGTCGAACCAAATTGTCAGCTCCGCAAATGGCCGCGAAATCCGAATCTATTGTTGTGGGCCAACAGTTTATCGAGATGCACATGTAGGGAACTTGAGAACTTTTTTATTGAGTGATTTAGTTGTAAGAACCCTTAATTACACAGGAATAGCAACTTTGGTAGTTCAGAACATAACAGATGTGGGTCATATGACCGACGACCATAGTGAAGACAAATTATTAAGCCAATCGGCAATTGAGAAGGTTGATCCAATTGCGATTGCTCGAAAATATGAAGAGCACTTCAAATCCGATTTAATTTCCTTAAATATTAGACCAGCTGACCATAATCCACGGGCAAGTGAGTGCATCGAAATGATGCAGGCGCACATAAGTAAGTTGATTGAACTTGGTAGCGCATACATCGGTAGCGACCAAACTGTTTATTTTTCTGCTGAAAGTTTTCCTACTTATGGCGCGCTAAGCGGAAATCGATTAGATCAATTGAAGCCGGGCCATCAATATGAATATCAAGAAGGTGGCGCAAAGAAATTCCATGCCGACTGGGCGCTCTGGAAAGCTGCTGGGAAGAGAACCGAAATGGTTTGGGATTCGCCATGGGGAGTTGGTTTTCCAGGTTGGCATATCGAATGTTCGGCAATGTCTTTAGATTTTCTTAATGGGCATGTTGATCTTCATATCGGTGGCATTGATCTCCGCTTCCCACATCACGAAAATGAACGTGCCCAATCAAATGCAATTCTTGCTGACACGGATGGTGAAGTTGTCGACCTGTGGCTACATGGGGAACATCTGCTTTTTGAAGGAAGGAAGATGGCTAAAAGTTCGGGCAATGTAGTTTTGATATCTGATGTATTAGCAAAAGGTTTTGATCCACTTGCAGTTAGGTTTTGTTTTCTAGAAAATCGATATCGCAGTCAGATGGATCTCGCTTGGACCAGCATTGCCGCAGCTGATGAAACTTTGAATAAATGGCGTAGTGCTTGGCAAAATTGGGGCGCTCTTTCGAACCAAACCGAAAGCCCATTGACTAAATCTATTACCGATGAAGTGCTCGGTTTTTTTGCCGCAGACTTAGATACGCCAAGAGCGATGCAAACGCTAAGACAAACCTATAAACGCCCTGATTTAACCGGGTCGGAAAAAAGCTTTGTAATCTCGGCGATGGATCAACTATTTGGGTTGGATTTAACAGCGCCACCAAAGAAAGCCAAAGCTTTAACTCCAGAAATTTCGGCGCTATTAAAAGCGCGGTTGAGCGCGCGCCTTAAAAAGAATTACAAATTGAGCGATGAATTACGATTACAGCTAAACGAATTGGGGGTTGAAATTCAAGATAAAGGTTATGAGCAAGAATGGCACTGGCTAAATTAAGCTTTTGCTAAAGTCGCGAGTATCGCAGAAATCAATCCTAAGAAAATAAAAAAATTACCAATATTGCTCCCCAGAATTAGAATTTCACCACCATTTCCAATAGTCCCAGCTCTAGTTACAACTAAAGTCCAACTAACAGTTGCGAATATCCGTACGGCCCGGCCACCCCAAGTTTTTCCAACCAGACGGATTCCAATGAAAATCGAAATAATCACAAAAATTAATCCAAACGGTGGCCATAGGTTATGTACTAAGACTGAAGCGGCACCAAGTAGCGCACCGGTAACTATTGAAAATAAATATTTCATCGGAGTCCTGCAAACAAATCCGTTTCGCGGCTGTTTGCATCTAATGCGCCAGCTTTAACTCCTTTTACTAAAGTGTAAAACTCCTGACCCCAAACTTTTAAACCGAGTTTATTAGAGAGCGCAAAAAACGGGCCATCTAATGCGATTTGTGTTGCGTGCGCTTTCATAGCTGCCATTTTTTTCTCAACAAAAGCTTCACCATTAATCACAGTCGTTACTAATCCATCTGGTTTTGCAAACGGTAAATCTTCAGCCTTTTCAGCGCCAAAGAAATCTGAGCCAACTTCTTTCATCGCGCTAATCCCTTCTTCAATAAGTGAAATCGGAATTGTGTTCCAATAGATTTTTGAAATCTCCCAAATTTCGCCCTCGCCAAATGATTCATCTATGGCTAGCTCTGCGGCTCGCATCGCCACACGGTGTGCTTGAATATGATCTGGGTGGCCATATCCCCCAATTTCGTCGTAAGTCACCATCACTTCTGGTTTAACTTCACGAATTATTTTCACTAACTCACCAGCTGCTAAATCAAGATTAGCTTGCCAAAAAACATCTGGCCGATTATTTGACTCGGTTTCCATCATTCCGCTATCGCGCCAAGAAATATTTGGGGCACCTAAGAATCTAAAATCCGATACTCCAAGAATTCTCATCGCTTCCGCAAGTTCTAACTCTCGATGTTTTCCCAAACCATCATCAATTGCGCTAGCTAAATTTGAAAGTTCCGGAAGAAGAACTTCGCCTTCTTCGCCTCTAGTGCATGTGACAAGAGTTACGACCGCGCCTTCAGCCACATATTTCGCCATAGTTGCGCCGTTATTAATAGTTTCATCATCTGGGTGCGCGTGAACTAGTAATAATCGAGCGCTCTTGGCCATAAACTCCCCCGAAAATAATCTTAATGATTGCGGTTAAAGCGTGACTTTAACCCATAGCAACAATTAATGTCGTACGATGTTGCCAGTGAGTACTGATAATTTAGATAGCAAGAGTGAAAACCGCGCGCGGTTGCCGCGGGACGAGCGTCGAGCCCAACTTCTTGCTGCTGCTCTCGAAGTTTTCACCGCGGCTGGCTACCACGCTGCAGCGATGGATGAAATTGCCGATCGCGCTAACGTAAGTAAACCCGTCTTATATCAGCACTTTCCTTCAAAATTAGAACTTTATTTAGCGGTACTCGATGTTCATATTGATTCGTTGGTATTCGCAATCCAAACCGCAATTGCATCAACGCCGGATAATTCTTCTAGAGTTAAAGCAACCATCGATGCATATTTTGGTTTCATCGACAGTGAAAGTGAAGCATTTAGATTATTATTTGAAAGTGATATGAGCGTTGAACCACAAGTACGCGAACGATTAAATCGGATGACTTACGATTGCGCTGCTGCAGTAAGTGCAGTGATTTCGCTAGATACTGGACTTCCAAGAGAAGCATCAATGATTCTGGCAATTGGCGTAATTGGGAGTGCCCAAATAACAGCGCGTCATTGGTTAGATCGCGATGGAAAATTAAACCGAGAGCAAGCCGCAAATTTGGTAACCAACCTGATTTGGCGAGGAATATCTGGTTTCCCGTTAAATCAAAATGAAAATAAGTAATTCTGCAAATTCTAGCCAAAACGATAAGATTCAATTATGACAACTAAGAAAAGTTCAACTAAACCTGATAGCAGCTGTGAAGTCCGGATTTCAATCTCTGATTTAAGTCGCGAAGTTGAGTTAGAGGTCGCACTTTCTAAAAGTGATGTGCTTGCTCTCGTAAACTCTGCAATTAACTCAGGCAGCGCTTTGGTATTGGATGATGTCAAAGGTCGACAAGTTATTGTTCCTGCCGCAAAAATTGGTTTCGTAGAGATCGGCGATCCCACTGAACGTAAAGTTGGGTTTGGTTCGCTTTAAAGGTTAAAGAAGGCTTTTATCGAATTAATAACCATCTCGAATGCGATTGCCGCGAGTAGCAATCCTGCGATTCGAGCAACTAACATCACTCCAGATTCTTTAATCAGGGAAACTATTTTCGTAGAAAACATTAGTGAGAGACCGATTACTAGGTGGACTCCAATAACCGCCAAAATTAAAGCAACCCCACTTTTAACATCGTCAACTTTCTGAACGAATAACATGGTTGCAACTATCGCGCCGGGGCCCGCAAGTAGTGGAGTTCCCAGCGGCACTAGCGCAACATTTACATCTTTCTGATTGGCGCTGTCATTTTTACCGCCTTGTAATAATTCTAAAGAAACCAAAAGCAATAGCAAACCGCCTGCGCCTTGCAGCGCTGGAATCGAAATATTTAAGTAATTTAAAATCAAGCGACCGAAAAGTGCAAAGAGTGTAATTACAAAAAAGGAGACGGCCGCGCCTTGCCAAGCTAAGCGATTGCGAATTGCAGCAGGTTTATTTTTTACTAAACTCAAAAATATTGGTGTTGCTCCAGGTGGATCCATAATTACAAATAGAGTTACAAACGCCTGTAATCCAAATGTAACTGCGGAAATATTGTCTAGATTCACTTTCGCACCACCCGTCGATTATTCGCTCGCGATTCAAGTTTTTCCCACTGCATTAGCGCTGTCGTATTTTCCGCCAACTGATTTACTTTACCGCTCCCATGGTAATCACTGGCACCAGTTATTGCTAAATCATAAGAGTAAGCCACACGCAAAAGCGAAGCTTTTTCACTTTCGTTATGGTCACGATGATCTACTTCAATTCCGTCTAATCCAGCTTCAACTAAACTTGTAAAAGATTCTGCGGTTATGATTTTTCCCCTTTGTGACGCATATGGATGTGCAATAACTGCTACCCCGCCTGCAGCTTTAATTAATCTAATCGCAGCTTCTGGGGTTGGCGAATAATGTGAAACGTAATATTTGGAACCATTATGAAGTAACGCTGTAAACGCAGCTTCTCGGCTATCTACATGCCCTTTTGCAATAAGTGCATCTGCTAAGTGAGGCCGTCCTAGAGTTGCGCCATCACTTAGTTGTGCCATCACATCTTCAATCGATATTTCGATTCCAGCCGCATTTAATTTTTCAATAATTCGGTCCATGCGAGTTAATCGATTCTCGCGAGTTTTAGCAAGTTCCGTTAACAGCGCTTCATTTTCTGGATCAAATAACAAGCCCAACATATGAATGCTGATACCTGCTTCGGTCTGACAAGATATTTCAGCGCCAAGAACTAAATCCATCCCAGAAGTGAGTGCAGCGCAAGCCGCTTGCCAGCCAGAAATAGTGTCGTGATCAGTTAGGGCTAACAAAGAAATTCCAGCTGCTTCTGCTTTTCGAATCAACTCACTTGGTGAATCTGTACCGTCGCTCATGTTGGAATGGGTATGTAAATCAATCACTGCATCATGCTACGGGGTAAGCGCTAACCCCAACTAATGGCTGGCTGCACGAGATTAGTAACAGTTAAATAATTAAAATTTGATCCAATAATTAGTGTCGCATGCCGGCGATTTCAAGGACTATCCTTTGCGCTATGAGCGGGAATGTAATGGATCGTGTATTCCTCGCCCGGCTAGCAGGGACAGCAGTCTTTGAACCCAACGGGGATCAAGTTGGCAAGGTGCGAGATGCTGTGGCGACCCTTCGTGTAAATAATCAACCACCAAGAGTTTTAGGTTTGATAGTTGAAGTTCCGCCACGACGCCGAATTTTTATTCCAATTACTCGAGTTACCTCAATTGAAAATGGCACAGTTGTCATCACCGGCACATTAAACATGCGTCGTTACGAACAACGACCGAGTGAAATTTTAGTAATCGGTGAGCTTTTAGATCGGACTGTTACATTAGTTGATTCTGCAGAACCAGTTTTAGTTGAAGATATCGCGATGGAAATTAATCGAAGCGGAGATTGGTTTCTAACTCGAGTACACGTTATGCGCAAGGGTCGTGGGTTACGTCGCCGCGGTGCTTCCTCAACTATTGATTGGGAAGATATTTCAGGTATTGCAACTTTAGAATCTAATCAAGGTGTAAGTAATTTGTTAGCAACTTTGGCAAATTTACGAGCTCCCGATTTAGCGTTAGTTTTACACGATTTAGCGTTAAAGCGTCGAGTAGAAGTTGCACGCGCATTAGATGACGAGCGCCTTGCCGATGTTTTAGAAGAGATGGATGAAAGCGCTCGAGTGGAATTGCTTGCAGAATTAGAAGGCGAGCGTGCTGCCGATGTACTTGGTGAAATGGATCCTGATGATGCCGCTGATTTGCTCCGTGAAATCGGACAAGAACGTGCCCAAAAACTTTTAGAATTAATGGAACCAGAAGAAGCCGAAGATGTGCGGCGCTTAATGCGTTATGAAGATTATTCTGCCGGTGGCATGATGACTACTGAGCCAATTGTGTTAACTGCTGATACTTCGGTTGCGGAAGCGCTAGCTACAGTACGGCAGAGTGAAATTCCACCAGCACTTGCTTCGCAAGTTTACGTTTGCCGGCCGCCACTCGAAACGCCAACTGGAAGATTTATTGGAATCGTGCATTTTCAACGATTATTACGCGAGCCGCCAGCAACATTGCTTGGCGCAATCGTTGATATTACGACAACACCGTTGGCTCCCGAGGTGCCACTTAGCGAGGTTTCTTCATATCTTGCAAGTTATAACCTACTAGCTGTGCCAATTGTGGACCCAAATGAGAGATTGCTTGGCGTAGTAACTGTTGATGATGTGCTTGACCACTTGCTGCCTGAGAACTGGCGCCATACAAGCAACAACAGTTCAAACAATTCTGAAATTAAAAATATGAAAGTGGAAGGATAAAAATGGCACGATTTAAGGGCTTGGATACGCCACGCGAAGCTCGGCGTTCAATCCGGCCATCCTATGATCCAGAAACTTTCGGACGGCTTTCAGAAAATTTTGCCCGTTTTCTTGGTACAGCGCGCTTCTTGGTCTACATGACCGTATTTGTACTCTCTTGGGGACTTTGGAATTCGTTAGCGCCAGATAAATGGCGGTTTGATAGTTTTCCATTTATTTTCTTAACTTTAATTCTTTCGCTACAAGCTTCTTATGCAGCGCCACTTATTTTGTTAGCACAAAATAGACAAGCTGACCGTGATCGAATTCAATATCAAGAAGATCGCGCACGCGATGATCGAAACCTTGCTGATACCGAATATTTAACACGAGAGCTGGCCAGCCTACGAACTGCTATAGGTGAAATTGCAACTCGTGATTTTGTGCGGAGTGAATTACAGGATGCAGTTGAAGAGATTGTTAAGAACTCAGGTACTAAGCCCAAGCCGGACGCCAACTAAAGATTTGGTTCTTAAAGTTAATTGATCGGCAATCGCTTCTAAAGCTTTGGCAGCGCTAGATTCGGGATTGCGCAAAACTAACGGGATGCCAGTATCGCCACCTTCTCTAAGGTTTGGATCAAATGGAATTTTTGCAAGAAGTGGAACATCAGCCCCAACTAAGCCGCTCAGTCGTGCCGCAGTCTCCTCCCCGCCATCCTTTCCAAATAGAGAAATCATTTCACCGCAATTTGGACATGGAAATTCCGACATATTTTCAACAACGCCAACTAGGTGTTGCTTTAATTGGTGGGCAATGCGACCAGCGCGTTCGGCTACTTCTGCAGCAGCAACTTGTGGCGTTGTAACTACCAAAATTTCAGATGCTGGAATTAATTGCCCGAGAGAAATTGCAATATCACCAGTTCCTGGCGGTAAATCTAAAAATAAGAAATCTAAATCGCCCCAATAAGCATCGCTCAGTAACTGTTCTAGAACTCGGTGCAATAGCGGACCGCGATAAGCAATTGGATCTGATCGATCTGGTTTGAACATTTCCATAGATACAACTTTTACACCATGCGCCTCTAGCGGAATAAAAGTTTGATCGATAGCAGTTGGACGTTGTCCAGCCAGCCCCATTAACCGTGGCACGGAGTGGCCGTAAACATCAGCATCAAGAATTCCTACTTTGAACCCACGGTTAGCGACTGCGACTGCCAAATTAACGGTGACCGAAGACTTTCCAACGCCACCTTTACCGGATGCAATTCCAAAAACCCGTGTAAGCGAATCAGGTTGGGCAAACGGAATAAATTTCTCTCTACCACCTCTTAATAACTTCTTAACTTCACCACGTTGGGCTTCGCTCATTACACCAAAATTAATTATTACTGCATTTACTTCAGCAATTGCAGTTACTGCCTTCGTGATATCAGCTGTGAGTCGATCGCGCATCGGACAGCCAGATATAGTTAATAAAATACCTAGAGTTGCGGTTCCGGATTCAAACGCAACTGATTCGACCATACCTAATTCGGTTAACGGCTTATGCAATTCTGGATCTGAAACTGTAGCTAAAGCGGCGTTAATTTTAGAAATCGTCATAATATTTCAGGATCTAACTTTGTAATCTTCTTAATCTCTTTGATTTCTTTTATTGCTCCAGCATTTTCATCAATTACTTCGTTTAGATGTTTCTTAATAAAAGTTTTAGGGTGCAAATCTTTGACATCTAAATCTTCAAATCCTGGTCCGAGATTTTCACGCAATTGCATGGTGGCTAATTGAGAGAGATTGCGCGCTTTCTTCAACAATTTAGCGGCATCTACCGCAAGTTTTGGCAATCGTTCTGGACCGACTAGGAATACTGCAATTACTCCTAAGCCAATCATCTCGCCAGCGCCAATATCAAACATGGCCCAATACTAGGGTCAAGCTTGCTGACTCCTCAACCTGAGTAATATTAACTAGTTTTAGCGGCAACCAAGGTAATTTTTACGGTCGAAACTTTTCCATCGCGAGTGTATGTAACTGAAATTACATCACCCACATCATGAGAACGAATAGCGACGACTAATTCATCTGAGGAATTTATTGCCACGCCATCTATTTTTAGAATCACATCGCCAGGGATTAAACCGACTTTTGCAGCTGGCCCACCAACTACAACAGAGCCAGCGAGTTCTGAAATTTTAGCGCCAGCACCATTGAATGCGGTGTCAACCATAATTCCCATAATTGGATAGGTAGCTTTGCCGTTATTTATTAATTGTTCCGCAGTCTTTTTCGCTTGGTTAATCGGAATTGCGAAGCCTAAACCAATCGAACCAGATTGGCGGCCATAAGAAGAGCTCAGTGTGGCAATAGCAGAGTTAACCCCTACTACTGCTCCGGTGGCATCTACTAACGGTCCACCAGAATTTCCTGGATTAATTGCGGCATCAGTTTGGAGCGCATTAATAAATGAACTTTCACTAGTACCAGTTCCTGATGTAACCGCTCGATTTTTTGCGCTAATGATTCCTGAAGTTACGGTGCCTGATAGTCCGAGTGGCGATCCAATTGCGATTACGTTGTCGCCAACTTGAATTGCATCACTGTCACCAAATTGCAACGCTGATAATCCGGTGACTGAAATTTTTAATACTGCAAGATCGTAGGCTGCATCTCTACCGAGAATTTTAGCCGTAAAAGTTTTACCATCGCTAAGGGTTACTTTGATTTCACCTTTTGCATCAGCAGCGCCAGCCACTACATGGTTGTTTGTGAGAATGTAGCCATCGCTACGAATTACAAAGCCAGAGCCCGAGCCACCACCACGTTCAGTATTTATTGTTATTGAGACCACTGAAGGTAAAACTCGTGCGGCAATTCCAGCAATCGAATCTGGTTGGCGCTCTACCGTGCTCTTTGCGGAAACCAACTTAACGTTATGAGCTGAAATGTTGTTGCTGCTGAAGTAGCTACCGCCAATGCCACCAATTATTCCGGCGATAAGGGCAATTGCGATCGTGCCTGATACTGGCTTGCGCAACTCTTTTCGAGCGAGTGTTACTTCGTGATCTGGATGGGACCACCAGGCTGGCACATTTTCTTGGCTCATCCACTTACTTCCGTTTCAATATAAGTGCTGCATTTTTACGATAAAACTAAAAGCCATATGAAATTTTACTGAGATTGCGCAGAAAGTTCTAGCTCAACTTTGTGGCAACTAACACACCTTCGCCTAACGGCAAGAGCATGGGGGCCCAACGATCATCCGATTCACGAATAGCTTTAATGGTTTCGCGACGCGAAATAGTAATTGGATCACGTTGGGTTGGGTCGGCAACTTTGCCACCACCGAGAGCGCTATCGATTAACAAAATTCCACCTGGGCGAAGTGCGCGAAATCCTTGATCTACTGATTCAAGTAAATCGCTGAAATCCCTAATTACAAATAAATCATAAAGACTGTCCGCAAGTTTTGCAGTTACATCGCGAGTGTTACCAGTGATTAATCGATAGCGTGCAACATTTATGTCACCGTCTTCAAATGCAGTTTTAGCAATTTTGGAGTTTTCGGTTTCTTTATCAATCGAAGTTAAAACTCCATGCTTGGCTAAACCTTTAAAGATCCATAACCCACTGACTCCGGAACCAGTGCCTACTTCTACGACTGAAGTTGCGCCAATTAGATGGGTTAAATAACGTAAGAGTGAGCCAACTATCGGTGATGTATTTAGAGCGCCGATTTCATCACCTCGAGCTCGCGCACGTTGCGTGACCGTATCTTCGGGTAGATAATTTTCGGAGAATGTATTCATATCGCCCCGTGGAATGCTCACAGCGATGCGATCCACTCAGTTAGAAGCCGAACTGCGAAGCCAGTGCCTCCCTTTACATACTCGCCAGCATCAACTTCGGAGCGACCCGGTCCGGCGATATCGAAGTGAACCCACTTACGTTTGCCAACAAATTTTTCTAAGAAGAGCGCAGCAGTAATTGAGCCGCCCGAGAAATGAAACTTATCGGCAGTGTGGTTGTAATCCGCGATTTCGCTTTCAAGTGCAACGTCATAATCATCAACAAGTGGCATATGCCAGACGCGATCACCAGAAATTTCACCGATCTCGTGGAGCTTCTTAGCTAATTTAAGATCGCGGGTGTACATCGCGCCATATTGACGACCAAGTCCTAGCGTGGCCGCACCAGTAAGTGTTGCTACATCAAGCAAATAATCTGGGTCTAAATTCTTATCCGCAAAAGCTAAACCATCTGCTAAAACCAATCGTCCCTCTGCGTCAGTATTTATGACTTCAACAGTTGTGCCGCCGTAATGCTTGATGACATCGGATGGTCGTTGCGAAGTTCCAGATAGCGCATTTTCAGCACACATCATCAAAGCAGTTACGCGAACTTTAGGAGCCAATTTAGATACCGCAATAACGGTGGCCAGAATTGCCGCTGCGCCAGCCATATCGCTCTTCATTCCAGTCATGGTGTCGTATGGACGCTTTAGCGAAACTCCGCCAGTGTCAAAAGTAATTCCTTTACCAACTAAAACAACATGTTTCCAATTTTTAGAACCGCGCGGTGCATAGGCAACTTGTACAAATTTTGGCGGATTAACTTTTGAAGAATTCCCGACTGCTCGTAATCCCCCGAACTCAGCTAATTCTTTACCGCTCTTCACAGTGACTTTTACGGCCGGGTTTTTTGAAAGAATTTTTGCTTGATTAGCTAGCCAAGCTGGGGTCGCGATGTTTGCAGGTGTGTGAATTAAATTTCGCGCAATCCAAACTGATTCAACTTCAATCTGAGCAAGTTCAACTTCTTTTGCGAAACTACCCATGATTGAAAACCGCGGAGTTTCGGGCGCTGGACCGCTTTTATCTGCCCAAGAGTAGGTGGCGAGCGCCAACGCAACAGCATGGGCTTTGATGGTCTTACTATCGCCACCGCAGAGCGATAAGAGATGTGCGTTACTTCCTTTAACTTTTCGACCGAGCAGCGCTCCAACTTTGCGTAGATCTGAAGGCGTGCTGGCGCCAACAGCAACTAAAAAAATCTTCTGTAATTTATTTTTATCGCCAGATACCGAGATCTCAATCAACTCGCCAACTTTTCCAGTTAGTGGCGTCGTGGCTTTAGCAATTTCATTCTCAAACGAGATTCCAGTTATTTTTCCTAAAGTTCGGTCAAACCCTTTTACGTTGGCGACCTTTACGCCAGCTTCTTCAACAAATAATGGCAGCGCAATCGCATGTACTCCCGCGAGAAGCTTTGGGTTTTCGGTACTCTGGAACTGAAGTTCTAGGCTCGATAGTCTTGGGACTGCTCTATTCATAGTGCGGACGCTAACGAAAAAAGGGAGATCTTGTGCGACGGCTCTCGGCGTTAAATCTGATTCTTAAATCTGAATCAAGCGCAGCAGTACTGCTGCTACCAGTCGCCCTGCTCTCGTTATTTCTCGCCAACAGCGGTAGCTGGTTAACCGATGGCTTAGCTACCGAGTTTGGCATCCTCGACCTAAAACTTTCGGTTTCACATTGGGTTGCCGATGGCGCGCTCGTAATCTTTTTCTTCGTGGCTGGGTTAGAACTGCGCAACGAAGTTCGCTGGGGGGTCTTGAGATCTTGGCGGGTTGGTTTAATTCCAGCCTTCGGTGCGCTCTTTGGAATGGCGCTGCCGGCCCTGATTTACCTTGCGCTTGCAAAGATTTTAGCTGGACCGGTTTCTGCATGGGGTGTACCGATGGCGACCGACTTGCCGATTGCGCTCGCAGTTCTGATTATTTTTGGTAAAGGGCTACCGATTGCACTCCGTGGCTTCTTGTTGGCGTTGGCAATCATGGATGATGTTGGATCAATTCTAGTTATCGCATTTAGGTTTACCGAGTCGTTGGAATTTACTTGGCTTTTAGGTGCAATCTTGGCGCTCTTCATTTTTTATCACAGTACGCGAAATTTACAACTAGGTGCGCTCTCATTCTTAGTAGCGCTACTAGTTTGGTATTGCACTTACAAATCCGGAATTCATCCAACGGTTTGTGGGGTTGCGCTAGGGATGGCGATGCCTGGTTCGCATGAAGATGATCCCGATAAAGTTAGCGCAGAAGAAGCGCTTCGGATTTGGGCTCCGATTTCTAGTTTTCTTGTGGTGCCTTTATTTATTTTTACGGCGTTAGCAGTTCCAATTAACTTTAATTTCGATAATTTCACGGACCCAATCACAGTCTCGCTCTTGATCGCACGGTTGATTGGAAAGCCAATTGGAATACTCTTAGGAGTTTGGCTTGCACTTCGGATTACAAAAGAGAAAAACGAGTTAGTTCTCGGCGATTACTTTATTGTTGGAATATTGGGAACGCTCGGACTTTCAGTTTCGCTGCTCTTTGCGCAACTAAGTTTGGCTGGGTCAGATTTAAGCGCTGCCACGGCGGGCGTGATAATTACCTTGCCAATTGCGATTTTGTTGGCTGCAATTTCGCTGCGCAGCCGCGCCAAATATTTACAGAGATAAGAACTACTTCTTGATTAGGGCTACCGCTGCATGTAATACGTCAGCGAGGTTTCTGGCTTCCTCTTGGTTTAACTCAACGACCAACCGGCCACCACCTTCTAGCGGAATCCGCATAACCAAGCTACGAGCCTCTTTGGTAACTTCCATCGGACCATCACCAGTACGAGGTTTCATGGCTGCCATTTATGGACTCCTTCAGGGCTGAAGCGGGAAAGATGTTCGCGCGTAGGTGGAGCAGTATCTCGCACTTATCGCGGTTGAGGGAAATCGAAGGGAATGCTCTGCCGTAGTCGGGCTTTCCCCGCAGCAAGAACCGTAATAATCGCCCGTTCTGGTACATGGAGCGTGGTCGCAATCTGGTCGGTAGTCATAGATTTCACATAATGCAAGGAGAGCACAATTCGTTCCTCTTCTGGGAGGTTGGCGATTAATTCAGCCAGAGTTTGTGAGCTCACACTTGCAGAGATTACTCGGTTGCTTCAAGCAACGGAACGCGCAAAACGCCAAAGGGAGAACCTCACCGAGAGCAATATTCCTGGTCGGATTAGCGCGAGCACTAAAGTCGGAGCTTCGATCTCCTCATACCAATTAAAGCGAATCTTTTGATCAGAAATTTTAATTAGCTCGAATGTTCCTATTCCTTTTATAACTTTTCCGGTATGAACCACTTTGCAAAATGTTGGTGGTTGCCATTCAGTAATTTCCATCTGATCTAGGATTCCCATTCGAGGAAAAGTATTACGTTTTTTAATCGGAAAACTTTGTGGCGCAATCCCAGTAAATGCAAAAATTTTGGTGCCGAGATGGTTAGTAGTTCGCTGGCTCCAGACTTTGGTTAGTAACATCCATTTACTTTGGGCTTCCCAATTTGTTAATTCTTGCCAAACTTTTTCAATATTAGAATTTATTTCTATGGTTACGGCAAATTTTGAAAGGTCCATTTGGCTACTTCCTTATATGTGCAAGTGCATCAATAATTGAATCGCTCCAAAACACCTGGTCGTGCTGGCCCGGTTTCATAAAATGTTTTTCGGTTAAATCTGCAAGCGCTACCCGCAACGAGGCGTAACTTCCATTTGGATCTATAACTGCAATTGGTTTTTGATGAAACCCTAAGTAGCGCCCAACCCAGATTTCAAAGAATTCTTCTAAAGTTCCGATGCCGCCGGGAAGCACTAGGAATGCATCTGATAACTCTTCAATCTTTCCTTTGCGTTCGCGCATATCTTTGACCACCAGAAGTTCCTGGCTATCTTGATCGATAAATTCAATATTCATTAACCGTTCTGGGATAACGCCAATGGTTTTGCCGCCGACTGAGCGCGCTCCTTGTGCAACAGTTCCCATTACTGAAATTTTTCCACCGCCCCAAACCAGTTCATCGCCAGCTGATGCAATCGCAACACCTAGATCGAAACCCAATTGGAGATTTTCGGGCGCAACTTTCACTGATGATGAGCAAAAAACCGCTATTCGCACGGCGTAACTCTAGTCAGAATTGGTAGCGTTCTCACATGAGCGAAAAAGCATTTGGATATGGCGTTGCCACCCGCGCTGCTGATGGCGTGGTTTTAGATGTCTCATTCCATAGTTTGGGTCTCGGCGTACCAACTGGGAAAGATGAACGAGATCTATCAGCGCAGGCGCTGCAAGCAAATGCAAAAATTCGCAGAGTTAAACTAGAGAATGTTTTTTGCGAGATCGAACTCGCAACCCCTCCTAAAGATGCGGTGGATGCATATTTACGACTCCATCTTCTCTCTAATCGATTAGTAAAACCACATGGACAGTCGCTAGATGGAATTTTTGGAATTCTGGCAAATGTAATTTGGACCTCTGCTGGCCCGTGCGCACTCACAGATTTTACGCAAGTGCGCGAAGCTTTAATAAATCATTATGGCCACATAACTATTTATGGCGTAGATAAATTTCCAAGAATGGTTGATTACGTAATCCCAGATGGGATTCGGATTGCCGATGCCGATCGAGTTCGACTTGGCGCATATTTATCTTCTGGCACAACGGTTATGCATGAAGGATTTGTTAATTTCAACGCCGGCACCCTTGGAACTTCAATGGTTGAAGGTCGGATTTCTGCAGGAGTTGTGGTCGGTGATGGCAGCGATATTGGTGGTGGCGCCTCAATTATGGGCACACTTAGTGGTGGTGGCAAAGAAGTTATTTCTATTGGTCAAAAATGTTTATTAGGCGCTAATTCTGGAGTTGGAATTTCACTTGGTGATAATTGCGTTGTTGAATCTGGCGTTTACATAACCGCTGGCTCGATAATTTCACTGCCAGATGGCGCAACCGTGAAAGCTCGCGAACTATCCGGGGCAACTGGTCTGCTCTTTAGACGAAATTCCAAGAGCGGTGCGCTCGAAGCTCTGCCAAGAACTGGTACTTGGGGTGGGCTAAATTCAGTTCTGCATAAGAACTAATTAACAGAGATTACGCTGGTAAGGAAATTTCGAATCTGGAAAAACGCAAACATCAACTAGCGCTTCGATTTCAGCTGGAGTTGGTAGTGCGAACCAAGTGGAAGGAAGTTTGGTTTTGGAGCGGAAAACTTCGCCCGAAATCACTGAACTTTTACCGGCACTTGAAATGGCCGATATCAAGCGAACGCTGCCAGTCTTAGTTCTGCCTAATATTTGATACGAGATTACATCCGGTAATCCAAATGCTGCAGCCATAACTTGTTGCGAAATATCGCGCTGCCAAGTGAAATAACGCGGATTTATTTTTGCATCTTTACTCCAAGGATCTGGAACTCCAGTCAAATATGGAATGGTGCCGCCCCAAACTTCCGTCACATTTTGGGTCGTTCCAGCACTTGATGAGAAAAAATAAGTTGCTGCGGCTTTACCGTTAAAGGAAACAATTAACGAAGTATTTGAATCTGAATTAGTTCTAGTGACTGCGGCTTTCCACACCGTCCCATAAATTGCTTCAATTTCTTTGGTGTAACCAACAAAATTTTGATCGGCGGTGGTTGCATAGACATTACAATCACAATCTTTTTTAACTGAGTTTATTTTGTTGAGCGCATAAGTTCTAGATGCGATTGCTTGCGCTTCTAGCGCAGCAGCCGGCCAAGATGATGGAACTTCACCAATCCCCCACAAATACTCGTCATGCAATCTTAAAGAATTTGTGATTTCCATTTTTGGACCCGTGCTAGTTTGGAGCAGCTTCAAATTTATTTGACCATACTTTAATTGAAAAGTTTGATTAGCAATTTTTGAAGAGATTACCGCTGCTGGACTCCATCGCAAAGTCCAACTTGTTTCCCCAGAAATTGCTGCAAATTTCGCGGTTGGTGAAGTTAATTGCGGAATTATTGAATTTCCAAGAACTAAAAAACTAACTTTAATATCGCGGATATAGCTACCTATCTCGACACCAGGAACACCGACTCGTAGATCGCCGCTAAGCAATTGGAAGCTGCCAATTTCTTTTAGAAGCGCGAACTCGGTCGTGCTTTGTAAATGCCCGATATTTACTCGAATTGTTTGGGTATCAATTTGCGAAGTTACTGTGGTCCCTGGATAGTAATAATTTAAGATCTCGATTGCGCTCTTGCCTTCTAACGCTTGACCTCTTGCACCAATTTGGCTCATCCCAACGCCGTGGCCATAGCCAGATCCAGTGAAAGTAAATGTTGCTGGAGTTTCTTCGGCAAAAGTGGGCACAGTAATTAAAATTGAAGCTACAAAAAACGATGTAACCAAATAGACGAGAGCTTTAAACTCTCGCTTAGTTCTATACATCCTCATCGATCATTGGGCTGCTACCCACTTCTAAGAATTTCTTATAAGCAGCCACTACCGATACTGGATCACCTTTTTGGATTAGCTTTCCCTTGTTTAACCAAATAACTTCATTACAAACTTCTTCAATTGTGGCTAACGCATGGCTCACTAAAATTAGCGCGCGATTATGTCCGCGAAGATCTTTTACTCGATTAAGCGACTTCATCTTAAAATGTGCATCGCCGGTACTTAACGCTTCATCAATAATTAAAATATCAGGCTCAACCGTTACTGCGACTGCGAATGCTAACCGCGCATACATTCCAGAAGAGTATGTGCGCATCGGAGCATCAATAACTTCTCGAAGTTCCGCAAAATCTATAATTTCATCAAATTTATTATCAATTTCTGCTCTAGATAACCCAGCTGCGAGTCCGCCAAGAATTACGTTATCGCGACCAGTCATCTCTTGACTAAATCCGACCCCCAGCGCAAGCAAGGTACTAACAGATCCATAAAGTTCAATCCGCCCTGAAGTCGGGGGCAAAATTCCAGAAATACTCCGCATTAGCGTGGATTTTCCAGCGCCGTTGGCTCCGACAACTCCTAAAACCGACCCATAAGAAATATCTAAGTTGAAATCTTGCACTGCATTAACGATTCGCGTTTGTTTTTTCCCAGAACTAAATTGCAGAAGTCGATTCTTTAAAGTCGGCCGCTTTTCTAGCGTTGTTTTATAAACCACATTGAGATCTTTAATTGAAACTGCAACTTCGCCGCGGTTATGCGAATTCAAATTAGATGCGGACAGCGAACTCACGCTCCCTCGACAAAAACAAATATGAACTAATGGCGAGCAACGCAAGTGTCCAGATTAGAGATTGGAAAACGTCCGTGGCGAACGGCAATTCACCTTTTACCATTACGCGGGACCAAGAATCTAGCATTGGATAAAGCGGATTAATAGTTTTTAAAATACTTAACTTTTCAGTAAGCGCAGAAGATTCATATAAGACTGGTGATAAATATAAGAGAGTACGAGTTAAATAAGGCAAAAGATTTTGGGTATCTCTGAAATAAACATTTATGCATGAAAATAGAATTGCACAAGCCAGCGAAAACATATAAAAAATAAAGATAAGTGGAATTGCCCAAAATAGCGCATAAGTAATTGGTAGTCCGAGAATTAAGTGAATTGCAAATAGCACGATTAGGGTAGGAATAAACTTAAATAGTGCAACTACTGATGCAGCTATTGGCAACATAATTCGTGGAAATGCTGAGTTAAGAATGAGACGGCCACCCGCAGTTATTGACTTAGCGCCCGCAGTTATTGAGTTTGTAATCAGATAAAAAACAAAAAGTCCTGCAGTTAAATGTGCATATCTAGCAGAGTCTGTTTGACCACTAATAATGATGATCAATAGGAAATAGACCGCGGATAGTAGAAGTGGATTTAATACCAACCATATTTGACCTAGTGGCGAGCCGAAATTTTGCCGACGTAATTCAGATTTAGCGAATTCCGAGATGAATGCCCGCCGACCGAAGAGCTGCTTTGCATATTTCTTTAGCGGCGGCAAACCCCGATGGAATGGCTCGTAAACATCAATCGCGCTCATAATCGGTAGCTTTCTCCAAAATCTCTCTGTCGAAAGATTACCTTACTTATATTAGAGCTTTCAGGACATTAGCTTACGAGGCGAGGAGATAAATCCCCAACCCCAAGACATATGCATTGCAATCAGAATAAAGGGCAATCGAATTCGTTCTCGCCAACTTTTTCCGATAAATAACCCACCTAAAGTAACTAAAGTTAAATATCCTAAAACTGGAATTAAAAATATATTGTGAATTATTAAGCCGCAGCTGATCGAGAAAAAATTGATTAAAAAAGCAATTGGTGCCGCTAAATATCGAGCGCTCACAGTTTCTGGATAGGAGCGCGCAACGGCTCTTCGCCATCTGCCGTATTCAAAATATTGCCGTGCGAGTTTCCGAATATCGGGGCGAGGCCGATAAGTAACAACTAACCGCGGATCAAACCAAATTGCACCGCCTGCTTTACGCAACCGATAATTCATTTCCCAATCTTGCGCTCTGATAAATCGCTCATCAAATCCTCCGATATTAAGGAGTGCGTTTTTCTTAAAGACGCCGAGATAAACGGTCTCTGCTGGACCAGATTTACCGCCGGTGTGAAATTTTGAGGGCCCAACTCCAATTACCGAACGCATAGCGCGCGCTGTTGCTTTTTGAAAATTAGTAATACCGACAGCGGCCATGATGCCACCAACATTTACTGCGCCAGTTTTTTCCATAGTTTCAACGGCATCGGCAATATAAGTTTTATCAATTTCAGAATGCCCGTCAATTCGTACGATAATTTCAAAACGAGCTTTTGCGATTGCTAGATTAAGACCATTAGGAGTTCTCCCAGAAGGATTTTCTACCATCTTTACTCGAGAATCTTGGCGCAAAATTTCGCGGGCAATTTCAACTGTGCCATCATGCGATGGTCCAATCGCCATAATCACTTCGATTTCGCCTCGATAACTCTGTGAAAGTATTGTGGCGATCGATTGTTTGAGGTGCATCGCTTCATTCAATACTGGTAAAACCACAGATACCGCAGGAAAATTAGAGTGCGGAGTTTTACCTGCTCGAATTGGGCTTGTCATAGCCCCTAAACCGTAGCGCCCAATTACGCTACGACGGTGAAATCAACGCGGGCAATTCGGTTTTTTACCATTCTCTCTATCGCTATTGTCGCGATTTCCGCTATCGCTACTTTTGGACTTAGCAGAATTACCGCATCGATAAATCGTGTTGATGCATTCGATGGGTTAGGAAATCGTCCTGGAAAATCATCTTCGGCGGTTAATTACCTTTTAGTTGGTTCGGATACTCGAGAAGGTTTAACTAAAGCCCAACTTAAAGAGCTCCGAGTCGGCAGCGTTAAGACAGCTGCCGGTAAACGCTCCGACACAATGTTGTTGGTTCATATCTCTAAGAAGCGTGATAAAGCGGTATTGATCTCAATTCCGCGCGATACTTTTGCGCTTATTCCTAGCTACACCGATAGCTCTGGCAAAATTCGTGCTTCGGTCTACTCAAAAATTAACTCATCATTTAATTGGGGCGGCGCACCACTTTTAATTCAAACTATTGAAGAGATGACCACACTTCGAATAGATCATTATGTAGAAATGAATTTTGCGGGCTTTGCTCAAATGATTGATGCGCTCGGTGGCATTCAAGTTTGTTCCAAAGTAGATATTAATGATCCAAAGAGCCACTTGGTTATGAGTGCAGGTGTGCACACTCTTGATGGCATTGAAGCGCTTAAGTATGTTCGCACAAGAGACTTTGATGGCATGGGTGATCTAGGTCGAATGCAACGGCAACAACAATTTATGAGCGCAGTACTTAGAAAAGCTACAAGTGCGGGTGTACTGCTAAACCCAATTAAACTAGTGAGCTTTTTAAATTCTGCTTTAGCAGCTGTCACAACTGATGAAGCGCTAAATAAGGGTGACTTGCTAACCCTTGGCAAACAATTACGGAATCTATCGGCCGCAAAAGTTAGAACTCTAACGGTGCCATTAAAGTTTTACAATTACAGCGCGCACGGTGTAACATCTGCAGTGTTGTGGGATCCAGTACTAGCTCCAGAATTATGGCAACGGTTAAAAGAGGATCAAGCGATAATTGATGAGGTCAAGCCCTCAGCTTCGCCATCGGCATCACCTGAAGTTATAGATAAGTTTAAGACTCGGACCGCTGAAGAAAACCCATGCGGGTCGCTCAAGTAAACTGACTAGCGATAATCAAGGGAGAAAAAACGCGTGCTTAAATTTTCAGTAATCGGAACCGGATATCTGGGTGCCACCCATGCCGCTGCAATGTCTTCACTTGGTTTTGAAGTAATCGGCGTGGATATTGAGCCTGCAAAAGTTGCAGCGCTGTCAAAAGGTAAGGTTCCATTTTATGAACCAGGCTTAGAAGAATTATTAGAGCAAGAAGTTAATTCTGGCAGGCTTAAATTCACTACTGACTTTTCTGCGATTAAAGATTGCGATGTGCACTTTATCTGCGTTGGCACGCCACAACAAAAAGATAGTTTGGCTGCAGATTTAACTTATGTCGATGCCGCGCTCGATGCAGTCGCACCGCACGCTAAGGCGGGTTCACTCGTAGTTGGTAAATCCACGGTTCCGGTTGGAACTGCGCAACGACTACTCAACCGATTAAAAGCTACTAACCCCAGCGCTGATTTAGCTTGGAACCCAGAATTTTTACGTGAGGGGTTTGCGGTCGAAGATACGTTGCGACCAAATCGATTAGTGGTTGGCGTAACAAATGATGCTGCTGAAAATATTCTTAAAGAAGTTTATGCCCAACTTCTAGAATCTGGCATTCCGTGGATTCGGGCAGACCTACCAACTTCAGAGTTAGTTAAGGTAGCAGCCAACTCTTTTCTTGCCACTAAAATTTCATTTATTAACGCAATGGCCGAAGTTTGCGAAGCTGCAGCTGGTGATGTCACGGTTTTAGCTAAAGCAATTGGATATGACCCAAGAATTGGTTCGCGCTTCTTGCAAGCTGGCATCGGTTTTGGTGGCGGATGTCTACCAAAAGATATTCGAGCATTCATGGCACGCGCAGATGAATTAGGTGCGCGCCAAGCTTTGGAATTCTTACGCGAAATCGATGCGATTAATCTGCGCGCTAGACAACGCATGATTGAGTTAGTGCGCGCTGATCTATCGGAAGATTTAAAAGGTAAGCGAATTGCGGTGCTAGGCGCAGCATTTAAGCCCGATAGCGATGATGTGCGGGACTCCCCAGCTCTTGATATTGCTGCACAAATACATGCTGCTGGGGCTAATGTGATTATTTACGATCCAAAAGCTAATGCAAATGCCCAAGCACGATTTCCGCGGTTAGGGTTCGCTGCAACCGCTGCAGAATGTTTAAAAGATGCGGATTTAGTACTGCATTTAACCGAGTGGCAAGAGTTTAAAGATTTGGATCCAATTGCAGTCAAGAAAATGGTTAAAGGTGCAATCATTATTGATGGGCGAAATCATTTAGATCGCGAAAAATGGTTAGCAGCTGGGTGGAAATTTAGAGCGCTCGGTCGGACCCACTAAAACTAAAAGCCAGTTCGCTGGCTCCGTTTGCTCTGTAAATTTCTGCCTTTTTCAATTGCGGCATCATGTAGTTTGATGGCATAAGCATCTAGTGCAGTTGCAATCTCACTATCGCTCGCACCAAGAATTCGAAGTGCTAATAACGCGGCATTCTTTGCATTTCCGATACCAACGGTTGCGACTGGAATTCCGGCTGGCATTTGCACTATTGATAGCAGTGAATCCATACCATCTAAAGTTTTTAGCGGTACTGGCACGCCAATTACTGGAAGCGTGGTTTGCGATGCGATCATTCCGGGAAGGTGTGCAGCGCCACCAGCGCCAGCAATTATTACGGCAAATCCATTAGATCTCGCTTGCTTTGCAAAACTAGACATCTCTTCCGGCATTCGATGTGCCGATAAAACTTGGGCTTCATAAGCAACTTTAAATTCATCTAATATTTCAGCGGCCTCTTGCATAATTGGCCAATCTGAATCGGAGCCCATAATGAGAGCAACTCTTACGTTATTACTCATCTACTACTCCGTTCATATAATCGACAGCATGTGAAACTTCGCTCTGCAAGGTTGCAAGGTTATTGCCAATTGCAGTTACGTGTCCAACCTTGCGTCCAGCTTTAACTTCTTTTCGATATTGGTGAACTTTTAAGTATGGGGTTCTCGCAAAGAGATGGAGATAAGGTCGATACATATTAGTTTTAGCACCGCCCAAAACATTTCCCATGACCGCAAAATCAGCCCTCATAGAAGTATCACCGAGCGGAAGATCCAAGATTGCCCGTAAGTGTTGCTCGAATTGGCTCGTTACCGAACCTTCGATGCTCCAATGTCCCGAGTTATGGGGCCGGGCAGCTAACTCATTGATGACTAGTCGATCGCCAACTACAAAGAGTTCGATCGCCATAACGCCAACCAACCCAATCAAATCTGCAATTTTTAAGGCTATTTCTTGCGCCGAAATTTTTAAGGTATCCGATATATCTGGTGCTGGCGTGATTGTTTGAATACAAATGCCATCGCGTTGCACCGTGAGAGTTGGCGGCCAAGTTGCCGCTTGGCCGTGTGGCGAACGCGCGACCATTACCGCAATTTCTGAAGTGAAGTTTAATTTTTCCTCTAGCAATAACGTCGGTTGGATTTTTAAGAGCTCGCGCAATTCAGATTCGTCAGCGACTACCCAAACACCACGACCATCATAGCCACCTGAAATAGATTTAGCGATAAGTGGGAATGGAATTCCGGGGTCTTTATCCCCCGAATATAAATTCCAATTAGGTATCGGCAGATTATTTTCTTGCAAAATCTTTCGCATCTGGGCTTTATTTTGCGAGTAGATAAACGCGCTAGAACTTGGCCTTACTACAACTTGGTTCTGCTCCAAAACTTTAATTACTGAATTAGGAATCAATTCGTGTTCAAAAGTAATGACATCGCAAGTTTTCGCGAATGCTAATACTTCGTCTGGGTTTAAGAAATTACCAACTACATGCTCCGCAGAAAGCGCTGCAGAATCTTCGCTTGAAGCGGCAAATAATTTTAAGTCAACTCCAAGAGCAATAGCGGGAGCGATCATCATCCGCGCTAATTGGCCAGCACCAATTACCCCTACGATTGGAAACTCTGCGCCGCTCATGGCGCAAGATTACTTGTTAGCGATATAAATCGTTATTTGGCAGATAGACTCCGCTAGTGATTAAAAGGTTGCTTGATATCCGCCATGAATTGATGAAATTCGGGAGCGTTGGCGCAGTTGCGTATGTGATCTCTGTTGGCGGTTTTAACCTACTAGTGCACGTTCCGCGAGCTCCGCTTTCAGAAAAACCGCTGACTGGCTCAATAATTTCCGGCATTGCCTCAATAACCGTGGCTTATTTAGGTAACAGATTTTGGACTTGGCGCGATCGACCAAAAGGAAAGATGCATCGCGAAGTTACACTCTTTTTTGCGCTCAATCTTGTTGGGTTAGGAATCGGCACGCTAGCACTTGCCTTTTCGCGTTATGTCTTAGATTTACAGTCGGCGCTTGCCGACAATATAAGTGCGAACGTGATTGGTGTTGGAATTGGAACCTTATTTAGATTTTACGCCTACCGAAAATGGGTATTTCCATCAGCGTAAGTGTGTGACATCCCCAATTGAGACGGTACTTCCATTACTTAGCTTTAACTCACCCAATTCACTTAGGCCGACTGCTATTGCAGAAATTGTATTTCCGCTGCCTAATTCAACTCTAACTTCTTTACCAATCGTGTCTGAATATTTTAAATAAATGTCAGCTAGCGAATTAACCCCACTCTCACCCCAAATTCTTAAATTCTCTGAGATCTTACGTAGGGTAGCTGCAAGTACTAACTCTCGCTCTGCTTCGCTGCCAGTTATTAAATTAATTGCCGATGCATTTTTAACTGGTAGTTCGGATTTCTCAAAATTAACATTTATGCCAATCCCGGCGATCACACCACCATAATTACTTTCGCAGAGAATTCCACAAACTTTTTTACCTTCATATAACACATCGTTTGGCCACTTTGTTAGAAACTCTTTCCCGGTCAATTCAGTTAGAGCTTCGGCAACTGATAAGCCAATAATCAGCGGTAACCAGCCCCATTCAGAAATAGCGCGTTCTGGTTTTATAAAAGCTGAGAAAAGCAACGCGCGCATTGGTGGTGCAATAAATTTACGATCTAACCGGCCTCTGCCACTATTTTGAAATTCTGCGATTAGTAAATCACCATGTTGTAACGGTGAAAAATTATTTATGATTTCGCTCTGCGTTGAAGTGGTTTCTGGAATTACCTTTACCCGCCAGTAGCCGTTGCCGAGCGCCTGTGATATTCGTTGCGGGTTAAGCGGAACATGTATCACTACGCCTCATTTCCCTAGTACCTTAAGCCCATGACCGAAGACATTCATACTACGGCCGGCAAGATCGAAGATCTGCGCAAACGATTAGATGAAGCGGTGCACGCTGGTTCCGCTCGCGCCATCGAAAAGCAACACGCAAAAGGGAAGATGACCGCGCGTGAGCGTATCGAAAAATTAGTTGATGCGGGTTCCTTTACAGAATTAGATGAGTTTGCCAGACACCGTTCTGTTAATTTTGGAATGCAAGATAGCCGACCATATGGTGATGGCGTTGTAACTGGGTATGGAACGGTGGATGGCCGAAATATCGCAGTCTTCTCCCAAGACTTTACGATAATGGGTGGCAGTCTCGGCGAAGTTTTTGGCGAAAAAATTGTAAAGCTGATGGACTTTGCATTGAAGAATGGAATCCCGCTGGTAGGCATTAATGATTCTGGTGGCGCTCGAATTCAAGAGGGCGTAGTTTCACTTGGCAGATACGGCGAAATTTTTCGACGCAATGCAAGATCATCTGGTGTAATCCCACAAATATCATTAATTCTTGGACCGTGCGCTGGCGGTGCGGTTTATTCTCCAGCGATGACCGACTTCACCATTATGGTAAATGAAACATCACATATGTTTATTACCGGCCCAGAAGTCATTAAGGCCGTTACTGGTGAAGAAGTTGGCATGGAAGAACTTGGTGGCGCACATACCCATAACGCTAAGACTGGAAACTCCCATTACTTAGCTGAGAATGAAAATGAAGCGATTGATTACGTAAAGGCTTTACTTTCATACTTGCCAAGTAACAATATGGATGAAGCCCCAATTTTGGGTGCAACCGAAAGCGATGAAGTAACTCCGCTTGATAAGTCACTTGATCTTTTAATTCCAGATAGCCCAAATCAACCTTACGATATTAAAAAAGTTATTGAAGCGATCCTAGACGAGTCTGAATTCTTAGAAGTGCAATCGCTCTTTGCGCCAAACATCGTAATTGGATTTGGCAGAATTGAAGGTCGTTCTGTAGGTGTAGTAGCTAACCAACCGCTACAACTTGCCGGCACGCTAAATATTGATGCCAGCGAAAAAGCAGCGCGATTTGTGCGAACTTGTGATGCTTATGGAATCCCAATTATCACGCTGGTAGATGTACCTGGATTCTTACCGGGTACAGATCAAGAATGGAATGGCATTATCCGACGTGGTGCAAAGTTGCTCTATGCCTATGGTGAAGCATCGGTTCCAATGGTTACATTAATTACTCGAAAAGCTTATGGTGGCGCTTACGACGTCATGGGTTCAAAACATTTAGGAGCCGATATAAATCTAGCTTGGCCAACCGCTCAAATTGCGGTCATGGGCGCGCAAGGCGCAGTAAATATTCTTTACCGGAAAGAATTAAGTGACGCTAAAGACCCAGAAAAACTTCGGAAAGAATTAATAACTAATTACGAAGACACTTTAGCTAATCCTTACTTAGCCGCAGAGCGTGGCTTTATCGATGCTGTAATCGAACCAAGCCAAACTAGAAGCTACATCACTAAAGCGCTACGCACGCTCCGAAACAAACGCGACATTTTGCCAGCTAGAAAGCATGGCAATATTCCGCTTTAGGAATAATTCTAAAATGAACTTCACCGTAACTAAAGGCACCCCAAATTCTGACGAAACCATAGCGATCACAAATGTTTTGAAAGCACGCATTAAAAAACCAGTAGTAAGCCGAAGTACTTGGGGAAAGCCACAACTTCGTGGTGAGCTCGTTAAAAATCGTAGATACAACGATGGTAAATAACAATGAAAATTATCCTGGCATCGGCTTCGCCATCACGACGGCGCTTATTAAATTCGGTAGGTATTGACCCAGAGATAATTGTGAGCGGTGTTGATGAAGAATTGCCTGAATATCAAGGTTTAACTCCAGTTGAATTAGTACTAGCGCTAGCCATCGTTAAGGCTCACACTGTTAAAGCAATGATAAATGAAGCGGCGATTGTGATTGGTTGTGACTCAACTTTTGAATTCAACGGCAGATCTTTAGGAAAACCAGAAACGCCAGCTAATGCGATCGCTAGATGTAAAGAATTACGTGGCAATTCAGGGATTTTGCATACAGGTCACTGCTTTATCGATACCGCAAAAGGAATGGAAATATCAGATATCACCTCTACTAAAGTTTTCTTCGCCGATATGACAGATCGAGAAATAGAAGATTATGTTGCTACTGGCGAACCGCTACAAGTTGCTGGTGGATTTACGCTAGATGGTTTGAGCGCACCATTTATTGATCGGATTGAGGGCGAAACTAGCAATGTAATCGGACTTTCATTGCCGCTACTTCGTAAAACTATAAACCACCTAGGTTATGACTGGTTTGCAATCGCTAATTCAAAACCACTTAGATCGGAAGTGACAATCTGATGAAATCAGTATTGATTGCTAACCGCGGCGAAATTGCGGTACGAGTCGCACGGGCTTGTAAAGACCATGGTTTAAAAAGTATTGCGGTTTACTCAGATGAAGATCGAAACGCACTTCATGTGCAATCTGCTGACGAAGCTTTTGCATTAAATGGTATAACTAGTGCGCAAACTTATTTAAATATCCCGAAAATTATTGCTGTCGCAAAAAAATCTGGTGCTGATGCAGTTCATCCGGGCTATGGATTTCTATCTGAGAACGCAGATTTTGCAGAAGCAGTGATCGCTGCGGGGTTGGTTTGGATTGGACCACCGCCAGTCGCGATTAGAGCGTTGGGCGATAAAGTTTCGGCTCGAAAAATTGCGGCAAAAGTTGGAGCACCACAAGTCGCTGGCACTTCCGACCCAGTCGATTCTGCAGATGAAGTTATTGCATTTGCAAAAGAACATGGTCTGCCAGTTGCGATAAAAGCTGCCCATGGTGGCGGTGGTCGCGGCTTAAAAGTTGCGCGATCGCTCGCGGAAATTCCAGAGCTCTATGCATCGGCAGTTCGAGAAGCGATTAGCGGTTTTGGTCGCGGTGAATGTTTTGTGGAGCGTTACCTAGATAAACCGCGCCATGTTGAGACCCAAGTGCTCGTTGATCAACACGGAAATGCCATGGTTGTCAGCACTAGAGATTGCTCGCTGCAACGTCGTCATCAAAAGTTAGTCGAAGAAGCCCCAGCACCGTTTTTAAGTGAAGCGCAGAACGCTGAGCTTTACCGTTCTAGCAAAGCCATCATGAAAGCTGCTGGCTACGTCGGAGCCGGTACTTGTGAATTTCTAGTCGGAATTGATGGCACCATCTCCTTTCTGGAAGTTAATACTCGACTACAAGTCGAACACCCAGTTAGTGAAGAAGTTGCGGGCGTAGATTTGGTACGAGAACAATTCCGAATTGCAATGGGCGAAAAAATAAAGAATGAAGACCCAATTATCCGTGGTCACTCAATCGAATTTAGAATTAATGGCGAAGATCCTGGGCGTTCATTTTTGCCAGCTCCCGGCACAATAACTAAATGGCAAGTACCTAGCGGACCTGGCGTGCGCGTTGATGCCGGCTTTACTGCGGGCGATGTTATCGGTGGAAATTTTGATTCACTTTTAGCTAAATTAATTATCACTGGCGCTACTAGAAATGAAGCAATCGCACGCGCTAAACGAGCGTTAGCTGAATTTCAAATTGAAGGTTTAGCGACTGCGCTCCCGTTTCATCGCGCAATTGTTATCGATCCAGCATTTGCTAATGAATTTAAAGTTTATACAAGTTACATTGAGAGTGAGTTTGTTAACGAAATCCCAGAGTTTCAAGGTGGTACTTCTGGAATTTCTAGCGTACCCCGACCAGAAACTTTCATTACCGAAGTTAATGGCCATAGATTTGAAGTTGCACTTCATGCAAACGAAACCACACATAAACGCCATCGCGCTAAAAGTGGCGTAACTGGGATTGTTACTGGTGATGCTCTCACTAGTCCAATGCAAGGAACCGTTGTAAAAATTGCAGTTTCAGAAGGCGACCAGGTCGAAGTTGGAGATTTAATTTTTGTATTGGAAGCCATGAAAATGGAGCAACCACTTACTGCGCACAAAGCCGGTAAAATTGCCGATATATCAGCCAATATTGGCGAAACCATCACAAGTGGTAGCAAGCTCTGCAACATATTAGATAGTTAAATGCTCCGATAACGCTTTATGTGGAAATGGTTGGCTTAGGGCCAGCGCCAACATTTCCATAACGGTGGTTTGTGATTGCCACACTCTGCTCCCTGAACCAGCGTGGCATTTCCACAGAACCTTCGTTTGTAATCGGTCGTGGATCTACCGAAATACCCAGCGCTAAGAGCTCTGTAATTGGTGGGGTGGCATTTGAAAGCCAGCGCACTTTGCCAATTGATAATAATCCTCTTTTAATTTGCGAAAGTAGATCCGAAATGGAATCCGTTTTACTGATTCGAATTGATAAATCAAATCTTTTTGAGATCCAATCGATAGCGGCTAACACTTCATTAGAAACTTGATCATCAATTAGAACTAAGATTTCCGAATTAAATTTGCAATACCTTTGATAGTTTAGTTCTACATTTAAACCAGCGCGATCAATCGCATGTTTTCCAGCGCTCTCCCACCATTGATTTGCGCTCTCTTTTAACGAGGCTGTATCTGTAAGCGATGCCCACTTCCGGAGTTGAGATAAGTAATTCGGGCCGCCAGCTTTCGCAGTTGCACCGACGCTGCTCCGTTTCCACCCGCCGAATGGTTGGCGATTTACAATCGCGCCCGTAATACTTCGATTTACATATAGATTTCCGGCTTCGATTCCAGTAATCCATTCTGAACACTCAGAAGAATCAAGGCTATGAATTCCAGAAGTTAGGCCAAAGTCCACGTCGTTTTGCCATTTAAGTGCCGTCGCAAAATTTGGTGCTTCCATTATTCCTAGCACTGGACCAAACCATTCATTTTTATGGCTCCAAGAATCTGCTTTAATTCCCAATTTCACACCTGGTGACCAAGTAAAGCCCGCGCTATCTATTTGTCTTGGTTCTACCAACCAAGTTTCGCCAGCTTCTAAAGTTGTTAGCGCACGCAATAGCGCCGATTCTGGGGCTCTAATTACTGGACCCACCGTGGTTCCATACTTAACTCCAGATCCAACGCTAAGACTGACAACCGCATCTTTTAATTGTTTGAAGAATGCTGGATTTTTTAAAATGGTTGAATCCACAATTCCTAAACTTGCAGCGCTACATTTTTGGCCAGCATGCCCAAAAGCTGATTGCACTAAATCTTTTACCGCACTGTCTATATCTGCACTAGCCGAAATTAACAAGGAGTTTTTGCCACTTGTTTCTGCCATCAAATTCAAATCAGGTTTCCAAGATAAGAATAGTTCAGCAGTTGCAAGCGCTCCGGTAAGAATTAAGCCAGCGATACCAGGATGAGAAATTAAGTATTTACCAACTGCATCATCTCGGGAAGGTAAGAATTGCAATACGTTTTTAGGAATACCGCCGGCCCAAAGTTGTTGCACAATCTCCCAAGCAGTTGCAACGGTTTCTGGAGCTGGCTTTAAAATCACGGTATTTCCAGCAGCAAGCGCAGCGCAAACGCCACCCATTGGAATCGCATATGGAAAATTCCACGGTGGCACAATTAAAACTACGCCAAGCGGTGTGGATCCCTCGCTCATTTTTATAGCGGAATCGGCGTAATATCTAGCAAAGTCGATCGCTTCACTTACTTCTGGATCTGCTTCGCTAACGGTTTTGCCAGCATCGCGCGCCATAATTGCAATAGTTTTTGCCCGGCCAGATTCCATCAAAGTAGCAGCAGCTTGCAGCAGCTTGGCTCGACCCACAGCGCCGATTGATTCCCAACTTAGCAGCGAGTTTTGCGAAACTTGGATGGCGTTATCTACATCGTCCGAATTAATAACCGAATATTTATACCAAGGTTTTCCATCTTCATTAGGATCTAAACCTAATTCTAGATTTTGATTTAAAATTTCAGCGCCATTTATTACAACAGGAATTGGATCAGCGATGCCACTTGAAATCTTGGCATATTCAGTGGCTAGCGCTGATCGGAAAATAGGATTTGTTAAATCACCATCACTGGCGTTCGCAAATTCTCCCGCATGACTAATCGGCATATTAGAGTGGCGCCTGGATTGCGTAGCGATTGTGTGTCGCTCCGATACTGAATTCTCAAATCTACACTTTTGATCGAGATAGTTAGCACTGCCTTCTTCCATATCGAAAGATGCTCTTAAGTAATTTTCTAAAGAAGTATTTTCATCGAGCCTTCGCACCAAGTATGCAACTGCGCTTGGAAAATCTGCTTTACGCGTTACCGGCGTGTAAAGGAGAACTGAACCCATTGATTTTGCAATCGCAAGAGCTTCTGCATTTGCCATTCCTTCTAACATTTCAATATCAAGTTGTTCGATCACGCCGCGATTTTTAGCAACTTCGATGGACCAAGCAATATGAAAGAGGTTATGGCTGGCGATACCAATTCGCACCGCTTTCGCATTTTCTGGTCGAAGCGCTAAATCAATTAGGCGGGTATAACTAGCATCGACATCGGATTTCTTTGGATATGGTGCTGGCATCCAGCCATGTAATTCAGCCTCAGCTTTCTCCATCGCTAAGTTAGCGCCTTTTACAATGCGAATTTTTATAGTTCCGCCGCTTCGCATAAAGCGGTTACGGCTCCACTCAATTAAATTTTCCAAATAATAATGAGATTCTGGCAAATATGCCTGCAGCACAATACCGGCATTTAAGTCTGCAAATTCTGGTTCGTCTAATACCGTTTTAAAAACTTCTACCGTGATTGATAGGTCGCGGTACTCCTCCATATCCAAGTTAATAAAAGTTTCATTGATTTTTGCTTCCCGATATAGAACTCGCAACCGCTCTAATACTCGATTGACCGATCCAAAATGATCGATTGTGATTAATTGGCTGACAATCGCGGAAATCTTTACGGATGCATAATTAGCTTCGGGACGGCGAATCATTTCTATAACCGAATTAAAACGCTCCGTAGCTTCGCCATCGCCGAGTACTGCTTCACCAAGTAAATTTATATTCAATCTAGCGCTCTCTTGCGAACGTTTTGTAATATGGGATAAAAGCTGCTTGTTTTCAGCAGGCAAAATTATGCCGTTGGATGCAAATTCAACGCGGCCGCGTACCGCTTTCATTACTAGTTTAGGCAAAATTATCGAACCTACTACCGCAATTTTAATGCCCAAATAATCTACTAAACCTAATCCAGAGATAGTTGCATCTTTAGAAACCGTTCTAAAAGATTTAGCAGCTCGCACAGGGTTAGATATTCGCATCACTTCATCGGTGAGCCCCATAGTTACTGCGATTGCGGCTGGTTCTCTTAGCAAGCGTGCGAAACGTTTACGGTTTCCAATATCTTTACGGGAACGAGTAGCTTCGGATTCGATCAGTAATTCATTTACTTTTTTTATTGCGATTGCATCTAATCCATCTATGCCGGGGTCGGTTGTATTATCCCTAGACAACTTGCACATCCGTTCTGCAACAATTCGCATTAACTTCTGCTTAGCCTAGGTTATCGCCAAGCCCAAGCGGTAAGGTTTGGACGTGATAGATATCTACTCGGACCCAATGGGTGCGGCTGAAAGCGCAGCGCTAGCGCTTAAAAATATGACTGGAAAGCTCGCCCACGATGTGGCACTGGTCATGGGATCTGGTTGGGTTTCGGCCGCCGAAGCACTTGGTGCGCCAACACATGAATTTTCGGTAACAGATTTACCAGGATTTCCAGCGCCAACGGTTGCCGGCCATGGTGGGTTAATCCGTTCATATGACATTAAGGGAAGTAACGGCGTAATTCGCGCGCTGGTTTTTCTTGGCAGAACCCATTTATATGAAGGTAAAGGTATTGAACCAGTTGTACATGGTGTCCGAACCGCAGTTAAAGCCGGTTGCAAAACCATAATTCTGACAAATGCTTGTGGTGGTATAAACGCTAACTTCAAAGTTGGTCAACCCGTAATTATTAAAGATCACATCTCACTTACTGGAGTGAGCCCACTGACCGGCGCTACTTTTGTGGACTTAACCGATTTGTATAGCGCCAGAATTCGAAAATTAATTAAGAAGGAAGACTCTACTCTAGAAGAAGGGGTGTACGTACATTGGCGAGGTCCAACTTACGAAACTCCTGCAGAAATTCGCATGATGCGCGCGATGGGCGCTGATTTAGTTGGCATGTCTACTGTGCCAGAAGCAATTGCGGCACATGCTCTTGGTGCTGAAGTTGTTGGGATTTCTTTAGTTACTAATGCTGCTGCTGGCATGACTGGCGAAAAACTTAACCATGAGGAAGTAATGGCTGCTGGTAAAGCTGCTGCCGACCGCATGGGAACATTGCTTTCGAAACTTATTCATAAGTTGTAATAGTGATTGCCCAAGAGCTTCGCACTTTAGTTACTGCGTGGATTGAAGATGATCCAGATATAAAAACAGCCGAACTCCTTCAGCACTATCTTGATACTGAGAATGAAGCTGAACTAAAAAGTTCATTCTCTGGATTTATCGAATTTGGAACTGCTGGACTTAGGGGTGCGCTCGGCCCTGGACCAAGTCGCATGAATCGAGCTGTGGTCGGCCGAACTGCTGCTGGGCTAGCAGAATTCATGAAATCTCGTAACCTTGATTCCATAGTAATTGGTCGCGATGCCCGGTATGGCTCGGAAGATTTCACCAACGACACTGCGGAAATCATGGCCGGAGCTGGATTTAAAGTTTTTGTATTACCGCGGCCGCTGCCTACTCCAGTATTAGCTTATGCAGTAACTGCGCTAAAAGTAGGTGTTGGCGTGATGGTTACCGCTAGCCATAATCCAGCACAAGATAACGGATATAAAGTTTATCTAGGTGGTGTAGTTGACGAAATTAATTATCATGGATCACAAATCATTTCGCCGACTGACGTTACCATCTCTAGTGAAATTGCAAAAATTAAATCCTTGAAAGCTGTTCTGAGATCTACTAGCTGGAAAGTTTTGGATGAATCCATTGTCTCCAGGTATGTCACAGATACTGCCAAAATTGTAAAGCCAGGCAGCAACCTAAAGGTCGTCTACACCGCAATGCATGGAGTTGGCACGAAAACTTTACTTTCAGTATTTGCAGCAGCTGATTTTGCTACGCCAATTTTAGTGTCCGCACAAGCTGATCCAGATCCAGATTTTCCAACTATATCGTTTCCAAATCCAGAAGAATCTGGTGCGATAGATTTGGCGCTACAAACTGCAAAAAATTACGATGCCGACTTAGTGATTGCGAACGATCCAGATGCGGATAGATGTGCTGTTGCTATTAAAGATAACGGGATTTGGCGAATGTTGCGCGGCGATGAAGTTGGCGCAATATTAGGAGAATCTATCGCAAGCGCTGGCGCCACTGGAACTTTTGCTAACTCAATAGTATCGTCCGCAATTCTGCGCAAGATTGCTAATCATTACGAAATAAATTTTGCTGAAACCCTAACTGGTTTTAAATGGTTAGCGAAGATTCCAAATCTAGCTTTTGGCTACGAAGAAGCGCTCGGATATTGCGTTGATTCCGCGGCCGTAAATGATAAAGATGGAATTAGCGCAGCTTTAAAAATAGTTGAAATCGCCAGTAATTTAGCGAATTCCAAGAGCTCGCTATCGCATTACTTAGATGAGATTTGGTTGAAATACGGCTATCACGCTACTGCGCAAGTTTCATTGCGAGTTTCAGATTTATCGAAAATTACCCAGATAATGGAACGTTTCCGAAACCAAATTCCAACCGAGATAGCGGGGGAAAAAGTTAGCAATTTCAGTGACTTAGCCCGTCCAGAGAATGGATTGCCAGCGACTGATTGCGTTAGATTTTGGCTGGGTGAGAGTGCACGGATCATTATTAGACCAAGTGGAACTGAACCTAAAATTAAATGTTACATAGAGGTCGTTAAAACAGGCGAAGTGGTTGCCGCAAAGTCCGCAGCGGATTCGCAATTAGAAACGCTTCGGCATGCGCTAGCGAAACTATTAGTAGGCTAGCGACATGATCACTTTGATCGATGGGTCGGAAGCTTCGCTTCGTAAATATCTAGCTGCGTTGCCCGGGGTCGATAAAGTTGGGGCGGAGCAACGAGCTGCCATGTTAGGTACAAGAAGTATTAAAACCACAAGTAAATCTTGGGCAATCGATATGGCAATTCGAATGGTGGATTTAACTACGCTCGAAGGCGCTGACACTGCCGGAAAAGTTCGAGCAATTTGCGCAAAAGCGGTCCACCCAGACCCAACTGATTTTTCAGTACCAAGTGTTGGCGCAGTCTGTGTTTACAACGATTTAGTAAAAATCGCACGGGAGAGTCTGAATCTAAATGGGGGTTCACATATCCCAGTAGCAGCTGTCACAACTGCTTTCCCATCTGGACGTGCATCTTTGAAAGTTAAAATTCAGGATACTCAAGATGCACTTAACGATGGCGCTACCGAAATCGATATGGTGATTGATCGTGGGGCTTTCCTCTCCGGCAAATTTGGTTTAGTTTTCGATGAAATTACCGCGATCAAAGAAATATGCGGTAACCGGGCGCAATTAAAAGTTATCTTAGAAACTGGCGAATTAACCACCTACGATAATGTGCGAAAAGCTTCATTTATCGCGATGTTAGCTGGAGCTGATTTTATTAAAACAAGTACTGGAAAAGTTTCGCCTGCTGCTACTCCCCCCGTAGTACTGGTTATGTTAGAAGCTGTTAGAGATTATTACCTGCAAACTGGAATGCGGATTGGCGTAAAAGCAGCCGGCGGCATCCGAACTACCAAAGATGCAATCAAACAATTAGTTTTAGTAAATGAGGTAGCTGGCCCAGAGTGGCTAAACCCTCATCTTTTTAGAATCGGTGCAAGCGCGCTATTAAATGATTTATTGATGCAACGAATGAAAGCAGCCTCTGGTTTCTACTCGAGTTCCAATTACGTGACTTTAGACTGATAGTGAAATAAGGTAGCCAAGTTATGGATAAGAACTTTTTTGAATACGCACCAGCGCCGGAATCGCGCGCGCTAGTTTCTATAAAAGCGCAATATGGGTTATTTATTAATGGTGCTTGGGTAGAGCCGAAAACTAAGGATAAATTTGCCACCATTAATCCAGCTAATGAAGAAGTTTTAAGCAAGATTAGCCAAGCCAGTGATAGCGATGTAGATCGCGCCGTGAAAGCTGCGCGGGCTGCATATCTAAAAACTTGGTCAAAAATGCCAGCTAAAGAGCGTGGTAAATATTTATTTCGGATTGCCCGGATTATGCAAGAGCGAGCTCGAGAATTTGCGGTACTGGAAACTCTTGATAATGGAAAACCAATTAGAGAATCGCGCGATGTTGATGTACCGCTAGCGGCTGCTCATTTCTTTTATCACGCGGGCTGGGCCGATAAATTAGATTATGCAGGGTTGGGAATCAATCCAAAACCGCATGGCGTAGTTGGCCAGATAATTCCATGGAACTTTCCACTCTTGATGTTAGCTTGGAAAATTGCGCCGGCGTTAGCAACTGGAAATACCGTGGTCTTAAAACCAGCCGAAACCACGCCGTTAACTGCGCTCCTATTTGCCGAAGTTTGCCAGCAAGCAGAGCTACCTGCTGGGGTGGTAAATATCATTACTGGAGATGGCGCAACTGGTGCAGCACTGGTTAACCACCCAGGTGTCGACAAGATTGCATTTACCGGATCTACCGAGGTCGGTAAATT
>Ga0208960_1000024_pt1 | contig 82970 bp, 85 predicted proteins | sample GreLakmeON33MSRF_FD_187703 | JGI IMG/M metagenome (GOLD analysis project Ga0208960, IMG submission 187703) | Freshwater lentic microbial communities from great Laurentian Lakes, MI, USA - Great Lakes metaG ON33MSRF (SPAdes) | ecosystem: Environmental > Aquatic > Freshwater > Lake | place: Great... | reverse complement strand
CGACAACGCGGTCAAGTGGACCCCGGCAGACCGCCCCATCGAGGTGCGCCTGCACGACCGCACGCTCACCGTGCGTGACCACGGGCCGGGCTTTGCCACCGATGACCTGCCCCATGTGTTCGACCGCTTCTACCGGTCGCCGGCTGCTCGGGGTATGCCCGGGTCAGGGCTGGGGCTCTCAATCGTGCGCCAAGTCGCAGATCTGCACGGCGCATCCGTCGCTGCCGGGAATGCCGATGGTGGAGGCGCAGTGATGACGGTTGTCTTCCCGCCCCTATCGGATCTCGACGATGGGTAGCGGCAGTGCCCCGGGTGGTGGTTCCCGTCGCCGAGATCAGGTGGATTCGCGGCACTCCTGCGGCCGATCGGACCCCGGTCTGACAACGGTCGTGGTGCGAATCCAGATTGCAGGACGGGGTTGGCACACGCACAGTTAAGAGGGTCCGGAGCGGGTGCCGGGATTAACGCAATCCTTGGACCACCCGTCGCACGCCACTCGTACCCCGGTGGCACGAGTGGCGGCCTCCCGCGAAGCCGAAGCCGGGATTCGAACCCGGGACCCCCTGTTTACAAGACAGGTGCTCTGGCCATCTGAGCTACTCCGGCGGGTGGGGCTAGTCGACAATCTCAACGGGGATGCCGGCGTGCTTCTCAACCTCGGCGGCCGTGTCGGCGCCGAATGCCCGGCCCAGGAATGAGTGGTGACCCTGTCCGACCACGATCAACTGGCAGTGGTGGTCTTTGCCGGTCTCCACGATCAGGCTGCCGGGCTCACCGATGGCCCAGGCGTAGGTGGCCTTCTTCACGCCAGCGGCATCTACCTTCTCGCGCGCCTCACCCAGCACCTCGTGCATGTCGGGGAGCTCGGGGAATGGGCCCACCATGGGGCTGCCGTCGCCCATGGTGCCGAAGGCTCTGGGTCCTGTGGGATCGACCGGCGCCTCGTGTACTGCGAGCACCAACAGCGGCGCGTGGCGCTCGTGAGCCAGAGCGATTGCGCGGGTGAGGGCGCGATCGGCCGACTCGCTGCGCTCGTAGCCGACCAGAATGGGTGAGCTCATCGGGATTCCTCAGCAGGCGTGGACAATGCGCCTTGCACGCTACCCGTCAGACTCCCCGGACGCCATGCCCATCGTCATGGCGTCATACCCTCAACCTCGGGTCGAGACTGAGGGTAACCCTCAACCAGTCATCTAGAGGTCGAGCACCGAACGCTCGCCGAGGTGGGTCTCCACCTTGCGCTTCACGCGCTGAAGCGCATTGTCCACGCTCTTGGGGTTGCACTCCAGGCGCTCGGCCACCTCTTCATACGACCGGCCCTCGAGATACATCGCCAGCACCTCGCGCTCAAGCGGGCTCAAGACCCGGCCGAGGCACTCGATCAGGCTTGTGAGCTCTTCGGTGGAGATTGCCTGGTTGATCGGATCGGTTACCGGGTCGTCGGGCAGCACGTCGGCGAGGGTGGTCTCCTGCTCGGAGCCTGCGCGGGTGTTGCTGAACGACACGTAGGTATTCAGCGGCGAGTGCTTGTTGCGGGCCGCAGTCTTGATCGCCGTAATGATCTGGCGGGTGACGCACAGCTCAGCAAACGATCGGAAGCTGGCCTCACGCTCGGGGCGGTAATCACGCACCGCCTTGAAGAGACCGATGAGTCCCTCCTGGATGAGGTCCTCGGAGTCCCCGCCGGCCAGGAAGTACGCGCTGGCCTTCAGGCGCACGAATCCCCGGTAGCGGGAGATGATCTGGTCCATGGCCTGCTGGTCCCCTCCGCGCGCACGGCGGACAAGGCCCTCGTCGACCACGTCGACGTAGCCCTGCTGGTCCAGATCGGTCTGCCTCCTGGCGGTGGCTCCCATTTTCACTCCCGGTCGGTCAATCGATTCATGATCATCCGGATCCCCAAACCCTCAACCCTCACATGAGGAAAAGGCTGAACCTTCAGTCGAAGGTAAGAGATCAGATGTCGGATTGATACCGACCGCACAAGCGCCTGTCAACCTCTGGAGCGAAATCAGTTCTGGCGAACTGCTTCAAATACCAGCACCGATGCCGCTGTAGAGAGGTTCAGGGACCCCACGTTCCCCCGCATGGGAATGCGCACCAGGCGGTCGCACACATCCCTCACCTTGGGCCTGAGGCCTGCACCTTCGGCCCCCAACACGATCACCGCGCCCGCGTCCCAGGGCACTTCCCGGTAGTCCATCCCGGCATCCGAATCTGCGCCGGCAGACCATCGGCCAGCGCCCGCAAGATCATTGATAAATGCGACCAGACTGCCGATCCGGGCGATCGGGAGGTGCTCAACTGCGCCGGCTGACGCCTTGCACGCGACCGGCGTAATGCCCGGGCTGCCGCGGGTGGGGATCACCAGCCCCGCACATCCGGCTGCGTCAGCGACACGGGCAACAGCCCCGAGATTGCGTGGATCCTGAACCTCATCGAGCACGATGACCGGACCCGTACCCTCAAGTATGTCTTGAGAGTCTGCATACGGGTATTCCTCGGTGAACGCGACCATTCCCTGGTGATCGCCGGTGCCCGCCACGCGCGCGAGTTCCTCGCGGGTCTTCACGGCAATGGCGACACCCTCGAGCGCCGGATCGTCAGCGGCCTGCTTGAGCACCCACACCTCAGATACCTCGCGCCGCCCCGCCTTGATGAGTTCGCGCACGGGATTGCGCCCGTACACAAGGATCGGCCCTTCATCCTCGTCGCGCCTGCGACGTCCGTATCCGCCGCGGCTGCTCATATTGATGCGTAGACCTCCGGCCCGTCCGGGCCATCGCGAAGTTCAAATCCGTGAGCGAGAATCTGGTCGCGCAGCGCGTCTGCTGCGGCGAAATCACGTCCAGCACGGGCCGCCTCGCGGGCTGCCAGCAGATCGAGCACCTCCTGCGGTGCGTCGTCGTCCACCGGGTCACCGAGCCCGGCCAGCCCCAGCATGTCGAGCAGGCCGATCAACTCGAGTCGCACCTCGCGCAGTTGCCCAGACGCGGGGCGGCCCCGGTCGAGAGTCTGGTTGATGGCACGCACGAGATCGAACACCGCCGCGATGGCCCCCGGCGTACCGAAGTCGTCGTCCATCGCCTCATGAAACCGCTGTCGCGCATCGACGAGGGCCTTCATCAGATCCGCGTCGTTGGCGGCCTCGTCGGCCTCCGGCGCACCGAGCGCGCGGTCGAGCGCACGCACCGCATTACGAATGCGATCGCAGGCGGCCTCGGCATCGCGCAGGCGGTCATCCGAGAAGGGCAGCCGCGATCGGTAGTGGCTCTGCACGAAATATGCGATGACCGTGTCGGCACCCCATCGCTCCACCACGTCGGCAAGCAGCGCAATGTTGCCGATGCTCTTGCTCATCTTGCTGTCCGACAGCTCGAGCATCTCGTTGTGCATCCACACATGGGCGAATGGCACGCCATCGTGGGCGCCCTCACTCTGGGCGATCTCGTTCTCGTGATGCGGGAAGGCCAGGTCGATGCCACCACCGTGCACCGCGAAACCCATGCCCAGCTCACGTTCCGCCATCGCCGAGCACTCGATATGCCAGCCAGGGCGCCCGGGGCCCCACGGGGAGTCCCACCAGGCATCCTCCTCCTCCTTATGCCCCTTCCACAGGGCGAAATCGAGGGGGTCATCCTTCAGGTCGCCATCGTCGCCCGGCACCATGTCCACGAGGTTTCGACCGGAGAGCCTGCCGTACCCCGGAAAGGCCGCCACACGGAAGTACACGTCGCCATCGGCCGGGTATGCCAGCCCCCGCTCAATCAGGCTGCCGATGAGGGCCACGATCTCGTCCATCGTGTCGGTGACTTTCGGCTCGGCGTCCGGGCGCCCAAGCCCCAGCATGTCGGTGTCCTCGACGTACTGCCGGGCGCAGCGCTCGGCAAGTTCCGTTGACGGCACTCCCTCAGCCCGTGCGGCGTCGTAGATCTTGTCGTTGACGTCCGTGATGTTGATAACCAGGCGGCAGCGCTCGCCACGTCGCTCGAGGTAGCGCTTGAGTACCGAGAACACCACGAACGGCCGGGCGTTGCCGATGTGGATGCGCGAGTACACGGTGGGCCCGCACGCGTAGATGCCGATGACGCCGTTGGCGTCGGGGTGCAGCGGTTCGGCGCACCCCGTCAGGGTCGAGTAGAGCCTGACGGTCATGCGGGTATCTCGACCAGCGCCACAGCCTGGCAACCGATGCCCTCGCCGCGACCGATGGATCCCATGCCGTCAGTGGTGGTTGCGTGCACCGACACGGGCGCACCCACGAGCGCCGTGAGCGCCTGCTCCATGGCCTGCCGATGCGGGCCGATACGCGGACGCTCGCACATGACGATCACGTGCACGTTCGCCGGGATTGCGCCTTGATCGCGGAGCCGTCCCATCACGTGGGTGATCATCTGTGCCCCAGTGACGCCCGCCCATTCGGCGGTACCGGGAAACAGCACCCCGATGTCGGGGCCGCCCGATGCGGACAACAGGGCGTCACAGACCGCATGCGCCACGACATCGCCATCGGAGTGGCCGGCCAGGCCGGCGTCGTGCTCCACCTCCAGCGTGCCGAGCATCAGGGGGCGGCCCGCCTCCAGACGGTGCGCATCGGTGCCCATTCCAACCCTCAGTCCCATGTGATCGCCACCTGCTCGGGTTCACGTGCGCGAAAGCGCGTGATCGTCTTATAGCCAGCGCCACGCAGGGCCGCCACGGCCGTGGGGTAATCCCGGGCGACATCCTCCGGACGGTGGGCGTCGCTCGACAGCGTCACCGGCACGCCGGCGCGACAGAAGGCTGCCAGCCAGTCCGGGTCGGGATACAACTCGCCGATGGGCTTCCTGAGCCCCGCAGATGAGCACTCCACCGCCACGCCGCAATCGGCGATCGCCGCAATGACCTCATCCCGCCGCCCGGCAAGGTGGGCGGGCATCCGGGTTCCGAACACCTTTGGCAGATCGGGATGCGCGAGGACGTCAAACAGGCCGCTTACTGCGGCTGCTGCCAGTTCGTCGAGGTACCGCCCCCACGTCTCATCGGCCCCCAGGTCGTCCCAGCAGGGGTAATCGGGATGATCGACGGCAAGATCTCCCAGCCAGTGCACTGACCCGAGGACGATGTCGAAGGGGTGAGCAGCAAGCAGGGCGCGGGTGTCATCCACCCGATCCGGGATCCAATCCATCTCAATCCCGACGAGCACCGGCAGGCCACCATCTCGGGCCGCGATAAGGGCGTCGCAGTGGGCGCCCAGATCCTCAGTGGCCTCACCCTGCCACCACGGGTTGGGGTGCCAGTGGCGCACGTCAGCGAATCGGTGCACGTGCTCAGTGATTGCAATCTCGGAGACCGCGCGTGCGCGGGCCTGATTTACATACCGGGAAATCCATCCCGGCGACCGTGCGCCGCCCTCGCGATCCCAGCGCGGTCGGTCGGCGTCGCGGGCCTCCTCGCCATCAGGCTGCAGGTGGAGGTGGTAGTCAGTCAGCACGGGCGGGGCACGTTACGCGATACGTGATCCAGCGAGGAGGACCTCAACGAGCGCCAGGTCAGCGGGCACGGTCACCTTGGTGTTGGGTGAGTGCGGGTTCACGAGCGCCACCATCACGCCCCGGCGCTCAGCCATTCCCGCGCAGTCGGTGGCCGTGTCCAGCTCGATTGGGTCGGCCTCGTCGAATATGCGGCGGATGACGTCGGCCCGGAACGCCTGTGGGGTCTGCGCGCGCCACAGCCCCACGCGATCGATCGTGCGGTCAATCATGCCGTCAGCCCCCTCGCGCTTGAGCGTATCGGCCACCGGAGCCGCGGCGATCGCACCATCGTGTAACGCCAGCGCCGCGAGCACACGCTCCACTATCGCGGGAGTGACGAGCGGCCTGGCGGCATCGTGCACAAGAATGGCGTCCACGTCGGCTGGCAGAGCCGCGATCCCGGCCGCCACCGAGCGCTGACGTGTTGCTCCGCCGGGCACGATCGCGTGCACATGCACCATGTCGCCGATGGCAGCGGCAATCGCCTTCTCCTCGCCGGGCGGCGACACGATCACCAGTGCGTCCACGCCACGGGCCGCGGACAGGGCAATGGCGCACCACGCCACAAGCGGCCTGCCCGCCGCCTGCACAAGTGCCTTGGGCAGGTTGGCACCAAGCCTCTCGCCAGATCCCGCTGCCACGATGATCGCGCCCGCGCCCATGCGCCTCTGCCGACCGGCCGTCAGACCGAGCCAGGCCGGCGGGCGAAGATCATCTTCCCCGACGGGTTCTGGATGATGCTGGTCACCTCGACGTCGTGTGCGGCGTCCCCCACCAGTGAGCGCCCGCCCTCAACCACGACCATAGTGCCGTCGTCGAGGTAACCCACGCCCTGGTCGTACTCGCGCCCCTCGCGGATCACGCGCACGTTCAGCGACTCACCGGGCAGCACCGCAGGCTTGAGTGCATTCGCCAACTCATTGACGTTGAGCACTTCGATGCCCTGGATACGGGCCACCTTGTTGAGCGCGTAATCGGTGGTGACGATTGAGCCATGCAGGTCGCGGGCGAGGCTCACCAACTTGGCGTCCACCCCATCCACACCCGGCTGGTCACCACTGCGGATCTGCACGCGGCTCTCCCCCACGGCCTTCAGTTCCTCAATCAGGTCGAGGCCTCGGCGACCGCGCGCACGCTTCTCGGGGTCGGTGGAGTCGGCCACGCGGTGCAGCTCTTCAACCACGAAGGTGGGAACGATGATCTGCCCCGGGAGAAACCGCGCGCGGGCAATGTCGATGATGCGGCCGTCGATGATCGCGCTGGTGTCGATGATGCGCGGCGGAACGGTGGCAGAGCTGCGGGACCTGATGCCCACGAGGCGCAGGATGTCGGCGTGTTTGCGCGCGGCGATGCGCGTGAAGATGTAGGCCACCAGCAGCACGACGGGCAGCAACAGGTAGGGGCCGACGACCGGCAGGCGGGCAACGGCGATTCCGGCGAGCGCGGCTGCCAGAAGGCCCACCACGAGTCCGATGGCGCCCACGGCGAGCTCCCCGGCCGATCGCTTGTCGGCCGCCGTGTCGATGGCGCGCATGCGGGACGGAAGCCAGCGCCCGATAACCCCGCCGATGCCCCACCCCACGAGTGCGCCGATGATGATGGCGCCGACGTACACCGGGTACTGGAGCGCATCGCCCACAAGATCACCGAAGTCGATTCTGCGGCCCACCTGATACGCCCCGAGCGCCCCGAGCAGGGCGAGAACGGACTGGGTGACCCTCAGCACAACGGGATTGGCCGACCGGCGCCGGGGCTGTGGGCCCGGATACGGCAGGCCGAATGGTTCCGCGGGTGGGCGGGGGGGCTGCCCATCGCCACGATCGGGTGGTGGGTCGGTCACCGGTGCCCCGGTTCCATGTCCATCAGTTGACGTCGCCATCACCCCCTTCCGGCTTGGTTCCTGTCGCCGATCGCCGCATGACGGAACGGATTTCCACGTACCACCCCATGCTTCCTTCGTACATCACGCAGCAGGCGGCCTGCGAGCATTGCATGCGGAGGGTGTCCCGTCATCCCCCCACGGGCCGAAATGCCTCTCTGATGGCGTCTCTGAGCTCCACGGCGGGGTGCACAATCGCCGGGCGGGGCCCGGCTTCGACCGAATCGCCGAGTGGCCCGGTAAGGGCCCGCGCCACGGAGTGGTCTGCCGACACCCGCAGACGGCGCCCGGCATGACTCACCGGACGCAGTGCCCCGGTAAGTCCGATTTCGCCCATCGCTGCCACGGGGCCTGGCAATGGTTCGTTTCTCGCGGCACTCGCCACGGCGAGAGCGATGGCGAGATCGGCGGCCGGGTCGGGCGCGCGGGCACCACCGGCCACGCTCACGAACACGTCCTGGTCGCCTACCCGCACACCGGCGTGGCGGCCCATTACCGCCAGCACCTGCGCCAGTCGCGTGCGGTCAATACCGCCGGCCACCCGCCGCGGCGGCACGATGTCGGTGGGGCCCACCAACGCCTGCACCTCCACCAGCACGGCGCGTGTGCCCTCGATGGCGGGGAACAGACACGAGCCAACGCGCTCACCGGCTTCGGCGAGATAGATATCGGATGGATCGTCCACCGAGACAAGCCCCTCGGTGCGCATCTCGAGGATGCCGGTCTCGTTGGTTGACCCGAAGCGGTTCTTCAGGGCCCGCAGCACGCGCTGGGCTCGCACGCCATCGCCCTCAAAAGAGATCACAGCATCCACCAGGTGCTCGAGCAGGCGGGGGCCCGCGAGGCCACCGTCCTTGGTGACCTGCCCCACCAGAATCATCGCGATGTCACGCGACTTCGCGATGCGCACCAGTTCAGCGGTGACATGCCGCACCTGGGCCGGGCTGCCGGGGGCGCTGTCGAGCGAATCCGACGTGAGCGTCTGCACCGAGTCGATGGCGCAGATGCCGGGGGGGCTCGCCTCAAGCAGTTCGGCAATCGCCTCGAGACGAGTTTCGGGGTACACGATGATGGCATCGCACGATACCGTGAGCCGCTGGGCACGGGCGCGCACCTGAGCGGGAGACTCCTCGCCGGTCACCAGCAGGGCGGGGCGGGAGGTTGACATGTGGGCGAGGGCCTGCAGCACCAGCGTGCTCTTGCCGATCCCCGGCTCGCCGCCAATGAGCACAAGGGAGCCCGGCACGATGCCTCCCCCCAGCACGCGATCCAGTTCGGATACGCCTGTGGGAATGCGCTCCTCAGTAAGGGCGCGTACCTCAGACAGCGGGATGGCTCTGGGACCGGCAACCGACACCGGTCCGCGTCGCCCCGTGGGCGGCGGTGCCGCCCCCTCCTTCAGCGTGTCCCACTCCCCGCAGGCCGGGCACTTGCCCAGCCAGCGAGGTGACACGTGCCCGCAGCCGTCACACTGGAATCGGCTGCGGGCACGCGGCGGGCTCAGGGATTACTCCGCGTCGTCGGCCGGCTCGGCATCTGCGCCGACGGCCGCGGCAACGACCTCGGGCTCAGCCGGAGCAGGCGGGGGCTCGGTGCGGTCCATCCGCATCACGTCGCCGTCACGGTCGCACACAATGACCAGCCCCTCGGTGAGCGTTCCGTGCAGCAGCTCGTCGGCCAGCGGGTCCTCGATGAGGCGCTGGATTGCACGGCGGAGTGGCCGGGCACCCATTGCCGGGTCGTAGCCCTCATCCACCAGCAGATCCTTCGCCGCGTCGGTGAGCTGGAACGACACACCCTGGTCGGCCATCTGCTTCTGCAGACGCACCAGCATGAGGTCGATGATCTCCTTGATCTCTGCCTTGGTCAGCTGGTGGAAGACGATGATCTCGTCGATGCGGTTGATGAGCTCGGGCCGGAAGGCCTTCTTGAGCTCACCCATGATGCGGCCCTTCATGTCGTCGTACGCCATACCGCCACCCTCCTCAGCCACGCTGAAGCCCAGCGGGGTGGTGCGGGTGATGGTGGCGGCGCCGATGTTCGACGTCATGATCACGATGCAGTGGCGGAAGTCCACCACGCGACCCTGCGCATCCGTGAGGCGTCCGTCCTCGAGGATCTGCAGGAGGATGTTGGACACCTCTGGGTGTGCCTTCTCAATTTCGTCGAGCAGCACCACTGAGTACGGCTTGCGACGAACCTGCTCGGTGAGCTGCCCGCCTTCGTCGTAACCCACGTAGCCGGGAGGCGATCCCACGAGCCTGGAGACCGCGTGCTTCTCCATGTACTCGGACATGTCCACCTGAATAAGGGCCTGCTCGTCACCGAACAGGAACTCAGCCAGCGTGCGGGCGAGCTCGGTCTTGCCCACGCCCGACGGGCCCAGGAAGATGAATGAGCCGGCAGGCCGCTTGGGGTCCTTGATTCCGGCACGGGCGCGACGGATGGCACGGCTGGTAGCGGTGATCGCCGCTTCCTGACCGATGACCCGCTTGTGCAGCTCCTCTTCCATACGCAGCAGCTTCTGCGTTTCGGCCTCGGTGAGCTTGAACACCGGGATACCGGTCCACATGGAGACGATGTCGGCAATCTCCTCTTCGCCGATGGACGGCCGCGGAGCATCCTCGGCCTTCCACTCCTCCTCGAGATCACGCTTCTTGTTCGTGAGGCGCCGCTCCGTGTCACGCAGATTGGCGGCCTTCTCGAACTCCTGCGCCTCGATGGCGGCTTCTTTGTCCTTGCGCACGGTCTCGATCTCGTCCTCGAGCTCGCGGTACGACGGCGGGGCCGTCATGGTGCGGATGCGCATGCGACTGCCGGCCTCGTCGATGAGGTCGATGGCCTTGTCGGGCAGGAAGCGCTCCGAGATGTAGCGATCCGACAGCACCGCAGCGGCCTCAAGGGCCTCGTCGGTGATGGTGATCTTGTGGTGGTCCTCGTACCGCTCGCGCAGACCGCGAAGAATCTGCTGGGTCTCCTCGATCGACGGCTGTTCCACCTTCACCTGCTGGAAGCGGCGCTCCAGCGCGGCGTCACGCTCGAGGTACTTGCGGTATTCGTCCAGCGTGGTGGCACCCACGGTCTGCAACTCGCCGCGGGCGAGTGCCGGCTTGAGAATCGAGGCCGCGTCGATCGCGCCTTCGGCGGCACCCGCACCCACGAGATTGTGGATCTCGTCGATGAACAGGATGATGTCGCCGCGCTGGCCGATCTCCTTCATCACCTTCTTCAGGCGCTCCTCGAACTCACCGCGGTACTTCGAACCCGCGACCAGTGCCGCGAGGTCGAGCGTGTAGATCTGCTTGCCGCGAAGAAGCTCCGGCACCTGGCCCGATGAGATGCGCTGGGCCAGGCCCTCGACCACTGCGGTCTTGCCCACGCCCGGCTCGCCGATGAGCACCGGATTGTTCTTGGTGCGGCGCGCCAGGATCTGCATGACCCGCTCGATCTCCTTCTGGCGACCGACCACCGGGTCGAGCTTGCCGTCCTCCGCCATCTTGGTGAGGTTGCGGCCGAACTGGTCGAGCAGCTTGCTGGACTTCTTGTCGCCGGCCTGGCCTGCGGCGGCGCCACCACCACCGCTGCCGCCACCACCCTGACCCTGTCGGCGCCCGGGGCCCGACAACATGCGGATGATCTCGTTGCGGATCTTCTCGGAGTCGGCGTCGAAGTCGGCGAGGATGCGGGCGGCAACGCCCTCGTTCTCGCGCACGAGACCGAGGAGGATGTGCTCGGTGCCGATGTAGTTGTGGCCGAGCGACAGTGCCTCGCGCAGCGCCAGCTCGAGCACCTTCTTGGCGCGCGGCGTGAACGGGATCTGCCCAGAGGTCACCTCTTCGCCCGATCCGACGATGCGGATTACTTGGGCGCGCACCTCTTCAACCGTGATCTCGAGGCCCTCGAGTACACGGGCCGCGAGGCCCTCTTCCTCACGCAGCAGCCCGAGCAGGATGTGCTCGGTGCCGATGTAATTGTGCTTGAGGGTGCGGGCCTCTTCCTGGGCCAGCACGACAACCTGACGGGCGCGTTCGGTAAAGCGTTCGAACATCGGGCCTCAATCCTTCTGATGATTCCCTTCGGGAACCTTTGCGGCGGATGAAATGGGAGTCGAACGTAGCACCGGCACGACATTTCCCACCGGGGGATCGGTCATATCGGGTTCGCTACTTACGCATGCCTGTGGAGCCCCCTCACAGCAGGTCTCCACTTTGCGGTGGCACCGGTCGCACCACACACCGTTGTGTCGCCATATCAGACCGGCATCACATGCCGGGCATGCACCCATCTCCATTGTGGGATTATCGCACGCCGGGTCGGATCACTGGAGGGTTCAGGTCGCAAGGGCCCCCGAAACGCGAAGCGGCGCCCCGAGGGGCGCCGCCAGGCGATCAATCAGGTGGTGCGCAGTACGTCAGGCGTCGACGTCATCCTCGGGCGGTGCGTCACCTGCGGCGACAGCCACGGGCTCCTCAATGATCTCGGTCTCAACGACCTCGATCTCGGTGCCATCCGACTCGATGATGTCCGTCTCGACAACGTCGATCTCGGTGCCATCGACGTCCATGATCTCCTCAGTGATGATGATCTCCTCATCACCAGCAGGGGCGCCCTCCACCGCGACAGGGATCGGATTCGCGGCGCGATGCGCCTTGACCGAACGGTCCTGGTCGGGGTACGGCAGCAGGCCCATCATGCGGGCGCGCTTCACTGCCTGAGCGAGCTGCGTCTGCTGGCGACGGGACAGGCCCGTGATCCGGCGGGAACGAAGCTTGCCCCGCTCGGACAGAAAACGCCGGAGCGACGGGAAATTCTTCCAGTCGAGCTCCTCGGCAGAAAGAAGGGGACGACGCTTGCGAGGCGCGGTCGCCCCACCCTTCTTCTTCTTGATCCGCCCGCGTCCGCGCGGCTTCGCCATGTGACCTTCCAGTTCGGACTGCTCTTAGAAACGGCGCGGGACGCTATCACTTCAGCGACCTCCCGTGCCAGCTCCTCCAGTATTGGGTGCCGCTAATTCCTCATCGCAGGGAAGAGGATGACTTCACGGATCGAATGGCGATCCGTCAGCAACATGACGAGGCGGTCGATTCCGAGCCCCAGGCCGCCCGTAGGAGGCATGCCGTGCTCAAGCGCCGTAAGGAAGTCCTCATCGGCGGGCTGGGCCTCATCGTCCCCCGCAGCGCGGTCGGCCTGCAGCATCGCAAACCGCTCGCGCTGGTCGTCGGGGTCGTTCAGTTCGGAGAATGCATTGGCGATCTCCATGCCCGCACAGAACGCCTCAAAGCGCTCCACGAGCCGCGGATCGTCCTCACGCCGCTTGGCGAAGGGCGAGAGCTCGAGCGGGTAGTCCAGCAGGATGGTGGGCTGAATAAGGGTGGGCTCGAGCGACTGGCTGAGGATGCCGTCCACCAATTTGGACCACGGCGCCGTGTCGGGCGCGTCAAGGCCTGCGGCGCGCATTGCAGCGCGGAGAGAATCGGCGTCGGGGTGGGCCAGCACGTCGATACCGCTGGTCTCCTCGAGCGCATCTGTGAGACGCACACGGCGCCACGGCGGCGTGAGATCGATCTCCCCGCCCTTCCATGGCACCTTCATGCCACCGGTGGCCTCCACCGCAGCGGCGGACACCATCTCCTCGAGCATCGCGGCCACGTCCTCATAGTCGGCGTATGCCTCGTAGGTCTCCAGCATCGTGAACTCAGGGTTGTGCTTAAACGACACGCCCTCGTTGCGGAAGTCCTTGCCGAGCTCGTACACCTTCTCGAGCCCGCCCACGATGCACCGCTTGAGGTACAGCTCGGTGGCGATACGCAGAAACAGATCGCGACCTTGCTCGTTGTGGTGCGTGACGAAGGGTCGCGCCGCGGCACCGCCGTAGATCGGCTGCAGCGCAGGTGTCTCGACCTCGATGAACCCGCGGGAGTCGAGGAAGCGGCGCACGCCCGAGATGGCGCGGGCCCGCATGACGAACTGGCTGCGTACGTCTTCGGATGCCATGAGGTCGAGGTACCGCTGCCGGTAGCGGGTCTCCGGGTCAGTGAGACCAGCATGGCGATCGGGCGGCGGGCGCAGCGCCTTGGCGAGCATCTCCACTGAGTCGGCAGCAACCGATATCTCGCCACGCCGGGTGCGCACCACGGTGCCACGGACTCCGATGATGTCGCCCAGATGCGCCCCGGCGAGCAGGCTCAATCCATCGTCTCCGAGGCGGTCAAGCGTGGCCCATGCCTGCACCGTGCCCGAACGGTCCTCGACATCGGCGAACACGGTCTTGCCCTGGCCACGGCGCGCCACCAGACGGCCGGCGATGGTCACCTGCCCGGTGGCCTCGGCGCCGGGCTCCAGCGCATCGCCGAGCGCTCGGGCATCCGCGATGGACCCCCGGCCCGTAAACCGTGCCGGAAACGGGTTGATACCCGCAGCCCGCAACTCATCCGCCTTCTGGCGGCGGTCAGCGATAAGGCGGTCAATGCCGCCGTCGACGTCCCCGGGCGACGCCCCGCCCGGGGCGTCGGCAGACGTGCTCAGTCTTCCGCCTCAATCTTCACGACCTGGTACTCGACCTGGCCGCGGGGGCTCACGACGGTCACCTTGTCGCCCTTCTTGCGGCCCATCAATGCTTTGCCGATCGGACTCTCATTCGAGAGCCGGTTGGTAAGCGGATCGGCCTCGGCCGAACCGACGACCGAGAAACACATGGTCTTCTTGTCGGCCGTCGCACGCACCGTCACCTTGACTCCGATGCTCACGACATCTGTCGGCACGTCGTGCGTGTCGATAATGCTGGCATTGCGGAGCTGGTGCTCGATCTGGATGATCCGGGTCTCGACGTGCGCCTGTTCGTTCTTGGCGTCGTCGTACTCGGAGTTCTCTGAGATGTCACCGAACTCACGCGCAGTCTTGATGCGCTCGGCGACCTCACGACGCTTTGTTGTCGTGAGGAACTCGATCTCATCTTGGAGCTTGTTGAAGCCCTCTTCGGTGAGGATTACCTCACGGTCCACTGCGGCCTCCCCTGAGGGTCATTACCTCGTATGCGGTCGCGGACAATAGCCCAGAGGGTCGGGGGCGGGCAACTTTCAAAGTGAAAGCGGGTGCGCTGTCTCACGCGGCAAGAATTGCCGCCTCGCGCAGGCGGGCCAGCCGGTCGAGCGCGACGTCGAGTGTGGGGTCCTCCATGAGGGCCTGAAGTTGGTCGTCGGGGACGCCCCGGCCGACGAGATACCACGAGTGGAACTTGCGCAGGTAGTGGCACGCGTTGTCGGCGCCGAGCACGCCCACGATGTCGTTGCTGAACCCGACGAGCTCATCAATGACCTCGTACAGCGGCGGCCGGGGGTCGGCCGCCCCTTCCCCGATCGCACGGAACACCCATGGATTGCCGAGGGCCGCCCTGCCAATCATCACGCCCGCGGCACCAGTGCGCTCGAGGGCCTCGCGGGCCCCTGCGGCGTCGGCGATATCGCCACTGATCACCACGGGAACCTGCACAGCTCGGACCACCTCCGCGCTGATCTGATGGTCGGCGCTGCCGGAGTACTCCTCAGCGGCTGCGCGGGGGTGGATGGTGATCATCGCCGCGCCGGCATCCTCAAAACGCCGTGCCAGATCGGCCGGGTCGCAGTCGCCCGGCGTCAGCCCCCGCCGCATCTTGACCGTCACCGGAATACGCACGGCATCGGCCATCGCACGGATCACCGCCACCGCGCGGTCCGGGTCGGCCAGCAGTGACGCCCCTGCACCGGTCTTCATGATCTTCGGCACCGGGCACCCCATGTTGATGTCCACCATGTCGGCACCGGCCTCCTCCACCGCCCTGGCGGCCTCGGCCATCACGTCGGGGGCACCGCCAAATACCTGGATGCACATCGGGTGCTCGCCGGGTACCACTTCGAGCATGGAGGTGGTGCGCCGATTTCCGTGCCGGATGCCGTGGGCCGCAACCATCTCCGATACCACCAGCCCGGCACCGTGGCGACGGGACTGGGCACGGAATACCCGGTTGCCGATGCCCGCAAGCGGGGCCTGCACCACCCGGTTGGGAATGACCACATCCCCAACGCTGAAGGGCTCGGCGAGCGGCCAGTGGCCATCCGATGGCGGCGGTGCCACCGGATCGCGCTGGCGCGCCGCCACGAGGGCACGCATGCGCTTCTTCACCGGCGGCGACTGCGCGTTGTGGTGCCGGTCGTGCGCTCGTGCACGAGCCTGAGTCCCTCGATGGTGAGCATGGGCTCATGCTCCTCAATAAGCACCGAATGCGGGAGCACCAACGGCGCGAGACCTCCAGTGGCAATGACGATGGGCTGTGCGCCAAGTTCAATGGCAATCCGGCCCACCATGCCGTCCACCATCGCGGCGGCACCCAGTACCAGCCCCGACTGCATGCATTCCACCGTGTTGCGCCCGATCGTGGTCGGCGGCGCTGCGAGTTCCACGCGCATCAGACGCGCGGCACGCTGCGAGAGGGCATCGAGGCCGCTGTCCACACCGGGAGCAATGACGCCACCGACGAACTCTCCATTTGCTGACACCACATCGAGTGTGGTGGCGGTTCCAAAGTCCACCACCACGCATGGCCCGCCAAATCGGGCGTGGGCAGCCACGGCATTGGCGATGCGATCGGCACCCACCTCATGCGGATTGTCGACCAGAAGCGGCATGCCGGTGCGCACGCCGGGACCCACGACCACCGCGGGACGATCGAGATACCTGTCGGCCAGCGCCTGATACGCAACGGTCAGCTCGGGCACCACCGACGCCACCACCACGTGGTCCACCTCGGTCAGGCTTCCTCCGCGCAGCTCCAGAATGGTGTCGTAGCTCGCCGCCAGCTCATCAACTGTGGTGCGGCGAACCGTGGAAACACGCCAGTCGTGCAGCAACTCGTCACCCGAGAAGAGCCCTGCCACGGTCTGCGAGTTGCCGACATCGACGGCGAGCAACACGGTCAGTCCTCCAGGACAACCGCGTCGAGGTCATCCACATCGTCCATGCGCAGCATCTCCACCGTCACGTCCTGGGTGGTGTGCACCTCAACCCGGGGAATGATGCGTGTGGGGCGGTTCTTGTCCCACACCCACACATCCTCCATGGTGATGTGGAAGTACGGGTAGGCCGTCTGCGGATCGAACTTGCGATCCAGGTGATTGCACAGGTACGTCGCCTCCTGCGTGAGCACGCAGTAGCGAAAGAGTGGGAACACGTCGGAGTACTCGCGCTTGAGGCGGAGTTCCAGTTCTGCGTCGTACTCATCAAGTTCATCGGTCTGGGACATCACGCCCCCTCTGGGGTCGAGCGGCATTCGGGGCCGGGATCATAGACCCGGCGGGGCAGAGCCCGGGAGCGCCAGTGCCAACGGGGTGCTGTGGACAGGCTGCGACGGTGCATCGAGGGCATCGAGCAGCGCGCTGATCCGCGAGCCATCTGGCAGTTCCATACGGGGCTCAACCTCCACCAGAGGTACAAGCACAAAGCGCCGATCGCAGATGCGTGGATGCGGGATCACCAGATCGGGGTCAGAGGTGTGCCACTCACCCCCCTCCCATGCCAGCAGGTCCACGTCGAGGGGCCGTGGGCCATAGCGGGGACCGGCGGTGCGACCCGCCTCGTGCTCCACCCGCTTGGCCACGGCCAGAACCGCCGGCGGATCAAGCTCGGTGCGGATACGGATGACGGCATTCAGGAATGCCGGCTGGTCGGCCAGATCCTGTGGGGCGGTTTCGTACACACCGCTCACCGCGTCGGCCACGACGCCTGCGGCGGCGAGGGTGTCGATCCCTGCCTGCAGCGCCGCAACCCGATCACCGAGGTTCGACCCCAGACCCAGCCAGAACTGCATCAGGACCCGTCAGCCACTGCGTGGAGCGAGACCGATACATCGTCGACCACATGCGGGATCGCCACGTGGGGCTTGGCGATTGTCACGGTGGCCGCACGCACGGCAGGATCGGCAAGCGCCCGGTCGGCCACCAGACGCGCAAGGCGCTCAAGAAGCGCCACGGGCTCGCCCGCCACGATGGCCGAGATGTCATCGCACAGCGTCGCGTAGTCCACGGTGTCGGTGAGGGCGTCGGTGGTCGCCGCGCCGTCATGCGCAAGGAACATCTCCACATCCACCACGAACCGCTGCCCCAGCACGCGCTCCTCGGGGTGCACCCCATGATGGCCCACAACCTCAAGGCCACTGATACTCACTACCAGGTCGCTCATGCTGCATCTCCCCCATTGATCGTCGTCCATGCGGCCAGCGCATCGACCGTCTCCCACACATCATGCACCCGTAGAACTGCAGCCCCACCCGCCACAGCGCAAAGACCCGCACCCAGCGAACCGGCCAGCCGGTCCTCAATTTCGCGCCCCGTGATCGCGCCGATCATGCCCTTGCGGGACACCCCCACCACGACGGGGCGCCCGAGCGCGGCGATGGCGGGAATCCCGCGAAGCAGTGCGAGGTTGTGTGCAAGCGTCTTGCCGAACCCGATGCCCGGATCGAGAAGCACGTGGTCCTCGGCAATACCGGCCGACACAGCGGCCTCGAGCCGGGCCTCCAGAAAGGCGCGCACCTCGTCCACCACGTCGTCGTACCGGGGGTCATCCTGCATCGTGGCCGGTTCACCGCGCATGTGCATGAGACAAATCGCACCTCCGCGGTCGGCCACGAGCGGAAACATTCCGGGGTCGGCGCCGGCACTGACGTCATTCACCAGTACGGCCCCCGCATCAATGGCCGCGCGAGCAGTGGAGGCATGGCGTGTGTCGATTGAGATGGGGATGTCAACGCCGGCGGCGATCGCGGCCAGCGTGGGCTCCAGACGGCGCAGCTCCTCATCTGCCGGTACGGCCTGCGCACCAGGACGCGTGCTTTCGGCCCCCACGTCGCAGATGGCGGCTCCCTCCGCAGCCACCGCCAGAATCCGTGCCGCCGCGCCCGGGGCCCCGGCGTGGCGGCCCACGTCGGCAAACGAGTCGGGCGTCACGTTAAGGATGCCCATTACGCACGGGGCGCACAGCCATGAGAGTGGATCGCTGATGCGCGAAAGCGTACCCGTCATGCGGGCCCGCTCAGCAGGTACTGCTACGCGCCGGCGGTGCCGGCCTGGCCGGGCGCTGGAGGCGGCATGGGCAGGCGGTGCGACGTTGCCTCGGCCTCGGCCTCAGCCTCAGCGGCCTCGCGCTCGGCCTCAGCGGCGTTCTGGCGGGCACGCTCATCCTTCACGCGGAAGACATCGGCCTCGTTCTCACCGTCGAGAAGGCGCAGGAACTCCTCGCGCTCAATGGTCTCGCGTCGCAGCAGTACCTGCGTGACGTTCTCGAGGTCCGCACGGTGCTCAGACAGGATGTCCTTCGCGCACTGGTAGGCCTCCTCGATGATGCGACGGATCTCCAAGTCGATCTGGCGCGCGATCTCATCGGAGTAATCGGGCTCGGAATGCATGTCGCGGCCGAGGAACGGCGCGCCATGCGCATGGCCCAGTACCCGCGGCCCGAGCTTCTCGCTCATGCCGAAACGCATGGTCATCTGCTTCGCCGTGGCAGTGACCTTCTCCAGGTCGTTCGCCGCACCTGTGGTGATCTCGGTGAACACCAGCTCCTCGGCGGCACGGCCGCCCAGGGTCATGGCCATGGTGTCCTCAAGCTGAGCCTTGGTGATGAGGAATTTATCCTCGGCGGGCATTGAGATGGTGTAGCCCAGGGCCTGCCCGCGACTGACGATTGAGATCTTGTGCACGGGGTCGGCGTTCGGCAGGAAGTGGCCAACGATTGCGTGGCCCATCTCGTGGTACGCGGTGACCACACGCTCCTTGTCGGAGAGCAGACGGCTCTTCTTCTCGGGGCCGGCGATGACCCGGAGAATGCCCTCCTCCAGCTCCAGCTCGTCGATGATCTTCTTGTCCTTGCGCGCGGCCAGCAGCGCGGCCTCGTTGACCAGGTTGGCCAGGTCGGCGCCGGTGAACCCCGGGGTCTGTCCTGCAAGCGTGTCGAGGTCGATGTCCTTCGAGATGGGCTTGCCGCGGGTGTGCACGCGCAGGATCTCGGCGCGACCGGCACGGTCGGGGCGGTCCACCATGATCTGGCGATCGAAGCGGCCCGGACGGAGAAGGGCCGGGTCGAGGATGTCCGGACGGTTGGTGGCGGCGATGAGGATGATGTTGTCCTTCGACTCGAACCCATCCATCTCCACCAGCAACTGGTTGAGCGTCTGCTCGCGCTCGTCGTGCCCGCCGCCCATGCCGGCACCGCGGTGCCGGCCGACGGCGTCGATCTCGTCCATAAAGATGATGCACGGGGAGTTCTGCTTCGCCTGCTCAAAGAGGTCACGCACACGGCTTGCGCCGACGCCCACGAACATCTCCACAAAGTCGGAGCCTGAGATCGAGAAGAACGGCACACCGGCCTCACCTGCGACCGCACGGGCCAGAAGCGTCTTGCCCGTGCCCGGGGGCCCGTAAAGCAGCACACCCTTGGGAATGCGCGCACCCAGCGCCAGAAACCGCTTGGGAGCCTCGAGGAACTCCTTGATCTCCTCCAGCTCCTCGACGGCCTCGTCTGCACCGGCGACGTCGCGGAATGTGATCTTGGGCTGGTCCGGCGCCATTCGCTTGGCGCGGCTCTTGCCGAAACTCATCACCTTCGAGCCGCCGCCCTGCATCCGGTTCATCAGGAAGATCCAGAACACGAAGAACAGCGCAAACGGCGCAAGCGTGATGAGGAATCCCCACCATGCCGATCCGCCCCGGCCCTCCACAACGAATGGAACCTTGGCGGTGTCCACCGACTCAGTCACCTGGGCCCCGTAGTTATCGGGGTAGCCAGTGACGTAGGTCTTGCCATCCTTCAGCGTGACCTCGAGGCTCTGATCCTTCGTCTTCATCGTGACTCGCGAGACCTTGCCGGTGGCGAGGTCCTGCTGAAAGCCCGTGAACGTGGGCGTATCGGTCGCCGGCGAACTCGAGGTCACGAGCTTCTGCGCCACGAAGGCGAGAAGCACGACGATCAGAATGGGAAATGCGGCGCTCTTGAAGAACCGGCTCAGCGATTAACTCCCGCTCGGTGAAAGAGAACGAGGGTAGCAGCGACCGGCGAACACGGGAATCCAACGGTCGCTACGCACCAGTTGCGTCGCTCAGCGTGGCGATATACGGAAGCTCACGGTGACGCTCATCAACGTCCAGCCCATAACCCACCACAAATACATCGGGCAACCTGAAGCCCACGTAGCGCGTGCGCAGGTCGAGGCGATCGGCTGCGGGCTTGGCAAGCAGGGCGCACACCTCGAGTGATGCCGGCTCGCGTGACGCGAGGTTGCGCATGAGATAGCGGAGCGTGCGACCCGAGTCGATGACGTCTTCCACCACCAGCACGTGCCGGCCCTCAATCGCGGTATCGAGATCCTTCGTGATGCGCACCACACCCGACGAGTGCGTGGCCGACCCATACGACGACACCGCCATGAAGTCGAACTCGCAGGGGATGGACATCTCGCGCACTAGGTCGGCGGTGAAGAACACCGCGCCCTTGAGAATGCCGATGATCAGCGGGTCGCGGCCGGCGTAGTCGACCGACACCTCGGCGGCCATCTCCGCCACGCGGCCCTGGATCTGATCGCGCGTGAGAATGATCTCGCCCGGTACCTGTGCGCTCATGCCGCGGCCCCGATGCCACCGGCATCCGTCACGCGCGGTGACACCACAAGCACTCCGCGCTCAATCACCGCGACCCCGCCGGGAATTTCATCGCGCCCGCGGCCACGGGCGGCCCGGGCGCGTACGCGCTCCACCGGCCCCGACCCGAGCGCATCAGATGGCAGCCCCGACTCGGCGATAAGCCTGCGCACCAGAAGGCGCGCCAGCGCAGCGGGCTCGGCGGCCAGATCGCGAGCGCCCAGGCCGCCGTCGCGGGCGCAGCGATCCCATGCGGAGGAGGCGGCGGCGTCGATCACCTCGGACTCGTCGCGCAAAAGGTCGGCGAGCCGGGCCAGATGCGCCTCGGCCGCTGGGTGCACACGACTGAGCGCGGGCATCGCCCCATGACGCACGCGAGCTCGTGCCGTCGCCAGATCCTCATTCGTCGGGTCGTCCGTGAAGCTCACGCCTGCCAATTCACACCACTCGCGGGTTTCGTGGCGGGACAGCGTGAGCAGCGGGCGGATGAGTGCATCTCGGCGCGGGGCGATGCCAAGCGCCCCCGTACGGCCCGTACCGCGGGCGATACGGAAGATGATCGTCTCGGCGTGGTCCGTGCGTGTGTGACCGGTCGCCACGAGATCGAGCCCCTCGCGACACCTGATCTCCTCTGCGATGGCCAGCCGGGCATCACGGGCACGCTCCATTGCGGCAGGCCCGGCGTCCAGACCAAGAGCGACGCGATACACGGTGAGGCCGAGCCCCTCTGCGGCCACAACGACCCCATCAGCCTCGTCGGAAGCCGCCGCGCGCAGGCCGTGGTCCACCACAAGCACGTGCACCGGACCATCATGCAGGCGTGGGAGCAGGTGCATGAGGCACGTGGAATCAGCGCCGCCGGACACCATTGCGAGGACGCCCGCCCCGGAGGGCAGCAGCCCATGGCGGCGGCAGTGCTCGTTGACCCGTTCGTCGATGCCCACGTCGGAAGTATGCACGTGGCCTCGGATCAGCCGCGCGCCACCAGCGGGGCCGTAAGCCGCGCGAGGTCGGAACTGGTCACCGGGCCGGGCCATGTGGCGGCCAGCCGCCCCTCGCGGTCGAGCACCACGGTGGTCGGCAAACCGCTCACCGCGTAGGCATTGGCAACGGCGTCGCCCCGGTCGAACCCGAGGGGGAATGTCACTCCCACCTCACGTGCGAATGCCCGGGCGTCGTCCACGGAGTCGTTTACCGCAACACCCACCACCCTCACCGCAGGATGCGTCGTTGCGAACTGCTGCATATCGGGCATCTCCTTGCGGCACGGACCGCACCACGACGCCCACATGTTGATCACGGTGGGTCGTGGCCCCGGCACACCCACCGCCAGCGTCCCCGCACCCTCAAGCATCGGCACCTCCAGGCGCGCCGCGGATTCGCGCTGTGCCGTGGGCACCAACTGCGCCGCGGATTCCCCTCCCACCGATGCGCCGCATCCGGCAAGACCGGCCGCCGCGGGGACAAGCGCAAGCGCAACGAGGATGACCGGAATCCGCACGCAGTGAGCGTAGACCCGGGCGGGCATCCGGGACGTCTCGTACCGTGGCCGCGTGCCTTCGCCCGAGATTACGGCCGCGGTTCTACGAGCCGATCGTCGCATTGGTGCAGCCACCCGTGCACGGGTGGCTGGCATCGAGGGTGGCCCTGAAGTCGCACGACTGGTGGCCAATGCCACCGGCCCCGCGTTCCAACTGCTCGTCGGGGCCCTGCTGGTATCGCCGGGTTCGCGTGCCACCGGCCTGCGCGCCCTTGCAGCGGGCGGCCTGGCAGCGGGCATCGCCCGTGCGGCACGTGATGGCATTGGCCGCCCGCGGCCCGGGTCCCGTGATGAGGGGGGCTTCCCGAGCCGCCATGCAGCCTCCGCAACGGCGATCGCGCTGGTGATCGTGCGCGACAAGCCGCTTCTTGGCACCCTTGCCCTCGTTGCCGCCGGTGCCGGTCTGGCAGCACGGGTGGCGTCAGCCGATCACGAGCCGCTCGACATCGCCGCCGGTGCCGGGCTTGGTGCCGTCGTGGCCCGGTTTACGCGGCGTCGGCGACGGCGACGGACCTGAACTCGCCGGTCACGGCGGTGTCGGTGATGCCAACCGGGGTGCGCGGCACGGGTATCAGTGCCGACTCGGCGCGCGTCAGCATTCCCTCCATGCCCTGATCGCCGTCGATCCACTGGGCAACGCCGGCGGCAACCACGCCCGCCGACACACGCACGCCTCCTCCTCCCCGCACATGCACGGCCTCAATGGCGATGGCAATGCGATCTCCCGCCTCGCGTGCCCGCTCCGCGGGCCCCGAGACCAGTGCCATAAAGCGCCCATCACCCATGTCCACCACCAGGTCGGAGGGTGAGATCACCCGGGCGACGCCATGGTTGGCTGCGTCCAGCAGGGCATCACGTACCGCACCGCCGTAAATCGTGGTGATGTCGTCAAGGTCGGTGATGCCGACAAGCGCGAGGCTCACCGGCCCGCCGTCTTCAGCGGCCCTGCGGCAGTCGCGGTCGGCGATGAGGTCAAACACATCGAGGGGCGCGAGCCCACTGGGACGGCGACCACGATCGTCGTCGGCATCACGCTGGCCAAACGCCAACCCCTCGGCCATCCCGGCATGTGCGGCTCCGAGGGCGGCAAGTACAACCACGGCCACGAACCCGGCGGCGATTTCACCAGCGCTTACCTGCCCGGCCGATGCGGCGGCCAGCGCCACCGCGGCAGCCAGAAGCGTGGCGATCAGACCAATGCCACCAGCAAGCGGTGCGGCGAGGATGGCGGGAATGACCAGCAACGGCCAGAGCCACCATGCACCAACGGCGATGATCGGAATCACCGTGGCGGCGAGCAGTGCCACCAGAAGAATGAGGCGACGCTGTCGGTACCGCGTGGTCATCGCGGGCCCGTGAACAACGTCGTGGGCGGGTGGGTTCATCACCGTGTGATGCGGTGAACCGGATGTGACATCCGGTTTTCAAGAAGTTACCGGCAGCCCCGGACGTCACTTACACTCGGCATATGAACGACATCGCGACAATCGGAATCGTCGGCGGCGGCACCATGGGGGCGGAGATCGCCCACGTTGCGGCAGCCCGGGGGTTCACCGTGCTACTGGCCGACGCCGATCGCGCCCGCGCCGATGCCGGACGCGACCGTGCCATCGCCATTGCTGACCGCCGCGTGGAGCGCGGCCGGATGAGCAGCGATGAGGCAGCGGCCGTGGTGGCGGGCATCACGGCTGTGAACGGCATCGCCGACATCGGCGGCGTCGACGCGGTCATCGAGGCGGTGCCGGAGGATCTGGCCCTCAAGATCCGCGTGCACGCCGATATCGATGCGGCGGTACGCCCCGGCGTGTTGGTGGCCACCAACACCTCCGGCCTCTCGGTCACCGCGCTGGCAGACGCCACCACGGGTCCCGGTCGCCTCATCGGCCTGCACTTCTTCAACCCCGCCAGCACCATGCGCCTGGTCGAGGTCATCGCCGGGGCGGCCACCGACGCGGCGACCATCGCCCGGGCCTGTGCCCTTGCCAGGGAGCTCGGAAAGGAGCCGGTGCGGGTGGCCGAGTGTCCGGGGTTTGTGGTCAACCGGGTGCTCGTACGCGCGATGGCGGAGGCCTATCGGGCCGCGGCGGCGGCGCCGGTCGATCGTCGCACCGCCGACATGATGGTGTCGGAGGGCGGGCCCGCACCCATGGGTCCGTTCGCGCTCGGTGATCTGGTGGGGCTCGACGTGCTCGAGAGCATCCGCAGCGATCTTGAGAGCGCATACGGCGATCGGTTCAACGATTCGGGCACCCTCGCCCCGCTGGTCGCACGCGGCGACCTCGGGCGGAAGACCGGCGCTGGGCTGATTCCCGATGCCGACCCGATGCCACTCGGTACCGAACCGGTCATTGCAGCCGTCTACTACGCGGCGGCACTGGATGAGGCGCGGCGCTTGGTCGACGAGGGCATCGCCACGGCAGATGACATCGATCTGGCCATGCGCCTCGGTGCAGGCTGGACGAATGGGCCACTCGCGGGGGCGTAACCCCGGCGTGGGTCACATCCCGGGGGCACAGCCCGCTCGGGACGCCCGGGGTCGGCGCGATACGCTGCACACGTGACGAACATGACGCCCCACCCGGCCATCCAGGGCCGCTCAGTGCTCTCTCTCATGCATCACCCCGCCGATGCGATCAGGGACGTACTCGACCTGGCCGACCAATTGAAGGCCACACCGCAGTGGCCGGCAGCGCTTGCCGGGAAAAGCATCGCGGTGATCTTCGAGCAGCCCTCCACACGAACGCGTGTGTCGTTTGAGGTGGGCATCGCGCGTCTGGGGGCGCACCCGGTGGTGCTGGCCGGCCGGGACATGCAGCTTGGGCGCGGCGAGACCATCGAAGACACCGCCAAGGTGCTCTCGCGATTCGTTGACGCCATCGTCATCCGCACGGTGGACCACGGCAAGGTGATGGAGCTGGCCGAGCACGCAGACGTGCCGGTGATCAACGCCCTCACCCATGCCCATCATCCATGTCAGGGTCTGGCTGACGTCATGACCATCCGCGAGCGCTTTGGCGACCCGCGTGGCATCCGGGCCGCCTACGTGGGTGATGGCAATAACTGCTGCCATTCGCTGATGGTGGTGGGTGCGCAGATGGGCATGGAGATCGTGGCCGGTTGCCCAGCGGGATACATGCCCGACCCCGACGTGGTGGCCAAGTGCGATGCCATCGCACGCGAGCATGGTGGCTTCGTGCGCGTCACGGAGGACCCCCGTGAGGCAGTCACCGATGCCCGGGCGATCTACACCGACGTATGGGTATCGATGGGCGACGACGTGGCCGAAGAGGCCCAGCGGATCGCCGTGTTCACCCCGTACCAGGTGAATGACGCACTCATGGACGCCGCCGCACCCGACTGCATCGCCCTGCACCCACTGCCGGCGCACGACGGCCTGGAGATCACCCGGTCGGTGTACCACGGCCCACAGAGCGCGATCTGGGATGAGGCGGAGAACCGCCTGTACGTGCAGGCCGCGCTACTGATGCACCTGCTGGGCTAGGAGGCCCGGCGGGACCATGCTGCCCCTCGCCGACGACGTCCCGAACCGTCGGGCACCGATTCTCACCATCCTCATCATCGCCATATGGGTGGCGATGTGGATCGTGCACCTGATACGCCCCGACGACGGCAACATCTCCGATTCGAGCCAGGCGCTCAACTGCCGTTGGGGCGTGGTGCCTGAGAACCTCGTGAATGGCGCGGGCTCCACCACCGACCCCTGCGCCCTGATCAACGCCGATCATCAGGGATGGATCGAGGTCGTGACGGCACAATTCCTGCATGCCTCGTGGTGGCACATTCTCGGTAACGTGCTGTTCATGTGGGTCTTCGGTGCATCCGTTGAGTCCCGGCTCGGGCGCGTGCGATTTCTGCCATTCGTGCTCGCGTGCGGATCGCTGGCGCTCGTGGTGCAGGCGCTCGCCTCGTCAACATCCACCAACCCGATCATCGGCGGATCGGGCATGGTGGCCGCAGTGCTGGGGGCATACATCGTGCTGTTCCCATCCGCACGCGTCTGGGCACTCGTGGTCATCATCCCCTTGAGGTTGCCCGCGTGGATCCTGCTGGTCGCCTGGTTCGGTTACCAACTGGTGGCAGCACTCGGAGGCGCCCAGACGGGAACCGCCTACTGGGCACACGTGGCTGGGTTCGCCGCAGGTGCCCTCCTCATCCGCGCGGCCTCACTGGGCCTGCCGCCGCCGCCCGTGCCCCGTAGCGCCGTGCCGGCGAAAGCGGCCCCGGCATGAGCCCGCTCTTCCGGCGACGGCCGCGCTCAGAGAAGCAGCCCGAATGGGTGCGGGTGGCCATCGTTGCCAACCAGGCCGAGGGCGAGATGCTTCAGGGCATGCTGACCAATGCCGGAATCCCCTCGTTCCTACTGAGGAACGCCGGGTTCGATGTACCGGACATGCTGGCCGGGGGACCGCGTGACGTGATGGTGCCGGGAGGCCGTGGCCTCGAGGCCCATGCGCTTCTTGACCCGCTGGACCCCGACGCGCCCTAGCGGCCGAGAACGATTGGGCCCTGACGTCCACGCGCTGGCATGCGAAGCAGCATTCCCGCGACCAGCATCGTGACACCGATCACCACTGTGACGATCAGGGCAATCCACCAGTTGGCCACCGTCGCCACCGTGGCGGCCGTCGCAATGTCACCGGCGTTCCCCTCGCCAACGGCGCCCCCCACAATCGGAGGCACGATGAGGCGCAGCAGAATCGGCACGATGCCCACCGCGATGAAGGCGATGCCGAGACGGCGCGCCATCCGTGCGCGATCGTCGGTGACGAGCACGCCGATACCGAGCAGCACAATCGTGGCGACGACCAACCACAGGGGCAGCAGGCGGAGTGTGTTCAGCGCACCGGCAGCGGTCGAGACGCCGGACGGAACCTGCTCCGGGGTGACAGTGACGGTGAGGTCCCCGGCGGGGGGGATCTGCGAAGCGAGTTGCGGTGCGGTCGCATCGAGCGCCGTGACGAGGCGCTCGCGCACGGCGCCCAGATTGATTGTGACGCCACCGTCTGGGCGGTCCTCGAAACGGGTCCGGGCCTGATCAATCGCGGGTACGAGCAGTGTGCCGATGTCCGGCTGCGAGAGCAGTGACTGCACCGCACCACGCAGGGTGGACTCTCCAGCCACCGAGATCGAGCCGCCCTTGCCGGTGACATACGTATCGACCACCGTCACGACGGCATCCGATGTACCGGTAAGACCGGCGGGGCTCTGGATCGTCTCCACGGTGACATCCGTGAAGCCACCCGATTCAGTCACCCGGCCGAATGATGTCCAGGTGAGTACGGCGATTAGCCAGGTGAGCACCCCGAGTGTCGCGACGACCCCCAGCAGAAGCCGACGGCCGCGGGTCATGCGGCGATTCATCGGAGAAGCCGTCCCGCGCGAGTGCCCGACATGTGTCCCATTCCCGTGAACCAGACCAGTGCGGGCCCGCCATGTCAAGGGGTGGTCCCACATATGGGGGAATCCCGCGGCGCCATATCCCGACCCGGGTCCTCATCCGGCTGCAATAGGCGACACTTGGAGTCATGAATACCTTTGCATCTGCCATCAGCACGCGGGAGACCGGACGCACTGCGGCCACCGAGGCCGTTGCCGCAGTGCGCGCGGGCCTCGGTGGCGCCACGCCCGACCTCGCCGTGGTCTTTGCCACCCCCGATCTCATGGCCGATGCCGCCGGCATCGCATCCGTTATCGGCGTCGGGCTCGGGCCAGCGAACCTGATCGGCTGCACTGCCGAGGGGGTCATCGGCACCGCCCGCGAAATCGAGCACGGGCCCGCACTGACCCTCTGGGCGGCATCACTCCCCGATACCGCCATTGACTCATTCATCCTCGACCCGGGTCAGGCACCCGATGGGGGACTGGTGATGGTGGGCTGGCCCCCTGCCATCGACCCCTCCGCACCCCTCGATCTGCAAGGAGACCAGACGGTGATCCTGCTGGCCGATCCGTTCAGCTTCCCAGCCGATGCGCTTGCCGGGCCGGATGGCGGAGGGATGGCACGTGAGGTGACCGGAGGTATGGCCTCGGGTGGTCAGTCCCCAGGCGAGCACCGCCTCATCCTCAACCAGAGGGTGACCCACTCCGGCGCGGTGGGGGTTGCCCTCTCGGGCGTCACGCCCCTCGTGTCGCAGGGCTGCCGCCCCGTTGGCCCCGAGATGACCATCACCGACGGGGGCCAGGGCGTCATCAGGCAACTCGCAGGTCGCCCGGCACTCGAACGTGTCCGCGAGGTCATCGAGGCCCTTCCGGCAGATGAGCGTCGCCTGGTGGAAAACGGAGTGCTTGCCGGCATCGTCATCGATGAGAACCGCCCCGAATACGAGCAGGGCGACTTCCTTATCCGCGGCATGATGGGCGGCGACCCCGGTACCGGCGCGATCGCCGTGGGTGAGCATGTGCGGGTGGGGCAGGTGATGCGCCTGCAGGTGCGCGACCACCTCTCGGCCGATGCAGACCTCCGCGCCGCACTGGCCGCCGCGCGTGGCATGACCGCAGGTGCACCAGGAGGGGCACTGCTCTTTTCGTGCAATGGACGCGGCACCCGGCTGTTCCCCGATCCGCACCACGACGCGCTCGCAACCGCGGACGTGTTCGGTGAAATCCCGCTGAGTGGCCTCTTCTGCAATGGCGAGATCGGACCGGTGTGCGGCCGTACCCACTTGCACGGCTTCACGGCCGTGATGGCCATCTTCCCCGAATAACGCATAACTGAACATGCAATATGTCTGTCAGTCGATGTGTAATACGATGAAGTGACACTCCGCGTTTATATGTATAACGCATACCTGCGGATCACACGGGAGTTCACTGATGGATCAGCAGTCTCACAGCACACCGCCGTTCGGCGGCACTCCCCCGGCATCGTCACCGGCACCGACCACCGAGGCACCCCGTGGTGGCATCGCAGAGGGCATCTTTGCTGAGGTCGAGCGCATGACCGCTGGCGGGGCCATGACCCGGAGCGACGCATTTGAACGCATCTCAGAGCGCACCGGTCGCCGCGCCGGCACCGTTGCCGCCAACTATTACCGCATCGCCCGCAAACGGGGCACCGTGGCCTCACGGGCCACGCGCGGACCCGGTCGGCCGGTCGGATCTCGCAGCACCGGGGACGTCGCCGTCATCCTCACCCGGCTTGACTCCGCCGTGAAGGATCTCGGTGACCTGCTGCGTGCGCAGGATGCGGAGATCACCAAACTGCGTGAACAGTCCGCCCAGTTCGAGAAGTTGCGGGACTGGATGAGCAAGAACGGCTAGCCGGGGAACGCCCCCGGGGGGAATTACTCCGGGGGCAGCTCGAGGCGCCGTTCGCCAGCCCATGCAGCGGCCTGTGAGCGGCGCTGGAAGCCCAGCTTGCGAAGCAGTTGTGACACATGGTTACGCACCGTCTTCTCGGACAGGTGCAGCACCTCGCCGATGGCGCGGTTGGTGTAGCCCTCGGCAATAAGCGTGAGCATGCGGCGTTCACGATCGGTGAGCCCCGCCAATTCGGACTCGGCCTGCTTGGCCGAGAGCTCACGGAACTGCGAGAGGAGCGCCCCGGTGGCGCGGGGGTCGAGCGTGGACGCACCCGACGCGGCGTCACGAATGGCCTGAGTGAGGCGCTCGGAATCGGCCTGCTTCAGCAGGTAGCCGGATGCACCGGCCATGACGGCACCCACGATGGCCTCCTCGTCGGAGTACGAGGTGAGCATGACGACGCTGATCTCATCGTTCTCCTGCTTGATCTTGCGGCAGGCGTCCACGCCGGAGCCATCCGGCAGGCGGATGTCCATCAAGACCACATTGGGGGTGAGCTGAGCGGCCATCTGTACTGCCTCGGCCACAGACCCGGCCTCGCCCACCACGCGGAACCCGCCGGTGTGAGAGAGCAGCGACCTGAGGCCAAGGCGCACCATTGGGTGGTCGTCGACGATCAGGACCCGGATCGGATCGGTGGGGCTTGGAATCGCGCTCATCAGCTCATCGCCTCGGTCGCGATGCCCTGCCTGGTGGCGGGCATCTCGGTTGACTCGACATCATCCAGCGGTACTGCCAGCACCACCCGGGTGCCGCCAGACGGCCCCGGTTCGATCACGATACGGCCTCCAAGCCACCGGGCACGTTCATGCATGTTTCTCAGTCCGTTGCCATGGCCCGGGGCCACTTCCCCGGCGATCTCATCACGGATGCCCTGTCCTGTGTCCGCGACAACCAGATCGATCTCGTCCGGCCGGAAGGTGAGCCGCACGCTCACGGTGCAGGGACCGGCGTGGCGGGCAGCATTCGCCAGCGATTCGCGCAGGATGTGCGCCAGGTGCTGTCCGGCATCCTCGGGCAGTGGCCCGCACGACTCCTGGCCTGTCACGCGGAAGGTCACCTCGACGTGCGAGTCGTCGACGAAGTCGTGCACGATGCGATCGAGGTCTGATGCGATACCGGCCGGACCGCCGTCGGGAGCCTGGAGGCCGCGGATGTACCCACGCAAACCGTCGATGGTGGCGTTCAGGCTTCCCACGACCCTGCCGATCTCCCCGCGGGTGTCGGCATCATCGGTATTGAGCGCGACGGCCTCGAGATGCAGCCCGGACGCGTAGATCGACTGGATGGTGCCGTCGTGGAGGTCGCGGCCGAATCGCGCGCGCTCCTCGGCCACCAGCCGGGCGCGATCGAGCGTCTCGATCTGCTGCTTGGCCTCCACCTCAAAGATGTCGAGCAGTTTGATGACCGCCAGGAGCAGCGCGAGGACCACCAGGCTGCGCAGCACCGCAAGCGGCAGCCCGGTAGTGGCGAACCAACCCGACTCATTCGCGATTCCCCCTGGCACCCACGGCGCGGGCTCCACGATGATTCCGCCCACCACTGCATAGACCAGCAGCGCGGCCGCTGCGAGCGCTGCGTACGGACGGATGCCCACCATGCCGGACCGGGACAGTTCCTCCCGCTGCCGCCACATCCCATAGGCCGAAAGCAGGGCGCCCGGGATGAGAAACACATACCGCGACAAGGCTGCGGTGGTGTCTTCCCACTCGAGAACGTTCCAGCCGAGATTAACCGCCGCAACCGTGGCAACGATGATGATGGCGGCCCACACAACGACCGAGGCAATTGAGAACGCCCGCAGACGCTCCCGTGTCCAAGGCACGAGCCGCAGCCCGAACTGCAGCAGGAAGACCACCGCCACCGACTGCAGCACCGCGCGCAGCACCACGAGCGCCTGGATTACCTCGGGCGCGAGATAGGTGGACTGGATGGGGATGAACACGAACCCCCAGATGACCCACGCCTCGATAAATGCGTACGACGCAAGCCAGATCAGCGACGACGTGAGGGTAAACCGCGTCGCGCGACGGCGCTGAAGCCACGCGGCGAACCCGAGCGCGAACAGAATGATCCCGTGCGTAAACACGAGGACAGTCTCGTTTTGCTGGAAGAAGGTCGCCAACTGCGGGACGTGCCCCTCAGGTCATGCCCCGGAACGACGATGCGGGGCGAATCGGCCGGGGCGTGCCCCGCGAAGAGTGGCACACGACCTGGCAAAATCGATGCTACTTCCTTATCCGCCTGCGAGTTCCGCCAAGTGCGATCGCAGCTCGTCCAGCGATTCCTCCTGCGCGGCGTGCACGATCTCGGGCTCCTCAACCAGTGCGCAGCGCTGCATCGGGTTGAGACGGTTGGTCACATACGGATCAGCAACGATCTCCGTCAGCGAACGCCCCTGCTTGAGCTGGCCCACGCAGTACTCGGTCAGGCGCTTGTGCTTGGCCGTCGGGTCGACCAACAACCGTGAAATCTCTTCCTTGATGCTCATCCAACTACCTCCTGGTGCTGGGCCGAGAGGAGTGGGGCGAGCGCGCGCAGGCGTCGGATTCGCTCCTCCATCGGCGGGTGGGTCGAGAACAATTTCGAGGTGCCACGGCCATGCAGCGCCGCGAGCGGGTTGACGATATACATGGGCGCCGCCGCCGGATTGACCTGCATGGGCACTTGCTCGGCACCACGTTGCAGATTCTCAAGCGCGCTCGCAAGCGGCTCGGGATCGCCCAGCAGTTCGGCCCCCGTGAGATCGGCCTGATATTCGCGCTGGCGGGAGATGGCCAACTGGATGATTGTGGCGGCGATTGGCGCGATGATCATGGCGGCAATCGTGCCGATGATCCCAAGCCCGCCTTCGTCATCCCCCCCGAACAGCATTGAGAACTGGAGCCACGTGGCGATGGCCGCGATCGCCCCGGCCACCATTGCCGCGACGCTCGCGATAAGGATGTCGCGATTGCGGATATGCGCCATCTCGTGCGCAAGCACTCCTTCCAACTCGCGCATGGTCAGCTGGTGCTGAATGCCCTGGGTCACGGCGATGGCCGAGTGCCGCGGATTGCGTCCGCAGGCGAACGCATTGGCCTGCTGGTCGGGCGTGATGTAGACGCCGGGCATCGGAACGCCTGCGCGATCTGCCAGACGGGCGATCATGGCGTGAAGCTCCGGGGCCTGCTGCGCCGACACAGGGACGGCATGCGCCATCTTCAGCGCGATGGATCCGCTGCCCCAGTACATCGCGAAGTTGAAGACCACCGCGACGATGGCCATCAGGAGAATTCCCGATGCCCCGCCGATCACACCGCCGAGGAGAATAAGCACGGCGGTGAGCGCAGCCATGAGCAACGCGGTTTTCGTGTAGTTCCAGGCCGTCATTGCACCTGTGTTCATCGATCCTCCATGTCGTGACGCGATGTCCGGGGAAGCGCCCCGCGCGCCTGCAAGTATAAGAGTGACTATGAAGACCCTCCGGCGATCGCCCGTTATGCGTTGGTTCAGTTCGGCCGCCCTCGCGGCCACGTGCGGGATCGTTCTCACCGGCTGTTCGCTGGGGGGCCAACAGGAGCAGCAGACCCTTGTCGCGGAGCCCGCCACTATCGTGAGCGTGCTCCCGGCGCGACCAGGCCTCACCCCCGCTGGCCCCATCCGCGCCGTTGACGCGCAGGGATTTACCGCGGCGCAGCTCGGGCGCCCTGATTCGGCCCTCACCACCAATCTGAAGCAGGCGGGCTTTCTCCGGGGCGCCACGCGCGAGTGGACCGGCCCGAAGGGCGCGAGCCTCGTGGCAGTGGTCGGCCTGTGGGATGACGGGAGCGCGGCGGCATCACTCGGCGGCGCCGTAGCCGGCGCGGTCGTGCCCGGGGGCACGCCGTGGACGCCATCGCAGTACGGGGGGTCGCAGGGCTCACGGGCCGACACCGCACGGGCACTCAGCGTGGTGGTCGGTCGTGTGTCGCTGTTCCTCCGTGCCACCGGCACGGTTGACGACGCCGCCGTACTGCGCCAGATGGACCTGATGTTCCAGACTGCGTCCGGGATGGATCGCCGGGGGACCTCGTCAAATGGGTAAGCAATCCGCACCTCTTGATGGCGATCTGCAGCGCACCTATCGCGGGCGGGCATGGCGCGATGAGGAACCCAACCGGCGCCTGCTGCTGGATACCAACGTGGAGGAGAAGGCGGTGCTCATCGCATCGCTTAACTGTTCCGCGGTCGAGGAAGCGGACCGCCTCACCGAGATGGGCGAACTGCTGCGTACCGCGGGGGCCACCGTCGTGCACCGCGTGGTGCAGCGCCGCGAGCGCCCTGATCCCCGCCTGTACCTGGGAAAGGGACGGCTTGAGGAACTGTCGGAGTGGGTAAAGGAGCACAAGCCCAACGTGGTGGTGGCTGAGGGTGACCTGGCAGCCGGCCAGCAGCGGCATCTGGAGGACAAGCTCAATACGCGCGTGGTGGACCGCACCGGGATCATCCTCGACATCTTCGCCCTGCATGCCAAGTCGGCGGAGGGAAAGCTGCAGGTGGAGCTGGCGCAGATGGAGTACTCGTACTCGCGCCAGGAGGGCCTGTGGCAACACCTCGAGCGGCTCGGCGGCGGTGTGGGCACACGAGGCCCCGGTGAGAGCCAGCTGGAGTCGGACCGGCGCATGATCCGCGAGCGCATGGGGGTATTGCGAAAGCGCCTGCAGGAGGCGGCGAAGAGCCGCGACACCATGCGCGAGGAGCGTATGGCTTCGGCCGTGACGCGCGTGGCGCTGGCCGGCTACACAAATGCCGGGAAGTCGAGCCTCATGAATGCGCTCACAGGCGCCGAGGTAGACGTGAACGACGCGCTGTTCGAGACGCTCGACGCCACCACGCGCGCGTTCTCACAGGATGGCGTGAAAGTATTGGTGTCCGACACCGTGGGCTTTATCCGCCACCTGCCCCACCAACTGGTGGAGTCATTCCGCTCCACCCTCGACGAGGTACGTGACGCCCACCTCATCCTTCACGTGGCCGACGCGTCAGAGGATGACGACGGGCGCGAGGCCCGCGCGAAGGCCGTGGTGGAAGTGCTCGACGAGATCGGTGCCGGCGAGGTGCCGCACCTGCACGTGATGAACAAGTGCGATCTCCTCGACATCGAGGACCTCGACGCCCTTCGGCGTCAGTACCCCACCGCGATCTTCACCTCTGCCATCTCGGGAGAGGGCCTCGATGAGCTGCGCGATCGACTGCTCGCCACGGCCCGGGCGCGATGGGACCGCGTGGTGCTTGAGGTCCCCTACTCCCGCGGTGACGTCATCTCGGCCATCTACTCCGCCGGACGCGAGGTCACCCAGGAAGCCGGGCCCGAGGGCACGCTCATCCGCGCACTCATGCCCCCGGTTGACGCGGCCCGCGTGCGGGCACTCGCCGCCAGGGAACGCCAGTAGTAGCCGTACGGCGGCCCGCGGTGAGCCCCCGGCAGGGCGCGGTTCAGCGGATGAAGACGGGGGTACCGATCTGCACCCGTGGGTACAGGTTCTCGACATCCGAGATGTACATGCGGATACAGCCATGCGATGCGGCCGATCCGATCGACGACGGGTTCGGGGTGCCATGCATCCCGATAGCCGGGGCGGAGGTGCCGATCCAGCGGGTGCCCAGTGGATTGCTCGAGCCGGGAGGAACGGGGCCCAAACCAGCAGCCCACTGCGAATTGGGCGGGAACCAGGTGGGGTTCATCTGCTTCTGAATCACACGAAAGTTGCCCGTGGGCGTGGGATAGGCGGGTTGGCCAATCGCGACCGGGTATGTGCGGATGCGCCGGGTCCCCATGTAGAGCCGCAGCTTGAAGCTGCGGCGGGTCACCACGACCACCGGCCCAATTGACGTGACCTCGGGAGCCACCCGCCTCTCGGGCAGTGCGTACGGAGTTGCGGGACGAGCCGCGATGAGGGCGGGAGCCAGAAGCGCCACCGCCTTTGAGACGTCAACGGTGTAGCCGAAGGCGGCCTTGCCCACCACCGGGCGAAAGGCACGGTTCAGGCTGACGGTGGCATCTCGGGCGGGAATAGCGATCTGGCCCGCCCGCCACTTGATGACGTCCCGCAGCTTCGACGTACTGATGGTCTCGACGAGGGGAATGTTGGTGATCGCTCCGAGGGCGGGCACCGCCTGCATGGCAGCGATGACCGCCGCGTCAACATCAGCCGCATACCCCGCGGCGTCCGGATCGATCTCGAGCGCCCGGCCATGGAACGTGAGCTGCATGGGGGCACGGTGCGGCGCGACGATGGTGTCGAGCACGAGCCCCTTCGCAGAGGTGGCCGCGAGCCCCGAGACATCCAGCCCCGCGATGGAGACGCCGACGGGGATCGTGCCCTCGGGCAGTGGCGTCACCTGCTGGGCAAACGCGCACGCGGGAATTGCCAGAAAGATGGCACCCGCGGCAAGGGCACGGACGTTGGGGTGAATCACTGGCACGGGGTACTCCAGGACATCGGATCGGGATCGGCAGAATGGTAGTCCTCGCCTCCGGCGCGCCCGTACACACGGGTACGCACGTCACCAACCAGTGTTACCGGTAACCACAGGCAGGGCGATGCCGGGTGTGCGGCGTATTGTCGGGTTGACGTGATTGCGGATTCGCACCACATTGAGGCCACCATCGGCGCCGACCCCTCGGAGATCGCCCCCGTGAGAGCGGCGGTGCACGACCTCGCGCAGCGTGCCGGATTCGGTGACCGTGCCGACGATCTGGCGCTCGCCATCAACGAACTGATCGCCAATGCGCAGGAGCATGGCGCTGCCCCCATTCATGTGGTGGCCGACGCCGGTGCCGGCCTGCACATCGAGGTGAGCGACTCCGGTGGCGGCTTCGACTGGAGCGAGGCCGTGCAGGAGCACCCGCCCCGTCCCCACGCCCGTCGCGGTCGTGGTCTCTGGATCGTGCGTCAGCTGGTTGACAGGGTCACCGTGGACCGCGGCGGCGGCGATGGCACCACCTGTGTGTGCATCGATCTGCACCAGCAGGCCGCCTAACTCTTAGCGGCGCCCCGCCCGGGCGCCGATGCGCGTAAGCCACCGCGCCCCCTTCTCGCGCCGCTGGTCCAGCTCGTCGGCACTCGCCTCGCTCACGCTCGTGACGCCGCAGAGGCGGTTGAGCTCGCCGTTCACCTGCGCATGCGTCATCCCTGCGGCACCCGCGATGGCGCGCACGATCACCGAGTTGGCATCGCGCAACATGCGGCGGCGCTGCACCGGGGTGAGGCCCGAGGCATCCGGTGCGCGTACCTCGAGGTGCGGCGCCTCCAACAACTGCACATCGAATCCATCGTCCCGGGGATCCTCATCATCGAGTGATCCGAACATGCCCAGATGCTCGTCGGCGCGGTGCACCACGGCCTCGCCTGATGGCGTTGCGGACACCGCAGAGAACAACGACATCTGCTCGTCTTCGCGTGCCGTCTGCACCTCGTCGAGAAGACCATCGGCCTCCGCGTCATCGTGCTCGCCCGCCTTTTTCAGGAAGTGCCGACGCTCCTCGGCAATGCCAATGGCATGGGCGCGGAGGCGTGGATCGTCGGGCATGAACATGTAGGACGGCTGGCGATCGTGCCCCGGGATCCAGCGCACGATGCGCCCAACCGCCTGGCGGAAGAAGAGCTCGGTCGTCGTGGTGGTGGCGAACACACCCACACGAAGGCGCGGGATGTCCACCCCCTCGCTCACCATGCGCACAGCCACCAGCCACGGGTCGCGGCTCGTGGCGAATGCTGAGATGCGCTGGGATGCAGTGGGGTCGTCGCTGGTCACCACCACGGCCTTCACGCCCAGCCGGTCCCGGATGATCTTGGCCACCCCCCGGGCGTGGTCGCGATCCATCGCGATGACCAGGCCACCGGCTTCCGGATGCGTCTGGCGCACATCTGCCAACTGGGCGTGGGCCCGTGCGAGGGCGTCGGGCATCCACTCACCCGACGCATCAAGTGCTGTGCGAAGGCGCTGGGAGGCCAGGCGCGGGTCGAGGGCATCGTCAAATGACGCCGACTGCGTACTGCCGTCGGGGCCGATCCACTCCATCTCGCCACCCAGCCGTGGGAAGTGCACCGGCCGCACAACACCGCGGTCGGCGAGTGCGGGGCCGTAGCCGTACTCGACGTCGGGCTCCGCCTCGCCGCCGGCGTCGTAATAGACGAATGGAATCGCACGGCTGTCTGATCGAAATGGCGTGCCCGAGAGGCACAGGCGAACGGAGGCCACCTCAAATGCGCTGCGCACGCCATCGCCCCACGCCCGCTCATCGCCGGCGTGGTGGATTTCGTCCAGCACCACGAATGCCCCGTTCGCGATCGTGCGTATGGCGAGCGTCGACTGCGCCACCTGCTGATAGGTGGTGACGATGCCGTGGACCTCTGCGGGTAACGGCTCCCCCGCGATCCACGCCGGATCGAGATGCAGGCCAAAGCGCTCGGCAGCGGCTGCCCACTGGCCCTTCAGATGCTGCGTGGGGGCCACCACCACCAGGCTGCGTCCGGGGTGCGCGGCCAGATCCTGCCGCGCCGCGGTGAGCGCGAAGGTGGTCTTCCCCGCTCCCGGTGTGGCCACCGCCAGGAAGTCGTCGCCGTCGCGCGAGGCGAACACGTCGAGCGCATTCTTCTGCCACTTGCGAAGGCGGATTGTTCGGCTGGTGGCTCCCAAGACGGCGGGACCCTACCCGGCGAACCCCGCCCTGCCCCGATTGTGTCAGGCCGGTGCGGTGCCCCCGTCGGCAGAAAGACCGCCGACACGGATGACATCACGCATCGAGAGAATCCCCACGAGTTCGGGCCCGTCGAACACCAGCACGTGCCGGATGCCGTGGCGCACCATCTGGTCCGCGGCGGTTGCGAGAGGCCACTCGGGTGCCGCGGTGATGAGCGACCCCGTCATGTGATCGCCCACAAGTTCAACGTCAACGTCCAGCCCGGCAGCCAGCGCCTTCAGTAGATCGCGCTCGGTGATGACGCAGGGCCCGGGAAGATCCGGGTCCATCACAACTGATGCGCCCGTGCGGTTCTCGATCATCCGCTCCGCCGCCTGGCGCAGCGTGTGTGCCGGACCGACCATTGCATTCAGCGCGCTCATGGCGTCTCGTACCTGCGTCATGACCCAATTGTGCCATACCGCACAAACACGGTCAAACGCTGTCGCCCCGCTGGAGCGCTACACTCCACCGCTGCTCATGGAATGACCTTGGAGGTTTGATGCTCTACGGACGTCGTCTGGACGAAGCGCTCGAGCACGTCGACGGAAGCCGATACGCGTTGGTGCATGCCGTTTCGAAGCGCGCGCGCCAGATCACAGTCTGGCTCACCGCCGATCCGGCAGAGTTGCGCTCCGAGGATGCGCCGCCGCCGGCTCCGGGAGAATTGTCGTCCCGTGACCCCGTCGCCCTTGCCGAGGCCGAGATCCTGGCTGGCGAGGTGGCTGTGCGCTGGAATCCCGACGGCAGCCCCGAGGAGCGCGAGCTGCCCGAGGCCACCGCATTCGAAGCGGACCCGCTGTTGCTCGAACTCGATGACGACGATGCGTTTGAGGTGGACGACTCCCCCGCCGCCGGTGCCACCAGCCTGGCCGAGGCCCTCGAGGCAGTTGCCTCGGGCGAGGCCACGACCGTGGAGGCCGCCAGCGACGCAAGCATCGTCGAGGCCGGCGACGAAATCGTGGATGACCTCGATGCAGACATCGACGCAGACCTCGACGCGGTCCCGGACCCCGAGGCCGCATAGTCCGCATGCGACGGTGAGCGCCCGATGATCTCGGGCCTCACCGTCGCAGATCTGGCCCGCGACCCGTACGAGGTCGCACGGGCGCTCCCGGCATGGCGCCGGGGTGATGCCGACGAGGCAGTGATGGCCACGCTCGATCTGGCTGCCCGCCATCTGCATGACCGCACCCCGGTCATCTGGATCTGGAGTGGTCGCACTCCAGACGACTGCCCGGCCTGGATACTCCCCATCCGTGCCACACAGGCCATGGCATTTGGCCCCCGTGGGCCTGCCCGGGTGCTCATGCACGCGCTCCGGGCAGCCGTGGAGGCGGGTGTGCTCGCCGAGGCCGTGAGCGTGCTCGACTGGCACGGCTTCGTACTGCTCACCCTCCCGGATCTGGATGATGAGATCGCGCCGCTCGCACTGGCTGAAGTCTGCGCCGATGCCGACGCGGTTGTGCTGGCCCCGCTCCCCGTATCGCTCCGCCCAGACGGCGAGGACATCCCGCTCGTCGGGCCGCCCCCCCATCTGGACGCCGCTGACCCGCTGGCAGCACTGTCACGGGCCACGTGGTCGCACCCCATCCGGGTGGCACTCACCCTGGCAGCCCACGGGCAATCGATCGATGCCCCCTCATACCCCACCGAGATGGTGTCGGAGCTCCGGCGCTGGGGGCTCGATGGAACACCGCCCCCACCCGGTGCCGCGAGCCTGGCGATTGAGGACGACCCCTGCCCCCGCCGCAGGCGCGCGCGCACCGTGCTTCGGCGTCTGCTGCGGATGGGCAAGGTGGGCGACCAGCACCACACTGAGTTCGACAACCTCTACCGCGGAGCGGCCGCCGACGACCGGCGCGACGCGTTGGAGGTGGGCGAGGCGCTTGTCCGTGCCGGGCTGCTGGGTGAGAAGCCCAGCGTGGGCCAACGGCATGTGTACCTCCGCCGCGATTCGCTCCCCGATATCCATGCCCTCATCGATCGCGGAGAGACGCGAAATACCGTGCTGGCCGGGGAGTGGACGGCCCCGGGGCCCGGCGAGGCCTGACTGCGCGCCGCGGGCGGGTACCCCGGCTCATGCCCCGGCAGGCGTCCCCTCGGCATCGCCCAGTAGCCCACGTCGCCGGGCGATGACCTCGAAGACAAGCGTGGTGAACGGAAGAATACTCGCCAGCAGCGCCCAGACCGTGACAGACCACGACCAGCGAAGGCGCAACGCCGCAAAGAGGGCGGCGCCCAGATAGGCGATGAAGGCGGCGCCGTGCAGCGCCCCGAATATCGACACCAGCACCGTCGTGGTCTCGGGGACGTACTTGACGTACATCCCAATGAGAAGGGCAGCCCAGGTACAGGCCTCGACGATCGCTGCAATGACGAACACACGGGCCGCAATACGCTGCCTGGAAATACTTATGGGGTCCTCCCGGACGCTGGCACTGTGACTGTGACCGCGGGGAGATTAGTGATCACCTCAAGTTGTGTCGGCGCATCGGGACCACCCGCAGCGAGGTACCCGAGCACGCCACCGGCACCCAGTGTGGCGGCGGCGATAACGATGGCGATCCATCGACGCACGACCGGCCGCTCGCCCTTTCCGGCCGGGCGATCACCGCGGGCGCGGGCTGTGTTGGGCTGAGGCGGTTCCGTGCTCATCGCGCCACCGAATCGCTGGCGTTGCGGGCCCAGCGGGCGAATGCTGCGTCGAGGGCCACCGATGGGTCCCACGCATCGGGCGTCCCCGGCACCGTGGCAGCAGCGAGTTCGAGGAACCACCGCGAGGAGCCTTCGTACGCCGCGGTCAGATCGGCCAGCGTGTACCGGGTACCCACGCGGCGGCGCAGTTGGTCCTCGACCGCGCTCACCACCCGAAGCCGGGCATCACGTGTTGGCGACGGCTCGGCCATCTGGCGCTCTCCGGCATCCCAGTCGAGGAGCGCGGTCATGACCTCGGGCTGCACGCCCCTCACGACGCCGGCTCCGCACAGCACGCGGTGGGCCACGTGGCGCCGCTTCGCTGCATGATCCAGTCGCCCACGGGCGTCCCGCCTTCGGCCAGCGCGAAGGCCAGATGTGCATGAAGGCACTTGACGTGGACGGGGTTGCCCGACCCGGCCACACGGTGGCCACCGTGGACGGCGGCGTGCTGAGCATGGGCGTTGGCGAGGGCATCGGTCATCTCGAGGTCGGATTCCAGCATCCGGACACCTCCATCCGCCTCCAAACGGCTCACCGCTGTGACGAGTGCACGGCAGGCAAGCCAGTCTCGCGTGGGAAATGGATGCCCATCGGCATCAATGGGGGCATTCTGAATAACGGCGGGACCACCAAATGGACAGCGCACTGCCACACGGAAACCTGCGTGCGGATCACGGCCGATCAGACGACGAACGGCGGCGGCGTCAGCCGATGATCCCGCTGATGAATCCCCAGACACCGGTTGTTCCATCATCGGCGGGCCTCGGCGGAACTGCGGGGTGCTTGATGCCCCGTACCGCGTAGGGCGTCTCGCCCGGGCGCACCATGCCCAGCTCGCGGGCGCGCGACTCGAGTACCTGTGGCTCCTTGAGCGCACGGATCTTCGCGGAGATCGCGTCGCGAGTGGCACGGGCCTTGATAAGGGCGACCTGCTCGAGGCGAAGCTGTTCCTTCTGCCCGAGGTAGTCCCGCACCGGACCGATGTACGCGAAGGCGATCCCGACGAACAGCCCGATGATCAGAAATCGCTTGAGCAGCGCCCCATCCCCGCATACGGAGGGGCCCCCGGTGGACCCCGTCAGATATGGGGTACGCCACTGGTGGCCGGGCTCCTTCCCATGCCATCACACGGGAGCGGATGATCAGTGGTGCGAGAACGCCGACGGTCCGGGATAGGCCGCTGCGGGCCCGAGGCGTTCCTCAATGCGAAGCAGCTGGTTGTACTTCGCGGTGCGCTCTCCACGGGCTGGCGCGCCGGTCTTGATCTGACCGGCGCCGGTCGCCACTGCGAGGTCGGCGATGAAGGTGTCCTCGGTCTCACCGGAGCGGTGGGAGATGATGGACCGGTAGCCGTGGCGCGATGCCAGTTCGATTGCGGCAAGGGTCTCCGACAGCGTGCCGATCTGGTTGACCTTGATGAGAATGGCGTTGGCCACCCCGCGGTCGATGCCCATCTGCAGGCGCGCGGTGTTGGTGACGAATAGGTCGTCGCCCACCAGCTGCACGGTGTCGCCCACCCGATCGGTGAGCAGCTTCCAGCCATCCCAGTCGTCCTCGGCCATGCCGTCCTCGATGGACACGATGGGGAAGGAGTCGCAGAGGTCGCCCCAGTAATCGGACATCTCGGCAGAGGTGAGCACGCGCCCCTCACCGGCCAAGTGGTACGCACCGTCCTTCCACAGTTCGGTGGTGGCCGGGTCGAGCGCGATGGACACATCCTCGCCGGGGCGGTAGCCAGCAGCCACGATGGCCTCCATCACCACGTCGAGGGCGGCACGGTTGCTGGGAAGGTCGGGGGCGAATCCGCCCTCGTCGCCCACGCCGGTGACCAGGCCGCGATCGCGCAGCACGATCTTGAGCGCCTGGTACACCTCAGACCCCATGCGGAGCGCCTCGGCGAAGGTGCGCGCACCCACTGGGCAGATCATGAACTCCTGGAAGTCCACCGAGTTGTCGGCGTGCATGCCACCGTTGAGGATGTTCATGAGCGGCACCGGCATGCGGTGGGCGCGGGCGCCGCCGATGTACCGATACAGGGGGAGCCCGGCATCGGCCGCGGCGGCCTGGGCCACGGCGAGAGAGCAGCCAAGAATTGCGTTGGCACCCAGACGGCCCTTATTGGGGGTTCCGTCCAGCTGGGTCATGGTGCGGTCAACCGTCGACTGGTCCTCGGCATCCAGGCCCACCAGCGCGGCGAACAACTCATCCTCCACATTGGCCACGGCCTTCAGCACACTCTTACCGCCGTACGCCGAGGTCTCGCCGTCACGCAGCTCAACGGCCTCATGCATGCCCGTGCTGGCGCCCGACGGGACGGCTGCGATGCCGATTGCACCGCTCGCGAGCTCCACTTCAACCTCGATGGTCGGCTGACCACGGGAATCGAGGATCTGCCGGGCGTGGACGCGAGTGATCTCGGACATTGGACCTTCCGCTTCGAGGTGAAGATGACCTGACGAGCCTACCGGCGCGCGGCGGCTGCGGTCTGCGTCAGTCGTGCTGCTGGCGGTATCGCAGGTACCACTGAAGTTGTGCGTCGGCATCCAGCGCCTCGAAATCATGCCCAGCGGCCTCTGCGAGGGCAGCGGCACCCTCCACCCGTTCGCGGAACCGGGCGGCGGCGGCGCGCACGGCGATCTCCGGGTCAACTCCCGCAGCGCGGGCCACGGCGACGGCGGCGAAGATGACGTCACCCACCTCATGCTGGGAGGGGTCGGCGCGCACCTCCCCCACCTCCTCGTCCAACTTATCGAGGGCGGCACCCACGTCGGGGAATGCAAATCCGACACTTGCGGCTCGCTTCTGGGCCTTGGCCGCGTAGGCCAGCGCGGGAAGCCCGGGCGGCAACTCGTGGAAGATGCCCTCGTCAGGTCGCTCAGCCCGTTTGCGCTGCTCCCAGATATCCACCACGGCACCGGCATCAGCGGCCGCCTGGTCGCCGTACACATGGGGGTGGCGACTGATGAGCTTGTCGGCCTGCCCCCGGGCGATTGTGGCCAGGTCGGCGTGGCCATCCTCCTCGAGCAGGGCGGCGAGGAATACCGACTGGAACAGCAGGTCGCCGATCTCGTCGGCCTGATGCGCGGGGTCGCCATCGGCCACCGCCTCGGCGACCTCAAACGCCTCCTCAACGGTGTGGGGCACGATGGTGGCCGCGGTCTGCACCCGGTCCCACGGGCACTCGGCCCGCAGGCGCGATGCCACAACCGCGAGCTCGGCCACGCGGGTGCCGATGGCGCGGGCCCGCAGGATGTCGCGAGCCGGCACGGTGCGTGCCGTGGGATGTGCCGTGGCGATCGCATGCGCCAACGGGTCGGGCGCGATCACGGTGCACTCGGTGGGCAGCGTGCGCAGGTCGTCGGGCAAAGGCGTGGCGACGACGCCGATCAGCCCCTCGATGGCCGGATCGAGGGGAGGAGAGAAGACCGTGCCCGACAGAATGCGGATGGCATCCAGCGCAACCGAGGGCACGGAGTCGGGATCGCCCGGGCCGAGGGCGATGACCCGGATCACGTTGCTATCCGCCCGTGGTGCTGGCGGGCTTCAGCGATTCGTCGGAGTAGACGATGCGCGAGTCCCACTGCTTGAGCAGCGTGGTGCGCCACTTCGCCTCTGCGGCGCTCTTCTTGATCTGCAACTGCTGGGTGATGATGTCCGCTTGGGCCTCGGCACACGGGATGTCGCGGGCGGGCGTCACCGTGGCGGTAATGATGTGCCAGCCGAACTGCGTCTGCACCGGTGCGGAAATCTGGCCGTCGCCGAGTGCGAAGGCAACCTTCTCGAACTCGGGGACGAGGGCGCCCTTCGTAATGGCGCCGAGGCTTCCGCCCTGATTCTTTGAACCGGGGTCTGTGGAGTACTGCTTGGCGAGCGCGGCGAAGTTTGATGAGTTGACCATCGCGCTGATGCGGTCAGCCTCGGCCTCGGTCTTCACCAGAATATGCGAGGCCTCGCGACTGGCGGCCCGCTTGAACTCCTGCGGGTTCGCCTTGCAATAGGCCAACGCCTCGGCCGGGGTAAACGTGATGCCCTTGGTCACCCGGGCGAGCAGCTTGGGCTGTTCGAGGTTGGTGCGAATGATGCGCGTGACGTCGGCCTTGGTGAGGTTGGCCTTCTTGAGGAAGTCATCAAACTGCTTCTGGCTGCCGCTGAAGTTCGTTGTGATGATCTTCTTGGTCTCGGCCTTCAGCTGCGCAGCGGTCGGCACGCAGGGCTTGCCGCACTTCTCTGCCTCCTGGTCCACGATGCGCTGAAACACCAGCGACGCAAGCGCGTTCTGCGCGAGGACCGCGTACTCGTCGGTTCCCTCTGCCGGAAAGGTCTGCTTCTGCTGCTCGGCTGCGGACTTCTGCTGCGAGAGCGTCTGATCGAGTTCCGATTGCTGGATGACCTGATCACCCACCTGGGCGACACCGCCATCGGCGACACCTCCGCATCCGGTCAGGGCGATCGCTGCCAGAGCGACGCCGGCCGCGAGCGCGGCGATTGCGGGGCGAAAGTGGGTCGGCACGGGGCGGGACTGTACCAGCGGTCGAGCGCCGGTCAGGCGCTCCCGGGCATGTCGTCACCACTGCCACGACGGCCGCGGTGGAACCTGAAACGTCGATCCTCGATCAGTGCCCGGTAGTCGATGCGCAGGACGATGAGCAGCACACCCACCACGATGGCCACTGCCACCACGACCGACCACGGGCCGATAAGGCCGCGCAGCTGATCTGCGAGTGCCGTCGCCGCCAGGCTGCCACCACCGACGCTGATGGTGTACCCGATGATGCGTCCAACGAAGACCGACGCGGCCACGAGCCACAACTTGACGCGCACGAGGCCGGCCACGATGAACAGCACACCGGCCGGCGGCGGGGATGCCGCCAGCAGCACGGCCACGCCCAGGTCTCCCGCCGCGCTCTCAAGACGCCCGTGCAGGTACTCAAGGTTGCCGCGTGACCATCGACCGAGCATCCGCTCGCCGGCGACCCGCGAGATGGCCACCAAGCCCACGCGCCCGACGGTGGTGCCAAGTGCGCCCACGACAATGGCGAGGGGGATCGAGAGCTGGTGCTCCACCACCATGTACGCAACCACGATCCACGACGGGAAGAGCGGCAGCGGGATGAGGGCGAATCCCGCCGCGATGGCGCCCAACACCAGGTAGATCACGGCACAGCCACCGGCGTTGCAATGGCGTCGAGGGCCGCGATGGCGGCATCGATGCGCGCAGATGGGTCGGACGTCGATGGAACACTGATGAGGTTGTCGGTGGTGGAGTACAGCGCACCCTCCACCCCATCGCGCAGCGCCCGCATGCCCACTGAGTCGAGCGTGACCGGTCCGATGACCACACGTCCCGCCCGGGCCGCTGCCTGTCGTGCTCCGACGGCGCGCATGCGCAGGCGAAGACCCTGCACGCGCACGAGGGCATGGACTGGCTGGGGCAGCTCACCGAACCGGTCCTCAATCTCTGAGGTGATGCGGTCGAGCGCCTCGGCATCGGGTGCGAGCGCGATGCGGCGATGCAGATCGATCTTGGCGGCCTCAAACGGCACGTAGTCGGCTGGGATGTACGCCGAGACCGGGATCTCCACGCGCACCTCCTCCTCGGGCGGCGGGTCGCCGCGGCCCGCAGCGATGGCCTCCTGCAGCATCTCCACGTACATCTCAAAGCCCACGGCGGCCACATGGCCGCTCTGCTCGTCGCCCAGCAGGTTGCCTGCCCCACGGATCTCGAGGTCGCGCATGGCGATTCGCAGACCGCTGCCAAGCTCGGTGTAGTCGGCCACGGCCCGCAGCCGTGCCGCGGCCTCACGCGTCACCGACGCCGTGTCGGGGTAGAAGAGATAGGCGTGGGCGGTCACGTCGCTTCGCCCCACCCGTCCACGGATCTGGTACAGCTGGCTCAGGCCGAGCATGTCGGCCCGGTCCACGATGAGTGTGTTGGCCCGGGGGATGTCGATGCCCGACTCGATGATGCTGGTGGCCACCAGCACATCGGCCTCGCCCCGCACAAACGCCATCATCACGTCCTCGAGGGCCGACTCGTGCATCTGGCCGTGGCCCACCAACACGCGGAGGCCCGGCACCATCTCGCGCACGCGCTCGGCGGCCTCATCGATGGTCTCCACGCGATTGTGCAGATAAAACGCCTGCCCGCCGCGCTCCACCTCGCGCGTGAGCGCGGCGATGACGACCTGCTCGTCGAACTCGCCCACGTGGGTGGCGATGGGGCGTCGGCCGGCGGGGGGCGTTTCGATCACGCTGATGTCACGCAGCCCCGACATCGACATTTGCAGGGTGCGCGGAATCGGGGTGGCGCTGAGCGCGAGCACGTCAACCGTGAGCCGGAGTTGCCGCAGCGCCTCCTTTTGCGACACCCCGAACCGCTGCTCCTCATCCACGATAACCAGGCCGAGGTCCTTGGGCTGCACGTCCATGGACAGCACCCGGTGGGTGCCGATGACGATGTCGAGCTCGCCCGACTTGAAACGCGCGAGCACTGCCTTTACCTCGGCTGCGCTCCGGAAGCGGTTCACCATGTCAACGCTCACGGGCAGCTCGGCGAAGCGCTCCCGGAAGGTGGCCAGATGCTGCTGAGCCAGGATGGTGGTGGGCACCAGCACGAGTACCTGCTTGCCACCGGCCGCCGCCTTGAAGGCCGCGCGCATGGCCACCTCGGTCTTGCCGAACCCCACGTCCCCGCACACAAGCCGGTCCATGGGTGATGGCCGCTCCATGTCCTCGGTTACCTCGTCGATCGCCCGCTGCTGATCCGGTGTTTCGTGATGGCTGAAGCGGCGTTCAAGCTCGCGGGTGAGGTCGTCGTCTGGCGGAAACGCGAAGCCCTCTGCGCGCCCCCGCGCTTCGTACAGCGAGATGAGTTCACCCGCCAGCTCGCGTACCGCCGCACGGGCGCGGGCCTTCATCGTGCTCCAGGACTTGCCGCCCAACTTCGACAGCGCGGGTGCGCTGCCATCGGCGCCGACGTAGCGCGACACCTTCTCGAGGTGATCATGGGGGACGTACAGGCGGTCGTCACCCGCGAACACGAGCGCCAGGTAATCGCGTGTGACGTTGGCCACGGTGCGGGTCTCAAATCCCTCGAGCCGCCCGATTCCCTGGTCCTCATGCACGACGTAGTCGCCCACCTTGAGATCAAGGAATGATGCGATGCGGCGGCCAGCGGTGAGCGGGGCGCGGGCCCCGGGACGGCGTCGCCGGATGAGCGTGCCGTCGGGCACCACAGCCAGACCGAGGTCGCGCGAGACGAATCCGGTGCGGAGGTCGAGGTGGGTAAATGCCACCGAGCCCTCCGGCGGCACCCGACCATCGGCATCCATGATCACGGGGGCCACCCGAGTCACAAGGTGCTGCGTGCGCTCCATGTCGCCCCGCCGTGCGAAACACACCACCAGGCGCTTGCGATCCGACGACAGGCGGGCCATCTCTGACTCTGCCTCGGCCATGCCCCGGGTGGCAAATCGGGCCTCACGCACGTCGAATGCCGGGGCCTCAGTGCCAGACGGTACGCGCAGATCGAGCACCGCCAGGTCGTCAAGGCGCGAGATGAGCATGGCCGGATCGTCGAGGGCACCAGCTGCGGCCTCATCCTCCAACCGCTCGAGGGCCTCACGGAGTGCACCCTCATAGTCAGCCGGCTGCAGGCGCACTACGCGCGCGCCGCCGATGCCCGGATCGACGAGCGGGTCAACGAGCGATATGTCGCCGGGCTCGGCTGCCGTCCAGATACCAACCCGTGTGAGCGGCCGGATGGTCTTCTGGGTAAATGGCGAGAACGCGCGCAGCGACTCAACCTCGTCACCGAACCAGTCGATGCGCACCGGGCCGTCTGCGGTCGAGGGATAGACGTCAAGCAGGCCACCCCGCACGGCCATCTCTCCGCGCTCCTCCACCTGAGGTACACGCTCGTATCCCACCCCGGCAAGGCGGTCGACCAGGGCATCCATGTCAATGCGCATGCCGGGCTCCAGCACCACCTCATCGGCGCGGACATCACGTGCAGGCACCCGCTCCATGAGCGCGGGAGTGCTGGCCACCACCACCCGTCCCGGCGCACCGAGCACGCCGAGCGCACGTGCGCGCAGGCCGACCAGATGCGGGGAGATCCCCACCGCGCCTCCCGATACGGCGCCACGCGATGGCCACAGCGCAACGGCCAGAGGCCCAAGCAGGGCCTCAAGGTCGGTGACGAGGTCGCGGGCCTCCTCGTCGCGTGCCGGTACCACGAGGAGCGGCTGGCTACAGCGCCGCGCAAGAGCAGCCAGCACCACAGCCCATGCCGGGCGGCCGAGTGAAAGGTGGCCGGCGTTGTGCCCCGCGAGCAGGCGATCGGCCGCTTCTCCCACCGGACCAGATGCGAGCACCAGCTGGTCGAGCGGGGGCATGCTCATGCGGAACCCGGCCCGGGCTCGCCCGCATCGTCATCGACGGGGTCCGCGTCGTCTGGTGCATCGGCCCGACGGCGCTCGGTGCGCGCCCGGGCACGCTCACCCGCCGGTCGTGCGTGGAACCGGGCGATGGCCTCGTCCATGCCGTCAGCCAGTACGGCCTCGGTCATGGTGAGGCCGGCCTCGATGAGCGTCTGCACGTCTGCCACGGGCTCGTCGAATGCGGCAAGCACCCATGCCGCTTCGTCGCCGCGGAATGCGGCGGGTGCGCGACCCACACCCACGCGAATACGCAGGAAGTCGGAACTGCCGAGCGCCGAGATGATCGATCGCAGCCCATTGTGGCCGCCGTGTCCACCACCGCGCTTACCGCGCACCTCGCCAAATGGCACATCGATGTCGTCGTGCACCACCAGCACCTGCCCGGCGGCGGCATGAAGTGTGCCCGCGGCCGGGCCCACCGATGAACCGGAGTCGTTCATGTACGTGGCGGGGATGAGCAGCGCCACGGGGCCGGACGGTCCATGGGCCTCTGCGTAGTGCCCCGCGTAGCGCGTGGCGAATCGGCCTGCGTCGAGGCAGAGCGCCAGTTCCTGCACCACGCGCTGACCCGCATTGTGGCGGGTGCGCGCGTACTTCGCGCCCGGATTCCCCAGGCCGACCACCAGGCGGACCGGCGGCGCATCGGCTGCCGCGTCCGCCACTGGCCGCTACTCCTCCCCGGCTCCTGCGTCCTCCGACGAGTCGGACTCGACGGCGCCCTCGGCGCCCTCTTCGCCAATGGTCTCGACGTCGGTGTCAGCCAGGTTCGCACGGGTAATCATGATCGAGGCGATACCGGCCTCGCCGTCGGTGATGATGGTGACGCCAGCAGGCGCCTCAAGATCGGACACGTGCACCGAGCCACCGAGCTCAACCTCTGCGATGTCCAGTTCGATTGAGCGCGGCAGCGCATCCGGCAGGGCGCGCACGCGAACGGTGAGCGTGGTCTGGTCGAGGATGCCGCCGTCACGAATACCCACGGCCGAGCCGATGAGGATGACGGGCACATCGGCCTCGACCTCAACGGTCAGGTCGACCTGCTGCAGGTCGAGGTGAGTGATGTCGTCACGCACCGGATCGCGATCCCACTGCTTGAACAGCACCGTGCGCGGAGGGTCGGAGTCGATGGTCAACTCGACGACCGCTGAACGCACACCACCGCGAGCGATGAGGCGACGGACCTCGTACTCGTCCGCGAGGAAGGGCAGCGAGTCGCCGCCGGGCTGGTACAGCACGCCGGGCAGGCGCCCAGCCTTGCGAAGACGGCGCGTCTTGGCGCTGCCGAACTCGGTGCGTGTGCTGACAGAAAGAGGAACGTGCTGCGACATCTGGTGAAGCCTTCCTGGGTGGGTCCGGACCGACGGGGGAGGATAGCGACTCAGGGGCCTTCTCTCACCCCAATCCGTTCATAAAGCTTGCGAAGGGGCTTTGGGGCCCACCAATTCCACTTCCCGAGCAGCGCCATGAGCGACGGAACGAGCAGTGCACGGACGATCGTGGCATCAAGTGCGACGGCCAACGCAGTGCCCAGACCAAGCTCTTTGATGATGATGATGCGCGACGTTGCGAAGGCACCCATCGCGATGCAGAACAGCAGCGCTGCCGCCGTGACCACGCGCCCGGTGCGCTGCAGGCCGATGGCCACCGATTCGTGCTCGCCTACCCCACTGTCGCGCAGTTCCTTGATGCGTGACAGCAGAAATACCGCGTAATCGGTGGACAGCCCAAAAGCGAGCGCCCCAATAAGGATTGGCTGTGTCAGGTCAACCGCGCCCACCCCGGTGTACTGCAGTAGCCCCTCGAGGCGACCATCTTGAAAGATGAGCACGAGCACGCCCAGCGTGGCGCCGAGCGTGAGCAGGTTCATGATCACCGCCTTGATGGGCAGGATCACCGATCCCGTCATCGCGAAGAGCGCGACCAGCGTGACCAGCACGATTACCAGTACCGCCCAGGGCAGGTGCGCTGCCAAGCTCGTGCGCTGGCTGACAAACAGCGACGTAAAGCCACCGATGAGCGCCGGATATGGTCCGGCGCGGGCATCAATGGCATTCACCAAGTCGATGCTGCGTTGATTGAGGGGAGGCGTCTTGGAGTAGACGTCCACCTGCCACGTATTGCCGCCCAGATACCGGGCCGGTTGCACAGTCTCCACGTTCGGAAGCGCTGACACGCCCTTCGACCAGTCGGCGATCTTTGTTCTGGCCGCCGCGGTGTCGGGCGCGGTGATCGCCGCGAAGATCGGTGAGTACCGGTCGTCCGGAAACTCAACGGTCAGCGTCTCGTCCACCTGGCGAGCCGCCGAGGTCGCTGGCAGCACGTTGGAGTCGGTGGTGGTGAACCGGATGCCGAGCGCCGGCAGCGCCAACAGCACCATGAAGGCCCCGCTCACAAGCGCCACGGCCACCGGTCGACGCATCACGAACCTGGACAGCCGGTACCACCCGCCCGACTCCTCAACCGCATCCGCATGCTCGCTGCGTGCCCGCCAGCGCCGGGGCGCAAGGGCGTTGATGCGGTTTCCGAGCAGTGCCAGGACTGCGGGCAGCACCCCCACGGCGACGACGGCGGCGACCAGGGCCACCATCAGCCCTCCGAGCCCCATCGAGAACAGGAAGTTCTGGGGAAAGATCATGAGGCCCGCCAGCGCGGCACCCACCGTGATGGCGCTGAAGATGACGCTCTTGCCCGCGGTTCGCAGCGTGGCGGTGAGCGCGTCGAGGCCCGGTCCGGAGCGCGCGATCTCCTCGCGGTACCGCGACACGATGAGCAGGCTGTAATCGATTGCGAGCCCGAGACCCAGGCCGGTGACCAGGTTGAGCGCGTACACGGACACGCCAAAGATCTGGTTGCTGACCCCGAGAAAGAAGAAGCCCCCGAAGATGACGAGCGCACCCATCACGGGCGGCAGCAGTGCGGCCACCAGCCCGCGGAACACCCAGAGCGACACCAGGAAGAGCAGGGGGAAGGCGATCAGTTCGGCCCGGATGAGATCCTCGCCCACGATCGCGCTGGTCTCTGCGGCGGCGGTCCATCCCCCGCCCACCTGCACGCCATCCATACGCGAGAGCTCGTCGTGAAGACGTAGCGCCGCCACCTGCGACTGGCTGTCGTCGATGTTTCCGAAGTACGCGACCACGGTTGCCAGATCGCCATTCCGTGACACCAGGCCGGCCCTGCCGGGCACCGGGCCCACCACGCGTGCCACATCTGGGTCGGCCTTCATGGTGTCGACGACATCCGCCACTGCCGCCTGCCCCGTGGGTGATGCGATGGGCGTTCCGGGGTCGACAATGGCCACCACCGATGGCACGGCGGATGCCCCAGTGGCGGCGACCACGGCGTCCTGCGCCAGTACCGCCTGAGACGCGGGATCGTTGAAGCCACCCGACGACAGCGATCCAACGAGGGCAGTGCCGATCCCAAGGGCGGCGGCACCCAGCACGAGCGCGATGATGATCACGCGAATCGGATGCGCCTGGGAGGTCCTCGCGATTCGGTCAAGCATGGGTCATCCGGGCTCTGGTGCGCACAGCAAAACAGCCTACGACAGACGCGCCCGCCATTCCGCGAGGAACGGGCGCGCAGCCGCGCCGAGACGGTACGCGCCCACTCCGTTGGCCACCATCTCGCGTCCGGCAGGCGTGGATTCGGCCAGATGCCATGCGCAGCGCTGGGGCGTCACACACCCGCTGGGCAACCGTCCAGCGGGGTACGCCGCGCTGCCGGTCATCAGCAGGTGCAGGCGAGTGGGGTCGCCTCCTGCGCGGCGGTACTCGGCGGTCATCGCTGCTGGCGCCCGGGTCCATTCGCGAACCGTGAAGGGTGATGTGCCGCCTTCCGCGGTGCCGTGGTACATCTCCATCCAGACCCCGCCCACGCGAGCCAGGCCTGCCATCACGGTGCGGTAGGTGCGGAAATGGGGCTTGCCGTCGCGGCCCAGGTTGCGGTTGGGGCCGCGCCCCGCCGCGATCGCGGTACTCATGGCCGGAGCGAGGTACACGTTCACTCGCGATGCCCACGTTCCCCCATATGGCGAGGGTTCATCAAGCGCGGTAAATGCCGCTGCCAGACGTGACGAGAGTGCCGAGGCGGGGGCCACTGGAACCCTGCCGCCCACCACCATCGGGGCAGCGGGGTCGGCAGCCGCCGGGATGATCTCGTCGAGCCCCACCACATGCGACGGGGCGTCATCAATCGCGGCGCGGATGACGTCGGCCATCTCGCCCGAGGACAGGTCCATGAGCTCATCAATGGTGACCTTCCCCACCATCCACTGCTCGTCGGCCGCGCCGAAGAGTGCGCTGGTGGACGGCTCCTGACGCCGGGCTCCCTGTGCGCCAGAGAGCCCGGCGGCACCGTCGGACGGGCGCACAATGTCGCGCACTGCGGTGTCCATGTCGTAGAGCATTGCGGTGGCATGTGATCGCATGCGCGTGGTCACCCGTGCGCTCTCCGCGGCGCGGGTGCGGGCGACAGCGGGGAGCGAAAGAGTGGCGGTGGCCGTCTCACCGCTCGCAGTCCCGGCCACTGGATGGGCGGTCAACGTTGCCCCGGTAACGGCACGGACCCCTCCAGGGATACGCACGAGCGTCTGCCCGGCCCCGAGCCAGACGACCACTGATGAGACGGCGGCACCGCGCTTGGCGACGGTGAACGTGACCTCGGCAGGGCGACTGAGGGTCACGGCCACGCGGCCTGCACCGCCCGCGGGTGCCAGCACGGTGAGCGCGGTGATGCGCGGCGGCGTGCTTTCCACGACGCGGGGCGCAGGCGTGCGGGGTGTCGGGCTTGTGGGATTCGAGGGAGTGCCTGGGGTGGTTGCGTGCGCCTCGATGGCCACGCCCGTTGGATCGGAGCAGTTACCCACCCGGTCGCAGGCCCGCAGGTAGAGCGTGCCGCCCGCATCAGTTGCCGCCACGGCCACGCGCATACCGGTTGCCGACGCCCAGGCGGTCTGCGTCCCCCCCTTCGACAGGAGCGACCACTCGTAGGTTGTGGTGCCGGACCCGTGGTCGTATGACGCGCCGAGCGCCACCGCCCCACCACTGGCATCCACCGTGATGCTCTTGGACGACACAGACGGCACCGCGGGAGGGTCGACATCGCTGAGGAGCGACATGGTTGTGGTGGCTCCTGTCAGGCCAGAACTCGCTCGCCGGTACGCCTGCACCGAAATAACATTGGATGTGGGAATCGCCACCGGCGCCTGAGCATCGATACCCCAGATTCCGTTCGGTGATTGGAACCGCACATACGACGTCCCCGCAGCGGCGTCACCGGCGGCCCGGGCCACGCTTACCGTCTGGCCGCCCACGATTGCCCGCCAGCCATCGGCCGTGATGCGCGTGCCGGACAACGTGATGGTGGGAGCGGCGGGACGCGTGATGACGATCGGCGTTGCGGCATCGCACCAGTCCACCGCACCGGTCGGCGGGGTGAGCTCAACCCGCCACGACCACGAGCCGGTGGTCAGACCAGGGATGGTCGTGGCGGTCGTTCTGGTTCCCGCGGTGCGGACGCCACTGACCGTGGCCAACCGACTCCATGTCTCATTACTGCCGTATGGGCGCACGAGGATGCGCGCCGATCCATTTGATGCCCACGTGGTGGGGAGGGTCCACACGAACGCGGCGCGGTCAGGGGACGACAGTGTCACGACCCCAGTTGTGCAGGCGGTACCGACCGCACCCGCCGATGAAGCCAGCACGCCAGCCGTGCAGAGCGTGGCCGCAATGAGGGCGAGTGGCCTGGCGGATGTCAGAGAGGGCGCGCGCACACCCGCATGCTCCCTTCCCACCTGATCGGGTGGGGCCCGTCACCCCCATCGCTTACCGCCGGGGCGGCAAGTCCTTACAAATCGTTCACGGACCGGCCGTTGCGACACATGGCTGGTCCGGTGCGCCGCTGGTGGCTGCGCATTCGGCGAGCGTCGTCACGGAGGGAACCTTTCCCCGACCCGCTTTGGCGCCGATCTCGATGAGGGTTGATGCAACATCATCTGAGCGGTTGCCAACCACGAGCCGCTTCTGGGGATCGGCCCGGTGCACCACCACGTAGCGGCCCGCTGGCACATGCGTGATGTCGATGTACTGGCCCTCGAGATATGCGGCGTAGTCGTCGGCGTACCCCACCTCGATACCCATACGCATGCGCGTGAGCCCGGGAAGAAACCGGCCACAGTCGGTGTTGATGGCAGGAACCGCGGGCGCGCCCGGCACAGGCGGGTCCATCGCGAAGCGACTGCCAAGGCAGAAGCCCACCTTGCGCCCCTTGCTTACGAGCAGGCCGGTGGCGGAGTCGCGCAACTCGAAGGCGGCGAACTGCAGGAAGTGCCAGTGGCTATGGCCGTCCGGCGCGTACCGCATACCACCAGCGATCGGCACGCGCACCCGGGTGCCATCGGTCTGCACGATCTCCTGCGTGACGGTCATGGTGGTGCTGCGGCGGTCGCGGGTCCCGTGAACGATGAGCGGCCCCTGCCCGCCATTGCCGACCGCCGCTGCGAACGTGAGCACCACGCGTCCGCGCGGGGCCGTGCGCGCCGAAATATCGTACGGCGGCAGCTGGTGAAGATCGGGGATCAGGCCACCATCGGTGACCACACCGCCCACGGCTGCGGTGACCACCGCCCCGAGCGCCACGACCATTGCGCCGATAAGCCCCGCGAGGATGCGCGGGCGCGTTGCAGATCGACGTGGCATGTGCCAAGGGTATTGCATGCTCGGGGGGCCGTCAGGCGCGCAGGGTGTCACCATCGCGCCCATGCAAAGTGACGACGACGTGATGGTTCAGGTGGAGATCCCCGCGGGGTCCCGCAACAAGTACGAGCTGGACGAGGAGAGCGGTCGCATCATGCTCGACCGCATGCTCTTTACGGCCATGCGGTACCCGGCCGACTACGGCTACATCGAGGGGACCCTCGCCGAGGATGGTGATCCTCTCGATGCCCTCGTGCTGCTGGGCGAGCCCACGTTCCCCGGCTGCTGGATCCGCGCCCGCCCCGTGGCGGTGTTCCACATGAGTGATGAGAAGGGACACGACGAGAAGGTCATCCTCGTGCCGCTGAAGGACCCGCAGTGGTCGGGTATTGAGGACATCACCGACGTGAACCCCAACCTGCTCAACGAGATTGAGCACTTCTTCACTGTCTACAAAGACCTGGAGCCGGGGGAGACCGAGGTGCGCGGCTGGGGCGACCGCGCCGAGGCGCTGGACATCATCCACACCTGCCGGGAGCGCGCCACCACCTAACCCCCGGGCAGGTGGTGACCGATCGCCGTTGACGCCCGTCGGAGCCGGCAGCGGGTCGGGCGTGGGGGCGATGGACAACAGGCTGAGCACAGCCCGCGCCCACAGGCCGGGCCCTCAGTACGGGTGAATCAGAACAGCTGGTTCTCGCCCGCGAAGATCTCCGACACCGACTCATCGCAGAAGACGTTGTGGATGGTGTCCGACAGGATGCGGTCAACCGAGAGGATCTGGATCTTGCCGCCAGCCGAGCCCTCTGGCACCGGAATGGTGTCGGTCACCACGATCTCCTCGATCACCGACTCCTCAAGCCGGTCGAATGCCTTGCCCGAGAAGATTCCGTGTGTGGCAGCGGCCAGCACCTTGGTGGCACCAGCCTTCTTCACCACGGCGGCCCCTGCGCACAGGGTTCCGGCCGTGTCGATCATGTCGTCAATGAGCAGGGCCGCCTTGCCCTCCACATCACCGATGAGGAACGTGATTTCCGCGGTGTTGTGCTCGGGCCGCTGCTTGGCCAGCACCGCAAGGCGCGCGCCCAGCTTCTCGGCGAAGTGATTGGCGAGCTTTGCGCGTCCGGCGTCGGGCGACACCACCACGAGCCCCTCCGAAAAGTCGCCGGCGAATTGGCGCTCCAGGAAGTGGTCGGCGAGGATGGGCGTTGCCGTCATGTGGTCGACCGGGATCTGGAAGAAACCCTGAATCTGTCCGGCGTGCAGGTCCATGGTGAGCACGCGGTCAACACCCGCGGCCTCCAACAGCTGGGCCACCAGGCGGGCAGTGATGGGCTCGCGCGGCGAACTCTTCTTGTCCTGCCGCGAATATCCGTACCACGGCATGACTGCGGTGATGCGGTGCGCCGATGCCAGCTTGGCCGCGTTGATCATGATGAGCAACTCCATGAGGGAGTCGTTCACCGGTGTGCTGGTGGATTGCACCAGAAAGATGTCGGCGCCGCGGATGCTCTCCTCGAAGCGCACGTAGATCTCGCCATCCTGAAAGCGCTGGATGATGACCTCGCCGAGGTCGATACCCAAGCGACTGCCGATCTGCGCGCCCAGCGCCTTGCTGGACGTGCCTGCAAACACCATGAGGCGCTTGGAGTCGTCGCGATCGATGCTCTTGGTGCTCATGCTCAGTGCGCTCCGGGGTCGTCATCGGCAGCGGCCCTCTTGGCCCGCGCCTCGGCCTTGTCGGTAAAGCCCTCGATGTTCTGCTGCCGGGCACGTGCGATTCCGAGTGCACCCGGGGGAACGTCGCCCGTGATTATGGAGCCTGCCCCGGTCATCGCGCGGTCGCCGATGGTGACCGGCGCAACCAGCACGCAGTCGCTGCCGGTCTTCACGTCGCTGCCCACCGTGGTGCGGTGCTTGCGGAAGCCGTCGTAATTGGCCGTGATGTTGCCCGCGCCGATGTTGGTGTTCGTGCCCACCTCGGCATCACCGATGTACGACAGGTGGGGCACTTTGCTGTTCTCGCCGAGCGTGGTGTTCTTCATCTCCACGTAGGTGCCGGCCTTGCTGCCATCGGCCATGGTCACACCCGGGCGCAGGTACGCGAACGGCCCCACCTGACAGCCGTTGCCCACTGCCGACGACAGCACATGGGCACTCACCACAACGGTGTCGTTGCCCACTGACGAATTGACCATCACCACGTCGGGGCCGATCTCGCACCCCTCCCCCACACTGGTCGCGCCGCGCAACACCGTGCCGGGCCACAGTGTGGTGTCCTGCCCCACGGTCACGAAGGCGTCAACCAGCACGCGGGATGGGTCGGGCATGGTCACCCCGCCCAGCATCAACTCATTTCGCAGTCGTGCCTGAATCGCGGCCTCGCAGTCGGCAAGGTCGGCACGGGTGTTGACGCCCTGCACCACGGTGGCATCGGGAGCCACCAGCGCCCCCACCTCGCCCGCCATAAGCGTGAGGACATCCGGCAGGTAGATCTCTCCCTGTGCGTTGTCGCTGCCCACTTGGGCAATGGCGGTGTCGAGCGCGGCGCGGTCGAACGCGAACAGGCCCGCGTTGATTTCGCGCACCGCAAGATCGTCGGGGTGCGCGTCGCGCGCCTCCACCACCCGCACGCCCGTGGGCTCACGGATAACCCGGCCGTAGGCGCCACCGTCAGGAAGGATGGCCGTGACCATGGTGGCCGCACGGCCACTGTGCACGTGATCGCTGATGAGCGCGCTCACCAGCTCCGGATCCACCAGCGGCGTATCACCGCAGATGACCACCACAGTGTCCACCGCGGGGTCGAGGGCCTCGAGCCCGATGCGCGTGGCACCGCCAGTGCCGTCGCGCACCTCCTGAAGCGCCGTGCACATGCCGGCCGGAAGTGACTCGACGACCTCGTCACCCTCGGGGCCGAGCACCACCACCACCGAGGCCGGATCAACGTCACCGAGGGCGTCGAGCACCCACATGATCATGGGTCTACCAGCGATCGGGTGGAGGACCTTCGGGAGGCGAGAACGCATGCGGGTTCCGTGACCCGCGGCAAGTACGACTGCGCCGACGCTCATCTCGCTGGCCTGTGTTGTGTGCCTGGTTGGGGCGGGAGGATTCGAACCCCCGATCGCGGGACCAAAACCCGCAGCCTTACCGCTTGGCTACGCCCCAGCGCGCCTCCCGGAGAGGCCGCGGTGGACTGTACCAACACTTTCGGCCCCCACCCCGGGCCGTGGCGACGGACCTCAAGTCGTTGACGCGTGCGAGGCCGGAAGCCAACCGCGACGGAACGCCACGACCCCAACCAGCGCGAGCGTGAGCGCCATCGCCCCGGCCACGAGTTGGATCCACCACACCGGAAGCACATCGGCAAGTGCGCCCTCAACCAGAGTGGTCACCGTTGCCGCGGCCATTGCCGCAAACGTGATGGCTGCGATGGCGACGGTTCGCTCCGCGCCGGGAGCACTCACCTGCACAACCGCAAGCAACTTGTCACCGGCTGCGAAGCTGCCCAGAAAGGCCAGACAGATCGCTAGCGAGAGCAGGAGGACGCCGGGCACGCCCTGCTGGCCCGTGGCGCCCACAACCCCGGTGAGCAGCAGTCCCAGCGCGAGCACCACAATGGCCCCCACCACAACGCCAGGGCGCTGTCGGCGTGCGTTGAGCCGCGCGAGGAGCGGCATGGTCAACACCATGCCGAACCCGGATGCGGCCGACACAATGCCGTAATAGGCCGCTGAGGTTCCAACGCCATTCGCCAGCTTCGTGAGAAGCGAGGTGGGGATTGAGAGCGCCACGACGGCGAGATCGAGCAGGATCCCGAGGCGAAGCACCCGCGTACTGAACAAGTCTGCAAGTGCTGCCGCCATATGGGGCCTGGGTTCGCCCGACGGTGTGCCCGCCGCCCGATCGGGCAATCGCAGCAGCACCCACAGCAGGGGCAGGTAGCTCAGCACGTTGGCGAAGAGCAGCCAGGTAGGGCCGATCGCGGCCAGAACTACCCCACCCACGATCGCCCCGATTACCGCCGCCGCTGAGTACCGGGACCCGATGAAGGCATTGGCAGCCGAGACGCCGCGCTCGGGCGAGAGATCCTGCAGCACGTGGTAGTACGCGGGCTGGGTGGCCCCGGTGACCAGCCCCGTCAGGCCCATGACCAGAATGATCGATCCAACGGTCAGATTCCCATTGAGCGACAGCACCCACGGCAGGATGAAGATGAGGGCCTTGAGCACAACCTGAAGGACAACCACGCGGCGGTGGTCGAATCGCGCCGACACCGCGGGGCTCACGAATGACGCCAGCATGTAGAGGACCATGTACGCCGCGCTCACGTACGCGGCGTCTGTCGCGCTCCCCTGGCTGCTGAACGCCACGAAGAAGAGTGCCAGTGTGGATCCGGTGCTGCCGAGCCCCGACAGGAACTCGGCAACGCCCATTCGCCGCACCTCGGGTGCCACGTGACGTGCCCCAGGTAGCTGACCGAACCGGAAATGCGCCAGTTTCAGCACCGGGGAGGTGGACTCTCGCCGCTAAAGATTTGGCAGCGTGACCGCACCCTCGCTGGCAGACGACACAAGCGTGGCGTATTTGGCAAGCACGCCGGTGCGGTAGTTGGGCTCGGGGCGCGTCCACGAAGCGAGGCGCGAGGCGATCTCGTCGTCGCTCAGTTCCACATTCAACTGGCGCTTCTCCACGTCGAGCACAATGATGTCGCCCTCACGGATGACGGCGATCGGACCCCCGCGATACGCCTCGGGAGCCACGTGGCCCACCATCAGACCATGAGTGGCGCCGCTGAACCGGCCATCGGTGATGAGCGCCACATCGTCGCCGATGCCCTCGCCCACGATGGCGGCCGTCACGTGCAGCATCTCGCGCATCCCGGGGCCACCGGCCGGGCCCTCATAGCGGATGACCACCACATCGCCTTCCTTAATGGCACCGGCCTTGACCGCGGCGAAGGCCTCCTCCTCGCGATCGAAAATACGGGCGGGGCCGCGGTGCAGCAGGCGCTCATGGCCGGCCAGTTTGACCACCGAACCCTCGGGAGACAGGTTGCCGCGCAGGATCGCCAGGCCACCGGTGGCCTTGAGCGGGGTCTCGATGGGCACGATGACCTGCTGCCCAGGGGTCTCCTTCACGTCATCGGCGATCTGCTGCAGGGTGCGACCGTCCACGGTGGGTGCCGTGCCATCGATCTTGCCGCCCTTCAACAACTCGCGCATCACCAGACCGGGGCCACCGGCGTTGTACAGATCAACCGCCACGTAGCGGCCACCGGGCTTGATGTCGGCCACGATGGGCGTGCGTTCGGCGATGGTGTCGAACTCGTCGATGGTGAACGGCACGTCGAACTCACGCGCAATGGCCAGGATGTGCATGACGGCGTTGGTGGAACCACCCGTGGCGGCAACCGAGGCCACCGCGTTGTCGATGGCGCGGCGGTCAACGATGTCGCGCGGCATCAGTCCGTCGCGCACCAACTTCATGATCATCTTCCCGGCATCTTCAGCCGCCGGTCCCTTTGCCGGGTCAGTGGCAGGGATGCCATTCAGGTCAACCGGGGACAGGCCCAGGAACTCCGCCACCATTGCCATGGTGTTGGCGGTGAACTGGCCGCCGCAGGCGCCGGCGCCCGGGCAGGCGGCGTTCTCAATGCGCAGCAGTTCGTCGTCGTCGATCGTGCCCTTGTTGTGGGCACCGATCGCCTCGAACACGTCCTGCACCGTCATGTCGCGGTTGTCGTAGCGCCCGGCGGCGATGGAGCCGTTGTAGAGCACCAGACCCGGAATACCCAGACGGCCGAGCGCCATGATGGCGCCCGGAATCGTCTTGTCACATCCCACGAGCATCACCACGGCATCAAACGAGTGGCCCATGCAGGCCAGCTCGATTGAGTCGGCGATGATCTCGCGGCTCACCAGCGAACCCTTCATGCCCTCGGTGCCCATGGACACACCATCTGACACCGAGATGGTGTTGAACTCCATGGGTGTTCCGCCGGCCTTCTGGATGCCCACCTTCACATGCTTGGCCAGATCGCGCTGGTTGATGTTGCACGGCATGGTCTCGATCCATGTCGTGCCCACGCCGATAATTGGCTTGGCCAGTGCATCGTCGTCAAAGCCGATGGCCTTGAGCATGGCGCGGGCCGCGGCGCGGTCGGCACCGTCGGTCACCGCGGCGCTCTTGCGCTTGGCGGGGTCTGAAGGCTGCTGATACGGGTTCGTCGTCATGGCGGGCACTCTAATTGTCTGAGGTGGCCAGGGAGCGGATGAGAAAGTCACCGAGGTAATCCGACACCTCATCCGCGCGGTCACGCAGGTAATGATCGGCGCCATGAATGACCGCGAGCTCGCCGCCGCCGATCGCCTGCAGCCAGTCGGCCACCACCTGGGGCTCGGTGATGTGGTCGTTCTCGGGGTGCGCGATGGCGATGGGGCGGCCGTCGAGGGTGGCGGGCATCGAGGAGCCCGGAGCCACCAGCGCAATGGCCAGCACCCGCGGATCGCCAGCGGCCACGTTCACCGCACTCCACGCACCAAATGAATACCCGGCGAGTGCGAGTGGAGTACCTGGCGGCAGTGCATCTTCAAGCGCATCGAGCGCGCGGGTGACGTCGCTCCACTCGGTCGTGCTGCCCTGAGATTCGCCCTGGCTCTCGCCTGCACCGCGGAAGTCGAAACTGAGGGCGGCCATGCCCCGATCGACGAATGCCCGCACCAGCGCCCGCACGATGTGCGACTGCCTCGTGCCGCCGTATGCCGGGTGCGGGTGGCACACCACCACGCCTGCCACCGGTGCCCCGAGATCGGGCCGGGTGATGTCGGCCGCAAGTGCCGGGCCATCGCCCCCGATCGTGAGCAACTCGGTGATCACGCCTGCTCGATCACCACGATGTCGAGCACGATGGCCACCGTCTTGTCGGAGGTCTCGAGACTCTCGGGCGACACAACCTCCTGCGTGTCGCCACGGCAGTCGATGCGCACGATCTGCCCCTCCTCGAGCACGTCCACCATGCGGTTGGCCAGATCGCCCGTCACCTCAAAGGTGTTGAGCTCAAGCGGCACCTCGGTGTCGAGGGTGATGAGCAGGACCCGGCCCCGGTACGGGTGCTGGTCTTCAAACATCATGGCGATTTCGCCGGTGAATGAGCGGTGCTTGTGGGACGTCACGGGCGGGGACTCTATCCTCCCTGCCGTGACTGACACACCGACACCACCGGCCCCCAAGAGCTACCTGCTGCTCGGGCCGCCCGACATCCTTCACGACCTGCTGAACGAGTTCGCCGCGGATGGTTGGTACTGCTCGGCCGATCGATGGAAGGCCGTGGTCACCGCGCCGCCCGAGGATGCCGGGGGGGCCGACCCCGGATGGCCAGTGGAGGTGTCGCTTCAGGGCATGTCCCGGGCGGGCCACGAGGCGGCCTGCAGGGAGCATCTGGCCCCGGTGGAGTAGCGGGGCCGCCCGGCCTACTGCTTCTCGGCGTCCTTGATGATGGGCGTGATGGCGCCCTGCGATTCCTCCGAACCATCCACCCCGATGGCGCCGATGATTTCGATGCTCTGCGGGCCAGAGACGGTACTGGGAATGACGCTCACAAGGCGGAAGATGAGCACGGCCTCGGTGGCAGAGGCCGCCACGGCGCTGATACCGGCGCACGGGTACGACCCCCGTCACCGCGTGTGATCACTCCGAGGTCGAGGCGGCACTCCACAGCCCGTCGTCCCCAAGGGGCTCCACCTTCACGGTGCCGCGGCCTACGGCCCGGATGAGCGACTGCGCGGCGGCCTCGCGGTCGACCGGGCGCTCGATGTCGGTGCGCATCACCTCAGCGACCTCCTGGGTGGTGAGGCCGAGCGGGAACTCACTGAGCAGCACCTCGGGGAGATCCTCGGGGACGTCTCGTCGGGATCCGGTGGGGTCGAGATTGGCCACGATCACGTCGTAGGCCTCCACTGGCTGAAAGCCACCGGCCTCGAGCGTGCGGTCGCCGGCGCGGAAGATGAGTGACGGAGCGGTGTACCGCACGGCCCCATCGGTATTGGCTGCCTTGCCCTGAAATGCCGTGGGGCTGCCCGCGGCCGTGCGTGCCTCTGCCCTATCGGCCTGATACGTCGCCTCGACCCTGGGGTCGTCGAGCAGACCCATCACTGCGGGCACATCCAGGCCCGGGACGCGGGCGAGTGCGGCCGCGATGTTTTCGTCCTCATCCATGAGCGTTCGTGTGGTGAACCACCCGAACTGCAGCGCACGGAAGGCCGTGATCTCGTTGCCGGGGGACAGCGCCCGTACGGCCTGGATGGCCCTGCATGCCCGCCCGGTTCCGGTGAGGCGGGCGCGGGGACCGACCGTGAACGGCATGCCGAACTGGCGGAACATCTCCATGCGCTCGCCCATCATGAAGGGGTCGTAGCCGCGCGCCTCGTACATTGAGGCGTCCTCGGCGAGCCCGATGGTGACCAGTCGCCAGGTCAGGCGTGGGCCGTAGCGCCACTGCAGCGCGGCCAGCGATGGCGATGCGGAGTAGCCCCAGGGGCACCCCGGATCGGAGATGAAGGTGATCTCGATTTCCATACGGGCGATTCTAGGTGCTGGACCTCGGCTAGCCTGCCCACATGTCTGAACCCCTTCTGATCTCCGATGGCCGGGCCATGGGCCTTGTTGACGAGAACGCCACGCTCACCTGGCTCGTTGCACCGCGCATCGACCAGCCCACCATCATCAGCCGTCTTATTGACCATGAGCGCGGCGGGGGCGTGGAGCTGATCTTCCCCGACTCTGAGACCGTGGCCCACCGCCACCGCGAAGGCACGCTCATCGTCGAGACCGACCTGAAGAGCCCCGCGGGGCTCGTGCGGGTGATCGACTGCATGATGGTTCCCACCCGTGGGCCCGTGCAGGCAGCGCATCCCGGCATGTTCATCCGCCAGGTGGTGGTGCTTGAGGGCGAGGTGGAGATCGGAATGGTCACCCGCCTGCGCTACGCCTACGGGCGCAACGCACCGCGATGGCGCACAGAGGGCCGCAAGATCATCGGCTACGGCCCCGGGCTCACCATTGAGCTTCAGAGTGAGGTGCGTCTTCGTGGCTACGGCGTCGACGTGGGGGGGACCACGATCCTGTCCGCGGGCGATCGCCGCATCATGGCGCTGCGCTGGCAGGACCCGAGCGCCAAGGGCACCGATCTGCGCCGCACGGTTGAAGAGACCGCGCTGTTCTGGCGCATGTGGGGTGCCGACTGCGACAACGACATGCGGGCAATCATGCTGAAGGGGATGATGTACCACCCCACCGGCGCCATGGTGCGCTCGGTCACCACCTCATACGGCGATGGCCCGAAGGCCGATGGACGCCTGGCATGGATGGAAGATCAGCACCGGGCCGTGACCGTGTTCAATGAACTCGGCTACAGCCGCGAGGCCGACTACGTGCAGAAGTGGATCGATACCGCAGGCCCCGGGGGACCCGTCCGCGACATGTCCGGACAGGAGCCGCCGGCCGAGATGCGCGTTGACGACATCACTGTGGAGGTTGCGGTGGGGATGCCCCCCGGCGATGCCAGGGGAAACATTCCCTACCTGCCCGATCTCCTCGACGGCTAGACACCCGTGGACTGGGGGATCCTCTGGAGGGCCACGCTGTGCCAGGCGATTGTCGTCGCCGTTCTGGGCGCGGCGACCGGACTCACCCTCCCCCGCTCGTTCTTTGAGACCTGGGGCTGGCTCATCGGTCCCGCTGCGTGGCTTATCGCCACCTATGTGACGGTACGTGTGGTGCGCCTCGCGCTGGTACCCATATTTGCGGGCGCCATCGTCGCCGGGCTCATCAGTCTGCTGGGCGTGTTCACCGGCCAGCACTGGACAGGGTCGGCGATTGCAATCGTGCTATTCGCACTGTGGTGCGGCTGGCAGGGGCGCAGGACGGGACTACGACTGAGCGTTGCCCCGTCCACGTAGTCGGCGCGCTCGATCAGAACGCGCAACTGAGCGCCAATTACCCATTGGCCTCCCACGCACTCCACACCACGGCACGTAGGTCATGTGCCGCCGCCGCGGGATCGTCCGCATAGATCACGGATCGACTTGCCGACACCAGCGCGCCATGGGCGCGCCCGCCGAATGCCGGGCCGAGCGCGGCCGGGTCACCGCCCTGCGCCCCCACTCCGGGAAGCAGAAATGGTTGGTCGGGCATCAACTCGCGAAGCCGGTGGATGCGCTCGGGCACCGTTGCTCCGACGACCGCACCGATTGACGATCCCTGACCGGGAACGGTGGTGGCCTGCCCCCACTGCCGTACGCGGTCGGCCACGGCCTCGTGCCACGGGCGGCCGTCGGCCATCTCAAGATCCTCCAGTTCGGCAGCGCCGGGATTGGAGGTGCGCACGAGAACGAAGAGCCCCCTCCCCCCGTCAGCCGCGGCATCGAGGAACGGCATGACTGAGTCGGTGCCGAGCATCGGGTTCACCGTGAGCGCGTCGATGGGATCGCGCAGAAATGCCGCCGCGTAGTGGCGGGTGGTGGCATCCACGTCGCCCCGCTTGGCATCGGCAATAACGAGCAGGCCCGCGTCGGCCGCTGCCTGCGAGACCTCCTCGAATGCCTGCCACCCGTCGGCGCCGAAGCGCTCGAAGCAGGCAAGTTGGGGCTTGGCCGCCACACAGTGCTCGGCGGCCTTTGCGATGACGTCGATGCAGAAGTCACGGGCACCCGCTGCCCCACCATCCACGCGTGCCGGGTCGGGATCGAGCCCGAGCACGATCTGGCTGCCACGCGATTCGACGCGCTGGGCGAGGCGGGTGCAAAAGGGTGACGTGTTCATTGAACCACCGCGGTGACGATTGGAAGAGTGAGGAGCGCAAGCACCGTGGTAACGGCAACGCACCCGGCAAGCAGGTTGACGGGCAGCCGGTAGTGCGCGCCCATCACCAGCACCATCATGCCGCTCGGCATGCCGCCGAGGACCGTAATGGTGTTGAGCTCCTCACCGCTGAAACCAAAGGCAACCGCCACGGCGAATGTCACCGCTGGTCCGATTGCCAACCGGGCGATGGAGACCCCGGCGATCACCCGCCAGTAGTCCCTGATCCCCGACCAGTCGAGCATGATCCCCGCGTAAAGCATGACCACCGGCAGTACGCCCGCGGCGAGGTACGTGACCGGGAACTCGATGAGGTCGGGCAGGTCGTGCACGCCGGAGATCGTGAGGATGAGGCCGGCGATGAGTGCCCACATGGGCGGCAGCAGCAAGCCCTTGAACGACTGCCGGATGGACAGGGCGTCCTCCACCTCGCCGCGCCCAAACCACGAGGCCACAATCGGACTGAAAGTCCAGATGAGGATTCCGGTGCCCAGGGCGTCGTACATCACGGCGACCGTCAGTGAGTAGTCGTGCTGACTGGCCGCGATGAGTGGCAGGCCGAAGAACCCGGTATTGGCCACGCCCGTGGCAATAATGACCGCCCCGGTTGCCGCACGTCCCAACCCGAGGCCACGCGAGATGAGCAGGCCAATCGGCGCCATGATCGCTGTGACGCAGAACGCCACGATGGGCACCAGCAGCAGATTCCAGGTCAGATGGGAGCCCACCAGGACCTTGAGCACCAGCGCAGGAAGCAGCACGTACAGCGTGATGCGTACGAGGATCTGCGACTGATCGCGGTTGACCACGCCCGTGCGGTTGAGCACCACACCGATGGCGATCATCACCAGTGCCGCGAATGTGGTGGTGAACAGCGTCATGCCCCGCCTACGCCCGGTCGGGGCCCACGAGGTACACGGCGCCTGCGCACAGCAGATTGGGGCGCCGGAGCGCCACTCCCTTGGCCGGCCGGCCGCGGTCATCCACGAGTACGCGCCGGATGGTGGTGAGGTGCTCGCGTGTCAGCAGCGTCTCGAAGTCGCGGATCGTGCACAGGTGGATGTTGGGGGTGTCGTACCAGTGATACGGAAGCGACGACGACTCCGGCATACGGCCGCGCGCCGCCAGCGACCAGCGCAGGCGCCAGTGCCCGAAGTTAGGAAACGACACGATGCCGACACGCCCCACGCGCATCATCTCGTGCAGTACGAGCGTGGGTCGCTGGGTGGCCTGAAGGGTCTGCGAGAGGATGACCACGTCAAACGCCCCATCCTCCACGTCGGCCAACCCGCGGTCGATATCCCCAACCATCACGGGCACCCCGCGGGCCACGCATGCGTGGAAGCCCTCATCGCTGATCTCAACCCCGGTGCCGTCGCAATCCTTCTCGCGGATGAGGTGGTCGAGCAACGCGCCATCGCCGCAGCCAAGGTCGAGCACGCGTGATCCACGCGGGACCATCGCGGCGACAGCATCGAGATCGGGGCGGAGCGCCATGACCGCCAGCGTATCGGGGTCAGTCCCCGGCGAGCGTATCGGGGTCAGTCCCCGGTGGGGGTCAGACCCCGGGTGGGGACTGACCCCGGGTGGGGTCAGTCACCGTCACAAATGTGCAGATGCCCACGTATGCAGGCACTTACGGTAAAACGAGGGGTCGGTCACCGTCACAGATGTGTACCGGAAATCCGGGGCCTGCCGCTGTTTCGGGGACTTGCCGCGGTGTTAGCGCACAATGACCGGGCGCTTCAGGCCGCTGCCGGCCGTGAGCACCCCCAGAACCTCGTCAAGCGTGATGGGTTCGCCCAGAAGCTCGCCGTACGGGGCGTCGGCGGCGGCCAGGTGGGCCAAGGCGGCACGCACCGCCTGCGGGGTGTGGTGATACGAGCCGCGAATGGACAATTCGCCGTAGTGCAGCGGAAATGTGGGGAATGTCACAGTGGTGCCCGGAGCGCAGCCCCCGTACAGCAGCACCTCGCCGCCGGGACGCACGATCGAGACGGCCGCTTGCCAGGCATCGGGGCGACCGACAGCCTCCACCACGGCGGATGGACCACGCCCATCGCCGTGTGCAGCGCGTAGGGCGTCGATGGCAGCCGCGTCGCGTGGCGCGTCCATGGCGCGTGCCGCACCAAAGCGGATCGCGCGCTCGCGCCGCTCCTCATGCGGGTCGCACAGTGTGACCACACACCCGCGTACGGCGAGCAGGCCGGCGATAAGCGTGCCCTGCGTGCCGCCTCCCAGCACGACGACCTCATCGCCCTCCCCCGCCTCCACGCGCTCCACTCCACGCACCGCGCACGCGAGGGGCTCCACCATCGCGGCCCGCTCGGGTGCCAGGCCATCCGGAACCGGCAGCAGATTGCGCGACACGATGGGGGCGGGCACGCGCAGATACTCGGCGTAGGCCCCTGAGAGGTATGTGATGTGCTCGCACAGTGAGGGCCTGCCCACGGCGCATGGCGGGCATGCCCCGCACGGTGCCGAATTGGCCACCACCACCAGATCGCCCACCGAAACGCCACTGACGCCATCGCCCACTGCGGACACCACGCCGCAGGCCTCATGGCCCAGCGGGGCGGGCACCGGGGCGATGGATGGATGTGCGCCCTGCCGCAGGATCTTGGCGTCGGTGGCACAGGTGAGTGCCCGCAGAACGGCGAGGATGACCTCACCGGACGCAGGTTCCGGAACGGGGACATCCTCCAGACGGAGGTCTCCGGGGCCATGAAGGATGAGGGCGCGCATGGACGCCGACGCTACCAGCAGTGGGCCTCTGCAACCGGGGCCGGTACCCTGCGCCCCGATGAGCGACGACACCGCACGCACCGTCCACGCGCGATACCCCGAGCACCTGCGGGCGCGGGTGGACGACTACCTGAGTGGCCTGTGGTTCATGACCGGTGACCCGGTCGCCGATGCTGAGGCAGCCGGCACCGAGGGGCTGGTGGAGGCGATGCGCTATTCACTGCTCGCAGGGGGAAAGCGCATCCGTCCGGTACTGGCACTTGCCACCTGTCAGGCACTCGGCCGGGATCCCGACGAGATCATGCCCGCCGCGGCCGCAATCGAGCTCATCCACACCTACTCGCTCATTCACGACGACCTGCCTGCAATGGATGACGACGACCTGCGTCGGGGGACGCCCACGTGCCATGTGGTGTACGGCGACGACGTGGCAATTCTCGCCGGTGACGCCCTGTTTGCCGAGGCCGTCCGGCTGGTGTGTGAGGGGCAGGGGGGTGGCCCCACCGTGCAGGTGGGAATCCTCAGCGAGATCAGCCGTGCCACCGGCGTGGTGGGCATGGTGGGCGGGCAGTACCTCGACATCGAGGATGCCGGCGGCTCATCGGCCGATGCCCTCGCCCGCGTGCATGCCCTCAAGACCGGTCGACTCATGGCTGCGGCAGTACATGTGGCACTCGCGCTCGCCCCGCCGTCAGCAGCAGAGGACGCGGCATACCGTGCCTTCGCCCGTGAACTGGGTCTGCTCTTTCAGATCGTGGACGACATTCTCGACGTCGCCGGGTCGGAGGAGGAGCTTGGAAAGGCGGTCGGCACCGACGAGCGCCTCGGCAAGGTCACCTACGTGAGCCTGCATGGCATGGACCGCGCGCGCGAACTGGCCGCACAGTCGCACGCCAGGGCAATCGGGCTGCTTGATGGGGTTGATGGACAGGTCGATGATCTTGCTGGCATCGCCGACACCGCCTTCACCCGCCAGAGCTAACGATTCGCAGAGGATTTGGGTGGCCCACGCCCGCACGGTGGGATAACTTGATGAAGACGTATCCCCTTGCTGATCGCCGAGGAGACCACCAGTGCCCCGACGTCCCGTTTCGCTCGAACTTGGAATGGCGACCTACATCGCCAAGAAGCACCTGCTGGAGCGCAAGGAGATGTTCCCTTTCACGCTGATGCTTGAGCCGCTTGAGCTGTGCAATCTGGCCTGCAGCGGATGCGGTCGCATCCAGGAGTACAAGGACGTCTTCGACAAGCGCCTCACGGTTGAGCAGTGCCTTCAGGCCGCCGAGGACTGCGGTGCACCCATCGTCAACATTCCCGGCGGCGAGCCGCTCATCCACAAGCAGATCGGCGAGATCGTTCAGGGCATCATTGATCAGGGGCGCTTCGTATACCTGTGCACCAACGGCATCCTCATGGACCGCGCATTCGAGAAGATCACGGCGCAGAAGCGTTTCGCCTTCGTGGTGCATATCGACGGCATGGAGTCGGTGCACGACCAGGCGGTCGACCGCGCGGGGGTGTTCAAGAAGGCCACGGCCCACATGCGCGAGGCCATCGCCCGGGGGTACCGGGTGTGCACCAACACCACCATCTTCCGCGGCACGCAGCCGCAGGAGTACGTCGACCTGTTCGTGCACCTCAAGGAGATGGGCGTGGAGGGCTGCATCACCTCACCGGGATTCGACTACGCGTCGGTCACCGATCAGCATCAGTTTCTGGCCCGCACCGAGGCACAGGAGCTGTACAGCGAGGTGCACGCGCGCTGCGAGGGGCTCGACATCCCCTTCTACAACAACCCGCTGTTTCACGAGTTTCTGCAGGGTAAGCGCGAATACCGCTGCTCCGCCTGGAGCATGCCCACCTACACCGTTCAGGGCTGGCGCTCCCCCTGCTACATGCTCGCCGACAAGCACGTGGACACCATCAAGGAGCTCTTCGAGGACACCGACTGGGAGGCGTATGGCACCGACCGGGATCCCCGCTGCGCCAACTGCCTCATGCACTGTGGCTACGAGGCGTCAACCATCCTCGATGCATTCTCACGCCCCAAGGATCTGCTCGCGCTCGCGCGTGGCTGACGCGGACGGGTGCTTCTGATGAGTCGGGGTGTCGTGGCGCTGCTGTGCGCTGTGCCTGCCGAGGAGCGCATGCTCCGACGGCTGGCGGGACCACAGGTGCGGATCGTTGTGATGGGAATGGGGCCGGCCACGGCCGAGCACCACGCGGCAGCAGCCATCGGTGACGGCGCGTGCGCTGCCATCTCAGTTGGCTTCTGCGGTGCGCTCGACCCATCGCTCTCGGTGGGTGATGTCGTCGTGCCCGAACGCGTGCGCGACGCCCTCACCGGTGAGGAATGGGAGTGCGACGCGGCGCTCGCGAGTGGAGCCGGCCGACGCGGCGGCACGCTGGTGACCACCGACCATGTGGTGTCCGACCCTGTGGCGCGCGCGGCACTCATGGGTCTCGCCGTCGATATGGAAAGCGCAGGTGCGGCGCGGGCGTGTGCCCGGGCTGGCGTGCCGTTCGCCGCCATCCGTGCCGTCACCGACCGTACCGGCGACCGACTGCCCAACCTGGCCGGGGTCGTGGACGATGCCGGCGACGTTCATGCCATGCGTATGGCTGGACGCCTCATCATCCACCCGGGCCAGATCCCGGCCTGGGTGCGACTCGCCCGTGGCGCCAGCGCCGCACGTCGCGGCCTCGTACCCGCAGTCACCCGGGCCCTGGCGGATTCCGCATGACAACCACCCGGCTTGCCGGAGGCGAGCTGCACGGGGCGGTGCGTCTGGCCGCCGATCAGGGCGCCCACCACCTGCGTGAGCTGCAGGAGTCCGATGGCTACTGGTGGGGCGAGCTTGAGAGCAACGCGTCCATCACCGCCGAGCAGCTGTTTCTCCTCGAGGCGCTCAATATCGCCAGCGACTCCGACCGCAAGGGCATCGCCGCAGAACTTCTGGCAACCCAGGGCGAAGATGGTGGCTGGCCGGTGTGGTTCGGCGGCCCGGCCGATCTGTCCATCACAGTCGAAGCCTGGTACGCCCTGCGCCTTGCCGGCATTCCCGCCGATGCGGAGCCCATGGTGCGCGCCCGCGATTGCGCGCGTGCGTTGGGCGGCGCCAACCAGACCCGGTTCTTCACCCGCCTGTGGCTCGCGGTGCTGGGTAAGCACCCATGGGATTCACTGCCCGCCGCGCCGCCCGAGTTGATGATGATGCCCCCCCGGGCGCCCATCTCGGTGTACCGCTTTGCATCGTGGGCCCGAGGCACGTTCGTGCCCCTCTTGGTGGTGCTCTCGCGCAACCCCACCTACCCGCAGGATCCCTCACTCGACGAGCTCTACCTTGAGGCGCCGGGCAGCGTTCCGGGACCGCCGCCCCGTACCCCGGGCACGCTCACCAAGATGATGTCCCGGCTCATGCCGCTGGCCCGTCGCTACAACCGAAGGCCCTTCGGGCCCCTCCGCCGGGCATCCGAGCATCGCATCCGCGAATGGATCCTCGACCGTCAGGAGGCCGATGGCTCCTGGGCGGGCATTCAGCCCCCGTGGGTCTATTCCATCTTCGCCCTGCACGCACTCGGCATGCCGCTGGACCATCCGGTCATCACCCGCGCCATCGACGGCTTCTCCACTTTTCTGCAGCACCGCGATGGCCGCGTGCGCATGCAGTCGTGCCTCTCCCCCGTGTGGGATACGGCGCTGGCGACCATTGCACTGGCGGAGTCGGGAACCGGGGATGACGACGATGCCGTGGCGCGGGCGCGCGACTGGCTCCTCGCCCGTGAGGTCACCCGCGAAGGCGACTGGCGGCGTATCCCGCGGAGAGGCGAGGCGGGTGGGTGGAGCTTTGAGTTCCACAACGAGTGGTACCCCGACACCGATGACACCGCCGAGGTACTCATGGCCCTGCTCCACGCGGGCGTACCCCGCCACGACCACGCCATCCGTCGTGGCGTGGACTGGCTTCTGGCCATGCAGAGCAAGGGTGGCGGCTGGGGATCGTTCGACGTCGACAACACGAGCTCGCTCATCACCCAGTTCCCGGTGTGCGACTTCGGTGAGGTTGTGGACCCCCCCACCGAAGACGTCTCCGCACACGTCCTCGAGGCGCTTGTTGAGTGCGGCGTACCCGCGGGACACCCGGCAATCCGCTCAGGCATCAAATACCTGCGCCGCACGCAGCGCGCCGACGGATCGTGGTGGGGTCGCTGGGGCGTCAACCACGTGTACGGCACCGGTGCCGTGGTGCCCGCACTCATCCGCTGCGGCCTGCGCCCTGACGACCCGTGCATCAGGGCCGCCGTGCACTGGCTGAAGGAGCACCAGAACGATGATGGCGGCTGGGGCGAGGACATCCGCAGTTACGCCGACCCGGACTGGGTGGGCCGCGGCGACTCCACCGCGTCGCAGACGGCCTGGGCGCTTCTGGCACTCATGGACGGCGACCCCGGAAGTGAGGCCGCCGATGCCGGTGCCCACTGGCTGGTGGATACCCAGCGCGCCGATGGCGGATGGGACGAGGATGCCTTTACGGGAACCGGGTTCCCGCTCGACTTCATGATCAAGTATCACTACTACCGCCTGTACTTCCCGGTGACAGCGCTCGGGCGTTACGCCACGCGGATGCAGGTATGACCGCGGCCGCAAGCGATGCCGGCGCCCGGGCGCACGCCGAGCAAATCGCGCGCGGCCACGACGAGAACTTCCCGGTCGCATTCATGCTTGCACCGCGTGACGTGCGTGCGGACATTCGCACCATCTATGCCTACTGCCGCGTCACCGACGACATCGGCGATGCGGGCGACGCCACGCGCGATGAGCGCGTGGCCATGCTCGATGCGTGGGAGGACGACCTGCTGCGCTGCTGGGGAGGCGCGCCAAACGACCCGGTGCTGCTGGCGCTGCAGGGTGTGGTGCGGCGGCGTGGCCTTGACCCCGAGCCATTCCGTGCACTCATTGAGGCCAATCGCATGGATCAGCGCATCTCGCGGTGGCAGACCCACGACGACCTCATCGAGTACTGCCGCCACTCTGCGATCCCGGTGGGACGCATGGTGCTTGGCGTGCTGGGTATCCATGACCCCCGCTGCGAACACCTCTCCGATGCCACATGTGCGGGCCTTCAGCTGGTCAACTTCTGGCAGGACATCCGCCGCGATCTCGACGAGCGCGATCGTGTGTACCTCCCCACCGAAGACATGGCGATCTTCGGTGTGACGGTGGATGACCTACGTGCGCATCAGGCATCGCCGGCCGTGCGCGAGCTCATCCGCATGGAGGTCTGGCGCGCCCGCGCCCTCCTCATTGAGGGGGCCCCGCTTCGCGCCGAGGTGCCTCGCCGGGTGCGCCCCGACATTGCCATGTTCACGTCAGGTGGGCTGTGGGTGTGTGACGCCATTGCGCGTCAGAGGTTTGACACCATCGCCAGGCGCCCCGCTCCGGGGAAGTCCGGCCGGGCGCGCATGGCCGGGGCGGTGCTGGTGGGCGCCGTGCGGGGCGTGCGATGAACGTGGACGAGGCCTACGACCGCTGCACCCAGATCACCCGTACCGAGGCCCGCAACTTCTACTTCGGCTTCATCTTGCTGCCACGCACCCGCCGTCGCGGCATCCACGCCCTCTACGCCTTCAGTCGCCTATGCGACGACTCCGTGGATGGGGTTGACGACCTGGGCGCCAAGCTGGCTGCCGTCGCAGCGCGCCGCGCTGAGGTGGCCCAGGTCTATGACGGTGACGTGCCTGATGATGACCCCGTGCTCATCGCGCTGGCCGACGCCGTCCGCCGATTCGGCATCCCACGCGCGCCCATGGACGCTCTTGTGGATGGCGTGGAGATGGATCTGGCCATCGATCGCTACGCCGACTGGCCCTCGCTCAAGGGGTACTGCGATCGCGTCGCCGGCGCGGTGGGTGTGTTGTCGCTCCACGTGTTCGGGTTCCGCGATCCCATGGCCGTCGATCACGCAGAGGATCTCGGGGTGGCCATGCAGGTGGTCAACATCATGCGCGACGTCCAGGAGGACGCCCTCTGCGACCGCATCTATCTGCCCGCCGACGAGATGGCCACATGCGGCGTGACCGAGGCCGACATCCTCGCCGACCGGATGACACCCGAGATGCTCGGCCTCATGCGGTTGCAGGGGGATCGGGCACGCGACTACTTCGCACGCGGCGAACGCCTCATCCCGCTGCTCGACCTGCGCGCCCGGATGTGCGTGAGCATGCTCGCGGCTCTCTACGGCGACATCCTCGTGCGCATCACCGATGGGGGCTACGACTACACGCGCGGTCGCATATCGCTGTCGGGACGTCGAAAGATGTTTCTCATGGCCCGATCGATTGGCAGGGCATTCACCGCGAGGCGGCGGTGAGCCTCGCCGGGGCCCGCGTGGTGGTCGCCGGAGGCGGCCTTGCAGGCATCGCGGCGGCGGTCGAGGCGACCGCCTGCGGTGCGCGGGTCACCCTGGTGGAACGCCGTCCATTTCTGGGCGGCAAGACGTTCAGTTTCACCGAGCCCCGGACCGGTATCGAGATCGACAACGGCCAGCACGTGCACCTGGGCTGCTGCACCGCCTACATGGCGCTGCTCGACCGACTCGGCTCGCTCGGGCTCACCACCATCCAGCCCGCGCTCGAGGTGGCGGTGCGCGATCGCAGAGGCACCCACGGCGTGCTCACCGCGGCACGCCTGCCGCCTCCACTGCACATGGGCCCCTCATTCACCCGGTTCGGATTGCTCTCCACGCGCGAGCGAGCGAGTGCCCTGCGGGCGCTCGTGGCCATCGTGGCGCTCGGCCCCACGGGGCGCAGAGGGCTCGACGACGTCACGTTCGGTGACTGGCTGCGCGCGCATGGTCAGGGCGATGCATCCATCGAGCGCTTCTGGGACCTGCTCGTGCTGCCGACCTGCAACGACCGCAGCGACCGCGTGTCCGCGGCCCTGGCCACGTTCGTACTCACCGAAGGGCTCATGCGCACCCGTGGTGGGTCGGCCATCGGCTGGTCGCTGGTGGGCCTGTCGCATCTCATCGATGCGCCCACCCGCCAGTACCTCACACGTGCGGGGGGCGAGGTGCTGACTGGCCATGCGGTCATCCATGCGCACGGCAGGGGTGTGACCCTTGACGACGGCACAGAGATTGACGCCGACGCGGTGGTCGTTGCCCTCCCCCCTGGGCGCGCACGGGCGGTGGCACCCGATGCCATCCCCGTTGACCCCGCCCTTGGTGAGTCGCCAATTGTCAACGTGCACCTCTGGTACGACCGCCCGGTCATGTCTCAGCCCGTGCTGGCCGTGGTGGATAGCCCGGTGCAATGGATGTTCGACCGCACGGCCATTACTGGCGAGGGTGCCCCGGGGCAGCACCTGGCCCTGTCAATCTCGGGTGCCCACGATGAGATGGGTGTGCCGCGTGCCGTGCTGGCCGATCAGATGGACCGCGAGATCCGCGTGCTGCTGCCGGCCGCCGGCAATGCGGTGCTCTGCGACTGGGCAGTCATCAAAGATGCCCGCGCCACCTTCGCCCCCTCCCCCGGGCAGGCCTCACGCCGACCGGGTGCCATCACCCCGGTCCCGGGGCTTGTGCTCGCGGGCAACTGGACCGCCACCGGGTGGCCCGCCACCATGGAGGGAGCCGTACGCAGTGGGCTCACCGCCATAAACGCCCTGCACACCACCCTCGCATGGGCATGACGCGCCGTCGCGGGCTGGTCGCTGGCGTGCGGGCCCTCGCCGCCCGGCGCCATGGCCCGGTTGTGGAGGCCGCTATCGGGGTGGGGGCCCTTCTCGCCTACAACCTGGCCAAGGCCCGCACGGGTGGGAGCATCGACGAGGGCATCCGCAACGCACGGCGCATCGTGGCGCTCGAGAAACGGCTCGGCGTGTTCGTGGAGCCAGCCATGCAACGCCTCGTGCTCCGTGGCACCTGGTCGCGCCGTATCTGGGGCACCGCCTACCTCTCCAGCCAGTTGGTGGTGCTTCCCCTCACCCTGCGCCTGGCCTACCGACGTCTTCCCCATGCATACCCGGCCATCCGGACGCTGGCCATCATCGCCTGGTCGGGGGGCGTCGCCTGGTATGCGCGTCAGCCCGTGGCACCGCCACGCATGGTGCCGGGCATCGGTATCGAAGACTCCGTGTCGGATGGGGTCATCCCCATGGATCACCCCATCGTGCGCCTCGTGTACCACCCAGTTGCGGCCATGCCGTCGCTGCACGTGGGGATGGCGCCGGTCGTTGCGTGGACCATCTGGTCGGCCACGACCCGGCCCTCCCTTCGCGCCGCCGCCGTGGCATATCCTCTCGCGGTCGCCACCACCGTCGTCGTTACGGGGAATCACTTCCTCGCCGACATCGCCGGTGGGCTCGCCATTGTTGCCCCTGCGGCTGCCGCGGCGAGATGGATAAGCCGTGCACCGGGTATCCCGGGCACACCCGAGGACGCATGACCAACACCCGTACATCACCCAGTGGCGCGCTTCAGCGCGATCCGCAATGACCGATCCCCGGCCCCCGCGCGAGGACAACCGCCGGGCGCGTCGCCGTAATGAGGGGTCATCGTCGCGATCCCGATCGGCCCGCACGCCGCTTGGCCGGCGCGCGAAGGTCGTGGTCATCAGCGTGGCAGTCGTGGCGCTCGTTGGCATCATCCTGCTCATCGCGGGTGGTGGTGGTGGTGGTGGCGTGGCGCCGCAGGTCGTGGTGGCAGGCGTGGACATGGGTCAGGACGAGGCGCAGGTGACCACCGCGCTCACGGCACGGGGGAAGGCGCTCACCCAACGTCTCGTCAACCTCGATGTCGATGGTGGTGTGCTTGGCGTCATGCGCCCGTCCGATCTCGGCGCCACGGTCAACGTCGCTGCCGCAAAGACCATGGCGGCGGACGAAGCGCCCGGGCGCCTGACCCGCGGGTTCCGCGCAGTCACCGGTGCTGGCCCCATCATCTCCCCACTGCCGGTGACGTACCGCAAGGGCGCCGTTGACGCCTGGGTGGCCGACATCGCCGCACAAGTGGACCGGCCCGAGAAGAATGCGCGCGTGCAGGTGCAGGGCGTGCAGTTCACCGTCACGCCTCAGGCCGACGGACGCGCCCTCGACCGCTCGCGCCTCAAACAGATGGTGTCCGGCGACCTGTCCAGTCTGCCGTCCCACCTGCAGTTGCCCGTGTATACGACCCGGCCAACGCTCACCACAGATGCCGCGCGGGCGCAGGTCCGCCAGGCGCAGCAGGTGCTTGAGCGCGGTACCCAGGTATCGGTAGACGGCCTCCAGACCACACTCGACCGCGCCGGAGTGGCAGCGGCATTCCACTTCGGCCCCCAGGGGCTCTCGCTGTCGGGTGCCGACCTGCGAAAGACGCTGATCGCCGCCTACCCGGCGACCTCCGTCATTCCGGCACCGGCACGCTTCGAAGTGCGGGGCACGCAGGTGGTGGTCGTGCCATCCAAGGATGGCCGCCTGGTGGATGGCAAGCAGGTGGCCAATGGCCTGATGGGTGAGGGCCGGCCTGCGCAGTCCACGTACGTGAACGACAACCCCGTGTTCACCACCGAGAAGGCACAGTCGCTCGGTATCAAGGAGGAGGTGGGCTCGTTCACGACCCCGTACTCCCCCGGCGAGCCACGGGTCACCAACATCCGACGGGCGTCGCAGATCCTGAACGGCACGATCATTCCGCCGAATGGGCGCCTGTCGCTCAACGAGACGCTGGGCGAGCGCACCGTGGAGCGGGGTTTTGTGGCTGCCCCCATGCTGGCCGACGGCCTGCATGTGGACTCCATCGGCGGCGGCGTGTCGCAGGTGGCCACCACGTTGTTCAATGCCGCATTCTTCGCCGGCTTCGAGCTGAACCAGCACACCGCCCACCAGCTCTACATCGACCGCTACCCCCTCGCTCGCGAGGCCACCATCTCGTGGCCCAATCCCGATCTGGTCATCACCAACGACTGGGACGCCTCGGCGCTCGTGCGGGTGTCCAATTCCACCGACAGCATCACGGTCACCATCTACTCCACCTCCTTCGACCGCAGGGTCGAGGAGAGCACCAGCAACCCGTACAGCTTCACGAAGCCCAAGACCCGCTACGTGGCCACCGAGGGCGTCCCCGTTGGACAGAAAAAGGAGATCACGTCGGGTGACCGGGGCTACACGGTGGACATCACCCGCAAGGTCTTCAAGGGGTCGGAGCTGCTGAGCGACGACACCTTCTTTACCGTGTATCTCGCCCCACCCAAGGTGATCGCCGTGGCACCGGGTACCCCCGGGGCGGAGACGCCCTCGGCACCCTCCGGCTAATCCGGTTCAGTCGGCCACGGGGCGTCGGCTGGTCTCGTGGGTGCCATCGTCATCGGGTAGTCCAAGGGCCCGGTTGATGGCCTCAAGCGGCGTGACCCCCGCATCCACCGCATTGAGGCTCGCTCGCGGAGCTTGGGGCGTTGACGACTCGTCAACTCGCGTCCGGTGATCCTCCACATCCCGGGCCCACGGTTCCTTGAGCACCGGCCAATGGGCCAGCACCTCCCGGTGGCGCACGTCGCGCCCACCCGTACCCCCCGCGGCCCGTGGGCCGGATGCGTGCTTCGGGATCACGGCGTCCCCACCGGCCGATACCCCGCCAGGTGTGGCTGGATGCGTGCGGCGATGTCATACGCATCGGCCACACCACTCGCCCAGACCGTGCCCTTCCACGTCGGGTGGCCGGTCCAGATGATGTCTTCGCCCTGCATTCACTCCACGTGGGCCTCCGGGTCGCGTCATAATCCACCCCGGCGGCGGATGGACCGCGCGTACACTCGCCGCGGTAATCCCGATTCCCCTGCGCCAGGAGCATCACATGAGCGAGTCCGGTCCGGCAATCAGCAACCTGCAGGCCGATGGTGCGCAGTACCCGCCGCCCGCCGCGTTTGCCGCCGCCGCCCGCATCAACGACCGCAGCGTGGTCGAGCACGCCGATGCCGACCCCATCGCCTGGTGGGAAGACCAGGCGCGGCGCCTGACGTGGGATACCCCCTGGACTCGGGCGCTGGACGACGATGACGCGCCGTTCTACCGATGGTTTACGGGCGGCACCCTCAACATTGCCGCCAACTGCCTCGATCGCCATCTCGCCGAGCGCGGCGACAAGGTGGCCATCCACTGGGAGGGCGAGCCGGGCGACACCATCACCCTTACGTACGGCGACCTGCACGCCCGGGTGTGCCGCTTTGCAAATGCCCTGACGGACCTCGGCGTGGGCGTGGGCGGTCGCGTGGCCATCTACATGGGCATGGTCCCCGAGCTGCCCATCGCCATGCTGGCCTGCGCACGCCTGGGTGCCGCACATACCGTGGTGTTCGGTGGGTTCTCGGCAGAGGCCCTCGGCGAGCGCATGGTCGATTTCGGGGCCACCGTGCTCATCACCCAGGATGAGGGGTGGCGCGGGGGCAAGACGATCCCACTCAAGGCCAACGCGGATGGCGCGCTCGAGCGGGCCCCGGGCGTGCTCCACTCCGTGGTGGTGCGCAGGACCGATGGCGACATCGAGTGGATGCCCGGGCGCGATCTGTGGTTCCACGACCTCGAGGCGGCGGCATCGCCCGAGCACGTCGCCCAGCCGATGGACGCCGAGCAGATGCTGTTTGCGCTCTACACCTCGGGAAGCACTGGAAAGCCGAAGGGGATCGTCCACACAAGCGGCGGGTACCTCACGGGAGCGGCATCCACGCACGCGAATGTGTTCGACCTGCGCGACAACGACGTGTACTGGTGCGCGGCCGACATCGGCTGGATCACCGGCCATTCGTACATCGTGTACGGACCCCTCGCCAACGGCGCCACAAGCATCATGTACGAAGGCGCCCCCGGGTATCCCGGTCAGGACCGCCTATGGGACATCGCCAGCCGATACGGGGTCACAATCCTGTACTTGGCCCCCACCGCCATCCGCTTGTTCATGAAGTGGGGCGATCAGGCGCCGGCCGGACATGACCTCTCGCGCATCCGACTGCTCGGCAGTGTCGGTGAGCCCATCAATCCCGAGGCGTGGGAGTGGTACCGCACGCACATCGGTGGGGGTGCGGCACCGATCGTGGATACCTGGTGGCAGACCGAGACCGGCAGCATCATGATCAGCCCGCTGCCGGGGCTCGACACCCTGAAGCCGGGATCGGCAGGCAAGACACTGCCGGGGCTCCGCGCCGAGATCCTGGGCGAGGATGGCAACCCCGTCCCCGCTGGGGAGGGTGGCTATCTGGTGCTCTCCCAGCCGTGGCCATCAATGCTCCGAACCATTCTGGGCGATGACGAGCGGTACATCTCCACCTATTGGGCCCGCTTCCCGGGCAAGTATCTGGTGGGTGACGGGTGCCGCCAAGATGCCGACGGCGACCTGTGGCTGCTCGGCCGCATCGACGACGTCATGAATGTGTCGGGGCACCGCCTGTCCACCATCGAGATCGAGAGCGCGCTGGTGGAGCATCCGGCGGTCGCCGAGGCCGCGGTCATTGGTCGGTCAGACCCGCTCACCGGCGAGGCCGTGGCGGCATTTGTGACGCTTCGCGACGGGTTCGAGGGGAACGACGCCCTCATCGCCGAGCTTCGTGATCACGTAGCCGTGCGCATCGGTGCCATTGCCAAGCCCAAGTCCATCGTGATCACCCCCGACCTGCCCAAGACGCGGTCGGGAAAGATCATGCGGCGACTGCTCCGGGACGTATCCGAACAGCGCAACCTGGGTGATGTCAGCACCCTCGCCAACGAAGAGGTCGTCGCCGCAATCTCAGAGACGGCCGAGACGATGCGCGCCAGCGAGGACTGACCCGGGCGCTATCCCAGCGCCGGGGGGATTCTCCGGTCAGCGGCCTCAAGGCGGTCGATGGCGTGCATGCGTGCCGCCTCCACCGCCTGGCGGGGCGGGGTCA
>Ga0208960_1000023_pt1 | contig 84347 bp, 71 predicted proteins | sample GreLakmeON33MSRF_FD_187703 | JGI IMG/M metagenome (GOLD analysis project Ga0208960, IMG submission 187703) | Freshwater lentic microbial communities from great Laurentian Lakes, MI, USA - Great Lakes metaG ON33MSRF (SPAdes) | ecosystem: Environmental > Aquatic > Freshwater > Lake | place: Great... | reverse complement strand
CCTTCTTGTTTTAAACTGGAGGCGCGGGTCGGAATTGAACCGACGCATGGGGCTTTTGCAGAGCCCGGCCTTACCACTTGGCTACCGCGCCTTAAGACTAACAGGCCTTCAAATTGCCTGCCCAAGTCAGGCTTTCAAGGGTTTTGTGCAAGGGCTTTCCTTTCCCGTAAATATGGCTTAGAAAGGGGTTATGTCCTCAATGCCGCCTTTTCGCGTCGGGCTTGGTTATGATATCCACCCCCTCGTGCTTGGCCGCCCCTGCATTCTCGGCGGCGTCTTGATTCCCTCTGAGGTCGGGCCAGAAGGGCATTCGGATGCAGATGTTTTGCTGCACGCCGCTGCCGACGCGATCCTCGGCGCCTCTGGTTTACGCGACATCGGGCATTATTTCCCTAACGATGCGGTGGCTCATAAGGGTTTAGATTCGGCAAAGATATTAAAAAAAGCCGTCGATGAAGCGGGGCGTCTTGGGTGGAAGGTTGGGAATTTGGATTTAGTCCTGATCGCCGAGCGGCCTAAAATCATGCCTTACGTGGAAGCTATCCGTCAGAAGGTTGCCGAAATCATGGGGGTCGACCCCTCCCAGGTCGGAGTAAAGGCGACGACGAACGAGGGGATGGATTCGCTGGGACAGGGTAAGGCCTTGGCCGTCCAGGCGGTTTGTCTGCTTTTTAGGCCTTAAACTGCTCATTTTAAGCCATAAATCGGGTTGGGGCTTGTCAAAAGGGCCTAAAAGACCAATCGTTAACGACCTGCCACTTCGTGGGAGGCCCTTATGGAAAAGACCCTCATCATTCTAAAGCCCGACTGCATGGAGCGCCGGCTCGTCGGTACGGTTCTCGCGCGTTTTGAGTCCGCTGGCTTCGAAGTCCAAGCCTGTAAGATGGCGCGACTCACCTCGGCTCAGCTTCGTGAGCATTATGCCCACGTCGCGGATAAGCCTTTCTACCCCGAGATCGAGGCCTTCATGTCCTCGCGTCCGGTGATTGTCGCGGTTTTGACCGGCGAAAATGTTATCGCCCGCGTCCGGGAACTCTTGGGCCCAACGAATTCCAAAGTGGCTCCCAAGGGCACCATCCGGGGCGATTTCGGTACCGAAATGATGCGCAATGTTTGCCACGCCTCAGACAGCCCTGCCGCGGCCGAAGATGAAGTCCGTCGCTTTTTCCGCGCCGACGAAGTTTTCGCGCCTGAAGCGAGTCGGGTCTGATTGGTTAACGGCTTGTGAACCCAAAAAGAGACCCCGCCATTGGTGGGGTCTCTTTTTGGTTAGGTCAGTCGGGCCTGGTCACTTGCTGGCCTTGATGGCATCCGGTGAAACGGGGGGCGGGTTGATTTTTTCTTCATCAAGGCCGAGAGGGTCGAGAGCACGACGGCTACCGTGGGCCACCCATTTAGTCCACGCATCAAGTGCGGGTGCCGAAGTTTCAGTTTTCTTTGGGTCGCTCATAGTGATAGGCGCCCACGCAGTCTGTTGAATAAGGGGGCTGAACCTAAAAAATCTTGAAACCATCAATGATGATTGGCTCATAGGGATGGGTTAAGGGCCGGGATGGCATAGAAATCAGCAGGAGGCATTAATTCCCCGTTGCCCTTGGGAGGGGGAATTGGGCAAAGTCAAATCATGCTGGATCCCAAGTTCCTTCGCGAAAACATCGACCTCGTCCGCAAGGGCGTATCCCGCAAGAAGTTCCAGGTCAATCTCGACGCCGTGCTGGTCGCCGACGAAGCCCGCCGCCACGCGGTGGCCGAGTTCGAGGTCGCCCGTTCCGCCCAGAACGCCGCGAACAAGGACATGGCCGCGATGCCGAAGGGCTCGCCGGAATTCCAGGCTAAGGTTGCCGAGATGAAGGCCGCTTCCGCCAAGGTGAAGGAGCTCGAGAAGAAGGTCTCCGAAGCCGATGAGCTGATGAAGGCCGCCGCGCTTTCCGTCCCGAACATCCCGCACGACTCCGTGCCCGAAGGTCGCACCGAGGCCGACAACAAGGTCATCCTCGAGTGGGGCGACCATGCACAGCTCATCTCTGCGGCGGCCAAGCCTCACTGGGACATTTCCTGGTTCAATAAGGCGATCGATTTTGAACGCGGCGTGAAGGTCGCCGGCGCAGGCTTCCCGTTCTATATCGGCGACATGGCCCGCCTCGTCCGCGCGCTGATTCAGTTCTTCCTCGAGGAGGCTGGCGCCAACGGCTATACCGAGGTCCATGCGCCGTTGCTCGTCAACGCTGCCTCCGCCACCGCCACCGGCCAGCTGCCCGACAAGGAGGGGCAGATGTACCATGCGCAGACGGATGATTTCTACCTAATCCCGACGGCCGAGGTGCCGGTCACGAACTTCTTCCGCGACGAAATCCTCGAAGAGAATACTTTGCCCGTGAAGCGCTGCGGTTACACGCCCTGTTTCCGCCGCGAAGCGGGCAGCTGGGGCGCACACGTGCGCGGCCTGAACCGCCTGCACCAGTTCGATAAGGTCGAATTGGTCAAATGGGTGCACCCCGAGAAATCCTTCGATGAGCTAGAGTTGCTTCGCGGAGATGCCGAACGCTTGCTCCAGAAGCTTAATCTGCCTTATCGCGTATTGCTGATCTGTGCCGGCGATATTGGTTTTTCGCATAGTAAGCAGTATGACCTTGAAGTCTGGGCAGGCGGCCAGAAGCGCTGGCTCGAGGTCTCGAGTTGCTCTAATTTCACCGACTTCCAGGCCCGCCGCGCGGGGATACGGTTCCGCCCGAAGGATGGAAAGCCCGAGTTCGTCCACACGCTCAATGGTTCGGCCTTGGGTCTTCCGCGCGTGCTGGCGGCTATCTTGGAGAATAATCTCCAAGCCGACGGGTCCGTCCGGATTCCCGAGGCCCTTCGCCGGTGGTATGGCAAAGAAACCTTGTCCTTCTGAGCGTCGCTTAGTGTTGGCACTTCCTCGGCTGTCGCTAGTGTAAATTCGTGCCGGTGATTCTGCCACCCTCCGAGATTTTACGCGCAGCTGCTAAGAAGCTTCCGCGTCTGCCCGCATTGCCCTCAGATGTTCGTGGCCCCATCGCGGTCGCTGTTTCTGGGGGAGCGGACTCCATTTATCTCCTGTGTGCCCTTTGGGCAGATGAGTCGCTCCGCTCTCGCTTGGTGGTATTGCACTTTGAACATCGGGTGAGAGGGGCGGCCTCCGCCGAAGATGCTCGATTCGTCCAAGACATCTGCGGGCTACTTGGGGTACCTTGCAAAATTGCCCAACGTGAATCTTTAGGTCCGGCTTCGGAGCTTGCCTTACGCGAGGCGCGGAACGCTTTTTTTACCACGCAACGTAAACTGCTGGGCTTCGATTTGCTGTGTACGGCCCATCACCTTGACGATGTCGTCGAAACTTTACTTCTGCGCTTGGCCCGAGGCGCTGGCTTATTGGGGCTTTCAGCTCCGCGCGTGTGGCAATCGTTTAAGGACGGCCATCAACGCTGGCGCCCGCTCATTGCTGCCGGTGTGACCAAGGAAAAACTCCTATGTTCATTGATGATCGCCGAGCTGCCTTGGCGTGAGGATGCCACGAACGTCTTGCCGGTCGCCGCCCGTAATCGGGTTCGGATCTGGCTGACGGCAGGCGGCGGAGCTGCTCTTGGCCGCGATTATCAGCAAGGATTTGCCCGCTCTGCCCGTATTCTGGGCGAATCCCAGGCTGCCTTGGCGACCTGGGCCGAAGAACTGGGTTGTGTTGTCGGGGTCGAAGGAGCGATGCCCGTCGCAGGCTTGAAGGGCCGGCCGGAGGCGCTGATCCGCGAAGTCTTAACCCAATTTCTTTATTACCACGGAATCACCGAACCAAGTTTGGCATCGTTGGCTCCGCTGGTCTCGGCCATTCATTCGGACGTCGCTGCCCAATCCGCCGTGAGCGGAAGTGTCGTGCGCGTGCAAGCGCAGCAATTGATGATGATGCCACTTTCCGCGCAGGCCTTGGACGCTTCGGAGCGCCCGTTGCTGGAAGGCGTGATGGCCGACGAATGCGGACTTTTGGCTGAACGCGTCAACGTTGACGAAGAACTCTGGGCAAAATTGTCCCGCGGCGATATTTCGCCCGACCGGGTGGCATACCTTAACCTCCCTCTGGGGGATTTGTTTTGGCGGGGAAAATCGGAGGGGGATCGTTATCAGCCGCTGGGTGCACCGGGTTCGGCGAAGGTGTCAGACTTGCTTATCAACCGCAAAATCCCTGTGGAACTGAGGGCGGCCTTGCCCGTCGTGCTCGCCCACGGTGCGATTGTGTGGGTGCCAGGCCTGCCGCCGGCGGAGTGCGCACGTTTGACGGGGCCAGTTAAAGGGGCTCTCCGATTGACTTGGCTTGGTCCCTGAGTAAGTTAAAGCCTCTGCCAATGAGTCAAAACGACCAGCCGGATGATAACAAAAACGGACCACGCATGAACGGTAAGCCAGTTCTTGTCTGGCTGCTGATTATGGCGGCAGTCGTGGCCTTGCTCCAACTCTCCAGCCCCGCGACCAGTTCCATCCAACAGTTGGGCGTTACGCAGGTTTTATCTTTAGCCCAAGAGAAGAAAATCAAGACTTTGACGGTTAAGCCCGACCCGACGGGCGGAACGGATAGTTGGTATCAGGTCGCCGGTGAACTCGAGGTGAAGGGGGCGGATGCTAACGATAAGTCCAAATTCATCGCATCCGGCCGCCTGACGGAAAAGAATTTCGAAGACCTGCGCGCAGCTGTAGGCAAAGACGCTTTCAAGGAAGTCCCGGCGCAGACCGGCTGGACGATGTTCCTGTATAACGTCCTGCCGACCTTGCTGATTTCCGGGGTCGTGCTGTTCATGATGTATCGCTTTCTTAAGAATGCGAACCGAGGGGCGATGCAGTTCGCCAAGACGCGTGCCCGCCTAAACTCTACCGAAAAAGAAACGACGACTTTTAAGGATGTCGCGGGTTGCGATGAGGCTAAGGAAGAGGTGAAGGAGATCGTAGATTTTCTCCGCGACCCCAAACGCTTCACAAAAATCGGCGCCACCATTCCCAAGGGTATTCTGATGGTCGGCCCCCCTGGCACCGGTAAGACGCTGTTGGCCAGGGCGGTCGCCGGCGAGGCGGGCGTACCTTTTCTCAGCATCAGCGGTTCGGATTTCGTCGAAATGTTCGTCGGCGTGGGCGCTGCCCGCGTGCGAGATACTTTCGAACAGGCCCGCAAGCTCGCGCCTTGTATTATCTTTATCGACGAAATCGATGCCGTCGGTCGTCAGCGCGGCACCGGCGTCGGCGGCGGAAATGATGAACGCGAACAGACCCTCAATTCCTTGCTCGTCGAGATGGATGGATTCGACGGCCAAGCCGGGGTCATCGTGATCGGAGCGACGAATCGTTCAGACGTATTAGATGCAGCCCTACTGCGTCCAGGACGCTTCGATCGGCAGGTCTACGTCGATCTTCCAGACTTGCGCGGGCGCGAGGCCGTTCTCGCGGTGCACGCTAAGCGTTTTCAGTTAGCGCCGTCGGTGGATCTCGCTCGGGTCGCACGCATTACGACCGGGATGTCGGGCGCGGATTTAGCTAATCTTTTAAATGAAGGGGCGCTTCATGCCGGCCGTCGTAATCGGGATAAGGTCGAGATGTCCGACATGGAAGAGGCTCGGGATAAAATCGCCTTCGGTCGCGAACGGAAGAAGGTCATGGACGAAGAGGATCGTCGGAGCACCGCTTATCACGAAGCCGGGCATGCCGTCGTCCAGGCGGTCATCGATGATGGCACTTTGCCGCTGCATAAAGTGACGATTATTCCTCGGGGTCGTGCTTTAGGGATGGCCATGTATGTCCCCACCAAGGACATCCTGGGCTACTCGAAGCATCGTCTGCTGAACTATATTTGTTCTGCCATGGCCGGGCGTATCGGTGAACGCGTGGTTACCGGCGACGTCTCGAATGGCGCCTCTTCAGACATTAAGCAAGCCACGCGCTTGGCCCGGCAGATGGTTTGTGATTGGGGTATGAGCGAGCTCGGCCCGATCGCTTTCGGAGAAAATTCTGAACATACTTTCCTTGGGCGTGAGATGTCACGGACGCAGACTCAGGCTTACAGTGATGACACGGCTCGCCGCATCGACCAAGCCGTTGCCCTCATCGTGAACGAACAGTTTGCGCGCGCCGAAAAAGTTCTGAACGAAAATTCCGAGGCCCATCGCAAGATTGCCGAAGCCCTGCTTGAGCATGAGACTCTTGATGGCATTCATGTGATGGAAATCATCAAGACTGGCTCGATCCAGACTCCGATCGTTGGTAATCCCGTCATCGCACCACCCCGGGAGGCCCCCGTGAGCGGTCCCATCCCAGAGGCTGGGACACAATCTGCCCCCAGTCCTGCTTGAGGTTTGCCCTCGCTCGGCACGGGGCTTTAATCAACGCATGGTCATCGGTCTCACGGGTGGTATCGGTTGCGGGAAAACCGCCGCCGCTGCTTTCTTCGCCGAACATGGCTTTGTCCATGTAGATGCGGATGTCATCGCGCGTCAGGTTTTGATGTCAGCCGCTTGTCGCAGTCAGCTGGCAGCCAGGTGGGGGTCCGATTGTCTGGGGCCGGATGGGAGTCCGAACCGTAGTTGGATCGGGAGTAAGGTTTTTAGCGACCCGGCTGAATTGGCGTTTTTGGAGTCCGTAACGCATCCCGAAGTCGCCCGGTTGAGGAAACTTGCGACCGCCGATTCGTCGCGTTCATACGTGGTCGAAATCCCGCTTCTTTTTGAAAAGAATTTAGCGGCCGACTTTGATGTCGTGGTTTGTGTCGCGTGCTCTGAGGATATTCGGCTTCAACGTTTGGCTGGCAGGGGGATGGATCTTCCCGAAGCAAGGAAAAGGATTTGTTCACAACTGCCTCTTGCTGAGAAGGTTAAGAAGGCTGATTTCGTACTTTGGAATGACGGGAGTCTCGAATTTTTAAAAGCCGAAGTTGCGAAATTGTTGCAATGGGAAACTCGATAATCTGCCCGTCAAATTTTGGTTAATTTGCGATTGCGGCTAGGGTTCGCTGATTTACCTTATTTTTTCCTGCCGTCCCCCTCTCCGGGGAACGCTCAACCCCGCTTCTGCTCCGGATTTCTCCAACTGTGACGACCGCCGACGATTTCGTCATCCAATTCATTCAGGACAAGGGACTCGTGTCTCCTGACGATGTTGTCGTGGCCCGAGCCGCGCTGACTGATGTTAAAGAGGGCCAGAACCCTGACAGCCTCTTGTTGGCTAAGATAGTCGAGGGAGGGAAGGTGGCCTGGCCAGCAATCACCGCCGCCCTTGGGCAAGAGTTTGATATGGAGGTCGTCAACCTCGAGCAGGTGACCCCCGCCGAGGAGTTACTTAAGCTGATTGGCCGCGAACAGGCCGAACGTCATAATATCTTACCCCTCCAGATGGATGGGGTTGAGCTGCTGGTTGCGATTTCTGATCCGCTGGATACCGAGACCCTCGATTCTCTTTCGCGCGTCCTGAAATTGGCGCTTAATCCGAAGCTGGCCACGCCTGACGATTTAAAGGCAGCCATCCAGCGCTGTTATAGCGGCGGACAGGTCAGCGTTTCTTACGAAGATGTCTTTGGTAAAGCCGAAGAGGGTGGAATCTCGGTGGAGTTGCCGCAGGGTGGCGACGTTAAAGAAGATGATGCACCGATTATCCGTTATGTAAATTCGCTCATCGTTGACGCGATTCGCCGGAAGGCATCGGATATTCACTTAGAACCCTTGGAGAAGCGCTTCCGCGTGCGTTTCCGCGTTGATGGCGTGCTGCAAGAAATGAAAGGTCCGCCTAAGCGCCTACAGGCCTCAATTATTTCCCGCCTGAAGCTGATGGCCGAAGTTTCGCTCGCTGAAAAACGTATCCCGCAAGACGGCCGCATTCAGGCTCGGACCGGCGGTCGTGATATCGACTTACGTGTCTCCGTCCTGCCGACCGTTTACGGTGAGTCCATCGTCATGCGTATTCTGGACAAAGAGGGGCTAAAACTCGGCCTGCCTGAATTAGGTTTCTTCGCCGACGACCAAGCTAAATTCCAGGGCCTGATTTCAGGGTCGGACGGTGTCTTCCTTGTGACCGGTCCGACGGGGTCAGGAAAATCCACGACACTTTACTCCGCGCTTAACTACATCAACAAGCCAGACCGAAAGATCATCACGGTCGAAGATCCGGTCGAATATCAGATGGCGGGAATCAACCAAGTCCAGGTCAAGCGCGACGTGGGCATGACCTTCGCGGCCGCGCTGCGCGCGATGCTTCGTCAGGCACCCAATATCGTCATGATTGGGGAAATCCGCGACTTAGAGACCGCCGAAATCGCCATCAATGCGGCACTGACGGGCCACATGGTCTTCTCTACCTTACACACCAACGACTCGGTCAGCGCGGTGACGCGCCTCGTGGATATCGGCGTCAAGCCCTTCTTGGTTTCCGCCGCTTTGCGGGGAGCTTTGGCGCAGCGGCTCGTGCGTCGTGTCTGTCAATCTTGCGCGCAGCCCTACACGCCTTCGGCCAAGGAACTTTATTCCATCGGTATGTCCGTCCAGGATATTGCGGGTGCGACGCCGATGAAGGGTGCGGGCTGTCAGAAATGCGGTAATCGCGGCTACAAGGGTCGCCGTGGCGTCTTCGAACTTTTTGTCATCACCGAAGAAGTCCAAGAAATGATTTATTCGGGGGCCAACTTGGTCGATCTCCGACGCAAGGCACGGGAAGCCGGCATGCGCACCATGCGCGAAGACGGCCAACGCAAGGTGGCTTCTGGCATGACGACCATCGAGGAAGTCCTCGGTTCCACCGTTTCCGACGATATCGCATAATCTCGATGTCCTATCAACTGAACGAATTACTCGATGCCATGATTGAAAATGGCGCATCAGACTTGCATATTCATGTGGGCCGTTCGCCTTCCCTGCGGGTCAATGGGGATGTGATTTCCATCGATGGTCCGGCGCTCACGGCGGCCGACACCAAGGAGTTGGTACTGTCCGTCGTTCCGTCTGCTCGAGTTTCCGTTTTGGAGCGTGAAGGCGGGTGCGATTTTTCCCTCTCCCTGAAGGCCCCCGCGCGCATCCGCGTCAACGCCTTCCGCAGCCATGGTGGCTTCGGGATGGTGCTTCGCCTGCTGCCAGCCGAGGTATTCACCCTCGAGCAATTACGCTTGCCGCCCGTCATCAAAGACGTGCTGAACCGCGCCCGCGGACTCATTTTGGTGACGGGACCGACGGGCTCCGGTAAGTCGACTACGCTGGCCGCTCTGATCAACTGGATCAACGAGCACCAACAAGGCCACATCATCACCATCGAAGATCCGATCGAGAACACGCATGAGCATAAGAAATGCATGGTTACGCAGCGTGAGGTTGGCGTCGATCTTCCCTCCTTTGCCGAGGGCGTGCGGGCGGCCTTGCGCCAGGATCCGGACGTAATCCTAATCGGAGAAATGCGCGACTTGGAAACCATCGAAGCCGCGATCACCGCCGCTGAGACCGGACACCTGGTTTTGGCGACTTTGCATACCTCGGGCGCGACGCGGACAATCGATCGGATTATCGACGCTTTTCCGGCGAATGCGCGCGAGCAAATCCGCGCCCAGTTGGCCTCTTCGCTCACGGCCGTCATCTCGCAGTGTCTTCTGCACTCTAAGGATGGGAAGCGCGTCGCGGCGTTCGAAATCATGCTCCGCACGGATGCGATAGCGGCGAAAATACGTGATAATAAAACCTTTCAACTCCTGAGCGACATCGAGACCGGTAGCGCCCGAGGGATGCGCGCACTCGATGGAGACATGCTCGCCCTCTTTTCGCAAGGCATCGTCTCCGAAGAAGAAGTCCTGGTATATTGTAATAACCCCGAGGCCATGCGCGACCGCATGAAGGCCGTCCACCGCGTCGCCTAACCCTCTTTTCCTTTATTCCCATGTTTGACGATCACAGTGACTTAATTCGCGATCTCGCCCTCGAGGCTGGTCTCGTCGACGCGTCGCAGAGCGATGAAATCTGGGAGTCCCATACCACCACGGGAAAAGCCTACGCGGACAGTCTGATTGATGCGGGGTTGGTTGATCGCTCGTCACTGCTGCAATCGGTGGCCGACCACTTGAACGTCCAGTATTATTCGTCGGTACCCCTGGAGGTCAGTGAAATGTTGATGAAGTTGTTGAAGCCAGCCCAGGCTCATAAGTACGTCGTCTTACCAGTCGCGGACGAAGCGGGCAAACTGACCCTGCTGGCGAAAGATCCTTTTAATTCGGCGGCAGTCAATGAGCTCACTTTTATTTTGCAGCGCGACATCGAGTTCGCCGTGGCCGACCCCGAGCAGGTCGAGGCGGGAGTAATCCGCGCTTACGGGGAACCGGCGGCTTCCTCGATGGAAGATTTGTTGGGTGAATTTGAGCAAGTCGAAGGCGCGGGTCCGCTCGCCGAAGAGGACGCCGCAAGCCAGGCCAGCAAGGCACCAATCATTCGCTTCGTCGACCTCGTCTTGCAGGAAGCCGTAAAGGCCAAAGCTTCGGACATCCACTTCGAGCCGTTCGAAGATCAGTTCCGGATCCGTTATCGGATTGATGGTTCGCTCTATGAAATGGCGCCACCGCCAAAGAATCTGGCCTCGGCGGTGACCGCCCGCGTCAAGGTCTTGTCTTCGCTTAACATTGCGGAACGTCGTGTCCCCCAAGATGGACGCATCAAGACGATCATTGGCGGAAGAGCGATTGATTTGCGCGTCTCGACGCTTCCGACCCAGTTCGGCGAATCCGTGGTGCTCCGTATTCTCGACAAGACTGTCGTCAATCTGAGTCTCGACGCGCTTTCGATGCAGGATGATATCAAAGAGGGCATCCGCGCCATGGTCAGCCGACCCAACGGGATTTTTATCGTTACCGGCCCGACTGGCTCCGGTAAGACGACCACGCTTTATTCGGCACTCCGCGAGGTGAATACGGAAGACGTCAAGATTCTGACCGCCGAAGACCCGGTCGAATATGAAGTGGAGGGCATTATGCAGGTCCCCATCAACCATCAGGTCGGCCTGACTTTCGCCGCCGCCCTGCGCTCCTTTCTCCGTCAGGACCCAGATACGATTATGGTGGGAGAAATTCGCGACTTAGAAACCGCCCAGATTGCCGTCCAGGCTTCGCTGACCGGTCACGTGGTTCTTTCCACGCTCCACACCAACGACGCGCCGGGCGCCGTCACGCGTCTCATCGATATGGGATTGGAGCCCTTCCTCATCTCTGCCTCGCTGGAGGGCATCTTGGCGCAACGGCTCTTACGCCGCATTTGTAAGACCTGTAAGACTGCTTATGAGCCAGACAAGGAAGTGATCAACATGCTCGACGTCGATGCCATCGAGATCACAAACAAGAAGTTCTACTTCGGCAAGGGTTGCCCAGACTGCAACCGTGCCGGCTACCGCGGACGCCAAGGCCTTTTCGAGTTAATGACCATCAATGACAATCTGCGCACGCTGATCACCCAGAAGGCGCCGACGTTGGTTCTCAAACAAAAAGCCATTGAAACCGGCATGCGTCCTCTCCGGGAGGACGGTCTTCGTTGCATCTTTGACGGGCTTACCTCCATCGAGGAAGTCTTGAAATACACCTAACCCATTCTCAACCCCCCTCACGCTCATGCCCGAATACAAGTATACCGCCATCGATCGTACTGGCGCCCAGACCACCGGTAAAATCGAAGCCGCCAACGACGGTCAAGCCCGCCAGAAGCTCATGGCAAAGGGGCTGATGGTCACCACCCTGGTCGGTGATAGTGGGGCCGCCAAGTCGGCCGCCAGCGTCCCGTCCGCCCCGGCCAAGAAGAGTTTTGGTTTTGGAGCCAAGGTCACGCAGGATGACGTAACCGTCATGACCCGGCAGTTGGCCACGCTGATAACGGCAGGGCTGCCGCTGCTCCGGGCCTTGGAGTTGATCCATAAGCAAGAGCGCAACCCGATCTTCAAAGCCGTCTTGGCTGATATCGCTGCCGGTGTCTCGCAGGGTAATAACCTCTCCGAGGCCTTGCAGGCCCACCCGAAGGTTTTTGATAAGCTTTTCGTCAACATGGTGCGTGCCGGGGAAGCGGGTGGGGTACTCGACAAGGTCCTCGATCGTCTGGCTAAGTTCCGCGAAAAGGCCCAGCGCATTCAGAAAAAGGTCAAGTCCGCGATGGTGTATCCCGGGGTGGTCATGTCCGTGGCGGTCATCATCGTTTACATCCTGATGGTGAAGGTCGTGCCCTCTTTCCAGAAGTTGCTCAGCGCCCAGAAGATGAATCTGCCGCCACTGACGCAATTCGTCGTCGGTATTTCCCGCGCCCTCACGGATTTCTGGTACGTCACTCCGGTGGTGCTCTTCGGTCTCTATTTCGGGATCAAATCCTGGTTGGCCACAGAAAAGGGCAAAGAGATCTTCGATAGAGTCATCTTCAGGTTACCTAAAATCGGAACCTTTGTGCAGATTGTTTCCGTTTCCCGTTTCGCCCGGACGTTCGGCACACTGATGGCCTCCGGGGTTCCGATTTTGCAGTCCATTTCCATTACGCGTGACACTTTGGATAACGTCGTCATCGCCAAATCACTCGAACGCGTCCACGACCGGGTGCGTGACGGCGAGCCGCTTTCCGTGCCCCTGGAACAATCGGGCGTCTTCCCTCAGATGGTGACCTCCATGATCCAAGTTGGAGAAGAGACGGGCCAGTTGCCTGAGATGCTTAATCGCGTCGCCGATATTTACGACGAAGAGGTCGATAATGCGGTGACCGCGCTGACTTCCATCATCGAGCCCGTGCTCATCGTGTTCCTCGCCGTCGTCGTTGGTACCATCGTCTTGGCGATGTTCCTACCGCTGATCGCGCTGATTACCAAGATGACCGGCGGTTGATCCGTCTTGGTCTTGAACGGTATGAAGAAGCCCGGCTCAGAAGAGTCGGGCTTTTGTTTTGGGTCGGTTGTTTGCCCCCTTAAAAAGGAGGCGGCTTGCATACCCCTATGCAAGCCGCCTGTTTTTTACTGCTTTATCTTACTTACCCCATTGTCCCGTAGGACAAAGTTAATACCCGATATCCTGCAATTAGACCCCCCTGGCACAAGGACAAATTAAGATTTTCCGGGATATTCCACCTAAGTGATTGAAGATTAGGCGGATAAAATTGGGTGCAGGGGTAGGATTTGAACCTACGACCTTCAGGTTATGAGCCTGACGAGCTAACCGGGCTGCTCCACCCTGCAATCAGTGGAAGGTGAAGATGAGAGGGCGGAGGGCAGTGCCGCAAGCCATTTTTTTGCTGGCTTTGAATGGTGGGCACAGGGCTCTGATTAGAATGAGATTGAAGGACTTCCTTGGGGGCTAAACATGGGTCTTATCCCGCCCTCTTCAGCCGATGAAAGAAGAAGTCCCAACTCCCCCCTCAGACAGTTCTTCCGAAACGCCTCAACCGGCGGCGGTCAATCCATTCGTTGTCGTGGATGCGTCTATCTCCAAGCGCTTGAAGCCTAATTTCTGGCGTCGATTAGGCGGCGAAGGGCTGACCGTCTCCATCGGGATTCACGTGGCCCTGGTATTAATCGCGGCTTACTTCGTGGTTTCTACCGTCACGACGAACGCGAAGAAGGAATCCAATGCTTTCGCGACGGGTGCGGGCGGTGGTAGCGGGGGAGAAAAAGCCAAAACCTTCCAGCACAAGATTCAGCCGAAAAACGTGAAGACGCTCTCTAAGAGCACAACCCGCATTACTTCGAAGAGCGCTTCGGCTTCCATCGTCTTGCCGGATATGCCGGCTTCGGCTTCCGCGGCTTCGATGGTATCCGGCATGATGGCCGGCGGCTCCTCCAAGGGTTTTGGCGGCGGCTCCGGTGGCGGGATCGGCTCCGGTAAGGGTATGGGCGTGGGCGGAGGCAAGAACTTCGTCTCCAAGCCGGTCATGGGTGCCAATATCTTTGCGCAGAAAATCGCCGTCTACTTCGACTCCTCCGATTCGCTCATCGATTACTTGGACAAGGTGCAGGATGAGATCAAAAAATCCTTTCCGGATGCAGACGTTTTTATCTACGAACAGCCAGCCATTACCATTCAGGACGGTGATGTCGTGGGCGGTCATGAATTCATGCGGGACAAGAAAAATGTTATCGCCCGTAGGGTTAATACCAATACCAAGCGCCCAGGCGGCGGGGACAAGCCCCTCACGGAACCCAAACGCCTGTCGGCGGTTGGTAAGAATATTTTTTCCCGATACGACGCTAATTTCCGGGCCGGGAAATTGGGAGCTTGGCTGGATATTTTGCGTAAAGAAAAGGCTTATGACGCCTTGGTAGTCTTTACCGATTTCGATGATTATGGCCTGACGCAAATCCGCATCAAGGGCGTCAAAGTCGAGAAGGGCATGAAGCCTTCGCCTTTGGTGGTCTTCTCCGATGATGCTAATTATGGCGTGGGTCGGGGCATCGATAACCGCAAGCCGGATGAAAAAGAATGGGAGAAGGAATGGATCACGACTTTTACGGGAGCCAAGACTGGCGCGACCCCCAAGCTCTATGTTTTTTCGACCAAAAAGAAGCCGGGGGATTTCTTGGCGGAGTGCGTCAAGGCCTCGGGTGGAGAAGTCGTCATGCTGACGGGCATCGCTACGGGTACGCCAACGGCCGTTCCCGCCAAAGCGACGGTGGTTCCGGGCATGACAGTCAAGCCCGTCCGCTGATTGGATTCTTAGCGTAAGGGGTTTCCCTGAGGCGAATGCCAGATTTCGTTCTGAGGGATGATTGACGAGACTGTGCCTTGAGGCGGCCAGCAGCTTGTTAGTCTGGTTGCATGTCATCTTCCGCGCCCATGCTGGTATCGCGTCCGCGAACCCGTTCTTTGCGCAGTTTGGTTATTTCACTGCTGGTGCACGGGTTGCTCATTCTTATGGCCTGTTGGATTGTGCTTCGAGAACCTGAAAAAGGGCGTAAGCGGCAGCTGTCGCCGGCGTTTGTCGTGACGGGCGGGGGCGGTGCGCCAGCCGTTGCTCAGCATGCCGTTCGCCGGCCCCCGCTTAAATTAAAGGCCATCACGCAAAGGATTTCGGTTAAGAATAAGTCGGCGATGGCGATCATGCCCAAGTTGAGCCTGCCGAACATGCTCGATGGATTAAGCCAGAGTCAAAAACTTGGCCAAGCGGGCGCCGGAACAGGGGCAGGGAAGGGCTTTGGTGGCGGTGCGGGGGTCGGCTCAGGGCTGGGCACTCAAAACGGGTTTATGGCGAAACCGGTGATGGGCGCGATGATCAAGGCTCAGCGGGTAGCGGTTTACTTGGATTGCTCTGGCTCGATGAAGCCCTACCTGGAGCGAGTGGCCGGCGAGATTCGAAAGCAATTTCCGGATGCTGATGTCTTTCGATTCGACGGAGCGCGAATCGTGGCCCTCGGCGAAGTCATTGTTTACGGCCGGAGCTTTCGTGGGGTAGCGCCGCATCTTCGGGAAGGTCCGACCCAGACGGAATTACCGACCATGACTCCTGCGGGAAAGGCTTTGCAGGCTAAAATAAAGGTGCCGTGTGAAAAGGGCTCGTTGGGCGCATGGCTCGATCGCTTACAAGTCGAACCTTATGACGCGCTCGTGGTGTTTTCAGACTTCAAAGATGGGGTCAGGATTTACCATGAGTTGCCTAAGCATGGGTCGAAGCTGATCTACTCGGATAGTTCGTACCATAAGGTCAATGGCCCGCGGCGGCCCTCCTATCGCTGGGAAAAGGCATGGGTGGATGCGTTTACCCAGGGGGCCCGCGGGGGCTCCCCTCGGTTATACCTGTTTAGTCTGCAACAAGAGCCTCAGGAGATCTTGCGGCGGTGCGTCGAAGCTTCCGGCGGGGCCAGCATCTCGGTGGCCTGGTTGCGTAAAGCCAAGGGGGTGCGTTGAGCGCCTTGGCGGTTGCACCCTTGGGGGCTTTGGCTTGGATAAGGACATGGCCTCATTTACGGCAGAACATCGTGCCCAATTTTCCGATACGGATGCCGCCGGCATCGTCCACTTCTCGACGATATTTTTTTGGGTCGAAGCCACGGAGGAAGCGTTGTTCCGCCACCTGAAATTAACTTTCCTGAAGACGGAGGGGAATAAATTGTCAGGCTTTCCGCGGGTCCGGGTGGAGTGCGATTACCTTTCGCCGATTCATCGTGAAGAGGTCGTGACGGTATCCCTGACCCCTGGAGAAATAGGCGATAAGAAGATTGTCTGGGCCTTTGCAGCCCAGGTCGGTGCTCGCGCTGTCGCCAAGGGTATCCTGACGACCGTCTATGCCTGGCGGGAAGGGCAGGGGCCGATGGCCGCCGCGCTGGTTCCTCTGGAAATTAAGACGACGCTGCAGAAGCATTTCGGAGTTTGAATCATGGAAGAAGGCACCCCTAAGCGGCCGCTGGTGTTGCTCGGGTTGATTGTCGCCAGCTTCCTATTGTTCTCGGTGCTGGGCGTTCAGCCGCCTTATTTTTCCGCTTGGCTATCGCATGCGTCATCGCTGAACCCGCCGCCGCTCCATGCCGACGAAGCGGTGCAGTGGTCGCTGGCGAAGGAAATATCCGAAGGGGTTCCGTATAGCTCGAACAACGATCGCTTCCATGGACCGACCTTGGCGGCATCGTTGATGGCGGCCTCGAAAGTTACCGGAACCGCTTTCACGGAAATGTCCGAGTCCTATTTGCGTAACGTCACGGGCTGCTACTTGGTGCTGCTTTCGTTGGCCGTGCTGGCGCTTCCGGGGGTCTGTCTAATGTCACGCGTCACGGCGGCTGTTTTTTGCTTCGTAGTCGGGGGCGCCGCTCCGTTCGGATTTTACTATGTGCAAGAGGTGCTACTCGTGGCGGGGCTGGCCTGGGGGGTGGTGCTGTGGTTGCGCGCGGAAGCCTCGGAACGGAAGATGATCTGGCGGTTGCTTTCAGGCGCGGCCTTCGGATTTGCGCTGGCCTGCAAGGTCACCGCAGCGGCCTACCTGTTATTATTTTTCATCGCCCTGATGATTGTCCGTAAAACCTGGGCCGACCGCAACCTGCTTGCCTTCATCGCCGGACTTGTCGCGTCTTGGGCGTTCTTTCAAAGCGTCGCTTTCACGGATGTCCCCGGCTTGGTGACATGGTGGAGTCAGTTAGCCCGCTCGCTCGGAGTGGCCAGCGGCCATTCGGAGGACACGCTGACCGCCCTGAGCTATGGGCCTTGGCTTTGGGCGGCCTTGTGGCTGGTCGTATTCTCAACGTATCGTTGCCTTAGCCAGCGTGCTATCCCGTTCCGTTCCGGTCCGTATGACTTCGCCTTGGTTTTTGTCGGACTGCTCTTCGGCTTTCATCTCTTGCTGCCCTATAAGACGCCCTGGCTGCTCTACGGCGTCATGGCGCTGCCTTTGGTCCTGGTTCTTCCGTATCATTTCAGCGGCGGTTGGCGTCGCGATGGGTGGCTGTTACTTGGCTTGCTTATCGCGACTGGGGTTGCGGCCGGAGATTTTGCTTCGCATTCGCCGACGGCCGATCTGCGGGCTTTCGTGGCGAGTACGGCCCGGTTTAAAGCAGCTTACAAAGGAGGGCCGTTCTATGTCGCCATCGACGACGGACACTATTGGCCGCTGCCGTATTACTTACGGCATTACCAGGTTGGGTACGGCGCTTTCCCGGCCGCGGCCAAGGCTCCGTTGCGGTTGATTTTGGCGAACGATACAAGTGAGCCGAAGGTGGCTGGTTATGTCGTCCATCGACTGACTCTGCGTAAAGATGGCACTGAATATTGGGTGTTAGTTGCCAAGGAGTACGAAAGCGTTTTTAATCGGCCCTAACCCTATGAGCGCCGGCCCCACGATTCACAATTTTTCCCACGAGGCGCTGCAGTGTCGCTTTTGGATCCGCATCGCCGATGAGGATGCGGTCTACGCGCGGAATGCCGCCGAGGGAATCTTTCAGCTACTGGATGACTTGGATTTCCAGACGGACTTAAGGCACGACAGCGGGCCGGTTGCATCCATCAACTCCATGCCAGAGGGGGCCATGGTGGCCGCCTCGGATCATATTCGCGCGCTTTGGGGTTTTGGTGAAACGATGGGCGAGGAGACGGCCGGAGCTTTCAATGTCACCGCCGGGAACCTTTTCAAATACTGGAGTAAGCGTGGCGAGCTCCCGTTCAACCAAGACGACGCCGAATGGGGACAGGTCGTCAGTGCGACTCGCGACGGCAAATTTAAACTCGAAGGCTGTGAGCTGACGTGCGTCAAGGCCGGCGCGGCGGTCGACTTCGGTGCCATCACCCGGGGTTATGCCTTGGACCGGATGGCCGACATGCTGGAAAGCAATTGGGGTATTCATCGTGCCTTACTCATGGCTTCCGGGAGTGTCACGCTCGCCCTCGACCCGCCGGGCGATAGTTCAGGCTGGAGAATCGGCGTCGGCCCGCGTTCCGAGATTAAACTCTGCCGTTTTGCTTTCGCCAGTAAGTCCACGCAGGATCGTCACGGCAACTTGGTCGATCCCCGCACTGGCTTGGCGGTTCAATTAAGTTCGCCGGTGAGAGCAATCGCGAATTCAGCCATGGAGGCCGAGGGATTGGCGATGGCCGCCGCGGTGCTGAGTGTCGCGGAGCTCGAGGAGTTGCTGAATCGCGGATGCAGCCGAGGTGCCTGGCTACCCGATGACTCTCGCTTAGGTTCGATCACTTATTTCGAAGTGACGGAGCGGTCCGAAAACCAAGAGACTACTGCTTAAGCATCGCTTCGATGTCTTTGAGCAGTTCGGTCCGGTTCGAAGAATACAGATAGCTGTCCGAGCCAAGGCGTCGCAGGGCGACCTCGAGCAGGTCCTTGGGTGGCCGCCGGGTACTCATCAGGCGACGCAGATAGACCTCAAGGTCGTTGGAGATACGCGGATTAGCGATTTTGAAGCGGACGATCTGCATCAGCACAGCTTGGTTGCTTTCATTGAGCAAGTGGGCCTGGATCAAGACATTGTTAGCTTCGTCGAAGTGTTGCGCCGTAATCAGTTTGCGGCTGGCAGAGACCAATAACTGGGGCGGAATATTTTTATTCATCATTAGCTTCTGCAAGTTGATCGAGCCGATTTCTGGTTGATTGTCGTTGAAGTAGGCGATGGTGCGGAGGGCTTCGAAGGCGATCAACGTTTCGGGTACCCACTGTTCGCGTTCGGCTCGCTTATAAAGTTCATCGACTATGAGGATTGTTTCCCGGGCACGACCGGCGTTGATCAGGCACTCGACGTGGACAAGCGTGAAGCGGATGCGATTAGGGAAGCGTTGTTCTTCAGCTAATTTCGCCATGCGCTCGGTCAGGAGGGGGTCGACGGTGTCATTGCCGTAGCGGCTGAGGTCGAGCATCGCCTGTTCTTCCTTGGAGAACCTCGCGATGATTCGGGCAATCAATTCTTCCCGCTTCTTTATTAAATCTGCGCCAGGCAGGAGGTATAACGTCTGAATGATAGGTGCGAATTTGGTCGGATCATTGATCGAGAGCAGATCAAGGCAGTCTCTGGCGCCGTCCAGATTACCCGATTCTTTCAGCCAGCGGGCTTTCATTTCCAGCAAGCGGTTAGCGGAGGGATAGGAACGCAGGGCCGAGTTCAGGAGTTCTAAGGCGGCATTATGATCCCCGTTTTCCCATATCACCTGACAGTTGAGTAGGTAGCCTTCGGCGGTGCGGTCTAACCGATTTAAGCGAATAAGATTAAGGGTCTCGGAGTAATCTCCGCGCAGGAAGTTCGCTTGGGCTTGGGCGATGAGCAGGTCGTTGCGAATGTTTTCATCCAAGCCGGGGTCCTTGGCGTATTTATTGGCACAGTCGATGATGCGTTTGTCCTGATCGAACATGAAGCACCGGTAAAGGTAGATCCGGAAATGTTCGCGGCTTTTCTTGGCGAAATCGAGGGAGTCTTCAAGTAACTGGTAAGCGTCCAGCGGGCGGCCAAAGGCAAAGAACAAATCCGCGCACATTCTTTGCGCCTCCAGGTTAGTCGGCGTCATGCTGGCGCCTGTCCCGATGTATTTAGCGAACTCCGCGTAATCCTGACGCTCCAGGGCAGCCTTGGCGATGAGCACGAAGTATTCCCCTTTGCGTCGAAGGTGAGCGTCCTTGCCGTAGTTATCGATACGTCTGGCCAACTTGGCGCGCTCATCAATTTTAATCTGCGCCTTTGACTTGAAGAAATTACGGAAACGATCGGTGATCGTATCCGGGTAATACAGGTACATGTCGGCCCGGCGGGTGGTCGCGATACCGCTCATGTATTTCTGACTGAAGTAGTAGGTTTCGGCGGTGAGAACCCATAGCGCCAAGAGGAAAAAGGGTAGGAGCAGGAAGAACCTTCCCCAGGCGATGCGATATTTACGGTCTTTATAGCCAGTTAAATCAACGATGATGAGGCCCAGGAATAGGCGACTGCTGGAGCGCGACTGCTGGTTCTGTCCGTAGACGTAGTGTGGGTCGGCCGCCATGGTTCGGGTTATAATCTGGGGTCCAGTTTATCGGGCAAGAACGGATTACTTTCCCCTTAAACGATGGCCGATACTTCTTTTGCGCTCGCAACAATGGGTTGGCAAACCGGTCCAATGCACACCTGGAACCCTTGAGATTCGGCGGTCGGCAGGAGGGTGCATGCCCGGAAGGGTCTTTCGTGAGCGGTCGTGAGGGGGTCGCCATTGAGGGCTTGCTGAAGGACATTCCAATCGGCCTGCGAGGACGCCTTAATCGTGACCAGTCCAGTCGCCGCTCGCGTTAAGCCGTCAAGGGCATGGGCGACGCCATTCGGAACATGGCGACAGGTGCCGCCAAAAGCCTTGGTGAGCTGATTGAATTCATGAGCCCAAAGTGGTTCGCCTGTGCGCGCGTGAAGGGCGGAGAAACCGTGCAGCAACGAGGAATTCCCAGCCGGCACGGCATTATCGAACCAATCTTTTTGTCGCACGGAGAGGTCAGTCCGTTGGTTCGTCACGAGGAAGTAGCCCACGGCATGAGGGTCGCCGAAATCATCAATGGCCTTCCGCAGGATGGTTTCAGCTCTGGCTGGGTAGGGCGAGGTGCTTGGGGGGGCACCCCACGCCGCATAGGCGGCAAGATTAAGTTCGGCTTCCGCCAGCCAGGCATAATCGGAAAGATTAGCGGCCTGGGTTGCGATACTGCCGTGCGCCACGGCGAGCAAAGAAAAGCCATCTCCGCTCTTTTTAGCAAAATGATCCCACAGAGACTTTTCAATCTCTGCGGCTAAGTCGAACCATTCGCGTCGTCCGAAAATCCAAGCGGTTTTGGTGAGATGATTAACGAGGAGTGCGTTCCAACTTAACAGAGCTTTGTCGTCTCGGGCCGGTTGCGGACGTTGTTGGCGTACCAGCAGGAGTTTGGCTCGGGCTTCCGTCAGGCGTTCTCTTTCATTAAAATGTCCGCGGAGTTTCGGGATGTTAGATCCTTCGAAATTCCCTTGGTCGGTGATGCCATAGGCTTGGGCGAACGGAAGCGCTTCCGGGCCCAGGCTTTCGGCGATTTCAGCCGACTTCCATAGGTAGGTCGTGCCTTCGTGGTGGCCCGTATCGGCGTCAAGTGACGCTGCAAAGAGCCCGTTAGGCAGGCGCATTTCGCGCTCGAGCCAGGTCAGGATTTCTTCGCAGATCCTGGCATAAAGCGGGTTCCGATAGCGTGCCCATGCTTCGGCATAAAGCCCGAGCAACTGAGCGTTATCGTACAACATCTTTTCGAAGTGAGGCACGGTCCAATCACGATCCACGCAGTACCGGTGAAAGCCTCCCCCAATCTGATCGTACAAACCGCCGCGGGCCATTGCTCCTAACGTCATTGTGATGACGGCATCGAGCCGGGTCGCCAGCGATCGATCCGCTTCGGCCGCTTCCGTGGCCCTGATCGCGAGCAGGAAGCTGAGCGTGGAGGGCGAAGGAAATTTCGGCGCCGACCCGAAGCCGCCATGGGTGTCATCGTGTTGTTCGCAGATCCGGCGGGCTGCAGCGATCAGATCCTCGGGCGAAGGGCTGCTCCCGTCGGCATCAGGTGCGCGCGTGAGATGCGTCAGGTTTTGAGCAATGGCGTCGGCGTTGGCCGCCAGCTCAGGCTTATTTCGGTGATAAAAATCGGCGACCCGCATGAGGAGTTGCGGCCAAGGGACTTGGCCATGTCCGCGATCTTCGGGCGGGAAATAAGTACCACCAAAAAAAGGGCGGCCGTCGGGCAGGCAGAAGCAATTCAACGGCCAGCCACCCTGGCCGTGCACCATTTGAACGGCGTCCATCATCAACTTGTCGACTTCGGGACGCTCTTCGCGATCCACTTTAATGCAGATGAAATGTTGGTTCATCAGGGAGGCGCAATATTCCTGTTCAAACGATTCGTGGGCCATAACGTGGCACCAGTGGCAGGACGAATAACCTACGGAGACGAGGACGGGCTTATCTTGGGCGCGGGCCTCAGCAAAGGCCTCTGGGCACCATGGCCACCAGTCTACAGGGTTATCCTGATGTTGGCGGAGGTAGAGGGAGCTCTCGTTGACCAGTCGATTAGGCACGTCAGCACCTTTGCGATTCGCTGGCGGGGTGCAACAAAGACTCTTTATAACCCTTCGACTTGCAGGGAAGGGGTGATGGGATAAATCTCAGGGAATGTCTTTAGGCCACCCCGGCACCCTTCACGATTTAATCCAAGCTCCCGAGGCGTGCGTTTGGCCTCCTTGCGCTTAAGCAACCGCGGCATGTCAATCATCCGAATACTTGATGTTACCGTGGCGAATCAAATCGCCGCCGGTGAGGTCGTCGAACGGCCGGCAGCGGTCATCAAGGAACTTTTAGAGAACGCTTTGGATGCCGCGGCCACGCGCGTCGTTGTTGATTTTTCCCGCGGGGGGAAAGCTTTGATGATCGTCGAGGACGACGGCAAGGGGATGACTTCTGATCAAGCTATTTTGAGTTTAGAGCGGCACGCCACGAGCAAGATTCGTCTAGCGTCGGACCTTGATCGGATCGCGACCTTTGGTTTCCGCGGAGAAGCCCTGCCTTCAATCGCGAGCGTGGCGCGTTTTACGATGCAGACAAGGCCGACAGAAGCTTCGGCCGGTACGGAAATTTTGGTGATCGGTGGCAAGCTGGGGCATCGCAAGGACCATGGGATGGCGCCAGGCACGCGCATAGAGGTCGCAAACTTATTTCATCCGGTGCCGGCCCGACTTAAGTTTCTTAAGTCCGATGAGACCGAGGCCGCCCATATCGTCAGGCTGGTGCGGCTTTATGCCGTCGCTCACCCCGAAGTCGGTTTCCTGTTGAGGGAAGACGGACGGGAGATTTTCCGTTCCCCGGGTAATGCGCCTTTGCTCGAGCGGGTTCGGGAAATCTGGGGACGACAGGTGGCGGAAGAGGTCACAATCATGCCGACGTTTGCGCGCCCTGGCATGAGGCTGACCGGTCTGTTAGGAAAACCTGGGGTAAGCCGCGGAACCCGGCAGGATCTGATTACGGTCGTGAATGGACGTCCCGTAGATAGCCGGACGATGTCCTATGCCTTGACGGAAAGTTATCACACGTTGATTCCGAAGGGTAGGTATCCGTTGGCGTTTGCATTTCTCGAAATCGATCCCGCCTGGGTCGACGTCAATGTTCATCCGGCGAAGCGCGAAGTCCGCTTCCGGGATGAGGCGAAGGTGCGAAACTTCTTAATCGAATCAGTCTTGGCCGTCTTGCGATCAAGCGGCGGTGACGGTTTGCCCGTCCAGACGATTCCAGCGGTGACGCCCTCCGCTTATTTGGCCGAAAGGTCGCCGCTTGCGATCACAGGTCCGACTTATGTTCCTTCGGAGGCGAGTAGTCCGCCGGCGGAAGCTGGACGTCCTTTGAACGCATCAGACCACGCTCCGGCGGTTCGGCTGGGCTGGCGCTTATTGGCAAGGTTGCGCGCGGAGCGAGCGGTCTTTGAGACGCCAACCGGGCTGGCGATCCTTGACTTGGGCGCCGCGCACCAGCGCATTCTTTACGAGTCGATTCTTGCGCAGTTCTCCCGGCAAGAATCTGTCGCCCAAGTTTTACTGGTACCGCTTAACATCGAATTAGAACCCTTGCCTGCGGCGGTTTTAAAAGAGCAAATGGCGTTGATCACTAAGGCCGGATTTGCATTCGAGGAATATGGCAGAAACTTTTGGCGCATCGCGGCGCTGCCCGCATGGTTGGAGCCGGAAGATTGCCTGGGATTCATCCGTGATATGTTGGCCGAGATGGCCCGACGGGAAGGGGATTTCGGAAAGCCCACGCTGGCCTATGATGCGTTGGCAAAATTAGCCATCCAGCGGGCTCGCCGTAAGGGGGACGGACTCTCTGATCTGGAATTAGCCAAGCTGGTGGAGGCACTTTTTGCGACGACGCAACCGGGGACTTGTCCGCGTGGGCACCGAACTTATATCGAATGGACCGATGCTGAGCTGACCCGTCGCTTGGGTTAATCAACGCCGGCTTTTGCGGCGTTTGGTTGGCGCGGGCTTCCCGGTGCGAAGCGATTCGATTTGATCACGCAAGACGGCCGCACGCTCGAATTGCAATTCATCGGCTGCCGTGAGCATTTCGGATTCCAAATCCGAGAGTACGCGCGCGATATCGCGGTCATCGGTACCTTCGGCGACCGCCAAGACGTCTTCCGCTTCTTCATCCACCAGACTTTCCTCGATTGGTCGCATCGTGCCTTTAGGCGTGATGCCGTGTTTCAGGTTATAGGCCTCTTGGCGTTTTCGACGGTCAGCACAGATGGTCATGGCGCGGGTAAGTGACTTCGTCATCACGTCGGCGTAGAGAAGGACTTTGCCGTCAACGTGACGTGCCGCTCGACCCGAGGTCTGAATGAGGCTCGTTTCGCTGCGCAGGAACCCTTCTTTATCCGCATCAAGGATGCCGACCAGGGCAACTTCGGGCAGGTCGAGGCCTTCTCGAAGTAAGTTTACACCGACAAGGACGTCAAATTGTCCCGCCCGCAGGCGACGAAGGATTTCGACGCGTTCGATGGCATCGATGTCAGAGTGGAGGTATTCCACTTTTAATCCACTATCGCGCATGAAGTTGGAAAGTTCTTCCGACATCCGCTTAGTCAACGTCGTGACGAGGGTGCGAAAACCTTTGGCTGCCACGGCTTTGGCTTCGCCGATGATATCTTCGACTTGGCCGGCGATGGGGCGCACTTCCATGATAGGATCCAGCAGCCCCGTCGGCCGGATGACTTGTTCGGCGATCACCGAGGATACCGCGTATTCATGGGGCGCCGGCGTCGCCGATACGTAGACAATCTGCTCCGTCACGGCATCAAATTCATCCGGCATCAAGGGCCGATTCTCCAGGGCGGAGGGCAGGCGGAAGCCGAACTCCACCAGCCGCTCTTTGCGCGCCCGGTCACCGTGATACATCCCGCGAATCTGGGAGACCGAGACGTGGCTTTCATCGATGAAGACCAGCCGGTCTTTGGGGAAGAAGTCGAGCAAGCAGCAAGGGCGTTCGCCCGCCTTGCGCCCTGACATATGGAGGGAATAATTCTCCACCCCGGAGCAGAAGCCAGTCTCCCGCAACATCTCCAAATCGTGTTCGACTCGCATCCGAATACGTTGGGCTTCGACCAGTCGGTTATTCTTTTCAAAAAAATCCACCCGGGCTTCCAGTTCGGTGCGAATCGCCGCCGCCGCGGTTTTGATGCGTCCCGGCGCCGTGACGTATTGGTTGGCCGGATAAAGATCAAACATCTCCAAGGATTTCCCCGGCTTCACGCTCACCGGATCTAGTTCCCGGATGGCTTCCAGCGTATCGCCCCAGAACTCCAGGCGCACCGCCGACTCCATGTAGGCGGGCCAGACATCGATGGTTTCCCCGCGAGCCCGGAAGGAACAACGCTCCAAGATCGCATCATTCCGGGAGTATTGATTATTCACCATTTTCGTCAGCAGTTCGTCGCGCCGTAGGGTCATGCCGACCTTCAGGGGCACCATCATTGCCAGGAAGTCTTCTGGCGAACCTAGGCCGTAAATGCAGGAAACCGAAGCGATAACGATAACGTCGCGCCGCGAAAGCAAGGCGCTGCTGGCACTGATGCGCAGCCGCTCGATGTCTTCGTTAATCGCCGAATCTTTTTCGATGAAGGTGTCCGTCTGCGGGACGTAAGCCTCCGGTTGATAATAATCATAATAACTGACGAAATATTCGACGGCGTTCTCCGGAAAGAAATTCTTGAATTCGGAATAGAGCTGGGCGGCCAAGGTCTTATTATGAGAAATGATTAGGGCAGGCCGTTGCTGGCTCGCGATCAGATTGGCCATCGTGAAGGTCTTACCGGAGCCCGTGACGCCAAGGAGCGTCTGGCGAGCGTTACCCGCTTGGAGGGAGGCCTCCAGGGCGGCGATGGCGGTCGGTTGGTCGCCCGTCGGGCGATACGGAGAATGTAGTTTAAACTCCATGCTTAATCGAGTCGGCCGCGAACGAGCCATTGCGGGTCGACTTCGGAGAGGTCACGTAGGATGCGATGCGCACCGATCGGCTCGAGCTGAGCTCGCGAGTGGGTTGTCGCCAGCGCCACGGTGATGAAACCTCCGGCGAGGCCGGCCTGAATTCCGGAGAACGAGTCTTCAAAGACAAAAGATGAAGCCGGTTCGCCTCCGCCCAGAGCGCAAGCTTTGAGAAACACTTCAGGATCGGGCTTACCGCGGGTGACATCTTCGCTGCTGATCGCGCCGTCGAACAAATGCCCGATGCCGAACAACTCGAAAGAAAGTTCGAGATTAGCCTTATGGGTGGAGGTCCCGATGATGCATCGAATCCCGGCTGAGCCCAGCGCCGCCGTCAGTTCGCGCACGCCCGGCAAGAGGCGGACATTTCCTTGGCGGGCGATTTCCCGATACAGGTCTTCTTTCTTATCGGAGAGCCTTTTGATTTCCGCCGGCTCTCTCGTCCAACCCAGGATTTCCGGGATGATGAATTCATTCCGTTTACCGAAACCGCGGATGAAGTGATCGGAGGGGAGCGTGAGATGTTCGGTAACGGCGAGGACTTCCCAAGAGCGTTCATGGGCTACGGATGAGTCAATGACGACTCCGTCCCAATCAAAGACCGCGACAGTTTTGGACATTTAAATCAGTGTTTATCCCAAGCCAGCGTGACTTTGACGGGGCGATAATCCCAGACGTTCAGCGGTTCGAAGATCTGGCCCGGAGCCAGGATGCCATTGGGGTCAAGGGCGAGCTTGATGGCGCGCATCGCTTGGATCTCCGCGGGCGTGTGTTGAAGGGAAAGGAAAGGCGATTTGGCGATGCCGATACCGTGTTCGCCGGTAATGGCGCCGCCGAGTTCGACGACTTTCTGCATGACCTCATGGATTGCTTTTTCGGCCAGACGGCAGTGTTCGGGATTATCCCGATTGTACATGATGTGGACGTGGAAATTCCCATCGGCGGCATGTCCAAAGGTGGGCGTGGCCAACCCGGTCCGGTCGCGCACTTCACGGGTGTAGCGGATGAGGGCGACATAACTCTTGAACGGCACGACGATGTCTTCGTTGAGTTTCGCATTACCCAAGGAGTACATCGCCTGCGAGCAAGTCCGACGAATATCCCATAAGGCTTCGGCTTCGCTTTCGATTTCCGTTTCGCGGAAAGCCACGGCGTGGCGGTTAATCCACGCTCTAACTTTGATGGCGTCGTCAGCGAGGGCGGCGGGGTGCCCGTCGATTTCTACGAGTAGAAGGGCGTGGGTCGCGGGATTACCCTTTAATTCTTCGGTCGCAAAGACCCGCTTGGCGCGCATTTTTTCGGCCGCTTCCACCGTTTGCGTGTCGAGGAACTCGAATACGGAAGGGTTGATGCGGAGGCCCATGAGTTCCGCCGCCGCTTCGAGGGCGCCTTCATCCGTAAGACAAGCGAGCAGGAACGTGCGTCGGGCCAAGGGCTTATTAACCAGCTTAAGCACGGCTTTGGTGATGATGCCCAGGGTGCCTTCCGAGCCGATCCAAAGGTCGCGGATATTGATGCCGCTCACGAATTTTCGGAGCGGAGCGGCCCAGCGGACTTTTTCACCCGTGGGTAAAAAGCCTTCCAAGGCATAGACGTGGTCACGAACCACGCCGTATTTCGCCGCGCGTAAACCGCCGGCATTGGTCGCAATATTGCCTCCGATGCTGCAATACTGGAGCGACGAGGGATCGGGCGGAAAGAAGAGACCGAACGGAGCTGCAAGGTCATTGATTTTTGCCGTGATGGCTCCGGGCTGGACGGTTGCCATCGCTGAGATCGGGTCGATCTCGATTTTATCCCAATGGTCGAGGTGGATGACCCAGCCGCCTTTGATGGGAGAGCTGGCGCCGGTATTGCCGGTGCCTCGGCCACGGACGGTGACCGGGACGCGGTGCGCGTTGGCCAACTTTAAGACGATCCCGATATCATCTTCTTCTCCCGGGCGAATGACCGCTTCGGGCATGAAAGAAAGGCGCATGTTGTCGAACGAAGCGGCGAAGCAGGTTGCTTCGTCGGTCCGGACCTTTTCGGCCCCAAGTTTCGCGATGAGCGCCTGAGTAGCGGCGGGATGATTGTGCACAGGAGCGTTCACCCGGCTAATCAAGCACGCTTAGCCCAGTTCGGCAAGCCACGCTGTCGCTTCGGCGTCCGAGGGCATTCTCCAGTCGCCGCGAGGCGAGAGGGCCACGGAGCCGACTTTAGGGCCGTCAGGCATCACCGAACGCTTATATTGCTGGCTGAAGAAGCGGGTCAGGAAAGAGCGGAGCCAGTGGCGAATCTCGGTCTGGTCGTATTTGCCCGCGAACGCGTGTTCTGCGATCCAGAGGACCTTAGAGGGGCGGAAGCCGTTACGGACCACGTGATAAAGGAAGAAATCGTGGAGTTCGTAGGGGCCAACGAGCGCCTCGGTTTGCTGGGCGATTTCACCATCGGCACCGGGCGGAAGTAATTCGGGGCTGATCGGCGTATTAACAATATCTTCGAGAATCGTCCGCTCGTTCCCCACGTGGCGGGCGTGCGCGGCCCACGAGACCAGATGGCGGACGAGGGTTTTGGGTACGCCGATGTTCACGTGGTACATCGAAATGTGGTCCGCGTTAAAAGTGCACCAACCCAGCGCCGCTTCGGAAAGGTCGCCAGTCCCGACGACAAATCCGCCGACCTGGTTCGCCGTGTCCATGAGGATCTGGGTGCGCTCGCGGGCTTGGGCGTTTTCAAACGTCACGTCGTGCTTCCCGGCGGGATGACGGATATCTCGCAGGTGTTGTTCGACGGCATCATTGATCGGGATTTCGCGGGCACTGATGCCAAGTGTTTCCATCAACTTCATGGCATTGACGCGGGTGCGGGCGGTGGTGCCTGGCCCGGGCATCGTCAGTCCGATGATGCCTTTACGATCGAGGCCCAAGCGGCCAAAGGCTTCTTGCAGGACCAAGAGGGCGAGGGTCGAGTCGAGGCCGCCCGAGACGCCGATCACCGCATGCTTGGCGCCCGTGTGGCGGAGGCGGCGGGCGAGTCCGGTGGATTGGATGGCAAAAATCTCCTGACAGTTTTCGTCGCGGCGATGCGTGTCAGTGGGAACGAAGGGGTGTTGGCTGAACCGACGACGCAGTTTGGGCGTCTGGCCAACGGGAGTGCCGAGTTCAAAGCCTAAAACGCGAGGTTTCAGCGTGGTAGGGGTCCCGAAAAATGTGCTATTTCGGCGGCGATCGGCGTTAAGTCGGTCGACGTCTACCTGCGAAACGATTAAGGCCAGATCGAAGCGGAAGCGTTCTGATTCGCCAAGGACGACACCGTTCTCGGCGATGAGACCATGTCCGCTGTAAACAATATCCGTGCTGGATTCTCCAGCTCCGGCAGCGGCGTAAATATAAGCTGCGAGACAACGGGCGGACTGCGAACGCACGAGGTCGCGGCGATAAGCGGCTTTGGCTAAGAGCTCATCGCTGGCCGAAAGATTGCAGAGAAGGGTGGCACCGGCAAGGGCTTGGGCGCCGCTGGGGGGTTCGACGGCCCACAAGTCTTCGCAGATTTCAATGCCCACGACGCATTCCGGCATGTCAGTGGCTTTGAATAAAAGGTCGGTGCCAAATGGGACGCTTCGTCCGAGGAGTTCAATTTCTTGGACGGGGGCGACCCGGGCCGAGGCGAACCAGCGTTGTTCGTAAAATTCCCCGGTGTTCGGTAGGTGAGTCTTAGGGACGACGCCGAGGATTTTGCCGTGGGAAAGAAAGACAGCGACGTTGAAGAGGCGTCCAGAGACTTCGAGGGGCAGTCCGACCATGGCGCTTAGGCCCAGTCTGCCGGTGGTCTCGGCTACCTGCCCAAGGGCCTTCAGGGCGCCATTAAGGAGGGTGCGCTGGCCGAAGAGGTCGCCGCAACTATAGCCGGTGAGGCACAACTCGGGCAGGACGACGATTTCAGCCCCCTCGAGTGCGGCTTTTTCCATAGCCTGGGAGACGAGGGTGGCATTAGCCAAAGGGTCAGCCAGTCGCAGGGCCGGGGAGGCGGCCGCCACGGTCACAAACCCGTTCTGGTGGATGCGGTTCGGCATTTAAGGCTCGGTATCAGTTTATGTTCACCGTTGACCCTTAGGGAGGCAACCCGAAAGGTCTTTAATCCCCTCTACTGGGGTCTTATGTCCACCAAGCCGCTCAAAGAAGTCAGGGTCTTTTCGCCCGCCACCGTGGCCAATGTCGCCTGCGGCTTTGATGTCTTGGGCTTTGCTATCGATCTGCCGGGCGACGAAATCGTTGCGCGTTTCTCCGCTAAGCCGGGTCTGACCATCGGCAAGATTACCGGAGACGATGGCCGTCTGCCCTTAGACTCAAAACTGAATACCGCCGGCGTCGCTGCGCACGCCCTGCTCCGGCACCTTGGAAAGAGTGAGGTGGGCATCGAGATGGAGATTCATAAAAAGATGCCTTTCGGTAGCGGTTTGGGTTCAAGTGCCGCCAGTGCGGTCGGCGGAGCTTTTGTGATTAATCGGCTCTTAGGTGACCCGCTTACGCGCCGACAGCTCTTACCGTTCGTCGTCGCCGGTGAGGCGGCCGCCGATGGCGCCTGGCATGCCGATAATGTCGGCCCCTGTCTTTTGGGAGGCATCACGCTCATCCGTTCGAATGCCGAACTCGACGTGATGAATGTGCCGATTCCGGAGAATCTTTGGGCTGCCGTGGTGCATCCAGATATCGTCGTTCTGACCAAGGTCGCGCGTGAAATCATGCCGCGTCAAATCCAGCTCGAAACTTCCACCCAGCAGAGCGGCAATCTCGGTGGATTGCTCTGCGGATTCTTCCAGAGCGATTACGCCCTCATCGGCCGTTCGCTCGTCGACCTGATCGCGGAACCACATCGTCAGCGCCTTATTCCGGAATTTTATCGGGCCAAACAGGCCGCTCTGTCGGCCGGCGCCTTAGGGTTTTCTATTTCTGGAGCCGGGCCGAGCGTGTTTGCTTTATGCGAAGGCGAGGCCGTCGCGCGCAAGGTCGCGGCGGCAGTGGCCGAAGTATTTTCCTCCGTTCCGATCAAGGCTACCCAATACGTTTCGCGTATTAATCCCAAGGGCGTCCATGTCATCTCCGAGTCCTAAATTAGAGTTTGTCTCGACGGCCGATGCGACCTGTCGGGGGGGCCTAAGAGACGTCCTACTTTCGGCGGTTCCCGCCAAGGGTGGGCTTTGGGTTCCAACTCATATCCCGCAGCTTCCAGCTGGTTTTATGGAAGGTCACCGCGGGGCGACTTATGCGGAATTAGCCGAAGCGGTCGTGGCGCCTTACTTCGCCGACGAGCTTGGATCGCAGGTTTTACATGAACTTTGTCAGGAGGCTTTCGACTTTCCGGTACCGCTGATTTTTCCGGAAAAACTACGCGGCTCCCGTTCCGAAAAAATCGGCGTCTTAGAGCTTTTTCATGGCCCCTCGGCGGCGTTTAAAGACTTCGCCGTTCGGTTGTTGGTCAGAGTCACTGCCCGTGTCTTGGGTAATGAATTCCCTCAATTGACCGTATTGGCGGCTACTTCGGGTGATACGGGAGCGGCGGTGGCCGAAGCCTGTGCGGGCGTTTCAGGTGTCCGCGCGGTGGTGCTCTATCCTCGTGTCGGCGTCAGCGGCGTGCAGGAATCTCAGATTGCCCGAGTTCGTCCCGGGGTGGTCGCCTTATCGATTGACGGTACCTTTGATGATTGTCAGGCGATGGTGAAGCGGGCTTTGGCGGATGAGGCTTTGCGCCGCCGCCGGCCTTTGCTGACGGCGAATTCGATCAACCCCGTTCGGCTCATCGCACAATTGCCTTTTGCTTTCCATGCGAAGCGCCTGCTGCCTTCGGGTGCAAAGTTGGGAATCGTAGTTCCGTCCGGGAACCTGGGTAACGTCGGCGCGGTGCAGCTTGCGCGTCGGATGGGCCTACAGGTCGACGCCTTGGTGGCGGCGACGAATATCAATTCACCTTTGCCCGAGTTGTTTGCCACCGGACACTATAAGGCTCGACGCTCGAGCCCCACCGCCTCCAACGCCATGGACATCGGCGATCCTAATAACCTTGGTCGCCTCTTGGCTTGGCGTGCGGGTGGCCCGGCGGTTTCAGCGGTGACCGTCGATGATGTCTCCACCCTTGAAGCCATGCGGCGGGTGCACGAGGCCAGCGGCTATATCCTTTGTCCTCATACCGCCGTCGGCTGGAAAGCTGCGGAGGACCTGCTACCTCAAACTCCCGAAGCGCTTGATCGCGTGGTTGTTTTTGGGACGGCGCATCCGGCGAAATTCCCTGACATCCTGGAGGCGGCCTTTGGCAATCGCAACGTTTCGGCTTTCCCGTTTGAGTTGCCTAAACCCGCACCACGTCTGCTGGGTAATGATTACGAAAGCGTTCGCGCCGTCTTAGAGTCAGAAGCCGGCTTCGCCTAAGCTTCGCACGCTTACTTCGCGCTACCGTCGGCCTTAGCAGCCTTTGCCTTGGCGGCGGTCGCGGCTGGGATGGCTGGCTTGGGGTCTTTGGGCTGCTCGAAGACGATGATGCAGCCCGAGAGGCCAAGCGTGGCGGCGATTAGCAGGAGGGAGAACTTCATGGCAGCATCATGAGTCGGCTCGGTCAGGTTTGGCAAATCCACAAAACAAGAAACCGCCGTGGGCGGTTTCGGGGGAGGGCTTGGCGACGGCCGTTATTCCGTGTCAGCGACCGCAAAGGTAACGTTGGAAACCTCGGCGAGGGCGAGGATGTCGAGGACGTTTATTACTCGCTCGTAACGGGCGGTTTCTTCGGCTTGGACGGTAATGAGGAGTTTTGTCTTAGCCTGTTCGGCGGCTTTTTTCATCACGACCATCTGCGTGTAGAGATTTTTGAGCTCCTTATCCTGGACACTGCCGACCGGATCGTCGTTGAGGGTGACCTCGCCGCTTTCTGAAATACCAATATTAATCTCGTCCGGCATTTCGGTTTCTTTGGCCGTTTCAGCGTTGCCGGGAAGAGTTGTTTTCAGCTCGTGCTCTACTTTGACCGTGCCTGCCATGACCATGAAAAAGAGCATGATGACGAAGACGACGTCAATCATCGGCGCAATCTGGAAGCCAGGGTTAGCGTCGGGGTGGGGGGTGGGTTGACGCATGATTATTCTTCGTGGTTCAGGCCAGAGAAGGCGATGTTATCGATCCCGGCTTCGGCGCCCCATTCAAGAGCTTTGGAAATATATTTAGCGTGGCATTCGCGGTCGGCGCGGATCAGGAGGCGATATTTTTCGTTAGTGCCTTTGCGGGCAGCCAGTTCCTTGGCGATACCGTCTTTGTCGTTAGCGTCCAGTTCGCGGTCATCGAGTTTATACCTGGCCTGACCGGTGGTCGCGTCCCACGAAATGTTAATCAGTCCGGCGGTTGCTTTGTCATCCCGTTTGACGCCGTGAGAGGCGACCGGCAGCTTGATGTTCTTGTCGACCTTGAGCACTTGGGAGGAAGTGATGGACATGAAGAAGATGAGCAAGACCAGTAGCACATCGATCATCGGTGCTACCTGGAATTCTGGTTCGCCTTCCGCCCCTCCGCCTCCGCCTGCCATGGTCGTTTAGTCGGGTTGGAGGTGATTAGGCCTTCTCCGCAGGAGCGGGGGAGGCATTCCAATCAGGCTTGGAGGCGTAGATTTCTTCATCACCGACGCGCCGACCTGCGATCTCATCGTAGGGGTAGGAGCGGAAGAGGCCGCTGACAATTTCGCCGATATCATGGATCCCTTTATTGATACGATTCGTGAGTAGGTAGTAAGAGACGAAGGCTGGAATAGCGATGAATAGACCGGAGGCTGTCGCGACGAGCACTTCGCCGATAGCGCCGGAGAGAGAAGACGGGTCGCCCACTCCCGAAGTAGAAAGCTTTTCGAAAGCCTTCATCATGCCGGTCACCGTACCGACGAGCCCGATCATCGGCGTACAGACGCCGATAACGGAGAGGTAGGAGGCGCGTCCTTTGAGTTCGGCCTGGATGCGGGTGATTTCTGAAATGATGGCTTCTTCGGTCATGGTCTTTCCTTCGGGGGAGAGGGCCACTCCGGCACGGATGACCTGAGCGACGGGCGAATCAGCGGCCTTGGCGTAAGCGTAAGCACCGACGTAATCGCCCTTCTTGAAGAGGGAGCGGAGCTCCTTGACGTGGTCTGCGGGGTAAAGCTTGGAGGTGCCGGTTTTAAGGAAGCCATCGACGATGAACCAGATCATGGCAACCGAGCAAAGCGTGATGGGGTACATGACCCATCCGCCTTCGATGAAAAGATCCATCATGGTCTTATCATGGTGAGTGCTGGCGGGAGCAGCCGCAGCGGCTTGCGCGAATATGTTGGCGGTCGCAAGTCCGAGGAAGAGCGAAGTAATTAAGGGGAGGCGGAGTTTCAGCTTCATAGGGACCTGAGTGGGTTGTGGGTATTTAGGTTGGGTTTTGGAAAGGGGCAAGGACTCACTTGTTACCGGACTGATCGTCTTCGGCTTTGACCTTGGGCTTGGCCATCACGGCGCCCTCGGGGAGCGCGGCCGCCGTCGCCAGTTTCTTTTGCTCGGCTTCGGCTTTAACGCGGTCTTCTTTAGGCAGGAGTTTCTTAGCTTCTTCTGCTTCTTTGGAGACAGGGTAGGTTGTGATGATGTCGCGAAGGTATCGGTTGGAAACTTCTTCGAGTTTCTGCTCCCGGGTCGCCGGAGCGTCCATGCCGCGGAACGCACGGGCGGCGCCCAGGAGGGCTTTGGGGACGTGTTCAAGCTGGGCACCGTAAAAGACCGGAACCCGCAGGTAGACGTTCATCGCCAATTCATATTTCTTGGTGGCCAGCAAGGAGTTGGCTTTGACGATATGTAAACGCGCGAGCAGGTCGGGGTCGTCCATCTTCGGAATCAGGTCGGCAGCCTCCTTGATGACGGACTCGTGGTCGCCTTTCCGGGCACGCTGCATGAGTCGGGCCAGCTGGATTTTGGTGGTGAGCTCGGGGAGCTTGGCACTCTCGTCTTTTTCCAGGTTATCCAAAAAGGAGCCGATGGCGGCTTCGTTCTCGAGCCGGTCAAGGGCGTCCAATTTAAGCATCGTGGCCTTCGCCCACCAGCTGCCTGGAATCGTCTTCAGGGGTTCGAATAATTTGATTACGGCTTCGATGTTATCAAGGGCTTTGCCTGGCTCGCCGCGATTGATGTTATTCTGAGCCTCAATCAGTCGCTCGGGTAGGGGCCAGATGATGCCGACAACCTCCGCGAGTTTCTTGCTGGGTGTGATTTCAACGCCACTGATGAAGGTGGTACGTTCGACGGTACCTTTGAGGGTGTTAATCAGGCCCTTTTTGGGGTCTACCAATGCTTTGGGCGGCAAAGAAGTCCGATCCATCTTGAAGGGGTCATTGATTTCCCAGCGTTCGTTTGATTTAAAAATAAAAACCTGCCCCGAGGCGGAAGGAAGTTGGCTAAGGGCGGTAAGCGCGAGAAGGGTACGGACGAAAGGGGTCATGGGATTAGAAGTTAAGTTCTTTGGCTTCGTTGGCTTCCGGGGTCGCCTTGATTCGCTCATTGCTGAGCATCTCAACCAGTACCGCTTTGGCTTCGGGTTTCTGCCCCATCTTGTTTCCGAGAATCTTCGCCGCCGAAAGGTAGGCCTTGGCGGACCAAACTTCATATTTCTTCCAGGCCATCCAGCAGCGACGATAATAGGCTACCGCTTCGGCGTCATGACCTTGACGCTCTTCCATCTGGCCGAGCCAGTAGAGGCAGCCTGCCGTGGTTTCGCCTCTCCATTCCTTGGTCTTGGCGATGTCTTCGAGGGTTTTTTTGGCGGCGACATATTGTCCTAGTTCAACCAAGGCGCGACCGTGCACGAAAAGGATTTCGCGCTCTTTTGACATCAGGATGTTATTGTCGATGGCTTCTTGGCAGAGCTCAGCGGCTTGCTTGAACTTTTTTTGGCGCAGCATGATTTCACCGGAACCGGCGAAACCGTAATCGGCATAGTCGGTGGAACGACTGTGTTCACGGATATAGTCGAAGTAGCTGGCGGCCTTGGCCAGTTCTCCCTTGGTGAGCAGATGATCGCCGACAACGGCGATAATGGTCGGGCTTAGTTCTTCGGCTTTGTAGCTCGTGGCGATTTTTTCAAAATACTCAGCGGCCTTTTCGGGGTTGCGCGTGTTGAGGGCAAGCTGACCGAGGGCGAAGAAGCCGCGGGCTTGAGCAATGAGGGAATCTCGGTTCTCTTCAAGACGGAGCAGTTTCTTCAGTTCCACTTCGGCATTGTCCACGGAATACGCCGTGGGGTCGGGCTTTGTATCAGGCTTAACCCGCTTCACTTTCTTGGCGATTTTCTCGGTCAGGAAGATGATGAGTTTCTCGGCTCCTTCTTGACGACGGTCATTGATGCTTTCCGTGACGGAACTGGAAAGGATCTTCAGGGCGTCGGTCTTGGCTTTGGCGATGCTTGTTTGACGTTCTTTTTCGATGGTATCGAGTTCGGCGGCCAGTTGGGCGGAGAGTTTCGCGACCGCTTCCTTGGCGGCCGCGATAGCTTCGGGAGTGCCTGAGTTGCGCTCAAGGTCGCTGACGGTCTTGCGGGCGAGGGCCAGCTTGGCGCTGTAATTTTTGGTGGTCTGTTCGATTCGTTGGCTGAATTCGACCTTATCCCCCATGCGCTCGGTCGATTTGATGACGTCGAAAAGGTAGGTCATGGCCTTGGGGTCGTTATGATTCCAATCGTAAATCTCTTTGTAGAGGTCGCGCATCCGTTGGTGTTCGCCGCGCCCAGGTAGCATCTTTCCTAATTCCCGCAGGACGAATTCCAGCGCCGAGGGGTTGGTGCGGCCGCTCCGGGCCGCCGCAACATAGGCGTCAACCGCTTTGCCCGTGACCTCGTTCTTTTGCTTTTCAAGTTTAGCTTTGTTCTCCGCCGCGGAGGTTTTTCCGGAAGTCGAATTAGAGTTACGGATATCGAGGTCGGCCAAGCGAATCGCTTCGGTGAGTTGGTCGGCCAAACGGATGTAGGTGTCACCGATCAGCGTGTGGACTTCGGGCAGCTGGTTGATGACCTCATCCGTTTTCATGCCGGCGAATTCCTTCAGCCATTCGTTGCAGAGGCGCAGGGTTTCGGTGGTCTCGGGGGGATTGCTGCCGAATTTGACGATTGCTTGACGGTACCGGACGTCGGGAAGGAATTGGCCGCGTGGGTACTCTTTCTCGTAAGTGTCGAAGGCAGCCTTGGTCTCCTTGAACTTTCCTTGGTAGAACCAGCACAGCGCATTCATGTACAGCACCTGCTGGGTGACGGGTGATTGCGGGTACTGCTTGAGAAACTTTTCAAACGCAACGCGGGCGTCATTCCAGTCCACCATCGCGAAGTGGCAGCAAGCGATCCGGAAATCGATTTCCATGGCCGCGTCCGCGCTGAGGTTTTTTACGTTATCCTTCACCCATCGGTAGTGGGTGTTGGCTTCTTTGAAATCTTCGGAGTCCTGGGAGATTTCCCCCAAGATCATGCCGATGGCCGAGTTTTCATCGGCCTGCGGGAATTTACCCAGGAACTCCTTGCACTTGGCTTGCGCTTCGACGTTTCGTCCGGTGCGCCGCAGGGCAACGATGTAGTAATAATAGGTGCCGGCGATCCGGGAGAACTCAGGGTTATTATCAAAAATATCGCGGAAGGCCACGAAGGCTTCCCAGGGGCGGTTCAATTCGAGCAGGCAAAGTCCGATGCGGTAAGAAATGAAAGCATCGTAATCTTTGTTGGCATTAAATTCAGCCTCGATTTTTTTGAATTGGTCCAAATCTTGGCGTACCATTTCGATTTTCGCCTTGGTGTCATCGTTGGGCTTCGGGTTGCTTTTGGTAAGGTCGTCGAGGTCAGCTTGTTTGGCTCCGACTGCTTTGACTAAGGCGCGGGTGAGGGTCGCCCGACGGAGCGTGCCTTGGTAGTTATTGAGTGCCTGTCGGTAGGCTTCCGGTTGGGCGTTCTCGTCGACGGTGGCTTCGGCAGAAGCAAAGCGGGCATCGCCGATGCTGAGGCGCTGGAAGTTTGAACGGACGATATCAGCCGGCGAACCGCTACTTTTTGCGTCGATTTCGGCTTTGAGCTGATCGGCGTCTTTGACGAGGCCGAGTTTAGTGTAGATTTCGACCAGCTTGTATCCCGCCTCTTTGCGTTCGGGGGTATTGACGCCTTCGGAGGTGGCCTGTTTGAGTAAGACGATGGCTTGTCCGTAGGCTGCTTTTTTATCAGCTTCCGGGGCCGACTTGACGCGGTCGAGGACGATTTTGGCGGAGAGTGAGTAGGCGTTAACGCGATCTTCAGGCCGAGCCAAGGTATTCGAACGGATTTTTTCGAGACGCTGGAGGGCAGTATCCCACTTGGCTTGATTGGAAAGGACTTCAATCAACGTAAGCTCCGCCAGCCCGCGTCGATTATCGCTATCAAAAAAGTCGTCGGTCCCTTTTGGGTATTTCGTGAGGAAATTAGTTAGCTCGATTTCGGTCTTAGACCAGTCCTTGATCAGGAAGTAGCAGGTGGCTTTTCGGAAGATGACCACCGCTTTGAGTTTATCTTCGACGTTGGTCGCTTGTTTTTCGAGTTCGACGTAGTCGGCCAAAGCGTCCTTGTATTTCTTCTGATCAAAGTTCAGTTCGGCTTTTTTGAATAAGACTGACAAGGGGTCTTCCTTGGGGTCTTTATTGAGCGCCGCCGCCGCCGCTTGGGCCCGCAAATCACCAGGTATGGGGAAGGCGGCGAGGAGGACAGCAAGAAGCGAAGCTTTTGCCAACTTGTAGATTCTAGACTCGTGGGTTGCCATCAGTATGGGGAGTGCTAACTCCTCGTGGGGTGGGGTTTAAAATTGGCCAATCGATGGCCAATTGCCAAGTCATTATGCAGGGGGTAATCCCCTAATTGGCGTTTGTTACAAACTCGAAACATGGTTAGCTTAGTTGCTCACCGACCAGCCTTTTGCCCCGAGGCGAGTAAGGTCTCAAACCCTGGTTCTTTGGGCTCTTTGGCCACCACGCGTACCTCTGAGTGCTGGAACCCCGCGGCTTCAAGCCAGTCATGGAGGTCGTTTTCTTTGAATCCTAGCCAGCGGTCCGCATAGAGTTCACGAGCTTTTTCAAAACGGTGGGCGCGGAGATCGAGTACGAGGAGCCTGCCGCCCGGTTTAAGGATCCGGTAGGCCTCGCTTAGGGCTTTTCTGGGATTATCGGCGTGATGCAGGGCTTGACTGAGCAGCGCGAGATCGACGCTTCGATCGGCCAAGGGGACCTTCTCGATATCGCCGAGGACATAGGTAAGATTATCAAGATGTTCCTTTTTCGCCAAGGCCCGGCCTAGCTGGACCATGCGGGGGGAATTATCGATACAATGAACGCTTTCGGCGCGCCGTGCGAGCAGTCGGGAAAGGGTGCCGTCGCCGGCGCCCAGGTCGGCGATCTTTACGCGCGGTGCGAGCAAGAGAAGCATCTGTCCGATAGCCTCCCAGGATCTCCCTGGGCAGTAGTTGCGGCCGAGCCGATCTGCTACCAGGTTGAAATGTCGTTCCGCTTTTTGCCGCCGCTTTTGGATGATCCGTTGAAGGGAGCGTTGGTCGGCGGCAGTGTCCGGGTCTTCAGCCGTAGCGGCGATAGCGGCCTGAATCAGTCGACTCACGCCCGCTGGAAGATTGCGGGCCAGCGAGTAATAAGAATTTTTCCCATCTCGTCGGTCGTCGGCGAGTCCCGCTTTACGAAGGAGCGATAGGTGAGTCGAGATGCGCGACTGCCGCATGCCGAGAATTTCTTGAAGCTCGCCAACGGCTAGTTCGCCTCGATTTAAAAGAAATAAAATCCTGGCACGGGTGGGGTCGGCGAGTAACCGAAGAGACTCCCAGGGGGTTGGCATAGGGATTGATTAGGGGCGAACGGGCGGGGTGTCAAAAGAGGAAGCCCCGTTTCCGGGGCTTCTTCGAGGGCGCTTTAGATGGCTTATTTGCGCTTATCGATCCAGCGGGTGATCGTGATTACTTTCCACGTTTCAGCCTTGCCGTTGATGTTGGTGACGAACGTCTCGCCCGGCTTGTGGTTCAGGAACTGCTTTGCCAGCGGGGAAATGTACGAGAGGATGTTCTCTTCCGGTTTACCGTCCCAGGCCCCGAGAATATCGTAGGTGATCTGGACTTGGTCGGACCCGCGCAGGAAGGTGACGGTTGAGCCGATGCTGATTGAGTCAGTCTTGGCTTCTTTGAAATCGGTGATGCGCGCCTTCTTTAGGACGGAGTCAAGTTCGGCACGACGGGCGGCGAGGGTGTCATGATCCTGACGGGCCATCTTGTATTCGGAATTTTCCTTAAGGTCGCCGTGTTCCTTGGCGATCTGGATGGCTTCCTTGATGGCGGGCAGGCGGACTTTGACGATTTCCTCAAGCTCGCGCTCTTTCTCTTCTTTGCTGGCATTGGAGACGACGAGTTCTTTTTCTTCGGCTTCGGTGTCGGTGTGCTTTGATTGCGCCAGACGTTGGACGTGTGGATCGATTTTCGCTAAGCGTGAAAGTAACGCCTTCTTGGTCATCTGGTCGAACCCTTGGCTGCTCAGCATGGTGCGCGTCAGGTCGAAGATTGTTTCGCTATCGGTCTTCGGCCCGTTGGCTGGTGCCAAGATGTCGGCGATCAGTTCGCGGTCCTTGATGAGTTCATTTGCCAGTGGGATGCGGGCGGTAGAATTCGACTCGAGGGATTCGGTGTCGACCGAGGAAAGAATGGCGCCGAGCAACGAAGGATTGATGAGGCGACTGACGATATCCGCATACTTCTTCGAGGTGCGATTTTTGATGACCCAGATGATGACCGGAGCACGCAGTTCGCGGGTCTCGAGCCACTGGGCGAAACGATTAGCCACCTGGGCGGAAAGTTCTTGGTCACAGAGATAAGCGATGCACTCGGAGACTAATTTAGCCGAACCGCTTTTGGTGGTCCCGATGTCGCGGTTACGGAGCAGGTCGAAAGCGCGATCAGCCCAGTTGTCGCCGTGGTGCGCGCGGACGAGGTCAAGCAGGCTACGAATTTTCTCGGTCGTGTGCGGGATGTTGAGCGCGATGAAAGCCAAGTCACTTTCAGAGCAAAGGGCGATGACGTCGGAGGCCGTTGGGCTGACGGTTTCAACGTTTTCGACGGCCGGACGGAAGAATTTATCTCGGTTCCAGATACCGCAGAGGATCACCGGTAGATTATCGCGACGACGGGCGCTACTCAGGGCATTCACGGCCTTGGCGAGGTCGGCAGAAACCTTGGCCAGGTTGGCTTCGTTGGCAGCCGAGCGGGTTTCAGCCGTAGTGCTGTCAGCGAGTTCTTCGAGTAGGGCTAATTTACGTTCAAGATTAGGGGCGCCTTCGTACTGAGCGAAGAGATCTTCGCCAACGTCCTGAGGAGCGACGAGAAGGGCGTAGAGCCCTCCTTTGCGTTCGGGAACGAGGACCGCACGATCCTTGCGCAGGACGGCACGTGCCTTGGTCCACCAAGCCTTGAAGGCAGCCGCCCGATCTTTGCCGGCAGGGAGGGATGCGAAGTGGATGCGCTCGAGGTTGGCTTCGAGGGCGTACGAAGAGCTGGTTCCTGCTGGGCTCTCGTCGAGGAGGGCCTTGACGATTCCGGCGGGGTCATTGGCGACCATTCCGGCGACTTTTTCCTTAGTGTCGTCAGCGTAAGCCGATGCTACGGCACCATTTGGGTTAATAATCTCAATTTTACCGAGGAAGAAAGCGGCGTCCATTGCGTGGGCTTTTTTATTCTGCTCCGGGAAGTCGACCGTGAAGCGTTTGGCAGCTTCGTCATAGGCGCGGATGACGCCGATACCCCAGGCTTGGTGAAGGCAGAAGGCGGGTTGACCCGTTGCTACCCTGTCAATGGCGGCCTGCAGAGAGTTAATTTTACCACCTTGTGGGTTAGGGACCTTGTTGCTCATTGCAAAAATTGGTTTTGGGGATAACAATTCTCACTTGCAAGCAGGAAGGCTGAGGGCTTTGGGGTCTATCGACCTTAAGTCCGAACCTCGACACTCACACATGGCATTTAAGCCCGAAAAGCCCTCAATTCACGGTGAAACCCCAGAGACTCTGGGGGTGCGATTGGTCGAGGGCGGGCACCCCCGGTACCGAGCGGCTCAGGTATTTGAGTGGATTTACCCCCGCCGGGCTGAAAAAGCCGATAAGATGACCAATTTGCCGGCTAATTTAAGGGCCTGGTTGGCAGAAAACTATGATTTTGAGGCCACGGAGGTTTTGGGGCGCCAAACGGCTTTGGACGTGACCCAAAAGCTGCTGCAACGCCTTCGCGATGGATCGCTCATCGAGACCGTCATCATCCGGGCGCCCATGGAGGGGGTAGGCCAGGATAAGTCCCGGCGAACCATCTGCATTTCCACCCAGGTGGGTTGCGCCTATGGCTGCAAGTTTTGCGCATCAGGCTTAGACGGTTGGAAGCGAGATCTCTCCGTAGGCGAAATCGTTTCGCAGCTTGTTCAGGTCTGCCGCATCGAAGATCAAGCGGATCCAGCAAGGGCCGCGGAAGGGTTAGCATCATTTGATAACATCGTAGTGATGGGCATGGGCGAGCCCTTGGCGAATTACGACAACCTGATGGCCGCTTTGCGCATCGTGAATGCGGCCTGGGGTTTTGGCTTTGGCGCGCGCCGCGTGACCATCTCGACTTCGGGGGTCGTGCCTAAGATTCTTAAACTCGCCGAGGAGCCCGAGGGTTTTCGCCTCGCGATCAGTCTGCACGGCGCGACGAACGAGGTCCGGGAAAAGATTATGCCAGTGAACAAGAAATATCCGTTGGAGGAATTGGTGCCAGCCGCCAAGGCTTTCGCGCGGAAGCACGGACGGATGCTCACGCTAGAATTCATTTTGATTGAAGACATTAACGACATGCTGGAACAGGCTCGGAAATTAGCCGTGATTGCCCGTGAGTTACATGCCCACGTAAACTTGATTCCGTACAACAAAGTCGAGGGATTACCTTGGGTGCGCCCCTCTTTGACTCGCCAAGACCGCTTTGTGAAGGAGCTCCGAGCTTTGGGCGTCACGGCGACTTTACGCCGGGAAAAAGGGCATGATATCGATGCCGCCTGCGGCCAGTTGCGCCTGCAAAAGGAGAAAGAAGCCGTCCGGAACGGACCGACGCCCCCCGCTGCGGCTTAGGCTGACAGGGACGATGCGAAAGCCTTGCGGTCCGCCGCCTTAAAGAAGGCCGTACCTGCGACCAAGGTGTCGGCACCCGCGTCTCGACACTGCTTGCCGGTGGTCGCGTTGATTCCGCCATCGACTTCGAGGCGATAATTTAAGCCTCGCTGACGTCGCTCGAGATCAAGGAATTTAATGCTCTCGAGGGCGGCGGGAATGAAGGCCTGTCCGCCGAAGCCCGGGAATACCGTCATGCAAAGCACAAGGTCAACGGAGTCGAGGTAGGGCAGTAAGCGCCGAGGGTCGGCGTCGGGATTCATCGCGATACCTGCGGACACACCGGCGTTTTTGATCGCCGCGATTGTCTTGGCCACATCGTGGTCGGCCTCCACGTGAACGGTCAGCCGATTAGCCCCGGCTTTGACAAAAGCCTCCACGAAGCGATCGGGGTTCGTGAGCATCAGGTGCACATCGAAGAATAATTTCGATTGCGGTCGAAGATCCGCGACGACTTGTGGGCCGAAGCTGATATTGGGCACAAAGTGCCCGTCCATGATGTCGAGGTGGACCCAAGCAAGCTCGGCCGCCTCAATCGTGCGAAGTCCTTGCAGGAATTCGCCGTGATTAGCGGCGAGCAAGGAGGGGGCGACGACGGGGGCGTTCATGGTTACCAGGCCGTGGTGGCGGCTTCTCTGATTTGGGCCGCAATATCCGCAAAGAGCGAAGGGCCTAAGCTAAGCTCTTCGGCCGTAGAATCGCCCTTCGGTTGAAAAGTTACGGCCGCGGAGAAATCTCGGTCTTTAAAAAGCACGCGCTTCCCGCCATCCGTGGTCAAAGTGCAGCGAACGATGAAAGTCACCCGGTAGGTGGAGATGAGGAAGGCGTCAGTGGAATTGGCGGTCTGGCCTTCGCGTTTATAGTGCGTGATTTCGGTGGAGAGGACGGCTTGGCCTGAGCCGATTTTGATGCGTGGGTCGCCCGAGAGCGCTTCCAGGAGTTTCTCTTGCAAGACCGCACGGGTGCCGGGGCGGGAGGTCGAATTACGAATGGGTGCGACTTCGATGCGCGTGAAAGCGGGTTTTGGTCCGCCCAGTCGGTATGCAGAACACGCCGTGAGTAATCCTAGGCTAAAAATGAAGAGCCAGCGCACCATCATCGACGTTCGGTTTCGGTGGCAGTTCGGGGGGCTTCTTTTTTAAAGCCAAAGGAATCAAGGTCACTACTGAGGGTGGTCGGGGTTGCTTCGTTGGCCATACGTGGTCTTGGGTAGGTGCCCAAGAGTCGGTCGGCGATGGTCTTTGGCGGGGTTGGGTTCTTTTGGATCTCGGCCAAGAGTGCTTCGGCATCTTTGGCGGCTGGGGATTCGGGGGCTAGACTTAGGCAGGCATTGGCCATGAGCTTGGCCGCTTCCGGGTTATTATGTTTAAGCCAATAAAATTGGGCTAAATTAAGTCGAGCGCGGGCGGCACGATCACGAAGCAGGCGGATTTGTTCGGGTGCTTGTTTCGTGCGCTTATCGTTGGGAAACTGATCTGCCAGCGTGCGCCAATGGTCAGCCGCTTCGATCGTGGAGGCCTGATCCCAATCGGCCCCCATGGATTCGTGCGCACGCATTTTGGCCAACGCTTCGAGGGCTTCGGGTAAGAATTTCGAGGAGGGATAATCGCTAATCAATCGTTCCAAAGCTTCTGCGGCTTTGGCGTCTATCTCGAGTTCGATGGCGAGCCGAGCGCTCTTGATCAATGACTGGTCGGCCAGCGGGCCATTGGGCGCCAGGCGTAAAGTCTTCTGCCAATAGGTGAAAGCGCTGGCGGGGTCTTTGAACCATGGGAACCAGCCCCCTAAGTAACGTCGCTCGCCGCTTCCAATCCGATTGGCGATTTCGAATTGTAATTGGACGGCTTCCTGGAACTTCGAAAAACTTGAATGACGGGCGTAGATGGCGTCGATCAGTTCGGTTGCCACTTCGAAGCGGCCTTGCTGCGTGTAGATGCGAGCCTGTTCGAGCATGGCCAAGGCTTCGGCGGGATTGCCGTGATTGGCTTCCGCGACCAAGGACCATGACTTGAGGGCGGCGCTTTGTTCGCCGGAATCATTTGCCATGGAAGCTATGTCCATCGCGATTAAGACGACGGTCATCCGCTCCGCCGGGGTAATTTCGGGGGTCGTGCCTGCCTTGACTTGCCAGTGTCCGTCTTGACGGATGAATTCCGCCGAGGCGGAGGCAGCCAGCAAGAGGGCGGCAGAATAAAAGGTTTTAGAGAGTAGGTTCATGCCAGCGAAGGAGAGTTGCGCCCCAGGTGAGGCCCGCACCGAAAGCAACCAAGAGGACAAGGTCGCCGTGTTTAATCTTACCATCACGCCAAGCTTCTTCCAGGGCGAGGGGAATCGAAGCCGCTGACGTATTGCCGTAGCGGTCGAGGTTGAAGGGGAACCGCTCCATGCCCACGTTAAGCTGATTGGCGACGGCTTCCACGATGCGAATATTGGCTTGGTGGGGGATGAACCAAGCCACCTGATTGGAGGTGACGTCGCATTTGGCCAGGACGCGCTCGCAAGACTCGGCCATCACCCGGACGGCGAGGCGAAAGACTTCTTTGCCATTCATTCGCAGGAAATGTTTTCCGTCGCGTAAGGTTTCCGCGCTAGCAGGGTTCGCCGAGCCGCCCGCCACGCAATGAAGCAGTTCGGCGTTTGTGCCGTCGGCACCCAAAACATTGCCGAGAATGCCAACTCTTTTGACGTTGGTGGCTTCCAGAATGGCAGCCCCGGCGCCATCCCCAAAAAGCACGCAGGTCGTCCGGTCTTGCCAGTCTACGACGCTCGATAACTTTTCAGCCCCGATGACGAGGACGTGGCGATAGGCTCCGGATCGCATCATGTCAGTGCCGACTTGGAGCGCATAAACAAAGCCCGAACAGGCTGCTGAAATATCAAAGCAGGGAATGTCGCGGCGAAGCCCCAACTTGGCCTGAAGGAGGCAAGCGGTGGACGGGAAGGGGACATCGGGTGTCATCGTGGCGACGATGAGGAGATCGATATCTTCGGGTTTGAGTCCGGCGCGCTCCAAAGCTTTGGCCGCAGCTTTGGCTCCCATGTCAGAAGGGTTTTCGCCCGGACCAGCAATGCGTCGTTCCGAGATACCTGAGCGGCTTTTGATCCAATCATCGGAGGTTTCCACCATGAGCGAAAGTTCCGCGTTGGTGAGTTTTCGCTCGGGTGCGTGCACGCCGATAGCCCTGATAAAGACTGAAAGCTCGGCGCTGTTCATCGAGGACTTGAGGTAAGACCCGAAGGCGGGAAAGGAAACACTAAAACCTCAGACTTCCTCAGGGGTGGCCGAAATCACCCTATTTGCCTCGGCGAGAGCCGTTTGCATCTGTTTCCCGGCCCCATGACCCAGGGCTTCAAGGCCAAGGCGGATGGCGCTGACAATGCCTTGGCGGTTACTGGAGCCGTGGGCCTTCATGATCAAGCCGTTAAGTCCGAGCAAAGGGGCTCCGCCGTAGCGCTCTGGTTTAAGTTTACCTTTTAATTCTCGGACCAAAGGGAACATGGCAATACCGCCGGCCATATAGACCGGATTACGCATGACTTTATTACCGACCAGTTCGCGGAGCATGTAGACCAAGCCCTCTAAGGTCTTAAGAATGACATTGCCTGTAAAGCCGTCGGTGACGACGACGTCGCACGCATCGCCGAACATATCGAAACCTTCGACCGGCCCGATATAATTGATGCTCTTGCCCATGGCCTTCAAAAGGTTGTGGGTACGGTTGATGCGGGCGCCGCCTTTGCCTTCTTCCGTTCCGACGGTCAGAAGTCCGATGCGCGGATGGGTGATGCCTAGGGAGCTTTGGGCGTAAATCGAACCAAGGACGGCATTATGTACCAACTGTTCCGGCGTCGCTTCGGGATTGGCCCCGACGTCGAGCAGGACGAAGTGACCTTCCCGGCGGGGCATAATCGCAGCCAAGGCGGGGCGCTCGGCGCCTTCCATGGTCCGGACTTTGATTGTTCCGGCGGCAACGAGGGCCTTGGTGTTACCCGTCGAAACTACGGCATCAACTTCTCCGATTTTAAGTAATTCAAGGGCGATCACCATCGATGAATCTCGCTTAGATTTTAGGACCGTCATGGGCGCGTCTTCGGGGCCCACGATGGAGGGAGCATGCTTAAAGATGACGCGGGGCGATTTGAGATTACGGTGCTCCATCGCCAAGAGGCGCAAATTATCTTCGTTGCCGACAAGCACCAGGGTGTCGTCAAGACCGATGACACCTTCTCTAAGAGCTAGGGCGGCGGCGGCGACGGCTTCCGAAGGGCCAAGATCGCCTCCCATGCAATCGAGGGCAATCCGGTGGCCTTTCTTCAGAGTGGCTTCGCTCATGGGTTCGGGCAAGGCCCGTAAACCAACTTATGCGCTGGCGTCGAGGACCTGGCGACCACGGTACTTGCCCGTGGTGGGGTCAACACGATGCGAGCGACGAAGGGCACCGGATTCGGTGTCGCGAACGAGCTTAGGAGCACGGAATTGGTTAGCGCCCCGACGAAGACGGCTGCGGCGTTTGGACTGTTTGCGTTTCGGGTTGGCCATGGTTCTACGCTGGGTTGAGGGTTGGTTCTACCCCTCAACCTCCCTCGGTCAAGCCCCCTTTCCATTCCCTTGCTCTTAGTGATCAGTTTCTTTGGATTAGGCCCATGTCCGGCCACCCTGCCTTATTTCTTGATCGCGACGGGAATCTGATTCGAGACCATCACCATACCTGCCGGGTGGATTAAATTGAGCTGATAATAGGGGTAAAGGAAGCCTTGGAGGCCTGCCTGCGGGCCGATTACCGTTTATTCATCCTCACCAATCAGAGCGGAATTAATCGAGGATTTTTTACCTGGGAGGCTTACGAGGCCTGTAACCGCAGGATGCTGGAACTATTAAATTTGCCCGCCCCGGGTATTTTGGAAATCAAAGCCGCACCCGAAGGCCCCGATGAGCCTTCCCTTTACCGCAAGCCCAGCCCGAAATTTATTCAGGAAATGGCCGCAAAGCATTCCTTGGATCTCAGTAGGTCGTGGATGATCGGTGACCGGCGCTCGGATTGGGAGGCCGGAATCAACGCTTCGATCAACGCTTGTGCGGTGCGTAGTGGAAAGCCGCTGGAGGCAGCGGACGAGGCTTTTGCGCATACGAATGGGGTGGTTGTCCGCGCGGATTTCCCCGATTTTGTGCGGCAGGAATTACTCCTCCGATTTTGAAACGGCACAAAAAAGGACTCACGGTGGGGTGAGTCCTTGTTGCGAAGTTCGATGAAATACTGGGCTTAGGCCTTAGGCTTTTCAGCGGGGCATGGGCACTTTTCGCCGTCCTTCTTTTCTTCTTGGGTGGCCGGAGCTGCGGGAGCGGTGGCTGGAGTCGCTGGCGCATCTTTTTTCTCGCACTTACCGCAATGGGCGATGACGCCGAATTGCTCGATGGAAGCCTTAGGCTTGTCGGCGGGGCATGGGCACTTTTCGCCGTCTTTTTTGACTTCGTCGGCGCTGACGACAGCGACTGAGAGGGCGAGGGCGCCGCAGCTGATGGTGAGGAATTTGAGGAACTTGGATTTCATGGGTGTGGAATTGAAAGATGATTCATTCGGCCGCGCTGTCAACTCGCCCCACACTTTTACCCGTTACGTTTACCTTTAATTGAGGTTAAGTTTCCGCAACTCCGGGAGGGTGTCGACTAAACCGCTACCCGGCAGCCAGCGGCTGCCCGCCGAAGTTTCAAAAACCTTACCGGCTTTAACGCATTTAAGTTTATTAACGACAGGGATTTGCATCATCTCATTTCGCTGGCGTTGGGCCACGATGATTGGCCGGTCGGCGGCGGCATTATCAATCCAAAGAACGGCATCAGGTTGGGCTTGGGCGATCATTTCCCAGTCGAATTTTAACCAGGTCCCTGTCGGTAAGGCTGACTTAAATCCTCCGCTGGCCAAGATGCCGGAGAGATAGGAGTCCGGCCCGGCCATCACGCCGTCCCAAATAATAATAATCGTTTTAAGGGGGACGGCAGCGCCGGCCTTCATCATCAGGCGAGAGAGTTTCTCGGCGGTTGCGGTTTGATGGAGTGTCGCGCCAAGGGCGATGATATCTTGAGCGACCGAAGCCGGACTCTCGGGATTAAGTATCAAGGTCTTAAGTCCAGCGCTACGGCATTTCTCCGCCCAGAGCGGATTAGCCATGCGCGGTAAGATGACCAAAGTTGGTCGCAGTTTTTGCAACGCTTCCAGGTCGGGCAGAAAAATATCGCAACTTCGTTGGGCCGGGTGGGCTGATGGCAGCGGACACCAGCGGGTCGCCGCCACGATTTGGTCGCCGCTTCCGAGGTCGATAATTGTTTGGGTCGCTCCGGGGCTGAAACTTGCGATGCGCATTTCTGCGGCGGGTGCCAAAATAGCCAGACCCCATCCGATAATAAGAATTAAAACCCGCATCAGGCCGAAAGAACTTGGGCGAGACGGATGGCCGAGGCGAGACTTCCGGCGTCAGCCAAATCGCGCCCAGCGATTTCATAGGCCGTGCCGTGATCCGGGCTGGTGCGGATGAAGGGTAGGCCGAGCGTCAGGTTTGCGGCGCTTGCGAAATCGACCGTCTTGAGGGGGGCTAAGCCTTGATCGTGATACATCGCGACGACCGCATCGAATTCGCCTTCGAGGTGGCGGTGAAAGACCGTGTCGCCAGGAAGGGGGCCGCTGACCTTATTCCCTTCGGCGCCAAGCTGTTTAATGACGGGACGAATGATGTCATCGTCTTCGGTTCCGAGTAAGCCCCCTTCGCCGGCATGCGGATTAAGTCCGCAGACGGCGATGCGCGGATGGTTGTCCCCCATTTTTTTGCGCAAATCAATCAGCGCAAGGATGGTCCGCCGAACGGCTGCGGGCGTAATCGCGCTAGCGACGGAGCGAAGGGGCAGATGCCAAGTGACTAAGCCGACGGTCATTCGTCCGCCGGCAAAGGCCATGACGGGTTCACCTGTCCAGCGGGCCGCAAAAAATTCGGTCTGGCCGGGGAAAGGGTAGCCCACTTCGGAAAAGCCTTTCTTGTTGATCGGGCCAGAAATAACGCCGCCAAACCGGCCTTCTGACGCCCCCTTGGCGGCGGCTTCCATCGCTGCGAGTGCCAGGCGATGACCTTCGGGCGTAGGCTTTCCGGCCGTTATGCTGAAATCGTTTGCACCCACGACGATGCCATTGATGCCAAGTTGTTCGATCCATTCCGCCGGGCCGATGGGTACGATGCCTTTTGCCTCCTCGGGGTGGCTCCTTAGCCACTTTGTGATGAGTTCTGGACCGACGCCCGCGGGGTCGCCGCAAGTGATCGCTAGCGGTTTCCTATTCATACGGGAGAGGCAAAGCGTCCACGTTTGCCACCGAGGAAGAAGTGCAAGAAAGCCAAAGCTTCGGGCGATTGATACGTTCCGCTGTCGATGGCCAGTTGCGCCTGGGTGGTGCAGGTGGTCCCTGGCGAATAAACCTGATGATAGGCCCGTTTAAGCTCCGTGATGCTGGCGGCGCTGATGGCTCGGCGGCGCAGGCCAATTAAATTTAACCCTGCAAGTTCGTTCCGTCCATGGGCGAGGGCCTGGGGGGGGATGTCTTCGGTGATCACGGCGTTACCAGAAGTGAGCGAGCCGGCTCCGATTCGGCAGAATTGATGCACGGCCACGCCGCCGCTGATGAAAGCGCTGTCGCCGACTTGGACGTGTCCACCGAGCATGCAGCCATTGGCGAGGATCACCGCTTTGCCTAAGCTGCAGTCATGGGCGACATGACTTCCGGCCATGAGGAATCCGTCTGGGCCGATGACAGTGGCTTGGTCGGCTTGGGTTGCCCGGTGGATGGTGACATGCTCACGAATCACGGTGCGTGCCCCGACCTCAACGCGGGAAATGATTTGCGAATCAAAAGCGAGATCCTGCGGATCCCCTCCGACGACCGCAAAGTGATCTACTTTTACTCCGTCGCCCAATACCGTGCGGCGTTTAATGATGGCATGCGCGGAGATGGAGCAACCTTGGCCAAGTCGGACACCGGCCTCGATGATGGCAAAAGGGCCGATGGTGACCTCCTTCGCGAGCACGGCCGTGGGGTCGATTTGGGCGGAGGGGTGAATCACTTGGCGGGCGGGTTGGTGCCGAATAATTCCAGTTGGGCGGCTTTCACCATATCGTAGAGCCGCAGAAGCCGAAGCAACTGTAACGTGTCGGATTTTGCGTAACTTTGATTCGATTCCACGGCTTGAACCAGATTTTCAAGGATAGTTCGAAACGTCAGAACATGATCGACGCCGCTTTCCCGAAGGAGGGTGATGCTTTCGGAGCGTTGAGGCTCTTGCGCGGGGATGCCGGGCAGGATGAGAATTTTGGATAGGGATTGGCCTTCGCGTGGCGTCAGGTCGGCAAAGGCATCGCGGGCGGCTTCCACGGCCTCTTTGCGGACGAACTCAAGTAGGTCGCCCTTTTTGATCATCGAAGGCGTGATGGTCTTGGTGGAGTGCCAGGCCTTCACGGCCACCACGGCGGTGGTGAGCCCAGCTAAGTCGGAGCTAAAAAGTTGGAAAGGTAGTTCAGCGCCGCGACGCGGGGTGGGGTTGATGACCAAGAGGTCTCCTTCTTCGTCGGCCCGCTTCCGCCTTGATTGCACGGCGTATTTGCGAGACTGGCGCACAAAAAAGCCGTTCATCTCGAAATATTCGCGGACCAGACTGTCGTCGAAACCCGCCATTATTAAGAGGATGCAGGCGAAGGGGATGATTGGTCAACCCGCGATACGCTCAAAGCCCAAACTCTGCTGGCGCGATAGCCACGGTAAACTCGCCTTTAAGCGAGCCGGCCTTGAGGGCGGGCACTAGCTCACGGAGTGGGGCGGTGCGAATCGTTTCATGGAGCTTGGTGAGCTCGCGGCCGACACAGACGACGCGGTCGGCACCGAGGACTTCCAGCATCTCGTCAAGGAAGTCGCTGATGCGGTGGCAGGATTCGTGAAGCACCACGGTTTCATCTGCAGTCTTGATTGACTCAAGGAATCTCATGCGGGCAGCAGATTTAGGGGGCAGGAAGCCGATGAAACGGAAGGCGTTGGTCGGTAAGCCTGATGCGGACAGGAGCGCGATGATGGCGCAAGGGCCAGGCAGTGGGGTGACGGTCAGGCCTCGCTTTCGGCACTCGCGCGTCACGCGAAAGCCCGGATCACTAATGCCAGGTGTTCCGGCGTCGGTGATTAATGCGATGTTGGCTCCCCCTGCGATTTTATCAGCGATTTGGACTGCCACTTCTTTTTCGTTATGCTCGTGGTAAGCCAGCATGGGCTTTGAGATGGATAGGTGACGCAGAAGACCGCCGGTCACGCGGGTATCTTCACAGGCCACCAGATCGCAGGTGGCGATGGCTTCCTTGGCTCGAAGCGTGATGTCTCCGAGGTTGCCAAGCGGGGTGGCTACAACCCAGAGTCTGCCAGACGAGCCAGGGGGATTTCCTCTGACGCCTGCAGTCTTTTCAGGCATTAGCGGTAACCTGAGCCCGGCGTCGACATTCCCGGAAGTCCGCCTTGCCAACTCGCTGGCTGAGACTGCGGAAGCATTGAATCAGACGGCTTCTCAGTGGTCTCGCACCCGCTGAGGCCAATCACGGCCGTCAGTATCGCAAGAAGAGTTAGAAGCCGAACGGTCATTAGTTGCTGGCGAGTTTACCTGCACCAGAGACCAATTTAACGGTGACACCGGTGGAGATGCCTCTAAGCAAATCAGCCCCGGGAAGGATTTGCGCATAGGTGACGCCCGTCTTGACGGACAGCACGCTCACGGCGCCGATTTTCTTCCCATCCTGAAAGACTTCAAAGCGGTTTTCGGGTTTCACGCCGTTGATATCTCCGACGGAGAAGGCGATGTGTCCCGTGGAGGGGTCGAGTGCGATGATCTTGGTTAGGATGCCTTCGTCGCTCGTGGCGCTACCGCCAGCGACCGCCGTTTCGGGCGCAGCCTCATTGAGGGGGTCACGAGGGAAGGGTGGGCGAGTCTCGCTCCGTCCCGCCGCCCAACCGTAGAGTTGGGAGTATTTTTGAAGGATGCGGTCGCGGGTTTCTTCAGCATGGGTGGCCTTGGTGGCGTTTTCTTCCATCTGCTCTTTGGTAAACAGGCCAGCGGATTTTTCTTTCTCCTTCACGAGTTCTTCCTTGGCGGAACTGAGTTCGGCGACCGCGGAATCTTTCTTGCTGTTAGCCTCGGTCAGTTGGCCAGTGATTTCGTCGCGCTTCCGGGTAAGCTCGGCTCGTTCGCCTTCCAAAGTCGTGACATTAGCGGTCAAGCCTTCGATTTTGCTCTTTTTATCGGCCACATCGGCTTGCAGGTCTTTGACGTTTCCTTCGAGGTCTGCGGACTTCTTCCGTTGGCCATTGACGATGGTTTGCAAGGGCGCTCCCAGGTGCGCCATGCGTAAAGAGTAATCCGCGGGGGCTTTGATTTCGGGGTCGAGCGTCGTCCAGGCCGTGCTCGCGGTCGCAGCGGTGATTTTACCTTTCAGGGAAAAGGCAAAGAAGAGGGCGGCACCGGCAGCAGCGAAGCCGATGATGCGAATGAAAGTGTTGAGCTTTTTATTCATGGATTAAGGGAAGTTGGGGGTAAGAGAGTTAATTAAGAATGACGAAAAAGGGTCAGGCTTGGATCAGGGTTTTCTTGTTTTGATACAGACCCGGGGTTGGCCGAAATATGCAGAAGTACTTTGAACACCAGTTCCTCAGCTCCGACAAGTCCAATTTCCTTGCAGAGTGCCTCGGTGGAAACCCATTTACCCTTGGTTCTTTGGAGTCCGGCGAGCGCCTGGGCTCTAACCTTAAGCGTATCGGCGGCGGCCTTCTTGCCGGCTTCGACGCCAGGCTGGTGGTAGGCGTTGATACCCAACAGGCTAGCGTAGAGTCCGACCGCGCGCTCGAAGAGCGCGATGAGCATTCCCACAGTTTTGGCATCCACCTGCTCAATTGTGAGCGTAATGCTCGGCCGGCCGTTACCGGAAAGGGCCTCACGTGTTCCAAGGTAGAAGGCCTGAAGGTAATCGCCTGAAGATACCCCGGCTTCAACTTCGACGCTTGGGCCGTCGCGATCCTTGAGCACCTCGATAAAGACGGCAAAAAAGTTATTAACACCGTCACGCAATTGTTGCACATAGGCGTGCTGGTCAGTGGACCCTTTGTTGCCGTAGACCGTGAGTCCTTGGCTTACCTTCCGGCCTTGTAAGTCCAAATCCTTGCCGAGCGATTCCATCACGAGTTGCTGCAAGTAGCGGGAGAAAAGCACGAGGCGATCTTTGTATGGTAAGACTACCATGGCTTTGGTGCCGCGTCCCTCCGTGAGGTGGTGCCAGGCGAGTGCTAATTGCGCCGCGGGATTTTTGCTCGTATCGGGGATGCGGGTGAGGCCGTCCATGATACGAGCGCCTTCGATGAGCGATTTGATGTCTATGCCTTGAAGGGCTGCGGGCAAAAGCCCGACCGGACCTATCTCACTGGTGCGCCCGCCCACCCAATCCCACATGGGGAAGCGTGCCAGCCAGCCGTCTTTGAGTGCGACTTGGTCGAGCTGACTGCCATCTCCGGTTACCGCCACCGCATGACGCGCAAAGGATAATCCGGCTTGCTTCCAGCGCAGCGCGGCTTCGATTTGGCCGTTGCGGGGCTCAGGAGTGCTGCCCGATTTTGAAGTGACGATAACTAAGGTCGTGCCCAGGCGATTTCCCAGGCCGTCAATCACCCGGTCGATGCCATCAGGATCGGTGTTGTCGATGAAATGGACGCAAAGTTTATCGGTCTTTTTTCCTAAAGCATCAGCGACGAACTGAGGGCCGAGCGCGGAGCCACCAATGCCGACGCAAAGGAGATCCGTGAAGCTGCCATGCGCGCCTTGAATTTGACCGGCGTGGATTTTCTGCGCGAACGCCATGATGGCGGCGATGGCCTCGGTGATGGCGGTGCTGATCGTGGGAGTGGGCGAAAGTTCGGGCGTGCGAATCCAGTAATGACCCACCCTGCGTTTCTCGTCAGGGTTCGCGATTGCACCCTTCTCGAGGGCGTCCATGTCGGCGAAGGCTTGGGCCATCGCGGCGGCCATTTTATTTTCGAAGCCAACGGGCGCCGGAGCACGACTGAAGTCGATGGCGAAGCCATGCTGAGGGAAGTTTAACAAATGCTTCCGGAACTGGTTGAAGGAATTATCCACGGGAGAATATCTTCTCACTTTGGGACCCGATTGGCAACCTTGGAAGGGTGCTCAAAGGGCATAAATAAGCAAGGGGAGGGCCCGTTCGGCCTTCCCCTTGCGGAAATCGTTATCGGTAAACGCTTCGCTTAATCAGCGTCCGTAATCGCACCGTCCGAGGCTGAGGAAACGAGTTTGGCATACTTGGCCAAAGCCCCCCGCGTTTCTTTGGGTGGGGACACTTTCCAGGCCAGCAGGCGTCGGGCGATTTCATCTGCCGGCACGATGAGGTTAATCTCGTTCTTCTCTGCGTCGATGACGATACTGTCGCCGTTCTGGACGATCGCGAGCACGCCGCCGACGGCCGCTTCTGGCGTGATGTGTCCAACGACAAAGCCATGGCTTCCGCCCGAGAATCGCCCATCCGTGATCAGCGCCACCGTTTTGCCCAGTCCCTTGCCCATGACGGCACTGGTGGGGCCAAGCATCTCGCGCATGCCGGGTCCGCCCTTAGGGCCTTCGTTGCGGATGACGATGACGTGGCCGTCTTTAACTTCTCCATCAAGAATGCCCCGCAAGGAAGCTTCTTCGGATTCGTAGACGATGGCCTTACCGGCGAAATTATTGCCTTCTTTTCCCGAGATCTTGGCGACCGAGCCTTCGGGCGCAAGGTTGCCGCGCAAGATGCGGAGATGGCTGTTGGCCTTGATCGGGTTCGATAAGGGGCGGACGACGTCTTGGTCTTGCGCATAACTCCCGACGTCCGCCAGATTTTCAGCGACGGTTTTTCCGGTGACGGTCATGCAGTGCCCGTGCAGCAAGCCGCCATCGAGCAGCATTTTTAATAGGGGCTGCAGGCCGCCGATCCGCACAAAGTGGGCCATGTTATATTTACCGCTGGGCTTGAGGTCGGCCAAGACCGGTACTTTGCGCCCAACGCGTTCAAAGTCCTCGAGGGTTAGTTTGATGCCGGCCGAGTGCGCCATCGCAATCAGATGCAAGACCGCATTGGTCGACCCACCCAAAGCGATGACGACGGTGATGGCATTTTCAAAGGCCGCCGTGGAGAGGATATCGGAAGGACGGATGTTGCGTTTAAGCAATTCCAAGACGGCTTTGCCGGCGCGTTCGCAATCGGCTAGTTTATCTTTGGAGTTAGCGAGCTGCGCGGAGCTGTCCGGCAGGCTAAGGCCGAGGGCTTCGATCGCCGAGGCCATCGTGTTCGCGGTATACATCCCTCCACACGAACCTTCTCCGGGAATGGAGCAGGTTTCGATTTCTTTGAGCTCCGCCTCGCCGATTTGCTTGGCGGCATATTTTCCGACGGCTTCGAAAACGGTAACGATATCGGCGGATTGTCCGCGATGCAGTCCCGGTAAGATGGTTCCGCCGTACACAAAGACGGAGGGGCGATTAAGCCGGGCCATCGCCATGACGCAGCCTGGCATATTTTTATCACAGCCGCCGATGGTGACCAGCCCATCGAAGCCTTCGGCGCTGGTGACGGCCTCGACGGAGTCCGCGATGATCTCGCGGGAGACGAGCGAATAACGCATGCCCGGGGTACCCATAGAAATACCGTCCGAGACCGTGATGGTGCAAAAGATGATGGCCTTGCCGCCCGCTTCGTCGGCCCCCTTGGCCGCTTGGGTGGCCAGGCGGTCGATGTGCATATTGCACGGGGTGACCATCGACCACGTCGAGGCAATCCCCACGATGGGCTTATGAAAGTCCGCATCGGTGAAGCCTACGGCCCGCAGCATAGCCCGGCTGGGTGCGCGGTCGGGGCCGTCGACAACGATGGCGGAGTGGTGGCGGGTGGAATGGGCGTCGGTCATGGGTGTGAAAAGTCTGCGGTTGTCAGTCGGTTATTGCCCCCTAATAAAAGGGTAGGGAGCGGACATTGAGCCGCACTTACCCTGCCGACAACCCGATTTAAAAACCTCCTTCCTGTGGAATTCAATCTTAAGAAAATTATCAAGGCGCTCCTGTTCTCGACCTCGGAGGCGGTGTCCATCAAGGACATCCAGAAGGTCGTGCACCGGTACCACGCCCAAGCGGCCCCGATTAATCCCGAGGAGCGTCCCGAGGGCCAGGCGGAATCGGCCTCAGTTGCTCCCGTTCAGGAGATTATCCAGGACATCATCGACCAAGTGCCTACTTTGCTTACGGCCACTCAGATTCGCGAGGCTGTCGACGCTTTGGAGGTCGAGATGCGTGAGGCTAACGATTCCTGCCGCATCTTGCAAGGTCCCGAAGGCTTTCGCTTGGTGATCTCCCCCGCCTACGCCGATTGGGTGCGTCTGCTTCGTGGGGAACCTCGTCCGCAACGCCTTAGCCCGGCGGCGCTCGAAACGCTTTCCATCGTGGCTTACCGCCAACCGGTGACACGTTCCGAGATGGAGGCGATACGCGGGGTTTCGATCGACAGTGCTTTGACGCGACTTTTAGAACTCGAGCTGGTCGCCGTGACGGGCCGGGCCGAACTTCCCGGACGTCCGATTCAATATGGCACTACCGATCATTTCCTTGATTTCACCGGCTTGCGTTCTCTTGGGGAATTGCCTGCGTCGGACGTGCTTTCTCCCGCTCAGATTTCCGAATGGATTACGCGGGCCACCACGCCAGTTAATGTCGGCGATGCCGAGATGGGCTTGCCTGCGGACGATCAATCCTCGGCTGCGGTCGCCACCGAAGAACCTCCTCCCCCGGTCGCATGAGTTTAGAAAATCATCGCCGAGAGGTCGATCGTATCGACCGGGAGATTTTGCAGCTCATTGGGCAGCGGTTGAATGTCGCTAAGTCCATCGGCGAGGCTAAGCAAAAAACCGGTGCGGCCGTCTATTCTCCGCAACGCGAAGAGCAGCTGCTCCGCTCTTTAACCGAGGCCGCTCCGGGAATCCCGGCCTCAGGTTTGCGGGCGATTTACCGCGAAATCATCTCACTCTCCATTGGGGCGCAGATGGCCAAGCCGGTGGCTTACCTCGGCCCCGAAGGCTCTTTCACGCAACAAGCCCAAGTCAGGGCGTTTGGCTCCAGCGTTCCGTCGCTACCCTTGCGCACCATCGCGGATATTTTTGCCGCCGTTGAATCCGGCGAGGCGACTTACGGCGTCGTTCCAGTGGAGAATTCTACCGAGGGCGTGGTCAGTCATTCACTCGATCTTTTGGCTGAGTCTGAACTAAAGGTGGTCGCGCAGGTGACCCTTTCGGTCGAGCAATGCTTGGTCGGCCATGGCACCTTAGCCGATATCACCCACGTTCTGTCTAAGGATATCGCTTTGGCGCAATGCCGCGGCTGGCTCTCGCGTCACCTGCCGAATGCGGTTCTGGTGGAGACCGATAGCACGGCGGCGGCGGTAGAGAAAATCGCCCACGAACCCAAAGGCCAGGCGGCCGTCGCTTCTTCTTCCGCCGCGGAATCTCGCGGAGTGCCTATTCTCTCGCGTGGAATCCAAGATCGTCGCGATAACGCGACCCGCTTCTTCATCATCGGCCAAGGTGCCAATCCGCCAGGTGAGACGCCGGAAGTGACAAGTGTGGTGCTGACTTTGAAGCATGAGCCTGGCTCATTGCAGGGAGCACTTAGTGCTTTTTCAGACCGCGGCATCAATTTGATCCGGATTGAATCTCGGCCAAGTCGTCGGCAGGCCTGGGAGTACCAATTCTTCATTGATTTCCCAGGGCATTGGGACTCTCCGGCGGTGCAAGCCGCCGTCACGGAATTGAAAGGCCGCTGCGAAGTCGTCAAATGGTTGGGCAGCTACCCGCAATCAGCCGGATGAGTCGCCGCGCCCTAGGTGGCGTTATCATTACGGTGCTCGCCGTCACCGTGGGGACTTCGATTTGGGCCTGGTGGTCCGCGTGGTCCGCCCCTTTGGTCAGCGTGGTCTTTCGCCCGACTTTTTCGGTCGAAGGGATTTCCACTGGCACGCCCGTCCGCGTCAAGGGGGTCGTGGTCGGCCAAGTGGTTTCGTTAGGATTGCGTTTGGATGCGGAGGGAAGGCTGCGACCCGAGGTCAATCTCACGCTCGATCCGGCCACGCTCGAAGACCGAGGCTTTGCCGATCGGTTGCGGGGCGATCAATTGCATACCGAGGTCGAGCGTGGCTTGCGCGTCCGTTTGGTGTCGGTGAATCCGGCCTCAGGATTATTGCAAGTCGAGTTGGTGTGGGATGCGACCGTGCCGCCGCCCGCCCTCTTGGCCCGCAATGAGATCGCCCCTCTGGGTGGCTCGATGCAGGGTGTGATGGAACGCATAGTTAAAGAGTTGGATTGGGTTTCGAGCCGCGACTTTGCGCAGATCGCCGCAGACATGGAACGCGATCTGGATAATTATTTCCCGAAATCAAACCCCGAGCACGCGGCCCAGTTTTCGGCGGGCTTGGTGAAAAAAACTTTAGCCCTCGCCGAAGCGACCGCCCCCGAATCGCTGGGGGCCAAGGCGGCCGAACTGCAAATCGCTTGCGCCCGCTTACGTCAGTCGGTCGAAGCGGCTGACCGCGCCATGGATGGGGAGTCTCTTGCGCTCCTGCAGGTCCGTTTGGCCGATGCCGGGGTGGTGATGGCCTCGTTTTCGGCTTCCTTGGAGGAGTCGAAGGCCAAGATGACGGAATCCGCCGCCGAGGTGGCAGGGGTCTTTAAGTCGATTTCAGAAATGGCCCAGGCGTGGTCTAAGAAAGCCCGACGTTTGACTACGGAGCCGCTCCCTCGCTGAGGGAACAGGCTTGCGGCGGACCGTCTGAAAGGGGATAGGTGAAGCCCTCCTATGGCTGACCCGACCGACAAGATGGAATCCATCATCAACCTGTGCAAGCGTCGCGGGTTCGTCTTTCCTTCCTCTGACATCTACGGAGGGTTTAACGGTTTTTTTGACTACGGCCCCTTGGGCGTCGAATTGAAGAATAATATCAAACAGGCCTGGTGGCAGGATTTCGTCCATCGTCGCGATGATATCGTGGGCTTGGATTCCAGCATCATCCATCACCCGACGACTTGGAAGGCTTCCGGCCACATCGAGAATTTCACCGACCCGTTAGTCGATTGTAAGGAGTCCAAGATGCGTTACCGGGCGGACCAGCTTTTCTTCGCCCCCGTGCGCGTAGGCGGTGAGACGATCGGTTATGTTTCCGTCCTCGAAGATGACGGCATGCAGGCCAAGGCCGAAGAGATGGCCCATGATATGAAACGTAAGTTAGCCAAACAAGGGGCGCTCGAGCCTTTGGTGCTGAAAGATTATACCGAGGCTCAGCCGGAAGAGCACGCCCTCGTGCCTTCGCCGGCCACCGGTAAGCCGGGCTCACTCACGCCTCCTCGCTCGTTCAACATGATGTTCCAGACTTATGTGGGGGCGATGCAGGATGCTTCGGCCATCGCCTTCTTACGTCCAGAAACCGCCCAAGGGATTTTCATCAATTTCAAGAATGTTGTCGATACGGGTCGGGTGAAGGTGCCTTTCGGTATCGCCCAAATCGGGAAGGCTTTCCGCAACGAGATTAACCCGCGTAATTTTATTTTCCGTTCACGCGAGTTCGAACAGATGGAAATCGAATATTTCATCTCCCCGTCGGCGGACTGGGAAGTCGCCCACAAAGATTGGATCGAAGGCTGCCTGGCTTGGTTCGAGTCGATTGGGATTCCGCGGGCGAAGCTGTCCCTTTACCCGCACCCCAAGGAAAAACTGGCCCACTATTCGAAGGGCACGACTGATATTATGTTCGAGTTTCCTTTTGGCGTCCAAGAGCTGCAAGGCGTCGCGGCCCGCGGCGATTTCGACTTAACCCAGCACAGCACGGTCTCGGGCCAGAAGCTTGATTGGTTCGATGAATTGGCTAAGTCCCGATTCATTCCCCACGTGATCGAGCCTTCGGTCGGGGTCGACCGGGTCTTCCTGGCTTTGCTCACCACCGCTTATCATGAAGATGAGATCGAAGGCGAAAAGCGCGTGGTCTTGCGCCTGCCTCCGCGGGTCGCGCCTTTCAAGGCCGCGATTTTTCCGCTCGTTAAGAATAAGCCGGAGCTCGTCGAGCGGGCCGAAGCCTTGTACCGCCGGCTCAAGAAGCGATTCAATGTCTTCTACGATTCCGCCGGCGCCATCGGCCGGCGCTACCGTCGCCAAGACGAAATCGGCACGCCTTATGGCATCACCATCGATTTTGAGACCATCGAGAAAGACGCCGGCGTGACGGTCCGCGACCGCGATACGCTGGCGCAGGTGCGGATGACCGAAGACGAATTGGTACGCTTCTTGGACGAGAAGGTTAACGGGTAACCGTTAAGCTATATTCCAGATCGCTCGCCAATCCTGCCAATCTCCGGCGGCCACACAGGCTGGCGGCGATGGCAAGGTTATGTAAGCCCTGCGGCAGGTGCGCCAAGTATTCCGGGCGACCCTTCTTAGTCCCGAGGAATCCGTAGGCGCCGCAGGCCTGCAGTAGGCGTTGCGTCGCCGCTACGTGCAAGAGGTGCGTGAATTCATCGCGCGAACCTTTCCAGTCGGAAGCTTCGCGCGCATGGTCCTCGATTTCGACCCGCCAGAGATCCATATCCTTGCGGGTAAGATAAGGGTCATAGGCGAGCGAGGCGAAGTCATAAAAGGCGCAACCTTGCCGCATGCCCTGAAAATCGATAAGCCAAGCCGCGTCATCGCGGACCAAGATATTCTGCGATTGGAAGTCACGATGGACGGCGACCGCCGGCTGGCCGAGCAGTTCCCGAGCCAGCGAATCCATTTCTTGGAGGACGCTCCGGTCGAATTTCTTTCCAGCCAAGACGTTATCTTGGAAGTATTGCCGCTCCCATTGATAAAGGGCGGGGGAGAAGGGCTCCATGAGCGTGATGCCCGCGTTGGTGGCGGCTTCGAGCCCGAGCTGGTGGATTTTGATGACTTGTTCGATGGCAGAGCCAAAGGCGGACCACGGGAAGCCCGGCCCCTGGGACAGCGACCAAAGGTCATCCGAGCCAAGGTCTTCAAGCAGAAGGATTCCGCGATCATGGTCTTCGGCGATAACGGTCGGGACGTTGACGGCGGCTTGGCCGAGCAAGGCGTGCGCGATGCTGCCGTAGATCAGATTTTCTGGGCGGCTGTCATCGTACACGCAAAGAATCGCCGCCTTGCCCGTCGCTTTCGAGACGCGATGAAATTTACGTCCCGAACCGCCCTTGAGCATTTTGCCTCCGTCTACCAAACTGTAACCGAGATGGGCGGCGGCTTCGTCCGGTGTTAACGCGCCCCGGACCCGTTTTTCAAGTTGGGCCTTGAGGGTGCTGTATTCTTCGATGGTCCCGAGATCGTGCCATTGAGGCGATGAATCCAAATATGCTTGGATACTTTCAGGCTGGGCGGGGATCTTACGCAAAAAGTGCTCAACGATGGATTCGACAGCGGCCGGAATACCTTGAGCAAAAGCTCGGGTCACGATGCAGATACCGGTGTATTGATAAGCGGGATCGGTTTTCCCGAGCCGATCGCGTAAGTCGGTGACCCTACCTTCGTCGGTCACACGGACGTTGCAGTTAGGCCCTTGCGCCCGCACGACCAGGGTGGCTTCAGCCCCATCTCCTTGGTGGTGGGCGTAGGCTTCGCTGACATTGCAGCTCGATAAGATATCTCCGTTCCAGATGACCAAATCGCTCTCATCCTCAGCCAGAAGCGATGCGATGTTGGCCAAGCCTCCGCCTGTCTCGAGCAGCGTCGGTTCAAAGACGAATTTTACTTCGGCACCGCCATAGGTGTTGGCCGGAAAAGCGGAATTCCATGCCGCTGGGCAATGGTGGGTGTTGATGATGAATCTCCGCGTGCCCGCCGCGATGAGGCGATCCATCGCTTGCATCACCATGGGCTTGCCCGCGAGGGGGAGTAAGGGTTTGGGGCAATTTTCGGTGAGAGGCCGAAGGCGGGTGCCGAGTCCGGCGCCGAGGATGAAAGCCGTCCGGGGAAAGTTAGGCATGAGCGGTTAGGTTGCAGGTGGGGCAGATGCCGTAGATTTCCATGATATGAGTAAGGTCGGAGAAGCCGCTGCTACGAGCCGCGCTTTCGAGCCGCGAGGTGTCACAGCCCGGCAGTCGATCGATGCGGCCACAACGTCGGCAGATGATATGGTGATGGTGATGGCCGGCCGCGATGAGGGCATAAAGGCTACGACCTCTTTCCAGGGGGTGCCGTTGGACGATGCCCGCCTCATCGAGGGCTTCGAGGCCACGGTAGACCGTGACAAGGTCGAGGGCGCCATCGCCCGCCGAAGAGTGGATTTCTTCGGCGCTGAGAGGGCCCTTGGCTTCCGCGAGGACCTTTAGCATGGCCAGACGAGGAGTCGTCACACGAAGGGATTTTTCCTTCATGCGGCCGACAGCTGCTTCGATGCGGGTATGGGGGCCTTCTCCGCAGCAGCCATCTTCGTGGCGGTGACCTTGGGTCATGGGCTACAGGTTTGGGGGCGTTTATGACGTGGCAACACCGAATGGCCACTTGCCTCCCGTCCGGGTCTGGTTTGGCTGTCTTACGTCCATGTCCGACTGTTCTGCCAAGCCTTCGGCCCCACGCCGCGAACTCTGCCCGGTGGCCTACGCCGATTTTAAGTCGGCCGATACCTTTCCTTTGGAGCTGGGGGGTGAATTACCCGCCCTCAGTCTTCGCTACGAAACCTATGGGACTTTGCTGCCCGATAAATCCAATGCAATCATAGTGCCTCATGCCCTGAGCGGGGATCACCACGTCGCGGGCCGTTATCTTCCAGATGATACGAAGCCCGGATGGTGGGATTGTTTTGTCGGTCCAGGTAAGGCCATCGATACCGACCGCTTTTTCGTCATCGGCATTAATTGCATCGGTGGCTGTCAGGGTTCGACTGGGCCGATTTCCATCGATCCGCGCACGGGTAAGGCCTACGGCGGTTTTTTCCCGGAAATCACCTTGGGCGATATCGTCCGAGCCCAACGCTTGGTCATCCAGCATCTTGGCATCAAGAAACTGCATGCAGTGGTCGGCGGTTCAATGGGTGGCATGCAGGCGTTAATCTGGTGCGCAGACTATCCCGCCGAGGTGGGTCGCATCGCCGTGTTGGCGGCAGGCTTGAGTCAATCGCCGATGGCGATAGCTTTGAACGCAGTTTCCCGTGCCTGCGTGGAGACGGATGCAAATTATCGCGGCGGCCATTACGCCCCTGGGGAAGGGCCCGTCTCCGGCCTGGCGGTGGGCCGGATGCTCGCTCATATCAGTTACCTTTCTTCCGCCTCTTTTGAGCAGAAATTCGGCCGGGCCCGCGTGCTCGGCGCCCAGCCCAATAATCCGGTCTTCTGGCAGGTCGAAAGCTACCTCGAACATCAAGGGCAGTCTTTCGTAAAGCGCTTTGATGCCAATAGTTGGCTACGGATTACCCGGGCGGTCGATCGCTTTGATATGACGGCCCGGGCCGCCGCGGGCTCGCTGTTCTGCACCCACGGTCCGGACGTGCTCGCTATCGGTTTCTCGAGCGATTGGCTCTACCCCACCAGCGAGCTGCGGATGCTTCTGGCCGCCGCGACCGCTGTCGGCGTCAACGCGGCTTACCATGAGGTGATCACGGATGCCGGCCACGATGGCTTCTTGCTTCCCGATACCGGGTTGACCGTTCGTCTCCACGCCTTCCTGGGCTGATCAAAGCCAAGGGGCCAGGACCTTGGAGATGATTTCCACCGTGCGCCCCAGCCGCGTTCGGCTTTGGCGATAAAGGTCTTCCGAGTAATGGGATGATTCGACCTCCCATGAATCAATCAGGGCGTTGACCGTCTCGATCGCCTCTGGGTCGCGGACCACGGCGCCGATTTCATAATTCAAGAACAGCGAGCGCATGTCGAGGTTGGCTGAACCGACGACCAGGTGCGCGTCATCTACGATGACGATTTTTGCGTGTAAGACATCCGGCTTAAAAAATAAAATATCAGCCCCCGCGTCGCGTAACGTCCGCAGGTACCAACGGCGAGCGAGATCGAGCAGCCGATGGTCTGATCGGCGAGGCACCATGATCTTGACGTGGCGGCCGGCTTGGGCGGCGGTGACGAGTAGGGAGAAGAGCACGCGGTCCGGCACGAAGTAAGGCGTGACGATGGTAATCGAACGTTTACAGTTCGAAAACAGCTGGACGTAGGCATCCCAAAGTGGATCCTGTTCGCAGTCGGGCCCCGAGGCGATGGTGGCGACCCGGGCATGGCCGACAGGGTGTGGTCGTTCGCGCAGCTGGGTCGCAAAATTCATCGGAGGTTCGTCCGTCGCTTGGCACCAATCAGCGATAAAGATACGTTCGATCGAAGCGGCCGTCGGGCCTTCGATGCTGAACGAGCAATCGCGGAAGCGTCGATTCGAAGGGGATTCGCCCATGTACTTTAGCCCAAGATTTTGCCCGCCAATGATGGCGGTCGTGCCGTCAAAAACCGCAATCTTGCGATGGTTACGCCAATTCGCCGACCCTTTGCCGCGCATGGGTAGTGCTGGATTAAAGCGGGCGATTTGTCCGCCGGCTCGTTGGAGTGGCCGGCAGAGTGTCAGCGGTATGCCCCAGCTTCCGATGGCGTCGACCAAGAGGCGCACTTCGATGCCAGCCTTGGCGCGGGCGGTGAGGAGGCTCACGATTTCGCGCCCAACGGCGTCGTTGCTTAGGATATAAGTCGAGATATAAATCCGCTTTTGAGCGCTGCGAATCTGAGTCCGTAAGGCTTCAAGGGTGTCGCGCCCATGGCGATCGCCGAGGAGGCGAAAGTTATTGCCGCCGAAATTCGGCTCTTCGCTTAGCCGCCAAGCCACCCGGTTCACTTCTTTTTTTGCATCCGCCAGCGACGAATGCTTCCTGCCCCCAAAGAGGTAGATGATCAATGCGGTGATCACGGGGAAGAAGTATGCCAGCGGCCCCCAAAGCAGCAGATAGGCTGGGGAGACGCGGGCCCGCATAATGCGCAGTAGCACGTAGACTTGGCAGCCGGTGCGCAGCGCTGTCATCGCCCCGGCGGAAATGAGCTGGGTCCATTCCGCGATCAGTACGACCACGGTCGTCAGTAACGCCAGCGTCGAGCTGCGCGTCAGACGACCGTATCCCTGGAAAGGAACCATACATGCACGATAGGCGGTACGTGGCCTATGGGTACAAAAAAAGACCCCGGTTGCCCGGGGTCTGATTTGTTGGACTAAGAAGGATCTTAGTTGCCGGCCTTGTCGAGAAGGTCGCCGAGACTGTTGAAGTCTCCGCTGCTCGAACCGCCACCCACCGAGCCACCCGCCGAAGGCGCCGGGGCGCCACCCGTTGATGGACCCTTGATGCGTTCGTAACTGGAGATTTCGGCCTGGAGACGTTCAGCGTCGTAGCTGGCGGCCTTGATCGAAAGACCGATGCGACGGTCTTCTTTGTCGATCTTGATGACGCGAGCCGTGACTTCCTGCCCGACCTTGACGATATCCTTGACGTTCTCAACGCGCTGTTCGGCGAGCTGGGAGACGTGGACAAGGCCGTCGATTTCGTCGGAGAGTTCGATGAAGGCGCCGAAGTTCGCCACCTTGGAGACCTTGCCGGTGACGAGGTCGCCGATGCGGAACTTGCGGTCGATTTCGCTCCATGGATCGGTCTGGGTCTGTTTGACGCCCAGGGAGATGCGCTGTTGATCGACATCGACATCAAGCACGATGGCTTCGACGTCGTCGCCCTTCTTCATGACTTCCGCCGGGTTGTTGATGCGGCGAGTCCAGCTCATGTCGGAAACGTGCACCATGCCGTCGATGCCATCTTCGAGTTCGACGAAGGCGCCGTAGTTGGTGAGGTTGCGCACCTTGCCGCGGACGCGAGCGCCCACAGGGTAATTGTGACGAACCTTTTCCCAGGGATTCGTTTCGAGCTGGCGGATGCCGAGCGAGATCTTCTGCTCTTCCTTGTTAACGTTAAGGATGACGGCATCCACTTCCTGGCCGACCTTGAGGATGTCAGAAGGCTTCTGCACGCGCTTGGTCCAAGAGAGTTCCGAAACGTGGACGAGTCCTTCGACGCCGCCTTCGATTTCGATGAACGCACCATAGGCGACGAGATTGACGACCTTGCCGTGGACTTTCTGGCCCACAGGGTAACGCTTCTCGATGCCTTCCCACGGATTGGCTTGGGTCTGCTTGAGGCCGAGGGAGACGCGTTCGCGCTCGCGGTCGACTTCCACCACCATGACAGTGATTTCTTCGCCCACCTTGACGACTTCGCTTGGGTGGCCGATGCGGCCCCAGCTCATGTCGGTCACGTGCAGCAAGCCGTCGAGACCATCGAGGTCCACGAAGGCGCCGTAATCGGTGATGTTCTTGACCACGCCACGACGAATCGTGCCGGGTTTGACTTCTTCGAGAAGCTTGCGACGGCTTTCGCCGCGTTGTTCTTCGATGAGTTCGCGACGGGAGACGACGAGGTTCTTCTTATCTTTGTTAATCTTGATGATTTTGAAGTCGAAGGTCTGGCCCACGAACTGTTCGAGATTCTTCGGAGGATTAACGTCGATCTGGGACGACGGCATGAAGGCGTCGACACCCACTGAGACGATGAGTCCGCCTTTGACGATGGACTTGACGCGGCCTTGGACAATGGAGCCTTCTTGGCAATTGGCCTCGATGCTTTCCCATTTGCGGATCTGTTGGGCGCGATCGTAAGAGACGGAAGGGGTGCCATCCTTATTTTCAAGCTTTTCGAGGTAGACCTCGATCTGCATGCCGACTTGGACTTCGGCCATATCAGGGAATTCACCCTGAGGGATGAAGCCTTCGGACTTACCATTGATATCGACGACGACGAATTTGTCTTCGCGGATTTCGGTCACGGTAGCGTGAATGACCGAGTGTGCTTTGAGCGCGCCGAAATTAGAATCGGCGAGCAGTTTTTCCATGATGCTCATTGTGTTTTGACTGTTTCTCCTGGTCGTCGCGAGCGACGGTTCCAGGGTTTGGTTGTGGTGGTGGTTTTCCCTAAGGAGAGTCCGCTGACAGGTGCCAGAGGGCCGAAAGGAAGATTGAACGAACCGTCCGACAGGGGGGCTGGCAAGCCGATTATGGGCAGAAATGATCGCAGAAGGGCTTTCGGGTGCGGCCAGCTTCTGTCGCTTTACCGATTTCGGCCATTTTAGGCCTAAAAGACTACTGTTTACTCTGCACCCGTTGCGCGTAGTCGCTGATCCCCGCCGCCACCGCTTCAGCGATTTTTTGACGATAGGCCGGATTAGCGATCAGGTCACCTTCCTTGCGGCTCGACATAAAACCGCCTTCGATGAGGACGCCGGGGCACGACAGGGTGCGCAGAACGGCGAAGCGGGCTCGCCGTACGCCGCGGTCGTCGGCACCGGTGCTCTTGACTAAGCGTCGCTGGATACCCCAGGCGAGTGCCATATTGGCCGCGTCAAAGCGGTTCCCGGGTTCGACGGTGGTGGTCGACTTGGCTTTGCCAGCATTAGTCGATTTCTGGCCGGAGGGCGTCAGGCAGTAGGTCTCGATGCCGTCGCTGCTGGTATCGCCAGCGGGGCCGGCATTGTAATGAATACTGATGAAGAGGTCCGCCTTGGCAGCCGTGGCGATGGCGGGGCGGTCGTCCAGGTCGAGGAACACGTCCTTGGTGCGGGTGAACACGACCTCGAAGCCCTGCTTCTCGAGCAGGATCTTCAGGCGGGCGGCGGTATCGAGGTTGGCCGCCTTCTCGCTGTACTTGTGAATTCCGTTAATCTTGCCGGTGTCCTTGCCGCCGTGGCCGGGGTCCAGAACGATGCGCCGCACGGGGTCCTTAGGTAGGTCCCAGAAAAGCGGCACGAAGACTTTATCGTAGTCTCGCTTGGAGACGGTGAGGTGGCCGCGCTGCGAGCCGACTGCGTCGTCGAGCATGACCTTCACGCCATCGACCAGGACGAACTCCTTGCTGTATTCCGCGAAGAGCGAGATGCCAGTGCGCGAGACATAGCGTTCGACACTGCGGCCATCGCTCGCTTGGCGCGAGGCGTCGCTTAGGCCGAGCTGGCGTATGGATTCACCGAGGTAATAGTCGGTCGAGGCCGCAGATAGCATCGCCCCGACGCCGAGTAGCAGAAGTATCGCTGCGAAGCGCCGCACGTTCTTATTCCGCGTCGTTCTCGCCGTTATCCACCTTGGAGTCATCTTCGCCATCTTCGTCTCCGGGCATTTCATTGTGCACGAGTTTACGCTTGTTCTGTTGGACGGGCGTGAGGCCGACGACGATAGCCCGGCCACTGCGCTTGGGTTCGTTGTCCCGGGTGCAGATGTGCGACAGCTCGTTGATGGCCCGGGTGATCGTATCGAGGCCGATTTCCGGATGCTCAAGCTCGCGATAACGATATTGCAAAAGGAGTTTAACCTTATGGCCGTGGTAGAGGAAGTTTTCGGCTCGGCGCACCTTGATCATCAGGTCATGGACGTCGATACGTGGACGGAGTTTTACTTCCTTCACCTTCGTCGTGGCCTTCTGGTGCTTATGTTTCTTGGCCTCTTCGTAAAGGTACTTACCGTACTCCATCAGTTTACAGACGGGTGGCACCGCGGTGGCCGCGATTTCGATAAGGTCGACGCCGAGTTCGCGAGCGAGCTCGATGGCCCGTGTCGTTTGCATGACGCCCAACATGTCACCCTTCGGTGAAATCACGCGGACTTCGGTCGCTCGGATGCGATCGTTGCGCTTGGGGCCTTTGTCCTCTTTGCGGAAGTTTCCGCGGGGTGGGGCCGACTTATTAGGTTTGGGCCGGGGACTGTTAGGGCGATAGGGCGTAGGCATTAGGTAACTTCAGATGTGTCTCACCTATAAACTCTTTGTTTCACGGCCTTGGTTCAAGCACCGATTGTCACTAGGGCTTTTCCCTGGGCTCGTGCCGGATTTTATTTCAGGCCCGCAATCGCCTCAAGCAACTGTCGCCCATGGGTCGCGGCTTCGACTTTGGGGACGATCGCAATCAGCTTGCCCTTGCCGTCAAAGAGGTAGGCGGCCCGCGCTGGGCCCAGATACTTTTTGCCATACATGGATTTCTCCACAATGCCGTCGACGGCTTTGGCAAACAAATCGTCCGGGTCCGAGACTAAGCCGAACTTGTAGCCATGCTTGGCGGCATATTTAGCGTGGGATGCACAGGTGTCTCGGGAGACGGATATAACTTTAAACCCTTGTTTAGCAATGGCTTGCATATTTTTATCCAGCTCAGCGGTCTGGACGTCACAGGAGGAGGTATTGTTGCGCATATAGACCGAAACAAGGGTGGGCCCCTCGATTAGCTCGCCAAAGGGCACTTCCTCGGTTTTCCCGGTTCGATGGGCTTGGACTTTGAACTTCAGATTCGGCTTTTTTCCTAATGAAATCATGTTTTTAAAGGTTTTAAGGTGAGATTAAGGGGGAGGCGGATCTGCTCATTTGTCAAATGGTTGAGCGACTCAACGGGGCCATGGATTACAGGAATCGGACGAACAACGGCTTGGGCCAGCCCTTTCCCCTTTACAAGTCAGCCCAGAGTCCCTTTGTTCCGACCCTTTCCCGCCATGCAAAAGACCCGCAAGTCCATCTCCAAGCGCTTCAAGGTAACCGGAACCGGCAAAGTGATGCGCCGTTCCCCTAACGGACGCCACTTGCTGAGCTCCAAGTCTCGCAAGCAACGTCGCCGTGCCAACAAGTCCAAGCGCGTCGACTCCGGCTTCGAGAAGAACATGCTGGCTTCGATGCCTTTCGCGTAAAGCGGCGGCTACTATTTTTTGGCCGACCGGGTGTTCATTAAGGCGACCCCCAGGCCATCTAAACCCAATAAACACACCATACCAACATGCCTAGAGCAACCAACGGTCCAGCCACTAAGGCGCGCAAGCGTCGAATGATTAAAGCGGCTAAGGGCTATTTCGGAAATAAATCACGCCTGTACGTCTACGCCCTCGAGGCCGTACAGCGCGCTCAGAAGTTCGCTTACCGCGACCGCCGGAAGAATAAGTCGACCTTCCGCCAACTGTGGATCGTCCGTCTGAACGCTTCCTGCCGTCCCCTCGGTATCTCTTATAGCCGTCTGATCGCTGGCCTCAAAAAGGCTAACATCACCATGGACCGTAAGAATCTGAGCGAGCTGGCGATTCACGACATGCCGGCCTTCGAGGCCATCGTGACCAAGGCCAAAGCCGCCCTCGTCTGAGTTAACGGTTAATCTGTCCCTCTTTCGAAGCCCCGGCCCTCCGGGGCTTCTTTGTTTCTAGGTGCTTTCGCTTGCCGACTTTCCCCGCCAACACACAAATCTATCCATGCAGCAGCAGCTCGTCCAACTTGTCGCCGCCGCGACCCAAGAGGCTTCCGGCGTTTCGACCCGCGCGGAGTTGGAAGCGTTCAAGGCCCGGGTCGTCGGTCCGAACGGCTCCCTGACTCAGGTGATGAAAGGAATGGCGACACTTTCGAAAGAAGATCGGCCCGTGGTCGGTAAGCTCATCAACGAAGCCAAGAAAGCCGTCGAAGAATTGCTCGCGGCCCTGCAGGTTAAAATCGAAGAGTCCGAAATCGCCGGCGCCTTGGGTGCGCCCCTCGATTCGACGTTGCCCAGTCCGGACGCCCCCGCCGGTTCCCTGCACCCGCTGAGCCGCACCCGCGAAAAGATTCTCAGCACTTTACGTAAATTAGGTTTCACGGTCGCCGAAGGTCCCGAGGTCGAAACGGAGTGGCATTGCTTCGACGCCCTCAATACGCCCGCCGACCATCCGGCCCGCGATATGCAAGATACGCTCTATCTTCCCAAATCTTTCCGCTCCGCCGATGCGCCGCGCAAGGGCGAGGAGGCGATCTTACTTCGTACGCATACCTCCAGCGTCCAAGTGCGCACGATGCTTTCACGTAAACCTCCTTTCCGGATCGTCGCCCCCGGGCGTTGTTTCCGCCGCGATGCGGTCGACGCCACCCACTCAGCCAATTTCCATCAGGTCGAAGGTCTCTGGATCGATCGCAATGTGACGCTGGCCGATCTCCGCGGCGTCCTCGATTTCTTCGTGAAGGAAACTTTCGGCCCAGAGGCAGAGATTCGTCTCCGGCCTTCTTTCTTCCCCTTTACGGAGCCGAGTTTCGAGATGGATCTGCGCTCACCTAATCTCGGCCGACTTTCCAATCGCTGGCTCGAAATTATGGGCTGCGGTCTCGTCGACCCCAAGGTACTCGAGCTCTGTGGTTTGGACCCGAAAGAATGGTCGGGCCTCGCTTTCGGTCTAGGTCTGGAACGCATCGCGATGCTGGTCCACGGCATCGATGATATCCGCCTATTTTATAATAACGATACGCGCTTCCTGCGCCAGTTCGCCTAAGCCATGAAAGTCTCGCTCCAAGCCCTTGCCCGTCACGTCGAACTCGCCGGCGTCACGGCCGAACGTCTGGCGGATATCCTCCCGATGCTCGGTCTCGAGGTCGAATCGATTCAGTCTTTTGGTCTCTCGCCATTGCCTCTCGTGGTGGTAGGCGAAATTCTTTCTTTCGAAAAACACCCGAAGGCCGATCGGCTCAGTGTCTGTCTGGTCGACGTCGGGGAGGGCGCTCCGCGCCAGATCGTTTGCGGCGCCAAGAATTTCAAGGCCGGTGACCGAGTGCCCGTGGCTTTGCCCGGCACGCTGATGCCTGGCGGTTTTGAGATCAAGGTCTCCAAGCTTCGCGATGTCGATTCGATGGGGATGATGTGCTCGGCAGAAGAACTGGGCTTAGGTAAGGGCGAGGACGGTCTGTTGATCCTGACCCCGCGGAAGCCAGCCCTCGGTACACCGCTCAATCAACTCTATGGTGCGCCGGATACGGTCTTAGATATTTCCGTAACGCCAAACCGGGGCGATTGTCTTGGCCTGCGTGGCCTGGCCCGGGATATCGCGGCCGCGTTGAGTCTGCAGCTTAAGCCGCTGTCGATCAAGACGGCCGCTGGACTGGTCTCCGCGCCTTCTGCTCAGGATGGTTTCAAGTTCGTCCGTTCGTCATCCGAGTTCTGTCCTTATTACACGTTGCGCACCTTGCGGAATATCAAAGTCGGTCCGAGTCCGGATTGGATGCGTCGCGACCTCGAGGCCGCCGGCCTCCGCCCGATTAATAATGTCGTCGATATCACCAATTGGGTGCTACTCGAACTTGGTCAGCCCTTACACGCTTTCGACGCCAAACAGGTGCGCGCAGGGATCGAAGCCCGTCCCGCTCGCGAGGGTGAAGAAATCGTCCTGCTCGACGGCAAGAAGGTGAAACTTGAAACCGGTATCTGCGTCATCGCCGATGCGGAACGCCCGTTGGTCGTCGCCGGCGTGATGGGTGGCGCCGAATCCGGTGTGTCATCAACGACGACGGATATTCTTTTGGAGTCCGCTTGGTTCCGGCCCGGTGAAATTCGCCGCGTTGCCCGGCGCTTAGGTGTATCCACCGATTCATCTCACCGTTTTGCCCGTGACGTGGATCCTGCGGGCGTCGAGCTGGCTTCGCGTCTCGCCACCGATTTGCTTATCGAGCACGCGGGCGCTCAAGTCGTCGGGCCAGCCGTCGCGGTTGGGCAGGCACCTCGCGCCGAGGTAGCCATCGAACTTCCCGCCGGGTACGTCGCCGCCAAACTCGGTACCGTCATCGCTGAAGCGGAGATTACTGCCGCTTTCACTCGCTTAGGTTTCACGGTCAAGCCAAGTGCGCACGGTCTTTCAGTCATTGTTCCGTCTTTCCGTTCCGACGTCACGCGGCCCATCGATCTGGTGGAGGAATTTGTCCGCATCTACGGAACCGATAAGGTGCCCGTCGGCCGGCCAGTCGCGCCGTTGCCCGGCGAAGAGGACGCTTTGTCTTCGGTCTTTACGCGTGAAGTTTCGATGCGTCTGGCGGGCGCTGGTTTCACCGAATGTTGCCATTACTCTTTGCGTGATGCCGCCGAATTGGAACGCACGCTCGGCGCCGATAAGGCCGTAGCCCTTGCCTTGGATAATCCTCTGACCGCTGATCAGACGCACCTGCGCGCTTCGCTGTTGCCTGGGCTGGCTGGCGCGCTCGCTCTCAATCTATCCGTCCATGCTGACCCGCAGGGTCTCTTCGAGGTCGGGACGGTTTTTCGTCCGCAGGCGGATGGCACGGTTCGCGAGTTCATCTCCGTGGCTTTTGTCGCTCTCGCTGAACCCGTCGTGCGTTCTTGGAAATCGCGCGAAGCCTTTGACGGCTTGCGTGCCAAACGCTTGCTCCAAGATGTGGCCGCCCTTGCTGGCGTCTCTGCCGTCCGCCTTTCTTTCGGGCCCGCATCGAGTGGTCTTTGGCAGACCAACCATGCCGCGGCCCTCGCGGACCGCGGGCGGATCGCCGAAGGCGCTTGTGGTATCCTTGACCTACGCTGGACGCGTCTGATTGGAATTAAAGGTTCGGTCGTGGCCGGAGAAGTCATCTTCCCGCGTTCGGCATTCGCTGAAATCCGGAAGATCCCGCGCTACGAGGCTTTCTCTTCTTTCCCGCCGGTGACCAAGGATGTAGCCGTGATTGTCCCCGTGGGTATCGCGGCCTCCGAAGTCGAGAGCCGGGTCCGCCAAGGCGCAAGTAAAGCCGCCGGCAAAGAGTTTGTCCTCGAGTCAGTCAACTGTTTCGACGTCTTTAATGGCGCCGGGCTGCCTGAAGGGTGCCGCAGTCTGGCCTTTGAAATTCGCTGGCGCCATGCCGCGCGCACCCTCACCGACGAAGAAACGAATCAAGCTCTGGGCGTCGTCATCGCATCGCTTGAAAAGGGCGCCGGTTGGACCGTTCGTCGCTGATCGCCATGGCTGAAGGTTTCGACATCGATCATCTCGCAAAACTCGCCCGTCTGAATCTAACGGCCGCGGAGAAGGTGCTTTATTCGTCGCAGCTTAATCAGATCCTGGGCCATTTTCAGGCCTTGGCTAAAGCTGACCTGCCCGAGACGATTGATCTGGCTCGGGTAGTTTCCGAATCGGCTCTGCGCTCCGACGAGCCAGGTCCGGTCCTGGGCGCGGAAGCCGTCACCCGCATCGCCCCCGCCTCACGCGATGGGCAAATTTCCGTCCCGCGCGTCGTGGACGACGAAGCCTAATCATGGACGACGCCCTTCATACGCTTTCCGCCGCCGAGCTTGGCCGCCGCCTCGCTGCAGGAACGCTCACGTCCCGCGCCCTCTGCGAAGCGCTCATCGCTCGCTATCATGCGGTGAACAATAAAGTTGGTGCCTTTACCCATCTCGACGAAGCCGACGTACTCGCGCAGGCCGATGCCTCAGATGCCCGTCGCAAGGCAGGGCAGGGGCGTGGTCCGCTCGAAGGTATTCCGGTCGCCATCAAAGATAATATTGCGGTCAAAGGCCAGCCCTTGACCTGTTCGAGCCAGATGCTCGCCTCGCTGGTTTCGCCTTATGATGCACATGTGACCGAACGTCTTCGCGCGGCCGGCGCGATCCTTTACGGGCGTCTCAACATGGATGAATTCGCGATGGGCTCATCCACGGAAAATTCGGCCACCCAAAAAACTTTTAACCCATGGGATCTCGCCTGTATTCCAGGAGGATCATCCGGAGGCAGCGCTGCGGCATTGGCCGCTAGTCTCGTCCCGCTTGCCCTAGGCTCCGATACCGGCGGCTCGATCCGTCAGCCAGCCTCGCATTGCGGAATCGTCGGATTAAAGCCCACCTACGGACTGATTTCTCGCTTCGGTCTCGTGGCCTTCGCCTCGTCGCTCGACCAGATCGGTCCGATGGCGCGTAGCGTCGAAGACTGCGAGCTTCTCCTCTGTGCGTTGGCCTCCGCCGATGCCCGCGACATGACCTGTTTCGCCGCCGCCGATCGTGCGCTGACGCCTGCCGGCGATGCCAAGAAGCTTCGCATCGGTATTCCCAAAGGTTTTTTAGGCAAGGGGGTGGGAGCCGAGGTCGCCGCCGCCGTCACCGCCGCCATCGAATTCTATCGCTCGCAAGGATGCGCTATTTCCGAAGTCGAACTACCTTCCGCAGATCTTGCCGTGCCGACTTATTATGTCGTGGCGACGGCTGAAGCCTCCTCGAATCTCGGTCGCTATGACGGCGTTCGCTACGGCCATCGCTCCGCCTCCGCTGGCACGCCCGTCGAAATGATGACGAATAGCCGCTCCGAAGGTTTTGGACCTGAAGTGAAGCGCCGCATCTTACTGGGGACTTTCGTGCTGAGTGCGGGCTACGCGGACGCTTATTATATGCGGGCGCTCCGGGCTCGCTCCAAGATCCGAGCCGAATACCTAGCGGCTTTGGCTACGGTCGATGTGTTGCTGACGCCGACGGTCCCAACGCCCGCTTTTAAAGTTGGCGAAAAGGCCGCCGACCCCCTGCAACTTTATCTCGAGGACATTTTCACGATTCCCGCTAATCTCGCTGGGCTGCCGGCAATTTCGGTACCTTGCGGCAAATCGGGACATCTGCCCGTCGGCTTCCATCTCGTCGGAGCACCGCTTTCCGAAGCCAAACTCCTTGCCGCCGGCCGTCTCTTTGAGTCCGCCCATAGGTTCGCCCACCAGCAAGCCGCCCTATGAGTTCTTCACCTTCAGATTGGGAGGTCGTCATCGGACTCGAGGTCCACGTGCAGCTGCATACCCGTGCGAAGGTCTTCGCCTCGTCTCCCTGGGGTTTTGGTAAAGAGCCCAACGAGCAAGTCGATCCGGTCGTGTTAGGCCTCCCCGGCACATTGCCGGTCGTGAATCGCGAAGCGGTTGAGAAGTCCATTTTGTTTGGTTTGGTCGTAGGTTCATCGGTCCCCGAACAATGCGCTTGGGATCGAAAAAACTATTTCTACCCCGATAATCCGAAGAACTATCAACTGACCCAGAAAGATTTCCCGGTCGTCGTTGGCGGCCAGGTGGAAATTGAACTGCCAGGTGTTTCGCGTAATGTGATGGGCGAGCACAAGTTCATCCGTATCCATCATGCGCACCTTGAAGAAGATGTGGGTAAGCTCAGCCACGCGGGCAGCGGCTCACTCGTCGATTATAATCGGGCCGGCGTGCCTTTACTGGAAATCGTCACCGAGCCCGATCTTCGTTCTGCCGCCGAGGCCGAAGCTTTCCTGCGTTCCTTGGTCGCACTTTTAACCCAAGCGGGCGTGGCGGATTGTGACATGGAAAAGGGTCAACTTCGTTGTGATTGTAACGTGTCCATACGTCGTCGTGGCACCGAGAAGCTCGGCACCCGCACCGAGACCAAGAATTTGAATTCCATTTCCAGCGTTCGTGATACGGTCATCTACGAGACTGCCCGTCAGATTCGCGAGTTAGAGGCTGGTCGCTCCATCACGCAGGAAACTCGCGGTTGGAATGCGGAGCTGAGTCGCGGTTATGTCCTGCGGGATAAGGAAGATGCCCACGACTACCGTTATTTCCCTGACCCTGATATTCCCACGTTACGCATTTCGCGCGAAACGGTCGCCCGTTTACAAACTCTTGTCCCGGAAAACCTTTACGATCGGCAACGCCGATACGTCGAAAAGCTTGGCCTACCTTTTACGGCGGCTTCGGTGCTGGTGGCTAATCGCGAACTTGCCGAATGGTTCGAGGCGGCCGCTGCCGCTCACCCTGCTAATCCGCAGGGCATCGCCAACTGGGTGACGAATGACCTGCTGCGCGACCTTGCCGCCTCCGGCGCCGCTGGCGCCCCGCTCACCGACGCGGTGCCCCCTGCGGTTTCGCTGGCCTCCTGCCCGATTAAGCCAGCTCAGTTGGCGGGTCTGGTCAAACTCACGGACGAGGGCGTGATTTCTAAGCAACAAGCTAAAGAGGTTTTCGCTGAAATGTTTAAGACGGGCCAAGAAGCGCTCGCCATCGTGGATGCGAAAGGTCTTCGTCAGAATAGCGATACGGGCGAGTTGGAGAAAATCGTGCAAGCAGTCATCGCTGATCCCGCGGTGGCTAAATCTATCGCCGAATACCGCGCGGGTAACGAGAAAGCGATCAACGCCCTGAAGGGACCCATCATGAAGCGTACGCAAGGTAAGGCTAACCCGGTCCTCATCGATCAGCTTCTCCGCAAATTCCTCGGATGAACAAAGTTTCAACTTCGCCCTTGGTCGCAGGCATCAAGGCCGCGCGCGACAACGCCATTCCGCTGGTCGTGATTCTGCTGGCCGCCGCCGGACTGGTCATCGCCTACAGGTATCAGGTCCCTTTTGTTGTGACGGCACTTAATCATGTCGGCGCATTGAATAAGGCCAACCCGATGGCGTTTGCGGCGATTTGTACCGCCATCACCTCAGGTCTTATCCCCTGGATTTTTCGAATGGTCATCCGCGGCTTACGCCCGCCGCATCCCCTGGGTGACCTCGTTCATAGCATGGTCTGGTGGGCCGCGATGGGGATGCTCGTCAGCTACTTCTATCAACTGCAGGCAGCCTGGTTCGGTGATGAGGCCAATTTGCGTACGGTTTTATTGAAGGTGTCCGTAGATATGGTGGGCTTCACGATTTTAATCGGCGCGCCCTTTAATGCGATTTCGCATCTCTGGAAAGATTGCGGTTGGGATACCGCTCGCCTTCGTGCCGCCATGGGCCCGGGGTGGTATCGTCGCTTGGTCTTTCCGAACTTATTGACGAACTATTTTGTCTGGTTCCCGGGTGCGCTCATTTTTTACAACATGCCGACCGACCTCCAATTGGTCGTGGCTAATTGTATCGGTTGTTTCTGGGCTCTGATGTGTGCTCGGATTGCGGCCCACTCGGGCGTCCCGATTACCGACGTCCATGCCTGAGCCGGATTTCTTGCCCGCTCGCCATCCCTCGCTTGAAATCTTGGTCACGTTCGGCGAACCTCACCCACGTGCCTGACTTATTTGGAGAGACTGAACCCGGCGTCGCCGAGGTGGTCCCCTTTGATGGCGGGGCTCGGGCCTACTCGTATTCCGTGCCGGCGGCCCTTAAGGACACGCTGCAAGTCGGCCAGTTGGTCCGCGTCCCGTTAGGGGGCCGGGTGAGTCTGGGGGTCGTCTGGAAATACCCTGCCGAACCTTTAGTGGGCACGAAGCTGCGGAGTATCGTGGTGCTCGAGCACGAACAGCCCGTGATGACCCCCGATTGCTGCAAGCTCGCCGAATGGATGGCAGGGTATTATGGGTGTGGACTTAATTCGGTGCTGGAGACGGTTCTTCCCGCGGCCGTGCGCAAGGGCGTTCGTCCCGTGCTCCGACGGATGTTGTCGTTGATTACCCCGCCTGCAGCCGAGGCTTTAGCGAAGATGCGTCGCAAAGCGCCCCGCCAAGCTCAGCTCATCGACTTTCTTTCCGCCCAAGCTGAACCCGCCGACCGCGCGAAAATCGCAGCAGACTTAGGCATCGGGCCCTCCGCAGTCGCAGCGTTAATCGCTGCCGGGATGATTAAGGAAGTAACCAGCGTGCAATGGCGCATGGCTTATGATGATCCCTTTTCCGAAGGTGAAACGGTCGCCGCCGCCGGGCATATTCTCAACCCGGAACAGTTGGCCGCCGTCACCTCGGTGACCGAAACGCTGGACAGTAAGGCTTTCCGGGCGCATCTCTTGCATGGCGTTACCGGCTCAGGTAAGACGGAAGTTTACGTTGCCTTGATCCGTAAGGTGATCGCCGAAGGGGGGTCGGCGATTTTCCTCGTTCCGGAAGTGGCGCTGACGCCGCAGACGGTGGGTCGTTTACGCTCACGGTTGGCTGACCTGGGAGCCAAGGTTGTCGTCTGGCATAGTCACCTTTCGGCCGGCGAACGTTTTGATGCCTGGATGGCAATGTCGCTGGGGCAGGCGAGGGTAGTCGTCGGCGCCCGCTCCGCGGTCTTCGCTCCCTTGCCTAACCTTCGCCTCATCGTCGTCGACGAGGAGCATGAGCCTTCGTTTAAACAGGGCGAAACACCAATGTATCACGGGCGCGATGTCGCGGTGATGCGGGCTTCGCTGCTGGGCGCCGCTTGCGTGCTGGGTTCGGCGACCCCTTCCTTGGAGACCTGGAAGAACGCTACGGCCGGCCGCTATGTCCTCAATACGATGCCGAAGCGGGTGGATGACCGCCCGATGCCAGCGTTTCGTATCATTGATATGCGTCGCGAGATTCTGCACTCGAAGGGACAGCATATGCTTTCCCGCGAATTGGTGGACGGTATCCGCGAACGACTCCAGAAACGCGAACAATCCATCCTTTTCCTTAATCGCCGTGGGCACTCCCGTTCGCTCGTCTGTCCTGATTGTGGCGAAGCGGTGCAGTGCGCCCGTTGCAGCGTTTCGCTGACACTCCATCGTACCAACGACACGGCCCGCTGCCACCTTTGCAACCACCAAGAACGCGCGCCGGTGGTCTGCCCCAAGTGTCGTTCGCCGAAGGTGCGCTGGAAGGGCTATGGCACGCAAAAGGTGGAAGAAACAATCGCACAACTTTTCCCGCGAGCCAGGGTCGCCCGGATCGATGCCGATACGATGGGGAAGAAAGACCTTTTCCGTCAGGTGCTTTCCGATTTCCGGGCGGGTAAATATGACATGCTGCTGGGGACGCAGATGATCGCGAAGGGGCTGGATTTTCCGCGCGTGACGTTGGTGGGGATCATCGACGCGGATCTGTCGCTTCAGTTACCTGATTTCCGGGCCTCAGAGCGGACCTTTCAGTTGCTGACGCAGGTGGCCGGCCGGGCGGGTCGCGGCCAACTTGAAGGCGTCGTTGTGGTGCAGAGTTTTCAACCTGCCTCGGATCCGATTCAATTTGCCAAACGGATGGATTTTCAAGGCTTTGCCGCCGCGGAATTAGTGAAGCGCTCAGAATTCGGCTACCCGCCTGAACGGCATTTGATTCGGCATATTTTCCGTGGACGTAATGCGGAGAAAGTCAATTTCGTCGCGGACGCTTGGGTCAAGGAACTCGAACGCCTGCACCCTGGTATTGCCGAGATTCGCGGGCCCGCCCCTTGTCCGTTCGAAAAGATCCAAGATCAGCACCGTCTGCATATCTGGTATCTCGTCTCGGGCGTAAAAACTTTTCTCGGGGCGTTGCTACCTTTGCGGGCGAAGTTCCTGCGCGAGGACGATGTCATCGACGTTATCGACGTCGACGCCCAAGACTGCGCCTGAAGCGGCTTACCACCAACGCTTACGTTTCATCCACAGGATGATGCCAATCGCGAGCAGGGACATGGTCCCGAGAGCTAATAAATACCCGTATTTATTGCCCCATTCGGTATGGATTTCGGGCATAAACTGAAAATTCATCCCCCAGAGGCCAACCAGAAACGTTAGTGGAATGAAAACCGAGCTCATCACCGTCAGGGTGCGGATTACTTCGTTGGTCCGGCGTTCTTGCTGGGTATGGTGATACTCTTGGAGGTCTTGCAGAATCATGCGCGCATGCTCGATGCGGTCCGCGGCGCGGATGGCGTGGTCATACAGGTCGCGCAAGAACATGTCCAGGGAGGGCGGGAGCAGCGGGTGCTCGTAATGTTCGAGCACGCTGACCATATCCTTCAGGGGTTGGGCGAGTCGGCTAAGGCGGACGACGATACGTTTGAGGCGGTAGACTTCGTTGAGATCCCAGTCGTCCGTGCCCTTCAGGATGGAATCTTCCAGCTCGGTGGTGGCGTCTTCGATTTCTTCCGTCTGGTAAAGTAACCGGTCGACGAGCGTATCGAGCAGCGAATAAATGAGATAGCCCGCATGCCATTTGCGGATGTTGCCTTTATTATCGGCGATGCGCTTCTCGACGGCTTCGAAGACTTTCTCGTCGTTTTCGTGGAAGGAAATAACCCAGTTTTGAGCGGCAACGATGGAAATCTGTTGCCCGCGCGGGGTGTCTTCTTCGACGCCGATGCGTACCGCTCGGGCAACGGCCAGGAGTTTTTCGCCGTGCTCTTCGAATTTAGGGCGCGAGGTGACGGTCAGGATGTCTTCCTGAGCCAGCATCGGGATGTCAAAAAATGCTCCGACGATGTGGACGATCTGTGGGTCGGTGATGCCTTGGACCTGAATCCAGACCATGCCTGGTTTACCGGCATAGCGACCGATGGCATCCAGCTCGGAAAACTCCTCCAGCTTGCAACTGGTCTCATCATAGGAAATGACCCGAAACTTGGTCGGGGCGGTCGACTCAAACGGCGAGGCGGCTGGCAACTCGCCCGGGGCGCGGCCGATTTCCGTCTCCGCATAGGCGGCTTCGCCGGACAAAGGGACGGCATCGGCCTTTAAGCCCAAGCGCGTGCGTATTTCCTGCATGCGACGTTCGAGGAACGAGCGGCTCCGGGCTGCTTCCTGCTGTCGTCTTTGTTGCTGCCGACTCATGGGCACAGCATTCCGAGCCTCGTCGGTTTGTCAACGGGTCTGCGGTGCCCTGACTGCCCAGATTATTTAACTTTTTGGCGGGATTTGCTGTTCCGGCGCCCGTTTTTACCGATGCCCATCGATTCGAGTTTCCCCTGATGGATCTTCTGGAAGAGATTGTTGGAATTGATCACGCCGAGGCAATAAAGTGCTGAAGCCACGTCCTCGGTCTTGTCCTTGTTCACCAGTCCGGCATTCGTTAGCCATTGCGCGAGCGCGTTATGGAAATTACTCGGGCTGATGTCCATGCCTTCGCCCCCGAGCCGCAACCAGAACTCGGTGCGCAGCGCGATGGTGCAGTTGCCCCGCTTGTCGTGAGTTCTGCTAATGCGTTTAAGAATGTCGCCTAAGGTTTCGGAGTTCTTGTCAGAATCTTCGCTCATGAGAAAGTTAGTCGAATAGAGGGGGTGGGGTGCAGCTGGATTCAGATGCGAGTAAGTACTTTTTCGACACGCCGATTTTGTATTAAATTCTGAGATTTCGGGAACCCTTAAATGACATTGCCAGTGTAATATTATATAGTTAATAATAATTTATCCGCCCCAGGGTGCGGCGAGGACTTCAGGCCAGAGCTCCGGCCCGGCTCGGCTGGAGCGGACGGTTTGTTATTCGGGTGGTCGCGACAGGACTTGAACCTGTGACTTCTACAATGTGAATGTAGCGCTCTAACCAACTGAGCTACGCGACCTAACCCGAAGTGGCTACTTTAGCGTAGGAAGAATAAGACAGGCAAACCTCATTTGTGTTCCCTCAGGGGCTTGCCATGACGTGAGATTACCCAATTATGTCAAGAAATGGATGCCGCCCACACTATTCCTGCGCCACGCGTGGCCGACGAGCGTCTGATTCGGCTGTCGGCCTCGGCGGGAGTCAAAGTGAAGGCGCTGGCTTTACGTGAGGCCCAAGGCAGTTTGCTCCGGGTCGCCATTTCCGGCGGTGGCTGCAATGGCCTGTCCTACAAGATGCGTTTCGTCGGCGAAGCCAAAGCGGCGGATATCATGGTCAGGTCGGCAGGGGTCGAGGTCTTGATCGATCCGAAGTCGGCCCTCTATCTGCGGGGCACGCAGTTGGATTATTCGGATAAGATGATCGGTGGGGGCTTTAAGTTCTCCAACCCCAACGCCAAGGCCAGCTGTTCCTGCGGCGAAAGTTTCTCGCTTTGACCTTCGGTCAAAGCGAGGGGGCAGGGCTAAGGCTTGGGACAGGGCTGGTGTTTTTGTCTCGAGGTAGGGGCAGCACCGCGTGCTGCCCTAGTTTTCCTCTGCGTGCCTCTAGGTCACGACGCAGTCGTGACCCTACCT
>Ga0208960_1000022_pt1 | contig 84706 bp, 88 predicted proteins | sample GreLakmeON33MSRF_FD_187703 | JGI IMG/M metagenome (GOLD analysis project Ga0208960, IMG submission 187703) | Freshwater lentic microbial communities from great Laurentian Lakes, MI, USA - Great Lakes metaG ON33MSRF (SPAdes) | ecosystem: Environmental > Aquatic > Freshwater > Lake | place: Great... | reverse complement strand
GATCAAACAGGACTCACGTCCTACCGCACGTCCTATCTGCCCTACGAGATCCTCCATTGGGGCGGTGATCTGAGCGAAATGTTTCCGCAGACTTGCCGGGTGTTAGGGGCGCGAGGCGTCGATCTGGGGGAGTTCGTGGCTTTTTGGTTTCGCGCGCCCCGTCCCCTCACCGAGTCCTACGATTTTTTTCTGCTCAAGGTCGAACGATTCATCGAATTTGTGGCGGAGGTTGCACCAGAGGTACTGGCCTGCGTCGAAGAGGAAAGTGCTGTGCTGAGGCAGGCCTATGCAGAGACGAATGAAGTGGTGGGGCCTGTGCTGGAGAGGGGAAGCGCTTGATGAGCTTCTGGCAATCATTGACCGGGCCGATCATCGGCATGGCGCCGATGGATGGGGTCACCGATGCGACCTTTCGCCATACTGTGGCGTTGCAGGGGAAGCCGGATGTCTCGTTCACGGAGTTCACGCATGTGCATGACGTCTGCCGGGGACCGGAGTTCCTACTGGATTCCCTTGTCTATCATGAAGTGGAACGGCCGATCGTCGCGCAGCTCTACGGGAAGGATCCGGACCTCTTCTATCAGGCCGCCCATGCCGTCTGTGAGTTGGGATTCGACGGGCTGGACGTCAACATGGGCTGTCCTTCGCGCAGCGTGGCGTTATCGGGATCTGGCGCAGGGCTGATCCGAACGCCGGACCTGGCCCATGCGATTATGCAGGCTACTCGACAGGGGATTGCCGATTGGGCGGCAGGCCAGACGCTTGAGCGCGCGGGGCTTAAGCTAGGTAGAGTCGAGGCTATTCAGCGGATGAACCAGCAGCGGCAGGCGGCTCGCCCTCTCGTTCGCAGCATAATTCCCCTGTCCGTTAAGACCCGCCTCGGCTACGACGTGGCGATCGTCGATCGTTGGATCGAGCATCTCCTCATGGAACAGCCCGCCGTGATTTCTCTGCATGGCCGCACTTTGCAACAAATGTATCGAGGGGAGGCGGATTGGAGCGCTATTGCCAGGGCGAGGGAGATTGCCCGGGGCAGCGGAACCCTCTTGTTCGGCAATGGCGATGTGCATAGCCTTCAAGATGTTGTGCGGCGCGTGCGCGAGACAGGTGTCGATGGTGTGTTGGTTGGCCGTGCCACTCTTGGGGCTCCTTGGTTCTTTCAGCAGAAAGAGGAAGCGCGAACCCTGCTCCAGCAGCAGCTCCCTGGCGAGGGGCCTGAGCCGGCCACGCCGTCACTCGACGCCCGCTTCGAGCTGCTGCTCGATCATGCTAGACGATTCGAGGCTGCCTGTGGAACCGAGCAGTTTAGACGGATGCGTAAACATCTGGGGTGGTACTGCAAGGGATTCCCTCATGCAGCCTCGCTCCGGGCCAGCATGGTTCGAGTCTCATCTGCTTCTGATGTGGAGGAGGTGCTGGCGAACTTTCGCAAGACCTGTGCGACGCTTCCTGAGGTTCCTGACCAGCTGCCGTTCGAGCTTTTTGCCTCGACGCAACCTTCTCCGGCTCTATAGATGCCATTGATTCTGGCCTCCACCTCTCCGCGTCGCCACGAGTTACTCGCCTTGCTTGGCATTCCGTTCGATGTGCAGAGTCCCTCGTTCGAGGAGCGGTTGGAGCCTGACCGGACCGCAAGTGAGCAGGTGCAGGATTTCGCGCAGGGCAAGGCTAGATCCGTGGCACAACAGAGACCTGAGGCCGTCGTGCTGGGGAGCGATACGGTGATCGAACTGAATCATGAGGTGCTGGGGAAACCGGCTGATCTGGCAGAGGCTCGTTCGATGCTCCGGTGCCTGGCTGGCCGTGACCATCGAGTCCTCACGTCGGTCGCGCTCGTCTGTTTAGCCCGCGCCATCGACCAGGTCGCCTTGTCTGTAGCTGTCGTGAGGATGAAGCCCTACGATGAGCGAGCGCACGAGGACTACCTCGCGACAAGAGAAAGTCTCGGCAAGGCCGGCGCCTATTCGATCCAGGGAGTAGGCGGTGACTTGATCGAGTCCATCGACGGTGATTTCTTGACCGTGGTCGGCTTGCCGCTCCGTCTAGTCGCGCGGTTACTCGCGCAAGTCGGCATCAGCCTGCCGGTCGATCTTGAGGCCTTGTACGCCATGAAGGCCTACCCCAACTGGACTCGCTTCGCCGGTTGATTGCAAAGGGGGAAGGGTTTTCGTACAATGTCGCCCCATCATTCATTTCGGGTGTTGCGTACGGAGGAAGTTATGATTGCGAGAGGTCTGACATCTGTGGCGCGAGTTGGTGGCGTTGCCACCTGTGTAGTCGTGGGCCTATTGACGGTTGTTGGTCTTCATCCGGCCTCGGCTATCGACGTGAAGCTGTCCCCGGAAGCGGCACAGAAGGCCTTGGAGGCAGGGCGGGCGCCGATGGAGAAGGCCAACAGTCCTGAAGAGGTGAAGAAAATCTTGCAGCATGCCTCGATGGTCACGCGGGTCGGAGCCGACCCTGAAAAAGATTCTTGTGGCGCCAGCGCCATTCTTCGGACCAAGCGCTATCGGCTGGAAGCCTTTGGCCGGCAGGAAGCGGTTGAGTCCAAGAAGCGGAAGACGGATATTCGCATGCCCGACGAGTTCATCAAGAAGGTCGTGGACATGTCGAACATGGAGATTGAAGTGCAGCTCTGTGGCGATGACGAATATTTTGCCGAAGGCGCATTGATTGAGTTGCAGCAGGGCTCCAAAAAGATCAAGCCGATCGATATTGCCGCCGCCGACCGTGGCCGCAAGAACGAGGGGAGCGGGCCGGCCTACCGGTCGCGCTTTACTACTCGGTTTGCCTATGAAAAATTCGATCCCAACGCGGCCTCTCTGTTTGTCATCAATCTACAGGACGGAAAAGAAGTGAGAATCCCTGCCGACTTTTTCAAGGTGAAATAGGTTCCGTTTTTCGGTCCTGACTGATAGAGGACTCTGGCCCTCTGTCAGTTAGGAATTGTCCTAGCTGCTCCGTCAGTGATCTGGCCCTGCCTTGCATTTTCATCCTGCTCAGCGGGAGGGGATCACACGCCCATCGGTTCGAGGCGAAGACTTTTCAGCTGGGTGGCGGAGAAGGGTGGGTACGGTGGTCGCAATGAATGCCGATGGAGAAGCCAGCGTGGCAAGAGATCCGGCGGCCCAGGCCCTGTCGCGGCGGACGGTGCTGGGGCGAATCATTCAGGGACTGGGTCTGTCGCTCGCGCTGGGATTCGCGATTCCCGCACGGGCGAAGGAACAAGCTCTTGAGACGGACGAGACCGACCGTTTGATTGTGCGGGTGGCGCGGCCGTTGGATGCGGAAACCCCGGTGCAAGAGTTTGCGACCTCTCTCACGCCGAACTCCCGCTTCTTCGTTCGCAGCCATTTCGGGCCCCCTCCGCCAGAACAGCTCTCCGATGGAAACTGGCGGTTGCGCGTGACCGGTCTGGTCGATCGACCGTTGACCTTTACGCTGCATGAGCTGAAACAATTCGAAACCGTTACCATCACTGCCGTCCTGCAATGTAGCGGGAACGGACGGGCATCGTATCGGCCTAAGGTGCCGGGCGTGCAGTGGGATCGAGGCGCAGTCGGCAATGCCCGCTGGACTGGGGTGCGGCTGCGTGATGTTCTGGCGAAGGCCGGCCTGCAGACGAGTGGGTTGCATGTGCAGTTTCAAGGGGCGGACCGTCCCGCGGCGGCGACGGTTCCGCCCTTCGTGCGCAGCATCCCGATTGAGAAGGCGCTGCATCCTGATACGATTGTGGCCTATGAGATGAACGGCCGTCCCTTGCCGTTGCTGTATGGGGCGCCGTTACGGGTCGTGACGCCTGGATGGATGGCGAATTCCTGTATCAAGTGGCTCACTGATATCACGGTCCGGCAGGATGAAGCCCAGGGGTACTACATGCAAACGGCCTATCGGTATCCCACGAGACCAGTTACGCCTGGCGAAGTCATCGCATCGAGCGATTTCAAGTCGGTGGAAGTGATGATCGTGAAGTCGCTGATCGCGCAGCCGCGCGAGGGGGCGTCGCTTGCGCCTGGTCCTGTGACGGTTCAGGGTGTGGCGTGGACCGGCGAGGGCAGGATTGTGCGTGTCGAGGTCTCGCTCGATGAGGGCTGCACGTGGGAGCCGACGCGTTTGGTCGGCGAGGATCTGCCATATGCCTGGCGCCAGTGGCAGTACATTTGGCAGGCAATGTCCGGTACGAAGACGATTCTTTGTCGCGCGATCGACGATCGGGGCGTGACGCAACTGAAGACGAGTCCCTGGAATCCCGGCGGATTTTTCTGGAATGGGTGGGACCGTGTGAGCGTGACGGTGGTCGGATGAGGCTCGCCACGAAGGTTGTCGGAGTAGGCCTGCTTGGCTTGGCGACGCTGCTCGTCAGTCGGGTTGGAGCGGCGCCGGACGATCAGGCGGGGAGGGCGGCGCGTGCAGAGGAGTTGGCGCTCGCTCGCTGCGGCCTCTGTCACAGTACAGATTTAATTACGCAGCAACGGTTGGCCCGGCCGCGTTGGCAGACCACAGTCGGAAAAATGGTTCGCTGGGGTGCGGAGCTATCGGAAGAAGAAGCGGCGCTGCTGGTGGAGTTTCTTGCAGCCAGATTCCATCAGGCCGCACCGGCTTCGGTCACGCTCAGTGCGATCGGCGCGGCGGAGCCGTTACAGGCCGAGCACCTCTCTATGCAAGAACGTCCAAGCGGAGTGGCGCCGCCGGGTGCGGCGCTTTTTGCCAACAATTGCCAAGCCTGTCATGGATCTGGCGCCGGTGGAGGGGTTGGGCCCAAGCTGGCGGGCAATCCCATTCTGCATCTCGACACTGCGTTTAGGAAGATTGTCCTCTATGGGCGAGGGCGAATGCCTGCCTGGGAACATACGTTGAGCCGACAAGACATCGCCGACATTCAGGTCTGGCTAAAAACGTTGTAGCTTAGCGCGTGCCGGGCGTGATCGCCTGTACTTGCGCAACGCGCGGTCGAAGGCTCCCCTCGTTAGACGCGTCCAGTGGGAGAGGACCTCGGCTACGCGCCCATGAGGAGAGGCGTGTGATTTCGGGGGGAATCATTTCGGTACGGCAGATTTTCTGCTATTGTGGGTGCTGGAGCTGAGAACGAAGCTGGACGGACTTTTTCAGCATCCTGCTGTGCGGAGAGATTCGGATGTCGCCACATCAAGTTGAGCCCCATGTCTTTGTCATTCTCGGCGCCACCGGCGATTTGACGCACCGGAAGCTCCTGCCTGCCCTGTATCATCTGCGGGATCAGGGAATTCTAGAAGCGCGCAATACCCTCATCGTCGGGGCGGCCCTGCAGGAACTGGGAGAAGAAGGGTTTCGGCTCAGGGCCTTCGAAGGTCTGCAGCAAGCGGGCGGGCGCAATGAAACAGAGTTGCGCGCCTGGTGCGAGGAATGTCTGTTCTACCAGGCGCTGCATGAGGGGGGTCCGCAGGATTATGAGGCGTTGGCCCGGTACATCGAACGGTTGGAGCGCATCCACAAGATGCCGGAAAATCGGGTGTTCTATCTGGCCGTACCGCCGGATAGGGTGCCTGCCGCGATGGAACGGTTGGCCCAGGCGGGACTGCTCAAGAGCCACGGGTGGGTCCGCGTGGTGTTCGAAAAACCGTTCGGCCACGACTTCCCTTCAGCTCGGCGCCTGAATACGACGTTGCATCAATATATCAAGGAATCGCAGATCTACCGGATCGATCATTACCTCGGCAAAGAGACGGTGCAGAACCTCCTGGCGTTCCGCTTCGCCAACCCAATTTTTGAATCGCTCTGGAACCGCGCCAGTATCGAGAATATTCAGATTACCGTGGCAGAAGATCTCGGCGTTGAGCATCGCGGGGCCTACTACCAGGAGTCCGGGGCCTTCCGCGATATGGTCCAGAACCATCTGACCCAACTGATGACCGTCGTGGGGATGGAAGTGCCGGTATCCTTCGATGCCGCTGCGATCCAGAGTGAAAAACTGAAAGTGCTTCATTCCATTGCGCCGATCACGCAGCAGGATGTCGTCTTTGGCCAGTACACCTCTTGGCAGGTTGGAGCCCAGACGATTCCCGGCTATCGCGAGGAGCAGGGGGTTCCGAAGGATTCAAACACGGAGACTTATGTTGCATTGAAAGCGGAGATTCACAACTGGCGATGGAAGGGCGTGCCCTTCTATCTGAGGACGGGTAAACGGCTCCCGCGCAAATTGACTCAGATTGCGGTGATCTTTCGCGAGGCGCCCACCCAAGTGTTTCGTTCCCTCGACCCCGGCAGCATCCCGCCCAATAAGCTGCTGATCACGCTCCAGCCCAAGGAAGCATTCTCGTTGTGTTTCTCCGTGAAGAGTCCAGGGAGACCCTTTCAACTGAGTGATCATGCGCTGCAGTTCGACTATGGAAAAGCCTTCGGCCAACTCCCTGAAGCCTACGAGACGCTCCTTCGTGACGTGATGATCGGCGATCAAACCCTCTTCGTCAGCGAGGAATTTACCGAAACGGCGTGGCGCCTCTACGATCCGCTGTTGGCTGGTGAGAGAACCGTCCACCTCTACACCGCCGGGTGTTGGGGGCCGAGCGAGGCGGATGCGTTGCTGGAAAAGAATAAACATCGATGGGATCTAGGGTGGTAGGGTGAGGGGCTGGCCAGGTGCCATCCTTGCTCGCGGAACGCGCACGACTGGAATGTGCTCGTTCGACGCGCGCCGTGGGGGACTCATCCAGGCCATCATGGAACAGCGTTGACGAGCATGCTAGGAAGAACTTTTTCAGTTGCTCCCTGCGGCCTCGCTGGACCAACGTTTTGCGCATCCTGTAGGGAGCTGTCCTGCTAGAGGATGGAACACTGGTCTCGGTCTTCTAAGATCGTGACAATTACGCGACCTTTCTCTCGCTCAGCCTCTAGATCGCGCCCGGTTGGGCGATCCTGCTGACGCTGTAGCAGCCTGGCTGTTTGAGCGTCAGGCCTATCCGCCTTTCCCGCTTCAAGCGGTTGACCTCTCTAAGCACCTGGTCCCATGTCAGTTCCGGACATTCCATCATCACCTTATGATTTCAACGTTGCTTTGGGATGCCGGTAGAATTGAGTTGGCTGCGCAGGCATCGTGCGCGCGATGTTAAATCCTTGACGTGATTTGTCTCGGCTGAGTTGTCTCGTCTGAGTAAGAACTGCCTACCGACGTTGGTGAGCAGGCGGCTGATATGGCGCGCGGGTTAGGGCGTTGTTTTTGACGGGAGCGGGTTGAGGTGAGCAATGATGCATCTTGCGTCGGCGACCGGGTCTGCCGTGAAGGGGGCGGTCTGCCGGCGAGTCACCGGGGTGCTTAATCGCTCGGCTGCTTGGCGAATGGGAAGAGGGAATGACTCGTCCTGTTGAATTTCACGGAGATGAGCCATCGCATCCCCGTGCCATCGGGGGCGAGGAAGCCGCGCCAGCCAGGCTTCGGTAGCGAGGGCCACCGCGCGTCGCGCACAGACTCGCGCCTTCCCGTCGTTGTTGCCTTGCCGCGCAGCCTCGGCTGCTGCAAGTTCCTGTTCAATCGGCGCGATGGGCATTGTCAGAATTTTTCCGATAGGTGGGCGAGTTATTGGTTATTCTGATCAATTACAGGTAAGCTTGGCAAGTCGTCTTCTGTCTAGCAGGGAGTGGGCGTTAGGGGATTGGATGGGGCCGGGAGTTGAACGGAGTGAACTGGAGGAAGAGGAGCCTAAAATACAATGGCAGCTAAGGCAATCAAAGGGAAGAGCAGGAAGCCCGCAGTAAAAAAAGCCGTGGTGAAGAAGAAGGCAGCGCCGGCTCGCCGGGTGAAGAAGCCCAAGGCCCCATCGGCCGCGGTCTTGATTCTGTCGGGTTCCACGGTGCTTCGCCGGAGGAAAGCAGCTGAGACGTTAGCCGAAACCTTGAAGGTGGATCTGTTTAGGGTGGATTTGTCGGCGGTAGTGAACAAATACATCGGCGAAACAGAAAAGAATCTGAACGACGTGTTCGATAAAGCCGAATCCAGTGGCGCGATTCTTTTCTTCGATGAAGCGGACGCTTTGTTCGTGAAACGCGCGACGGCCGCAGATGCGCATGGCCCATACGCGAATGAAGTGGTCGCGCATTTCCTACAGCGGATTGAGAGTCATAACGGACTGATCATCCTCACGACCAATGGGACGCAACGTCTCGATGAGGCGTTTTCCGCCAAGACGCAGGTGGTCGTTATGGCCGGGACAACGAAGACGGAGCGGGCCCAAAAGAAGAAATAGAGGATGGAGACTGATGATCTTCTGTCCTCGTGCATCGTGTGGATTCAGGAAGCCCTCGTTAGGCGCGCGCAGTGGAAGATCAATCACCACACATCCCTAAAGAGGTAACGGGCAAGCTTGGATGGATTATCTGCAGCCTCGTTCGCTGGGCGCAGTGGGGCTAACAGGGGTGCCATTCCAAGAGAGAGAAGCGAGCGAGCCTGGAGGGATGTTTCTAGTCATACTTGCTATGCATAGGATTGAAGGGATGGATGAGACATCATCGCACTGACCTACGGAATATCGCTCGTCGCGCTATGGTTGAGCGAGGTTTGTTGCCGGATTTTTCCGCTGCGGCGATGGCCGAGCTGGCCCGCATCGAGACTGTTGCCATCGACCAGCCTGAGAATCTGCGGGACTTAGCGGGGCTTCTCTGGGCCTCGATCGATAACGACGATTCCCGGGACCTCGATCAGCTCACGGTGGCCGAGCCGGGCGCTGATCGGTCCGTGAAGATTCTGGTAGCGATTGCCGACGTGGATGCGTTGGTCACGAAGGAATCGGCCCTGGATGCTCATGCTAAGCACAACACGACCTCGGTCTACACGTCCGGCGAGATCTTTCCCATGTTGCCGGAGAAACTCTCAACCGATCTGACTTCTCTCGGCGAAGGGCAGGATCGGCTTGCGATTGTTGTGGAGATGATGATCGCGGAGGATGGAGCCGTCCTCAGTTCGACTCTCTTTCGCGCATTGGTCCGTAACCACGCGAAGCTGGCCTATAACAGCGTTGATGCCTGGCTGGCAGGAGAGGCGCCCGCGCCAGATTTGGTCGAGACCGTTCCGGGCCTGGCTGCGCAGCTCCGCCTTCAAGACCAGGTGGCGCAACGGCTCAAGGCGCGGCGCCATCACCAGGGAGCCCTCAGTCTTGAAACGATCGAGCCGCGAGCCGTGTTTGATGGCGAGGTGCTGACCGATCTCAGGATCGAACAGAAGAATCGCGCCAAGGAACTGATCGAAGATTTCATGATCGCCGCGAATCAGGCGACCGCGTCCTATCTCAAGGGAAAGGGCGTGCCGTCTTTTCGCCGCATCCTGCGGTCTCCCGAGCGCTGGCAGAGGATTATCGAGGTGGCGGCCCGCTGGGGAGAGCACTTGCCTCCTGCGCCTGATGCGCGTGCCCTTGAAGGGTTCCTTGTCACGAGGCGGAAGGCCGATCCTCTGACCTTTCCCGATCTATCCCTGTCCATCGTGAAGCTCATTGGCAGAGGCGAATATGTGCTGGATCAGTCGAAGGACGGGTCTCCGGAACATTTTGGGCTGGCCGTGAGGGGCTATACCCATTCCACGGCGCCCAACCGGCGTTTCCCCGATCTCATCACCCAGCGGTTGGTCAAAGCGGCGCTGGCCGATGCGCCGACTCCGTATAAGCCGGAAGAATTAAAGTATCTGGCAGGTCACTGCACGGAGAAAGAAGACGATGCGGAAAAGGTCGAACGGCGGCTCCGTAAATCCGCCGCCGCCCTCTTGCTCGAATCGCGGATCAGGGAACGGTTCGAGGCTATCGTGACTGGCGCATCAGACCGGGGCACATGGGTTCGTCTTTTTGAGCCGCCGGTCGAAGGGCGCCTGGTGACGGGCACGACGGGCCTCGACGTGGGAGACAAGGTGCGAGTGGAACTCATCAGCGCAGATGTCGAGCGGGGGTATATCGATTTTGTCCGAGTCTGATCACGCTGGCGTCACTTTGCGAGGACACATTTCTCGTAGAGGTCTTTCATCTTGTTGGTTGGATCGTAGCGGGCTTTGAGCTGGCGGTAGGTTGTTTTGCCGTAGAGTTGCCAGAATGTTTCGCGCGGATAAAAGGCATTCGAGTAGAGAGACTTCTTGCCTCCGAGTTCCCGGACCTTCGCTTCTATCTTTTTATTGAAGTGCCCCACCTCGTGATCGCTTCTGACGGAATCCCAAAACCTGAAATTGCCATACAGCGCCCGCTGAGTCTTGCTATAGGGCTTAGGCGTTTCCGGACGCGAGGATCTTGGATTTGATGTGGGGAGGAGGAGTTCTCAGGTCCCACACGATTCCAAACCAGGAGAGCACGGTCAAGATATAGTAGGAGAAGTCCACTTCCCACCAGAACCATCCCTGGTTGACCGAGGATTGGTAGTAATGGTGGTTGTTGTGCCAGCCCTCTCCGCAACAGAGCACCGCGAGGATGAAACTGTTCTTACTGCCATCGCGGGAGTTGTAGCGAACCCGGCCGACGATGTGCGTCAGGGAGTTGATGAAGAAGGTGCAATGATAGAGGACGGTAGTGGAAATGAAGAAGCCCCAGATCAGTCCCGGGAAGCCCCCCACCGCATACATCAGCCCCGCGTAGAGGAAGGGCGGAATGACGTGAAACTGGTTGAGGAACCGTAGCTCGGGATATTTCGCCCAGTCTCTCACGAGATGGAGATCGGTCCGCACATAATTTTCGGACAGGAGCCAGCCGACATGGGAAAACCAGAATCCTCTTTGCAGAGGAGAATGGCGATCTTTTTCCTGGTCCGAGTGCTTATGGTGATGCCGATGATGTGCGGCCCACCAGAGCACGCTCTTTTGCGCAGATGTCATGGCCAGGCAGGCCAGGATAAACTGGAAGGCTCGGCTGGTCTTGTAGGAGCGATGTGAAAAGTAGCGGTGATACCCCGCTGTGATGGCGAACATTCGCAGGTAGTAGCTACCAATGGCCAGGGCCACCAGCTTCCAGCTGATGCCGGTCTGGATAACCCACAGACACATCAAATGGATGCTGAGGAACGGGAGCACTCCCTGCCACTGATACTGCTCGGCTTGAGGGGCCTGATCGGTCGCGGCTATGGAATCGCACGATAGTCTATTCATGCAAGGGGCCCATCGGGTACGTCTCTCTCCGAGTTCAGTCCAAGTCTCAGGAAGCGGGGCCATTCTACTCGAATACGCGAGCTGAGAGAAGAGAAAAACGTGTCACATTAGAAAAATATTGAGAGACTATTATGACGGAGCTCTGGGTTTGGTGTAGCTAAAAATCAGGCGCATAGGCAGTCAGCGGATACGCGTATGTCACGAGATGATTGTGCCTGTGCTCAGTGGCGATATGTTCGGTATGGCTTCGCGCGTGCCCGGCTCTTCCAGGCTTGTGCGGCCGAGTGTGCCGTTACGGTAATCCAACAGAAGAATCCTCGCTGCTTTGTCTCGGTCCAGCCCGCCGCCGCTTCTAGTTAGGAGGCAGCCTCGCTTTTTGGCAATGGCGTCGATCACCTCCGTATTGGTCAGCCCCTCCACCACAAATCCGTAGCGGGCTGTGAGTCTGGCGGGATAGCGCGCCAGCAGGATGGCGGCGAGAAATTCGGCGACGGCTTCGTCATCGACGACCGTATGGCCCACAGCGTTGATCGTAGCAAGGAGAAGGCCCACGTTCGGGTCTTTGATGGTGCCCCACAAGAGTCCCGGCGAGTCGGTGATGGCCATATGGTCGTTTAGTTTGTGCCGCTGCTGGACCTTGGTCACGGCCGGCTCGTCGCCCACGCGCGCGATGCGGCGTTTGAGGAGCGTGTTCATCATGGTCGATTTGCCAACGTTGGGGACTCCCATGATCAGCATGCGCAGCGGCTTCACGCTGCTATTGCGATGGGGAGCCAGCAACTGACAGAGCTGGGGCACTTTAGAGGCATCGCCCGCACGGCTGCACGAAAGAGCCACGGCGCTGACGTTCGGTTGCCGGTTATAGAAGTCGAGCCAGGCTTGCGTGATGACGGGATCGGCGAGATCCGACTTGTTGAGCACTTTCAGGCTCGGACGCTGGCGGACCAAACGGAGTTCTTCGATCAGCGGATTACAGCTGGCTTCCGGGATGCGCGCATCCAGCACCTCGACGATGACATCGATGACTTCCATCGTCTTGGCCGCTTCTTTGCGCGCCGCATTCATGTGACCGGGGAACCATTGGATAGACATGTCCGCTCAACTTTCTCGGTGACTAGGTTTTGCATTCTACACTGTCGGCTGCCTTATATGCGCTGCCTGTGGTACATAGAATAACTCATTCTTTGGAGAACCCTGTCCTGGCTAGGCAATCAGTGCATCGTCTGCTGGGTGCGGTGTCGGCATCCGCCTGGTTGCTACTCTCGTCAGAGAGCCATGCCCTGGTGGAGGTTCTGTCTGACGTGTCATTGACGGTGGATGGACGGGCCACAGGATCATAGGGCGGTCGTCTCTTATCCGGCTCTGTGGGAGATTCAGGCGGCCTTCGGTCGTGCCGAAGTCGCTGTGCAGAAGCAGGATCTGGCCCAGATGCGCAAAGAGTTCGCCATATCTAACGACTCGCTCTTTATTGCGGTATTAGGAGGATTTTTACCGATGTTTGACCTCGCCGTACGATTGATTCGATCCATGTCTGTCCGGTCGGTCCTCGCCGGTACGTTATCGGGCCTGTTCCTGATGAGCCTGCTCCCTGCATCGCTTAATGCGGCACGAGGGGAAGGGAAGACGGAAGTGTTGCCGATGCAAACAGCTGCGCCGGCGGCGGTCGTCATCGAGGCGACTGGGAATGAAATGGAACTGCGTCGGCAATTGCGGACGAAGAACGGAGTGACCGAGCTCAGTGCCCCTGCCTCCGGGATTCGCTTCTCGGTTGCGCCGACGGGGAGCTATGGGTTTATTACTCCCCGACTGTTGGGTTTGGCTCTGATCACGCAGAGCCCAGACCTTCCGTTGGAGGCGACCCCTCCCGTCGCGAATGCCTATGAGATCCATAAGCTGGCTGACGGTAGCGGGATGCTCGTGGGATTTGTGGCGGCGGAGCTGAAGCCCCTGTTGACGCCGAGCCAGCGGCCGAAAAATGTCCGGCTCTCGATGCATTCCAATCCTTCGGAGAAGACTCCCTATATCGTCGCGGTGCCCCTGGTCAAACTGGTGGTTGATCAGATGCCGCTCAAGCTTGATCCCAAGAAGCAGGACAGCGCGGTTTCTCTGGATATGGATTTGCAGGGGACGGCGAACCGGAAGTCGTCGCAAACAGGCCCGAACTAGCCAGGCTGCGTAGATCGCAAGATCCTCGCGCTTGTTCTTCTGTGTCATGGGGGGGTAGGATCGCCTTCAGCCAGATCAATGGTTTTTATGCATAAGGGGGGCGCGCCATGGCAAATCGATCAGTGAATGTATTCGGTCTCATCACCTTGCTAGGGATGCTGATGGGCGGTTGCGCGAGCGAGGGGACGACGGGATTCACCGCTGTCTTGTCGGCGCCGGTGCAGGCTTCGTTGTCGAAGGACATCGACCAGATCGCTCCCGGGTCTGCGGAGGATAGTTCAGCGGCTTGCGTAGGGCGTATTCCCAAGGATGCCAGCGTGGGCCAGAAGATGTTGGCGAAAGACAGCTGCGTGCACGATCAAGCCGCGCGTTGATAAGTCGGTTCCTGGGAGACGGCTGAAGGCCGTCTCCCGTGTTCCCCGATCATGAAGAATCTGACACGGCTTCCTTTGGGCTAGCCGGCTTCTCTCGTTCTCTTTCTTTTCGTCATCCAGAGTATGCTTCAGGAGAGCACTCATGTCGCTGATCGCCTATAACCATGTGCCGGTTCCTTCGTTCATGTATGGCACGGCCTGGAAAAAAGAGGCCACGACGCAACTGGCGCAGCTAGCCGTGGCGGCCGGTTTCACGGCTATCGATACGGCCAACCAGTTGATCCATTACCAGGAGGCGCTGGTAGGGGAGGCCTTGCTGGCCCTCGCAAAACAAGGAGTCCCGCGTGATCGTCTCTTTCTGCAAACTAAGTTTACCTCGACGAATGGGCAGGACCACCGCACCCCATACGATGCCTCGGCCGATCTGACAACCCAAGTAATCCAGTCGTTCGATAGTTCGTTGGCCCATCTGCACACGGACTATCTTGACTCCTATGTGTTGCATGGCCCTTATCAACGGCAGGGATTGGGAGAAGCGGATCGGGAGGTCTGGGCCGCCATCGAGGGGCTCTACCGATCTGGAAAAACGAAAATGATCGGCATCAGCAATGTCACAGCGGAGCAACTCGCTCAGCTCTGCGCCCAGGCCACGGTGAAACCCATGATGGTACAAAACCGTTGTTATGCCGCACTGGGATGGGATAAAGAGGTGCGGGAGATTTGCCGGGCCCATAGCATCATCTATCAAGGGTTTTCGTTGCTGACCGCCAATCAAGGCATCTTTGCCGAGCCATCCATTAGGGCCATTGCCAAACGGTTAGGGGTCGGTCTCGCGCAAGTCGTCTTCCGGTTTGCGATGGAGGTCGGCATGCTTCCCTTGACCGGCACCACGAACCCACAACATATGAAAGAGGATCTCGAAGCCGAGCAGCTCACCCTGACAGCTGAAGACATGCAGGTGATCGAAACGATCGGGCTATAGTCTGGCAGGGCTCCTGGATTCTTGGCCAGCCTGTTGCATTCGGTTAGGATTTTTTCGATGGGGCAGTCTTCGAGGTTTAAGAAGGGAGCTCGGTGAGCCTGAGGGTGTAGAGGTATTGGTAAAGGCCTTTTTTGTCGAGCAGCTCGGCATGGGTCCCGGATTCCACAAGGCAGCCCTTGTTGAAGACGAGGATGCGATCGGCTCGTTGGATGGTCGTCAATCGGTGGGCGATTACAAAGGTTGTGCGCCCCTTCATGAGTTGCTCTAGTGCTTCCTGAACGAGCCGCTCCGACTCACTGTCGAGGGCGGAGGTGGCTTCATCCAACAGCAAGATTCGCGGGTTCTTCACAATGGCCCTGGCAATGGCGATGCGCTGCCGCTGTCCGCCCGACACGTTGATCCCTTTTTCTCCCACGACGGTTTGATATTGGTCCGGGAAGCTCATGATGAAGTCGTGCGCATGAGCCGCGCGGCTCGCCGCGACCACTTCTTCTTCCGTCGCCTCCCTGTTCCCGTAGCGGATATTGTCGAGAATCGTGCCCCCGAACAAAATCGTTTCTTGTGGGACCAGGGCGACCTGCCGGTACCAACTGTCCATCGTGACCTGCCGGAGATCCTGTCCGTCAATGATGATGCGTCCTTCCGTCGGATCGTAGAAGCGATGGAGCAGGTTCATCATGGTCGTTTTCCCCGCGCCGGTGGGACCGACGATGGCGATTAGTTGGCCTGGCTTGGCTTCGAAGGACACATCCGTCAAAACTGGCTGGCGCGGATCGTAGGCAAAGCCGACATGCTCCGCCTTGATGTGGCCAGAGACGGCGGGGAGCGCTGTGGCCGTCGGGGAGTCGCTCACGTCGGAATGAGTGTCTAGAATTTCGAATACCCGCTGGGTCGCACCCTGGGCTTCCTTGATCTGCGTGAACACGCGGGCAGCGGAGCTGAAGGGGCCGATCAGGATGCCGGCGAAGAGGACGAAGGCGAAGAGATCGCCCGGCGATACAGCTCCGTCGATGACTTGGCGTCCCCCGTACCACAAGACCGCCGCGGCTGAGGAAAAGGTGAGGAGGCTGATGACGGGAATAAACACCGCCATGATGCTGGCCCGTCGCATCGTTAAGGTCAGGGTCTGTTCGACTTGCGCGGCAAATCTGGCTTCTTCGCGCTGCGTCTGGACGAAGGACTTCACGATACGGATGCCGGAGATGACTTCTTCGATCAGGGTGCTCAGGGCCGCCGTCTGATCTTGGATCGAGGTAGAGAGGGACTTCAGCCGCCGCCCGAAGAATTTAGCCGTGAGGACGAGCAGGGGAAGCAGGACCAGAATCAAGAGGCAGAGCCGCCAATTCATCGCCAACAAGAACGCAATTCCTCCGACGAAGGTCACGAGATGTTTCACACTGTCGATCGGCGTTTCGGTGACGATTGACTGGATGACCGTGACATCGTTCATGAGCCGTGAGAGGAGCTCGCCGGTGCGCCGGCGGGCAAAGAAGCTCACCGACAGCGTATGCAGATGAGAGAAGAGGTGCCGGCGAAAGTCGGCGACGATGCGCTGCGATACCCATGCGGTCAGATAGCTGTGGCCCATCGAGCAGATTCCCTGCAGGACGACGAGCCCGAGAAAAAGGGTGATCAGCTCCGTCATGCGGGACTGATCTCGCTGCACGGCAATGACGTCCCAGAGGATGCCGGCTAACCGCAGCAGGGCCAGGTTGATGGCGGCAACGCCCATGACCAGCAGGCCTGCGAGCGCCATGCGGGACAGATAGGGCTTCAGGAACGGGAGAAATCGTGAGAAAGTAGACATGGTGAGGGGGTGATCTTCGGAGCGGCTATGAATAGCGCCATGAGCACGAGCGAGCGTTCAAGAAAGAATGCCCACTGGCAGCTAGAGCTGGGCGATGGACTCAATCAGGTTCTTGTTGAGCGCAACGAAGTACGAGCGCTCCTTATCGTCGATCACCACATCGGTGGGCTGATAAAAAGACGTTGCTCTTCGTTGAGCGCGGTAGACACGCGGTTCCGCATAGCGGAGATGAGGAAGTCGTCTGCGTAGACACAGCTCACAGTCCGGACGCGGATGCGAACCTTCTTGCCTTCGGGCACGAACCCCTCCTCCCCGCTTTCGGGTGAGCCTAGCTCTTACGACGTTCGAATTTTTGACGCCGGCGCAACTTCTTATACTTGTGCTTGCGCATTTTCTTACGGCGTTTTTTTAAAACACTGGACATGCGTTCTCTCCTGCGAAGGCGGAAGTGTAGAAGCTCCCAGCCCAAATTGCAAGACTATCGGGGGATTAAATTGATCGAGCATGCGGCTTGACCCAGTCGCTGGGGCCCGGTGGCCCAGCGCGGGCCGGTTCACGGGCCGCTTGACCTGCCTGAGCCCCATTCCTATACTGCAACCATGATGACAACCTATAGAATTTCATGGCTTCCCGCTTTGTGTCTGGTCGGCTCGATTGCGTGGCTCGGCGTCGGTTGTAGCAATAAAACGATTCAATATCCTGAAGATCACGCACGATATCTCCGCATCGATCAGGCGGTGGAATCGCTTCGCCAGGCTTATATGCAGAAGGATATGGCCAGTCTGGTGTCGCTTATGATGCCGCTCGATCAGTTGGATCGGCTACAGGAAGAGGCGCGCGGCGACTTCGATACGTTTAGCGCTATCACGTTGGAGTTCTCGCTCGAGCGTATTATGGTCGAGGGAGACGACGTCGATGTCTTCGTGCATTGGCAGGGCCTGTGGAAGAAAAATGCGGACGATCCGGGCCTCCGCCAGCGCGGCCATACGCGCTTGCAGTGGGTCGGCACCACGGCCATTTTATTACGAGGGATGCAGGGCGACTCTCCTTTCGGCATGAAAGCCCGGCAGATTACGGCACCCACTTCACCGTCCCCGAAGAAGAAGTAACCCATGGCCACTCGTCGATCCCGCGTGCCGCTGCAGGCTGATTTCCTGGTCATCGGGAGCGGTGTAGCCGGTCTTCGCGCGGCCCTGGAGCTGAGCCGCTCCGGCCGTGTCATGGTGCTGACGAAGGGCCATTCGCTGCAGAGCAGTTCGATCCATGCGCAGGGCGGTGTGGCGGTGGCGATGAGTGAAGAAGACGACGTGGCCATCCATTTGACCGACACGATTAAAGCGGGACATGGGCTTTGTCGGAAAGAAGCGGTGCGGGTGCTCGTTGAAGAAGGCCCTGAGCGGATTCAGGAATTGATCGGGTGGGGAGCCAAGTTTGACAAGGTCGGCGGCAAATTCGCGTTTGCCAGGGAAGCGGCTCACAGCCGGAGCCGCATTCTGCGTGCACGGGGCGATGCGACAGGGAACGAGATGGTGCGCGTCTTGATTGCCGAAGTGAATCGGCAGAAGCAGATTCAACGGTTGGATCATCACTTTACCGTGGATCTCGTAGTCGAGAACGGGCGGTGCTGCGGGGCTGCGGTGCTGGATGAAGCGTCCGGACGCCAGTTTGTGCTGCCGGCTCGCGCGATTGTGCTGACGACCGGCGGCGGTGGCCAGATCTATGCGCGGACGACCAATCCTCCGAATGCCACCGGCGACGGGATAGCCATGGCGCTGCGCGCGGGGGCCGTCCTGCAAGACATGGAGTTCGTGCAGTTCCACCCCACGGCATTGTATCTGCCGTCGTGCCCGCCATTTTTATTGTCGGAAGCGATGCGTGGCGAAGGGGCGCAGCTGCGCAACAATAAGGGCGCGTTATTTATGCAGCGTTACCACCCGATGGGGGCGTTGGCGCCGCGAGACATTGTGTCGCGGGCGATCCTGGCGGAGATGGCGGCCACGAAAGCGCGTCACGTCTATCTTGACGTAACCCACTTAGGCGCGGAGTTCGTGAAGCGGCGGTTCCCGACGATTTATGCGACCTGTCTGCGTTATGACATCGATATTACCGAGGAATGGATCCCGGTGTCTCCCAGCGCTCATTACATGATGGGCGGAGTCTGGACCGACTTGAACGGCGCGACGACGGTTCCTGGGCTCTTCGCGGCCGGAGAGGTGGCTTGCAGCGGGGTGCATGGCGCGAATCGTCTGGCGAGCAATTCCTTGCTCGAAGGATTGGTGTTCGGTTCGCGTGCGGCGGCGGCGGCTGTGGTATTTGCCGAGAGGCAGGAAATCCCCAAGCTAACAACGCAAGACGCGGCGCTCCGGGCTGGCCCATTCGGCATATTAGAAGACGAGGAGAAGTTGCGCAGCTCGCTCCGGCGCACGATGTGGGGCCAGGTCGGCGTCATTCGTTCGGGCGAGTCTCTCGTTCGGGCCTGCGCGCAACTCTCTCGCTGGGCGCAACTCGTGGTCCAGCCGTTTGCGACCAGAGCGGCGCTGGAAGTGAAGAACATGGTGCAGGTAGCGCAGTGCGTCGCGGAAGCGGCGCTCTGGCGGGAGAATAGCGTCGGGGCCCATTATCGGTCTGATTTCCCAGAGGCTAAGCGGGCCGGCTGGCAGCAACATAGCCGCCTCTCGAGCGGGGACGTGGTTAGCGGGAAAGCTATCCGGAAATCGCGGGGGGTGTTGGTGTCTCTGCGGGGCCGCCTCGGGTGACCGGACGTGCCAGAATCACGCCATCGCGGACCAGGCCCGCTCGGTAACATTGGCGCACGTTCCGGACATATTGTCTGGTTTCATTATACGGAGGGAGCGCCTGATAACGTTCAACCGCATTCTCTCGCCTATTGTACGCAGCCAGGGGCAACGGTAAATTTCCATGGAACCAGTCTAGTAGCTAACGCAGATACTTCGTGTCTCCCCCCACATTATCCTCCGGGTCATACATGTCCCGCACTTTGAGGCGGAGAGCCGTCTATGGGATCAATTGTATTGGGCCGATTGCGCCTGCGCGAGAGATGGCCAAGGGATCGAAATTCGATTCAGCCTTGATGACGGCTCGGACCAATGCGGGGCGGAGCCGTCGCGTGCGACATACTGATAAATCTCCGCCTTGGTTGTCGGTGCGGAGAAGGGCATGGAGAGGTGTGGCTGCTAGGGTTCTAAAAAGCGCGCCCGGTTGGCCATAAATTGCCCATGGAGCTGCCGGGTGATGGGGCCTGGTGTCCCTTTCCCTACCGGATGGCCGTCCACTCTGGTGACTGGCATTACTTCCATCGTCGTATTGGTGAGGAAACACTCGTCAGCCTGGCGGAGGGATTCGACGCCGAAATGGCCCTCGTCGACCGGAATCTGTGCGTCCCGCGCAAGGCCGAGGAGCAGGTCGCGGGTGATCCCGTCCAGCAGGCCGCAAGTTAGGGCTGGGGTACAGAGCCTGCCGGCTCGGACGAAAAAGATATTACTCACGGTGCATTCGGTCAGCTGTGATTCCCAATTGAGCAGGATACTGTCGAAGGCTCCCGCCGCGATCGCTTCTCTCTTGGCCAGGATATTGTTCAAGAAGTTGGTGGCCTTGATCTGGGGCGAGAGGGCGCTGGGCAGGTTCCGTCTTGTCTTGGCCACGATCAGGCTCACGCCGGTCTTGTATTGTTCCGGTGGAGAAGGCTGCAGCGGTTTGGTCATGATGACGACGGTGGGGGTCGGGCAGAGGGCTGGATCCAGGCCGATGCCGCCGGGTCCCCGTGAGATGGTTATGCGAAGGTAGGCGTCGTTATGGTCTTGCCCGACCTCGTTCTTCGTCATGGCTTCATGGAGGAGCGCCGGCCATTGCCGCTCCGGAATGGGAATGGTCAGGCCGATCGCCTCTCCAGACCGGCGAAGCCTGGCGAGATGTTGATCCCGCATGAAGATCCGGCTTCCGTAGGAGCGAATCGTTTCATAGACTCCATCGCCATAGAGGAAGCCATGGTCGAAGACGGAGACGACGGCGTCTTGTTCTGTGACGAATCGATCGTTGAGATAAATCCACATAGTCATCTCCGTTGTAAGGCGCTGACGAAGGCTTGGGCCTTCTGAATCGTTTCCTCATATTCCTTGGCCGGGTCTGAGTCGGCGACAATCCCAGCGCCGACCTGCAAGTAGCCCTTCCCCTGGCACCATACCAAAGTCCGAATGATGATATTGAGATCGAGGTCGCCGTTCCAGCTGATGTAGCCGAATGATCCTGTATAGGGGCCTCGGCGCACCGGCTCCAGCTCTTCGATAATCTCCATGCAGCGGATTTTGGGCACACCGGTGATGGTGCCTCCGGGGAACAATGATCGAATCAGATCGAAGGGCGTGGCCTCTGGCCGTAAGGTTCCGCTGACATTGGAGACGATGTGGCTGACGTGGGAATATTGCTCGATGGCCATGAATTCATCGACTTGTACGCTGCCGAATTGGCAGACGCGGCCCAGGTCGTTGCGTTCGAGATCGACGAGCATCAGATGCTCCGCCCGCTCTTTTTCATTCGCAAGCAATTCGCCGATAAGCCGTTGATCGTCACGATCATCGCACCCGCGCGGTCTGGTGCCGGCGATCGGGCGCGTGTCCGCCTGCCGGTTATGGAGACGGACCAGCCGTTCTGGTGAGGAGCTGATCAACGTGACGTCGTCGAAGTGCAGAAGCCCTGAGAAGGGTGAAGGGTTGACGGCTTGCAGTCGTCGGTAGAGTTCCTGTTCGTAGGACTGCCGGTCCGTGGTGTCGCTGTAGGAAACGGGAGGTTGCAGGGTGAAGCGGTGCGACAGATTGGCCTGATAGATGTCCCCGGCCGCAATGTAGACCTGGCAGCGACGGACTCGCTCGAGATAGGCTTCGCGCGTTTGGTCTGGATGAAAGGCCATCCGATCGAGGGAGGGGAGTTCCGCAAGAGGAGCGGGCTGTCCGCTTAATTTGCCTTCCCATTCGGCCAGCCGGTCCAAGCCTTCGCGATAAAGTGTTTTTCTGGGCTCTCTTGTAAACCGTTCCATGGGCGGGCAGAAGATCAGCTGTAATAAGTCCTGTCGATGATCGAGTGAGGCGATGAGGTCATAGAGACCGAACTGCAAATAGGGGATTGGCAGATCGTTTTTGGCCGTGACTGGCAGTGTTTCAAAGTCGCGTACGAGGTCGTAACTGAAATAGCCGATAGCTCCGCCCAAAAAGTGGGGAAGGCCTGGTGGGGGCTCAATCTTGGGTCCGTCGAATAGCCGCTGGAGGCTGCCGAATGGATCGTTTGACGAATGGACCTGTCCGTCGCTGGTCCGAAGGGAGGCCTGGCCCTGTCGTCCGGTCAGCATCGAGAAGGGGCTGCTCCCCAGAAATGAATAGCGGTTCTCTCCGTCTGTCCCCTTCCCGCTGTCGAGGAGGAAGGACGGCTGGGAGGGAGTGGCAATCAATCGATAGAGGTCAAAGGGAGTTCTTCCCTGGTTGTCCATCGTGAGGACCAAGGGCTGCGGAGGACCGGTGAGAAATGATGGTTGAGAAAAACGAGTCATGGGTGACGATCGATTGCTGGACAAATCACGCACACCCACTATACCCGACTGTCCCCGCTCTGTCACAACAGAGGTCAGCTTGACAAATTTAAGATGGTTCTGCTTTAATTCTTCGCCTGCAAACAGCAGAGTCCTTGCGTGACGGACTGCGTCATGCACTCTCCTCCGTGGATACGACATGCCCCCTTCACAAGATCCATTGTACGCGGGGCTCGGCCAAGCGGTCCGGATCGGGACCGACCTGCTCGCGTCGCTGATTGTTGGGGGCGGGTTGGGCTGGGCGTGCGATACATATCTCCTCGGCTCCACTCCCTGGGGAGTGGTCGTGGGATTGGTGCTAGGCGTCGTAGCTGGAATCAGGAATGCGTACCGGTCGGCGCTTCGGTGGCCGAAGACCTAACGATTTTCAAGAGAAAGTACGAACGTATCATGGAAGAAAGTCCACTTCATCCGTTCGAGCTGCACAATTGGATACCGATCTCGCTGGGCGAATTGGACATTTCCATTAATAAAGCCGTGGTTATTATGTGGGTAGTCGTCGCCCTGGTGGCGGTACTCATGGTGATGGCGGGGTCGGCGCGCAAGCTGGTGCCGGGCAAGCTGCAGAGCATGGCGGAGATGATGGTAGACTTCATCCGCGGCATCATCATGGATACAATGGGCAAAGAGGGGATGCGCTTCTTCCCCCTCATCGCCACGCTGTTCCTGTTCATCCTCTTCTGTAACCTGATCGGATTGATCCCCGGCAGCTATACGGTGACGAGTCAGATCGTCGTGACCGCCGTGTTTGCCTGCCTGGTGTACGGACTCAGCCTGGTTATGGGATTTCTGCTGCATGGGGTGAAGTTCCTGGGCATCCTCGTGCCACCCGGCACGCCAGCCTGGCTATTGCCCTTGATGATTCCGATCGAGTTGATCAGCCAATTGGCGCGGCCGATTTCGTTGGCCGTCCGGTTGTTTGCGAATATGACGGCCGGCCACGTGATTCTCGGAGTCCTGTTCGGCCTGGCCATTAGCGGCGGACTGTTGATCGGATGGTTGCCCTTTGCGTTCACGATCGCGATGAACGGATTAGAAGTTGGTATCGCGTTCATTCAAGCGTATATTTTTACCGTGTTGACTTGCGTCTATTTGGGAGACGCATTCCACTTGCACGGCCACGATGAGCACGCGCACTAGCGTGTGTGAGTTTCAGACAAGGGAGGAGTAGGACACAATGGATTCAGCAGCAGCAGCATTGTTGGGTATGGGGTTGGCGGCGGCAGGGTTTGCCGGAGCCGGTGTGGGTATCGGATACATCTTCGGGAAGATGATCGAAGCGGTGGCACGTCAGCCGGAAGCGGAAGCCCGCGTTGGAAAGTATATGTGGATCGGATTCGCGCTGGTCGAAGCCATCGCCTTGTACGGTCTGGTCATCGCCTTCATCATCATGGGTCTCCGGAAATAAACGGGTTACAGGAGTAAGAGGATCATGGGGATAGCAGGACTTGCTACCCCATCTACCCTTCTCCTCTACCCCAGGGAGTTGATATGCCGCAGTTTGAATCTGACTTTTTTTCTTCCCTAATTTTCTGGGAAGTCCTGTCGTTCGGGATTCTTTTCTTCATCCTCTACAAATTTGCTTTCCCGGGCATCTTGGGCGTGCTGGAAGAGCGGGAGAAGAAAATCAAGGACAGCCTTGATCAAGCCGATCGTCATCGGTCAGAGGCCGAGCGGAAACTCAAGGAGTACGAGGCCAAGTTGAATACCGCGGCGAAAGAAGCGGAAGGTATCTTGGCTGCCGCTAAAGAGCGGGCGCAGCGGCTCATGGAAGAAAATGAGCAGCGGCTGACGACTGAGGCCGATCGGATCAGGGGCGACGCGACGCGTGAAATCGATCATGAACGGCGCAAGGCGATTCAGGAGATTCGCGCCCAGACGACGGAGTTGGTGTTGATGGTGGCGGAGAAGGTGGTGCAGCGTAGTTTGACTGACGCGGACCACAAGAAGTTCGCAGACGAGGCGCTCGAGGCCCTGTCAAAATCCTACCAGCGATAATGTCTCGATCGGGCGGGGTCAGCTGAGGCTGTTTCCGCCCGGTCTGTACCCTTCCAGATCCATGCAGACGAAACGGAATCCCACTTTGCGGAGGCTGGCGCTGATGCGCGCGCGCAGCTCCGGTTGATTCAGCCGGGAAAATTCTTCTGCTCCGACCTCAATGCGCGCAATCTCTCCATGTTCTCGTACCCGCACCTGGCGCAATCCCTCAGCGAAGAGGATGGCCTCGGCCTGCTCCACGCGCCGGAGATTGTCGATCGTGATCGGGATGCCGCGAGGGATTCTGGACGAGAGGCAGGCGGCGGCCGGCTTATCCCAATTGGAGAGTCCCAGGGTCCTGGCGAGCCCCCGCACATCGGCTTTCGACAACGAGGCTTCGACCAGCGGGCTTCGCACGTTCCACTCGCGTGCGGCGGTGATGCCGGGCCGGTCGTCTCTTAGATCGTCGAGATTCGTCCCGTCCGCAATCCACCGGCTTGCGCGGGGTTCGCGCAGCCCGTCCAGTAATTGATAGAGATCAGTTTTGCAATGGAAGCAGCGGGCCGCGTCGTTCTGCACGAAGGCCGGGATGTCGAGTTGATCGGTCTGGACCAGTTCATGTCGCGCGCCGATCTCCGCTGCCACCTGCTTCGCGCCGTCGAGTTCGATTGCGGGAAAGGTCGGTGAGACTGCGGTGATGCCCAGCGCCAGCGCGCCGAGCTGCTCATGGGCGACTTTCAGGACGACGGTGCTGTCGATCCCGCCAGAGAAGGCGACCAGGACGGATTGCATGTCCGAGATCACCTGGCGGAGCCGGTCGAGTTTGTCTTGGAGGGGTTCGGTCATCATGAATGCTTGGCCTCGGGGGTCGCGTCGAGACAACGTGGGCTAGCGGTTCACTTTCGCTTTGGCGAGGTTGCCCACCACCACGAGCGCGTAGCGTTGGGGGTCCAGGTACTGTTTGGCGACGCGCTGGACATCTTCCTTCGTGACTCGGTCGATCCATTTCGGATATTGGGTAAAGTATTCGAGCCCCAGGCCATAGAATTCCACCTGAGCGAGCACCTGGGCGAGCTTCGCGGTCGAATCGAATCGCAGTGGGAAGCTACCAGCCAGGAATGATTTGGCCTCGGCCAGTTCCTGATCTGATACAGGCTGGTCGCGGATGGATTTGATCTCGGTCAGGACGCCGGTGATGGCTTGGTTCGTCGTTTCTGTCTTGGTCTGGAGGTTGACCCAGAAAGAGCCTGGCATGAGCCTGGCGTCGAAGTGGCTCATGATTCCATAGGCTAGTCCCTGCTTGTCGCGAATCGAATCCATCAAGCGGGAAGAAAATCCCCCGGCGCCCAGGATGTAGTTCATCACCGTGACCGAATAGAAATCAGGATGCGCGCGTGCGAGGCCTCCATGACCAATGACGATGGTGGATTGGGTGAGGTCTTTCTCGATGAGCTGGACCGTTTTTCGCTCAATCGGCAGGGAGTTTTTCTGGTTCCGCGTCGGCGCCGAAATTTTCTTCCAGGTTCCAAAATGGGTTTGGACCAGCGCTGCGGCCTGGTGGAGCGTGACGTCGCCGACAATGATTAGGATGACGCGGGACGGGGAATATTCTCGTCCGTAGAAGCTTTGCACGTCTGCCAAAGAGATCTTGCTGAGGGTCTCCTCCGTGCCATTGACGGGCCAGCGGTAGGGGTGTCCGTGGAAGACAAGCTGATTGAACGCCTTCATAGCGATATGGCCAGGGTCGTCGTTATTGCTGGCCATTTCGCCCAGGAGTTGGGTGCGAATCCGGTTGAACTCCTGTTTGTCAAATGCGGGGCGCTGCAGCATGTCTGCGAGCAGGGTGAAGCCGAGATCGGCGTCCTTCTTGAGCGCACGGATGGAGGCGGTGGTGAAATCCTCCGAGGCTTTCGCCTCCAGGGTTCCGCCGATGAAGTCGATTTGCTCAGCGAGCTGTTTGGAGGTGCGGGTCGTGGTCCCTTCGTCCAGGAGGCTGGCAACGAGGTTCGCGAGTCCTGCTTTTTCGGGAGGATCTTGCGCCGAGCCAGCTTTGATCAGCGCGTGGACTTCCACAATGGGGAGAACGTGTTGTTCCAGGACGAGGACTGTGATGCCGTTCGCGGTGGTGAATTTTGTCGGGGCGATCTCTGCCGCCAGAGAGGGGCCGGCGGCCCAGAGCCAGGCACAACATCCCATCACGAGGGCCAGGATCGTTTGTGGTCTTGCCGTCGGCATGATTAAGGCTTTCCCTGTCGCGCGGCGCTGGAGGGCGTGCCCGGTTGTTTCGGCGGCACGGGAATCAAGGTGCCCACGGTCCGGTTGTCCTCCGTCAAGTATTGGCGGGCGACGCGTTGGATGTCTTTGGCGGTGACCGCTCTGATCCGTTCGACGAACTGGTCGATCTTCTGCCAGCCGGCGCCGACGGATTCGGCCTGTCCGAGTAACATGGCACGCCGGAAGTTGGAATCTTGTTCGAAGATATGGGAGGCTTCAACCTGGTTCTTCGCCCGTTGGAGCTCGAGTTCCGTCGGCAGATCGGTCTGCAGACGCTTGATCTCCCGGTTGAGGGATTTCTCGACCAGCTCCGGTTTCTGGTTGGGGCTCACGAGGGCATAGAAGTAGAACAGGCCTGGGTCGCTCTGCAGTAAGCTGTATTCTGCGCCGACGGCCAGCGCGGATTTTTGCTCATATACGAGGCTCTGGTAGAGGCGCGAGCTTTTCCCGTGCGATAGGATTGAATCCAGAATGTCGAGCGCGTAGGAGTCTTCGCTCGAAAAATTCGGCACGCGGTAGCCCATCATGACGAACGCGACTTGCGCATCGCGTTTGAGGAGAAAGCGGCGTTCGCCTTTCTGCTCCGGCTCCATCGTGGCGATCGGCCTGGGCTCCGGTCCTCGCGGAATCGGTTCAAATAGCTGTTTGATTGCGGGGAGCAGGCTATCGGCTTTGATGTCGCCCACCACGATGAGGGTCGCATTGTTGGGCGAATAATAGGTGTCGTAATGCTGCTGCAAGTCGTCCAGGGTCATCGCATCCAGGTCGTTGAACCAGCCGATCACCGGCCAATGATAGGGATGGCTGAGATAGGCCTGAGCGAAGAGGGCTTCGACAAGCGCGCCTTGCGGGTCGTCCTCCGTGCGCAGGCGGCGTTCTTCCTTCACGACTTCTCGTTCCGTCGTCAGCTCCTTCATGTCGAGCACGAGCCCCTGCATCCGGTCAGCTTCCATTTCCAGGGCCAGCTCGACGCGGTCTGCCGCAAGATTTTCGAAGTAGGCGGTGAAGTCCTGGCTCGTGAAGGCGTTGTCGATTCCGCCGTTCTTGCGGATGAGGCGGGAGAAGGTCCCCTTGGGATATTTCACGGTGCCTTTGAACATCATATGTTCCAGCATGTGGGAGAGGCCTGCCCGGCCCATGACTTCGTTGCGCGAGCCGACTTTGTACCAGACCTGGACGGTGACCACCGGCGCTTTAGGCGCTTCGACTAATAAGACTTTCATCCCGTTGGACAGGATAAATTCACGAGTTTCTGTGGCCGTGGCGGGCGAGGCGAGGGCGAAGAGGAGACTGCTTGCGGCAATCAAAAGAAATAATGGCATCATATGTCGAGGACTCAGCTTGCTCACGGTTGGGCGGTACGTACCGTGTATGCTAACAACGAGATTCAATTTGTGTCAAGGCGCGTCCCGCATAGTCGGGCGAGAGATTGCCCAATTGTCCGCAGGCGCCTAGCACGTCGCGGCCGCGGCTTTTGCGGATGAAGGCGTCGACGCCGGCCCGCGTGAGGATCGCCTGGAAAGTCAGTACACTGCGATCAGTCGGCCGGCGGAAGGGATTGCCGGGAAACTCATTGAAGGGAATCAGGTTCACTTTGCAGCGGAGGCCCTTGAGCAGCTTCACCAGCCGATGGGCATCCTCGTCGTGGTCGTTCACGCCGGCGAGCAACACATATTCAAAGGTCAGCCGTCTGGTCGGGGCGAGCGGATAGCGGCGGCAGGCGGCTATGAGCGTTTTGAGCGAGGCAATCTGGCTGACCGCCGGCATTAACTGCTGGCGTTGCTCTTCCGTCGTGCCATTTAAGGAGATGGCCAGATTCACGCCGAGCGCTGCCACATCCTTCAAGCGAGCCGCGAGCCCCGCGGTCGAGACGGTAATGCGGCGTGGCGACCAGCCTAATCCCCAGGACTTATTGATCAGACATTGGATGGCGCTGGAGAGGGCTTCGATATTGGCCAGCGGTTCTCCCATCCCCATGAAGACGAGGTTGGTGAGCCGTTCCTCGCCGGTTAAACGGTCTTGCGCCGTGAGGACCTGATCGACGATTTCATGCGCCTTGAGGTTGCGTTTGAGTCCCATGGTGCCGGTCAGACAGAATCCGCAATCCAGCATGCAGCCCACCTGAGTCGAGACGCAGAGCGTGAGACGCTCCTCGTCCGGGATCAGCACCGTTTCAATGCGAAGCCCGTCGTCCAAGGTGAGGAGGAGCTTGCGCGTGCCGTCGGTTGATTCAAGGACGGTGCACGGTTGCGTCCTCGAAATCGTGGCGACCTGGGCCAGTTGCGCTCGATCTTTCTGTGAGAGATCGGTCATCTGTGCGATGCTGGTGGCGCGCCGCTGATAGAGCCAGCGCAAGATCTGACCGATCCGGTAACGAGGCCATTCAAATTGCTGCAGTAACCGGCCCAGTCCCATTTCGGTGAGGGCGAGGAGGTTGACGGGAGGTGGACCGGATGGGGCGGCGGTTGGCTCATGCGACATGGTGCAGCCTACCACAGGGCGAAAAAGTGGAACAAGGTATACGATTTACGAGGCTTTGCTGGCAAGAGAGCAGGGACACTGCTATAAGTAGTCACAGTGGTCAGAACGATGACTGGTGCATGATCGTATGAATCAACGAATGGTCCGAAAGCTGCGCTCCGTGACGGCTTTGGGCTTCTGTTGGGCTCTGCTGTTTTCCTGGCCTGTATCCGCCGATACCTCTTCCCCTTCCTTGCCAAGTCCTCCCGATACCTGTGAGACGGTGGAAGCCTGCTTTCAAGCAGCCGCCCTGCCGAAGGAACGGCTTGGCAAGTCGCTCAACAAAGAACAAGTCCTATCGCTCAAGCTGGAACGGCTCCAACGGCTGAGGGAACAATTCCCTGCCACGGTTTGGGCTGCGCGCGCAGGCTTGCTGTCCGGGGTACTGCTTCTGGAGCGAGATCCTGCCGAGGCCCTGCAGTTTCTCCGCGCGGCCCAGAACGATGTGCCGCTCTTGGATGACTATGTTCGTCTGTGGATCGGCGAGGCCTTGCTGAAGCTTGGAGAGGGCAAGCAAGCGGCCGAGATGTTCGAGACCATTCCTCAGGCTGTGCCGAACTCTCCGCTGGCGGTCAAGGCAGCCTATCGAGCCGGAGAAGCCTGGTATCAGACGTTGAGTTGCCGCGAGGTGATAGCCTGGATTGCCAAGGCGATGGCTCTGAGCCAGAAGGAAGTGGAGACGCCCCTGGCGCTGCTTCGGCAGGGTGCCTGCCAGTTGCGAGAGAATCATATTCAGGAAGGCCGTGAGACGCTGAAGCAGCTTTGGGTGCGGTTTGCCTTTAGTTCTGAAGCCAAAGAGGCTGAAGTGTTGCTGGCCTCGAATCTTGGCGGTGAGCCTTGGATCGTGCAGCCGACCGAGCGGCTTACCAGGGCGCAAGTCTACCTTGGACAAGCCTTCCATGCCGAGGCGATTGAGGAGCTCCGGAAGTTTCTTGCGGCTGATCTCTCCTCGCCTCAGCGCGCTGAGGCGAAGTTGAAGCTCGGCATCGCGCAGGTTCGGCTCAAACTATACGATCAGGCCAGAGAGACATTTCGCGCCTTGGCGAAAGAGGGCGCAACAGAATCCTCCGAAGCCTCGGTCTGGCTCGCCCGCGTCTATCTTCGGCAGGGCCAGGGCGACAAGTTATTGGAACTGGCTCATATGGCGGCAGGGTCGTCGCTGTCCCAGGAGCAAAAGGGGCAGATCATGCTCTTCGCCGGCCTATGGCTGGAGGATCAGGGCCGCTTCGAGGACGCTATTGCGCGCTATCGACAGGTGGCGAAGGTGGGAGAGCCTGCCTCTCAGCGAGCCGAGGGGCAGTGGCGCGTGGGCTGGGGCTATTACCGAATGGGGCGCTATCGTGAGGCCTTCGACCAGTTGCGGGCCCTCGTGGAACAGCATGACGGAGAGTTCGAGCCGCAAGCGCTTTATTGGATGGCGCGCGCAGCCGAACTGAACCAACAGCCGCAGGCGCACGATGTCTACGTGCAGCTCTGCCGTCGATTTATCTATACCTATTACTGTCAGCTAGCGCGGGAACGTACTCAGATTTCGCTGCCGGACTCCGTTGCGGCGGAGCCAAGTTCGACGAGTGCTTCGGTGAACGACGGCGAACTGGTGACTGGTGTGAACAGTGCGGCGGCAGGGGCTGTGACGACGAGAGCTGAGATCGAACAGCAGGCGGCCTATCGGCGCGCGCTGGAATTGAAGGCGCTGGGCCTGGATTCAGATGCGGTGCGCGAGGTGGCGGGGCTGATCGACCGCTATAGTCGGGAGCCGGGCCTCCTCATGGTGCTCTCGACGATGTTGAGCGAGGCGGGCGCCTATCACCATGGCCTCCGGCTTGCGAGAGCTAAGTTTCGCGATCAATTGGAGCGGACCGGAGGGTCCGTTTCTCCGGCGCTCTGGCCTGTCGCCTATCCGATGGGGCTCTTGCCGACGATCAAGGGGCAGGGGGCGAAAGGCGTCGATCCCTATCTGGTGGCGGCGATCATTCGAGAGGAGAGCCAGTACGATTGGCGGGCGGTGTCGCGGGTTGGAGCGATCGGCCTGATGCAGGTGATGCCGGGCACGGCCAATAATGTCGCGCAGAGACTCGGGCTTCCCGCCGTCGGACGGGAGGACCTGTTCGATCAGGAGACCAATATTCGCATCGGCGTCCATTATGTGGAGCAGCTGCTCGAACAGTTTTCCGGGAATGTCGCCTATACCATCGCGTCCTACAATGCCGGGCCGATCGTGGTGGGGAATTGGGTTACATTGCATCGCGGACGAAGCCAGGATGAGTTTGTCGAATTGATCCCCTATCAGGAGACACGGCAATATGTGAAACGCGTACTGCGGAGCTATCGCGAGTACGCGCGGCTGGGCAAGACGTTCTAAGGCCATTTCTTGACAAGGTCTAGTCAAGTTTCTATAGTGCGCCACAGCCTGCAGGGGCCCAAAGGGAAAGCAAGGACATGGCTTTGGATCGGCTGGACGCACTCGAAAGTCGCATTAAAGACTTGGTGAAGCTCGTTCAAGAACTCAAAAAGCGGAACGCGGCAGTTGAAGCAGACTTGACGGTGGTGCGACAGCGACTTGCGGAGAAAGATGATTCGAATCGGCGCTGGGAGCAAGAGCGCGTCGACATCAAATCTCGCATCGAAAAAGTTCTCGGCGACGTGGAGTTGTTGGAGTGCTTTGAAGAACGCAAGGAGGTGGCCATTGACAAAGACCATTGATGTGGAGATCTATGGCCAACGGTTCGCGATCCGCGGCGAGGCGGACGAGGCCTATATCCGGCGGCTGGCCAGCTTCGTGGATGGGCATATGTGCCATCTTGCGGAGGGGATGAACACCACGACCCCGTCGAAGCTTGCCGTGCTGACGGCGATCAACCTGGCCCATCAGTTGTTCGAAGTGGAACGGAAGCGCGCCCAGGGCGAGGCGGATGTCGAGCGGCGGATGACCTCGCTCATGGAATCGATCGAGGAGCAGGTGCCGACTTCGCTGTTCCGGTAAATTCGCCTTGCAAAGGGGAGACCCCTTTGCTATCGTGAGGTGTGGATATCGGGATGTCGCGGATGCGACGGTAGAGATACGATAAGGTCACGCTCGAACCGGTTCAGTAATCCGGGAAGATGATTCAGGCACCGCGGAAGAGATGTGGGTTTTTCATGCTGATGAAATTGAGACAGAGATCATGTGCGCCAGGGTTCGTCCTCCTCACGTATAACCTCTTGGAGATGCTGGGAAAAGTCATGGAGTGTCTGCTGCTGTTCGGCAGTGCGGTGCACGGAACCAGTCTTCGGTTGCTTCCGGTTCACGCACGCAATCCTCTCATGCGGGTGAGAGGGATTCGGCGCAGAGGGACTTCGTGGGATTTGTCCTGCATGGGACGGACTCGGTCTCTCAATTCAGCACGATCTTCATCCCCGTGGAGTCCGTTCTCGGAGTAAGTCTGTCGACCGCGTGTTGGGCGATCCTCTTCGGTATACCTATCTTCCGCTTGCGCTCCCTTCATTAGCACAGGACCGTTGACCAATCTTGTATCAAGATGAGGCTGAGGAACAGGACGTTTCTCGTCTTGCGATTGTAGGGGGGTGAGTCAAATGTTTACCTCAATTATTGTGTATGTGTTGACAGGACTCGTTGGAGGATTGCTCGGAGTCGGGCTTTTTGAACTGATCCGCCGTTCTTCGGGCGCCGCGAAGAAGGCGCAAGAGGAGGAGCAGGCGCGCCAGTCGGTGCAGAATGCCCAGCGGGAAGCCGACAATATTGTCAAAGAAGCGAAGCTGGAAGGGAAAGATCTGCTGCTGCAGTCGAAGGCGGAGATTGAGAAGGAGCAGAAGGCTAAGATGGCCGAGCTCGCCATCGTTGAAAAACGTTTGTTGCTGCGCGACGAGACCACTGAAAAACGGGTCGGCGTAATCGACAAGCGGGATAGCGATCTTCAGAAACGGGACCTGGATCTGGTGAAGCGGGAAGAGAAGTTGACGGTCAAGGAAGCGGCCTGCACGCGAGCGGAGAAGGAGCATTGTGAAGCGCTGGAGCGCGTCGCAGGGATGACCTCCGACGAGGCGAAGAAGCAGCTCATCCATGAAATGGAAAGTCAGGCGCGGTTGGAAGCGATCGGGCTGGCCAAGCGGATCTTGGAAGAGGCACGGGAAAATGCAGAGCGGGAAGCGCGCGAGATCATTACCTCCTCGGTTCAACGGGTGGTGCGCGACTATGTCGCCGAGTCTACGATTTCCGTCGTCCAGATTCCGAACGACGCGATGAAGGGGCGGATCATCGGACGGGAAGGGCGCAATATCCGCGCGATCGAGGCCGCAACCGGAATCGATTTGATCATTGATGAAACGCCGGAAGCCGTCGTGATCTCGGGCTTCGATCCCTTGCGCCGAGAGATCGCCAAGGTGTCGCTCGAACGGTTGATGCACGATGGGCGTATCCATCCGACGCGAATCGAGGAGATCGTCGAGAAGGTCAAGGTCGATATCGACAAGCTCATGTATGAAGAAGCCGAGAAGATTATTTTCGAGTTGGGGCTTTCGGACTTCCATCCGGAATTGATCAAGGTGCTCGGCCGGCTGAAGTACCGGACCAGTTACGGACAGAACAATCTCTACCATGCGCGCGAAGCGGCTTATATCTGTGGCATTATGGCCTCGGAGCTGGGGCTTGATGTGAAGTTGGCAAGACGGGGCGCCTTGCTGCACGACATCGGGAAAGCTGTCAGTCACGAAGAAGAAGGCCCCCATGCCATGTTGGGAGCCGAGATCGCCAAGAAGTACGGCGAGAGCGAAAAAATCATCAATGCCATCGCAGGCCACCACGAGCAGGTGGAGCCGATTTGCCCCGAGTCCGTTCTGGTGGCTGCGGCGGAAGCCTTATCCGCGGCCAGACCGGGGGCGAGACGGGAAGCCTTGGAGTCTTACGTCAAGCGGCTGGAGAAGCTGGAGTCGCTAGCCACGGGGCTCAAAGGAGTGCAGAAAGCCTATGCAATTCAAGCAGGCCGGGAGATTCGCGTTATTGTCCGGTCGGAAGACATTACGGATACCGAGTCCTTCCAGCTGTCCCGCGATCTGGCCAAAAAGATAGAGCAGGAATTGACCTATCCTGGGACGATCAGAGTGACCGTCATTCGCGAGAGCCGGTATGTGGAGTATGCGAAGTGAAGGTTCTCTTCATTGGCGATATTTTTGGAGAGCCTGGGCGCCGTGCGGTGGCCCGGGCTGTGCCCAGGTTGGTGGCGCAGCGGCAGGTCGACATCGTGATCGGCAACGCAGAAAATGCGGCCGCCGGGTTTGGCATTACGCCGGAGTTGGCGGAAGAATTGTTCGACATGGGGCTCGCGGTCATTACGACCGGGAATCATGCCTGGGACAAGAAGGAAATCCTCGATTATTTTCCACGGGAGCCGCGCCTGCTTCGCCCTGCTAATTATCCGAGCGGTGCGCCGGGATCTGGTAGTGTGGTAGTCGAGTCGGCCGGCGGGGAGCAGTTGGGCGTGCTCCAGTTGATGGGGAGGGCCTATATGCCGACATTAGACTGTCCTTTTCAGGCAGCTAAAAAAGAGTTGGCTGCGTTGAAAAAGCGGACGGCTGCCGTAATTGTCGATATGCATGCCGAAGCGACGTCGGAAAAAATGGCGATGGGGCATTATCTGGACGGAGAGGTCGTCGCCGTGGTCGGGACCCATACGCATGTGCAAACGGCCGATGACCAGATTTTCCCGAAAGGGACCGCCTACATTACGGATATCGGGATGACCGGACCGCTTCATTCCGTGATCGGGGTGAAGAAAGAGCTGGCGATCGAAAAGTTTTTGACCGGGATGCCCCGGCGCTTTGAAGTGGCCTCCGGGCCAGTCGTGTTCTGCGCAGTCCTGATTGAGCTGGACGCGCGCCTTGGGAAGGCGCTGTCGATCGAACGTATTCGCATCATTGATTAAAGGAGTCTCATCACGAGCCCTCCCGATTTCCCTGATCTCTTCTCGCAGCCCGTACCCCCGAAACAGGTCTTCACGGTTTCGGAGTTGACGGGGCTGCTCCGCACTTCTATCGAAGAACAATTCTCCGACGTCTGGCTGGAAGGCGAGCTGTCCAATATTCGCACGCCAGGGTCTGGCCACGTCTACTGCACCCTCAAGGACAAAACGAGCCAGATTCGCGCAGTGCTGTTCCGGTCCAGCGCGCTGAAGCTGCGCTTTGCCTTGCAAGAGGGGATGCAGGTGATCGCGCGGGGCCGGCTCACAGTCTACGAGCTGCGCGGTGAATATCAGATTGTGATCGATACGGTGGAGCCGAAAGGCGTTGGTGCGCTGCAGCTGGCTTTCGAACAGTTGAAGGAGCGATTGGCTGCAGAGGGGGTGTTCGATCAGCAGAGAAAAAAGCCACTTCCGGCATTTCCCAAAACGGTGGGCGTAGTGACTTCGCCGACGGGCGCCGCCATTCGGGATATCCTGGCCGTGCTCAAGCGCCGTTGGCCGACGCTGCATATCCTAATCGCTCCGGTGCAGGTCCAGGGGGAGAGCGCCGGGCGGCAAATTGCCGAGGCGCTGGAGGCTTTGAACGACTGGGGCTCCGTAGATGTCATCATCGTCGGGCGGGGCGGCGGATCGCTGGAAGATCTCTGGAGTTTCAACGAGGAGGTCGTGGTGCGTGCCATTGCCGCCTCCCATGTGCCGGTGGTGTCAGCGGTTGGGCATGAAGTCGATGTGACGCTGGCCGACTTTGCTGCAGATTTTCGGGCGCCGACTCCGTCGGCCGCAGCCGAGGCGGTCGTCCCGGTGTTGGCTGAGATCGTGGAACGGTTGCGGGAGCTGACCCTCCGTACGGGACAGATGATGTTCCGGCATTGCGCCTTCGAGCGGCAGAGGCTGGATGCCGGTATTCGCGGGGTGACGGATGTGCGGTTTCGTCTCCAGGATGCGGCGCAACGAACTGATGACATGGTGGATCGGTTGCGATCGTTGCTTCAACATGCGCTCACGTCTGGGCGCGAACGGGTTCACGAGGCGCAGCGGGATCTCTCCGGCCTCAATCCCATTCTCGCGATCAAACAGGGGTTGGCGACGGTGCCGCAATTTTCAAAGCGTCTCGAAGGGCAGATGAAAACGATCTTGGCGCAGTATTGTCACAGGGTTCACGCGATATTAGCGCAGCTCAATACCCTGAGTCCCCTGGCGGTGCTTGGTCGGGGCTACAGTATCCTCCAGACGGTTCCGGCCGGTCAGGTCCTCCATCGAGCGAGCGACGTGGAGGTGGGGCAGGAGTTGGAGGCGCAATTGGCCAGCGGGATTTTGTATTGCAGGGTTACGCAGATCGTGGATGATTCCCCTGTTTGAAATCGAGTGGGGGGCGCGTATAATGGTTCTCCACACCTATAGATTACGAGGCATATTGTGGCAACGGTGAAATTTGAGCAAGCCATGGCGCGGCTGGAAGCGATTGTTGGTGAGTTAGAGAAAAGCGATCTTCCGCTGGACGAATCGCTCAGGATCTTTGAGGAGGGCATCCGCCTCTCGAAGAATTGCCTCAAGATTCTCGAAGAAGCCGAACATAAAGTCGAAGTGCTGGTGCAAGATAAGAACGGTAAGAAGCGTATCCATGCCTTTTCCTCAGGCGACGAGTCCGATGAGCCATCCTCCTAGGTTTTCTGAAAAGAGCCTCTCGGCTCGCCTCTACTTTCCAGCAGAGCTTCCCTAGCCCCTATGTCGTCCACCCATCGTATTCGCAAAGAACGGTTGGACCGTATGCTGCTGCAGCAGGGCCTGGTGTCTAGTCGTGAAGCTGCGGCCAGAGCGGTGTTGGCTGGCGGAGTCTCGGTGGATGGGATGATGGTAGACAAGCCGGCGAAGCTGGTGTCGCTGGATGCGCGGATCGAAGTCGTGCAGCCTGCCTTGTTCGTTAGCCGATCAGGCGACAAATTAGCGGCGGGGCTGGATGCTTTTCAGATTGATCCCAGCGGGAGGATCGGTTTGGATGTCGGCTGCTCAACCGGCGGATTCACCGACTGTTTGTTGCAGCGGGGCGCGACCAAGATCTACGCTGTCGATGTGGGGTACGGGCAGTTCGAGTGGAAGTTGCGGCAGGATTCGCGTGTTGTCTTGCTCGAACGGACGAATATTCGGTATGTTGACCGTACAACGGTTCCTGAGCCGATCGACTTGGCCGTGATCGACGTCTCCTTTATTTCCCTGACCCTGGTTTTGCCTGCCGTTGTTGGTCTCCTCAATCGTTCTGCAACGGTTGTGGCCCTCGTGAAGCCCCAGTTTGAAGTCGGCAAGGGGCAGGTGGGGCGAGGGGGAATCGTCCGGGACGATGCGCAGCGCGAAGCGGTGACGGAAAAGGTCATTGTCTGTGCGACGCAGTTGGGGCTTCAGTTGAAAGGTGTCCTCGATTCTCCGGTGATCGGGCGAAAAGGCAATCGTGAGATCCTGGTTAGTTTTACGCGTGCGATGACAGCATGACTGGGTCTGGAGCGGAGCGATGATGGTGATGATGATGCATTGGCGATGGAGGCAGGCATGAAGGTACTGGTGACGGGCGGGGCCGGGTTTATCGGCTCGCATGTGGTCGATCGCTTGCTTCAGGAAGGGCATGAGGTTGTGATCGTGGATAATCTGTCCACGGGAAAGCGGGGAAACCTCAATCGCGCTGCTCGCTTCCGCAAGATGGACATTCAGAGTTGGCGGCTGGAAAGCGTGTTTCGCAACGAAAGGCCCAATGTCGTCATACACCTTGCCGCGCAGATGGATGTCCGTAAATCGGTGGAAGATCCGGTCTTCGATGCCCAGGTCAATGTGTTGGGGATGTTGAATGTGTTGCAACAGGCCGTCAGACACGGAGTGCGGAAGGTGGTATTTTCGTCTTCCGGCGGAGCGATCTACGGAGAGCAGGAGGTCTATCCTGCCCCTGAATCTCACCCCACGCGGCCTCTGTCTCCCTACGGCATTAGCAAACTATGCGGGGAGGAATATCTCTCCTACTACCAACGAGTGAGCGGGCTTCAGGTGGTGAATCTGCGCTATGCCAATGTATATGGGCCGCGTCAGGATCCTGATGGAGAGGCCGGCGTCATCGCGATCTTCATTCAGAAGCTGCTGAATAACGAGCAAGCGATCATTCACGGCAATGGGCGCCAAACCAGAGACTTCGTCTATGTCGAGGATGTCGTAGAGGCCAATCTTGCGGTGATGGGTCAGGACACGCAAGGCACCTACAATGTTGGGACGGGGCAAGAAACCTCGATCAACGACTTGATGAGGCTGCTCATCACGCACACGAATGCAACCAGCAAGGAAATTCATGGGCCGGCCAAGAAGGGCGAGCAGGCGCGGAGCGTGATCGATCCCAGTAAGATCCGTCAAGAATTGTCTTGGGAGCCCAGAACCGAGCTGAGTGAAGGACTTAAGCTGACCGTCGATTATTTCCGCGAGCGGATGAGCTAAACGCCGCTGGATCGCGTGGGCGAGAGGGGGCGGAGCGCATGCATCCAGACGGAGCAGGTCTAGTAGCGAGGGACGGTTCCATCGACCTGAGTCGACCAGGCGTCGATTCCACCTACCAAATTCTTCACATTCGGGAACCCCTGTTGAAGCAGGAAGTTCGTCGCGTCGGCGCTTCTCATGCCGTGGTGGCAGATGGCAATAATTTCCGAATCCTTGGTCAGCTTGGCCAGCGATTGCGGAAGGGTTCCAAGAGGAATCAGGACCGAACCATCTATCTTGGCGAGCGAATATTCCCAATCCTCGCGCACATCCACTAGGACCAGCTTGTCGCCCTTGTCGAGTTGCGCTTTCAGCTCTTTCGGGGAAATGGCAAAACCCATTGAGTAGTCTCCTTATCTACCGGTATCATATGCGAGGGGAGAAAAGGCTGTCAATGAACTGATCGCTGCCTTGGCTCATTAATCAGACAGAATATCGAGATCAAAACTGTGCATTTTGCGTCATGCCTGTATCGGTGAGTCGCTGTTTCGATCTGTTATTGCATATGTCAGAGTAGCGACCCATGGCGCGTATAGACGCAACAAATTGATATATATGAGTGTTTCATGTCACGCACATGGTCTAGTCCAGAAATTTCTCTAGTGCCAGGTCACGGACGGCAGCCAGTGCGCCGCGGAAAGGTTCTCAGTATGGCTACACCACGTATGAAAACAGCTGCCGGGCAAGTGTTGGTGATCCTGGTTACAGCGAAAAACCAAAAAGAGGCAGTGAAGATTGCTAGCGCGATGGTGACGGCCAATCTGGTAGCTTGCGCGAATATTGTGCCAGCAGTTCAATCGATCTACCGCTGGAAGGGGAAGATTGTGAAGGGTCGGGAAGTTCTCATTATCTTGAAGTCGACGAAGGCCCGGTACCCGGCCCTTGAGCAGGCGATCAAGGGCCTGCATTCTTATGAGACTCCCGAGATTATTGCACTATCCGTTAGTGCAGGGCTTGATCGATATCTAGAATGGGTTGCCAGTGAGACCCGCAACTAATTGTAGTGTTTGCATATTTCTGTTTTAAGGAGAGTAAAGGTTGACCGAACTGCCTTAGAATAGGTACACTTGCTCAGTACTCTCAAGGAAGTAAAGGAACACCCCGCTCTGATTAGGGGGCTAGAAATTATGGGACAAGGAAACGGTACAGAAGATCATGACGCCTATACCGTCGTGATCTTTCGGGGCTCAACGGCGAAGCCGTTGCGGTTCAGCTTTTCCCGTAAGGCTGTTCGTAATACATTGATTGGATTGGCTATTCTTGTGCTGGCGGATGCGCTGGTCATCTCGCATTATCTGATCAGAACCAATGAAGTCTGGGAGCTTGCCGGGTTTCGCGCCGAGGCGATGAGCTCGCGGGAGCAGACGGCAGCTTTTTCGACGGCCGTTGACGATCTGAAAAAGCGTTTGACGAGTATGAAGGAGGTCAATCAACGACTCCGAGTCATGCTGGGCATTGAAGCCCCCAAGGCAGGTGATATTGCAAACGGGCGAGGCGGTGAGGACGCTCCTCTTCCAGAGGGCAAGGTCACGCCTGCCATTGAAAAGATTCAGAAAAATGATGTGAGTACCCTGATTCCTGGCCCTCATGAAGCGGCCTATGCTTCTGATAGTCTTGCGGCCGGTTCGAAGGTTCTTACTACTGAGCAGGAGCTGATCGCCTCGATCAAGACGGGCATCGAATGGCTGTCAAAAGAAGCGACGGTGCAGGAGCAGTTGCTTCAAGAACTGTCCCTCGCTGCCGAACAGAAATCTTCTCGCTGGGCTGCCACGCCCTCCATTTGGCCCGTGAAGGGCTGGGTGACTTCGGGTTTTGGTCCTCGAGTCTCCCCATTTACGGAAAAGCTAGCCTGGCATGACGGCCTAGATATCGGAGCTGCCGCCAATGCGCCGGTTCAGGCTCCAGCCCAAGGGCGTGTGACCATGGTCGCGTTCGACCCGAAGCTGGGCAATATGGTGCAGCTGGACCATGGATTCGGCATCGAAACCCTCTACGGCCATTTGGCCAAGTCTTTAGTTAAAGAGGGGCAGCGCGTGAAGCGCGGGGAAGTCGTGGGTCTCGTCGGCAGCAGCGGTCTCGCCACAGGGCCCCATTTGCACTATATGATCAAGATCTATGGGCAGACGCTGGACCCGGTTAAGTACATCCTCGAGTAGTCGTTCGGCCTTCCGTTTCCTTCTCCCTCCCATCCTGATCCCCCTCGGTCCTCATGCTATACTGCCGCGCCACGACGGCATGGGGATTCTTTTCGGACGTAATCTATGACAGATATTGAGATCAACCGATCGGTGAAGGCGCAGCCCATTCAGGCTGTTGCCGATCAGCTTGGGATCCTGGCCAGCGAGCTGCTGCCCTATGGAAGGCTGAAGGCGAAAGTCTCGCTGGATGTGCTTGAGCGGCTCAAATCGGCTCGCCTTGGCCGCTATGTACTCGTGACGGCCATCAATCCAACTCCCCTTGGAGAAGGTAAAACAACCACGTCCATTGGGCTGGCCATGGGCCTATCCCGCCTCGGTCATCGAACGGCCGTCACGCTCAGGCAGCCCTCGTTGGGACCGGTGTTTGGGATCAAAGGGGGAGGAACCGGGGGAGGGCGGGCGCAAGTCCTTCCCATGGAAGAGATCAATCTCCATTTGACCGGCGATGCCCATGCGGTGTCTGCTAGCCATAATCTTCTTTCGGCCTTCGTCGACAATCACATTTTTCACGGAAATGAACTGCGAATAGATCTGAATCGGATCACCTGGCCCAGGACCTTGGGGATCAGCGACCGGTCGCTCCGGCAGGTCTTGCTGGGAGAGGGGACAGATGGTCGCCGAGGCCAGTTTGTGATTACGGAAGCCTCCGAAGTCATGGCGATGCTGGCTTTGGCTTCGAGCCAGGCAGACTTGCGCTGCCGGCTCGGGCAGATCATCGTCGGGTTCACGACGAGTGGGAAGGCCGTGCGGGCGGAAGAGCTGGGCTGTGCCGGGTCTATGGCTGTTCTGCTTAGAGACGCGCTGCTGCCGAATTTAGTCCAGACACTGGAGGGGACTCCGGCCTTTGTCCATACGGGCCCGTTCGGCAATATTGCCCATGGGAACTGTTCGATTATTTCCGATGCCATTGCCCTACGTTGTGCCGACTATGTCGTGACGGAAGCCGGATTCGGGAGCGATCTCGGGGCGGAGAAGTTTTTCAACATTAAGTGCCGCCTCTCAGGGTTCAAGCCAGCGGTGGCCGTGGTGGTGGTGACCCTTCGAGCCCTCAAGCTTCATGGTGGCGGAGGAACGGTCAAGGTTGGGACCCCGCTTCCGGCAGGGCTGACCGGGCCGAATCGGGAGGCCTTGGCCAAAGGCTTTGCGAACCTGGAGCAGCACATTGCGAACGTGAAGGCCCATGGGGTGCCGGTGGTTGTGGCGGTCAATGCGTTTCGGGATGATCCGGTGGCTGAGCTGGAATGGGTTCGTGAGAGGTCACGTGAGGCTGGCGCGGTGGATGCCGCGGTCTCGACCCATTGGGCCGACGGTGGCAAGGGAGCTGAAGCCCTCGCGCAGGCTGTGGCCAGAGCCACGGAAACATCTTCTTCGTTCCGGTATTTGTATGAGGTGGCCTGGCCGATTAAGAAGAAGATCCAGGCCATTGCCACAGAGATCTACGGGGCTTCTGGCGTGTCGTTCGACGCAGTAGCAGAACGGGATATTGAGTCGGCCGAGCAGCTGGGGCTGGATGAGTTGCCCATTTGCATGGCCAAGACGCCGTTATCCTTGTCGCACGATCCGGCGTTGAAGGGGCGGCCAACCGGGTTTACGCTGCCGATTAAGGAAGTGAGAATGTTGGCAGGAGCCGGCTTCCTCACGGCAGTCTGTTCCGGCATTCAACTGATGCCGGGACTGCCCAAGAAGCCGGCAGGGGAACGCATCGACATTGACCCAGCCACTGGTGAGGTGGTGGGTCTGTCGTAATCGCTAGCGATGCTTCAGGAAGTGGAAGAACTCTGAATCAGGACTGACCACCATGGTGGACTTGTCTTTGAAGGCCTTCTTGTAAGCTTCCAGCGAGCGGGTAAACTCAAAGAAGTGCGGGTCCTGCCGGTAGGCCTCCGCATAGACCTTAAAGGCCTTCGCATCGCCCGCGCCACGCAGTTCTTCGGATTCCTTGTAGGCCATTGCCAGAATGATCTCGCGGTCTTTTTCCGCCTCTGAACGGATTTTCTGCGCTTCCTCAGCCCCTTCCGCCCGGTATTGCTTCGCCTGTCGTTCCCGCTCGGCTTGCATTCTGGCAAACACGGCCTTCTCGTTTTGTTCAGGCAAGTCGGCGCGTTTGATCCTCACGTCCTGAATCTCGATCCCGTAGGCGGAGGCTTTTTCGTTCGATCGTTGGGTCACGATGGTCATGAGCTGGGCGCGGCCTGTCGCGACGATTTCCAGCAGGTCATGGCGCCCGAGTTCGACCCGGAGCTCGGAATAGATAATGTCGTGCAGCCGTTGCAGGGCCCCACGCTGGCTTTGAAAGTTCTGGTAAACTTTTAGCGGGTCGACAATCCGCCATTTGGCATAGTTGTCTAAAAGAAGCGTCTTCTTATCCTGCGTGATGACATCCTGGGGGTCCGAGTCATAGTCGAGCAGGCGCTTGTCGAAGTAGGTGACTTCCTGGATGAACGGTACTTTCAGATAGAGCCCCGGCTCCGTAAGGTTGCGAACCGGCTTGCCGAGTTGGACCACGATCGCATTCTGGGTGATGTCCACGATGAAGAGCGGCGAGGCTCCGAGGAGAAACAGCCCTAGAACGACCGCGAGGATGGTAATGAGGAATCCCTGTTTGGTCATGGCTTGGTCTCCTCAGCGGCGCTGGGTTTGGCTCTGAGCCGCTCAAGCGGCAGGTAGGGCAGTACGCGCTCGCCCGCTTTGCCGTCAATGATGACTTTTTCCATGTTCGGCAGAATCTCTTCCATCGTTTCGATATAGAGCCGCTTGCTGATGATGTCTTTGGCCTGGTTGTATTCTTTCAGGGTTGCCACGAAACGGTTGGCTTCACCCTGGGCGCGGTTCAGCCTGGCCTGGGCATAGCCCTTGGCCTGGTTCACCACCTGCGCGGCTTCGCCTTTGGCTTTTGGGAGGATGTCGTTGCGATAGCTCTGCGACTGGTTGATCAGTTTCTCCCGATCTTCCTTGGCATTGGTTACATCTTTGAAGGCCGCCGCCACCGCTTCCGGAGGATCGACGTCTTGCAACTGAATGGCCGCGATTTGGACGCCGCCCTGATACTGGTCGAGAATGGACTGTAAAAGAACCATGGTGTCCTGTTGGATCTGGGCTTTGCCAGTGGTCAGTGCCTCGTCGATTTTGCTCTTGCCGACCACTTCGCGCATGGAGGCTTCGGCTGCTTTGCCGATCGTCTCATGGATTTCCGCGACGCTGAAGAGATAGTTTGCCGAGCCTTTGATCTTATATTGCACGATGAATTCGATGGCCAGGATGTTCATGTCGCCGGTGAGCATCAGGGCTTCCTGCGCCAACATTTGCTGGCGGCCATGCCGATCGGTCCGGAAGCCGATCTCGATCCGATGCAGTTTTTCGACCTTCGGCTGCAGGACTGATTCGATGAGAGGAATTTTCACATGGGGGCCAGGTCCCACGGTGCGGACCGGGGTGCCGAATCGTTTGACGACACCTTCTTCGTCCGGGCTCACAATGAACGCGCTCTGCCAGGCGAGGAAAATCAGCAACGCGGTCATGGCGAGGTTTCTGATGCCGCTTGAGGGCATTAGGTTCTTGAACTGCGACTGGGCCTGCCGGAGAACATCCTCAAGCGGGTCGCTCTTCTTGCTCCAGGGATCTTTGGGGTCATATACCATGTGATGTAGCCATCCGAGAATAAAGGGTGAAGCTGTTTTCGCCAGGCCACACTAGCAGACTGCCAGAAGGGACGCAATTAGGATCCTCGCCGGTTGACATATCATGAATTCTTGATGTATAAGGAGACATGCCTACGTTGTCAGGGAAGAACCGGGCCAAAACCGCCGAGCTCTGCCATGCCCTGGCGGATGAGACCAGGCTGGATATTCTCGACCAGCTCAAGGATGGCGAACGCTGCGTTTGTGAGCTGACCGATGCCATGCAGGCCGCGCAATCGCGCCTGTCGTTTCATCTCAAGGTCTTGAAGGATGCCGGGTTGATTCAGGATCGTCCTGAAGGCCGTTGGATCTATTATGCCATCAATGCCGATGTGGTTGAGGAGCTTGAGGCCCTGGTAGCCTCGCTCAGGGTCATGAGGAAGAAGGGCCGTTCCGATTCTCGCTGCTGACGTTTCTTGGTTCAATCAATCAATAATTCTTAATGGGTCACTTGGAGGGATCATGGCAGTCATGCCGCCGGGAGTCGAGAAGCAACTGAATCTATTTGAACGGTACCTGACCCTCTGGGTGTCGCTCTGCATGGTCGCTGGCGTGCTGCTCGGGCAGGCGGCTCCCGGTCTTGTCCAGACCCTGCGCGAGATGGAGTTTGGCCAGGGCAGCCATATCAACCTGCCGATCGCGCTACTCATCTGGCTGATGATTGTGCCGATGATGATGAAGGTCGATTTCGCCTCGATCCGCCATGTCGGGACTCGCCCGACGGGATTGGCCATCACCCTCTTCGTCAATTGGGTGGTCAAACCCTTTTCAATGGCGTTCTTCGCCTGGCTCTTCTTCCGCATTGTATTTGCTGCCTGGATCACGCCAGCCGAGGCGGATCAATATATCGCCGGGGCGATCATCTTGGCCGCCGCCCCGTGCACGGCGATGGTGTTCGTTTGGAGTTACCTGACGGACGGGGATCCCGCCTATACGCTGGTCCAGGTCTCCGTGAACGATCTGGTCATGCTTGTGTTGTTTGTGCCGATTGTCGGTCTGCTGGTGAGCGGCGCCTCGTCCCTCTCCGTGCCCTATGATGTTTTGTTCTACTCGGTCCTGGCTTTCATCGTAATTCCTCTGGCCATCGGGTGGGGACTCAGGGCCTGGCTGGTCCGGCACCAGGGGCAGTTGTGGCTGGAAGAGGTGTTACTGCCGCGCTTCGCTCCAGTCACCATCTCGGCCCTGCTCCTCACCTTGGTGTTCATCTTTGCTTTCCAGGCCCAGAACATTATGGGCAAGACCATGCATGTCGCGTTGATCGCGGTGCCCATCCTGTTTCAGGTCTATATGAATGCGTCATTGGCCTATGGACTCATGTACCGGTTCCATGTGCCTTATGAAATTGCGGCGCCTGGCGCCTTGATCGGGGCCAGTAATTTTTTTGAACTGGCGGTGGCGACCGCCATTGCATTGTTCGGCCCGGAATCGGGAGCGGCCCTGGTGACGGTGGTGGGGGTCTTGGTGGAGGTGCCGGTGATGTTGTCGGTTTGTGGCATCTGCAACAGGACGAGACATTGGTTCAGGCCTGAGGTGGCGGCATGAACCAGTCGGTTCTATTCCTCTGCACCGGCAATTCGGCGCGGAGTCAAATGGCGGAAGGCTGGCTGCGGCATCTGGCGGGCGATCGTTACGAGGTCTTCAGTGCGGGAACCAAGCCGGTCGGCCTGAATCCAGGATCGGTTGAGGCCATGGCTGAAGTCGGAATCGATATTGCACAGCAGCGATCCAAACATGTTGAGGAATATGCAGCGCAGCCCATCGATTATGTAGTGACGGTTTGCGACCGGGCCAAAGAAGCCTGTCCCCGCTGGCCAGGCAAGACGACAGTGATCCATTGGAGTTTCGACGATCCGGCAGCCGTCGCAGATGTGGAGGGCCGTCACCTCATTTTTCGCCGAGTCCGCGACGAGATCGCGCTGGCTATTCGGCAGTTTTTAGCTGATCGAGCGTAGTAGGGGGATTACGGTGTGACAGCCCCGCCGCACGAGGAGCCGGCTCCGGCAGTACAACCGTAGCAATGGTTATTGGTGACGATCTGGCGCTGGGCGAGTTGAATCGGGTCGAAGTCGCGGATATGGGCGTGCGCGCGCTGTTTTACTGGTAGATCCAGCATCTGGTTGAAGTCGCAGTCGTAAAGCTTGCCATCCCAACTTACTGAGATCGTGTGACGGCACATCACGCTGGCCGCGGCAGCGGGATTGAAGGCGTTGGCTAAGCGTTCCATATATTGCTCGTAGTTGCCGGTCTCCAGAAGAAATTCAAGAAACCGGCTGATCGGCATGTTGGTGATCGTATAGAGGTGGTTGAACGAGACTCCCTGCTTGGTCAGAAGTTCTTTCCGGAACTGTGCTTCGATGGCCTCCTGCTTCGGCGGGAGAAAGGCCCCGGTCGGATTGTAGACGAGATTCAACACGAGCCCGCTGTCAGGCTGGCCATAGCCAAGCCGATTGAGCAGCCGTAGGGCCTCGATCGATTTTTCGAAGATGCCTTCGCCCCGCTGCGCGTCGGTTTGCGCCGCTTGATAGGAGGGGAGTGAGGCGACCACTTCCACGCGATGTTTGGCTAGGAATTCGCCCAGATCCGCTTGTGACGGAAGCAGCAGGACCGAAAGGTTGCAGCGATCCAGCACCTGACGATCGAGGGCGTGGGTCTGCTCCACCAGCCAGCGGAAGTTGGGATTCAGCTCCGGGGCTCCGCCCGTGATATCGACCGTTGGAATATCGGTCTTCGCGAGAGCCTGGATGCATTGTTCCGCCGTGTCGCGGGTCATACTCTCAGTCCGGTCGGGTCCCGCATCGACATGGCAGTGCCGACAGGTTTGATTACAGAGCTTGCCGACATTGATTTGAAAGACCGTGATCCCCGTGGCACGGAGGGGGAGCAAGCCGATGCGATCGAGTTGTGTCTCGAAGGGGGAGCAGCTCGTCGTCCCCCTGAGGATTTTCAGTTGCGCAGCGGGGGAGGCGAGGGGGTTCTGTTGCCCTAGCAGCGTCAGAGCCATGCCTCAGCAGCCGCTCCCATCGGGTGCGCAGGGCACAGCGTTCTCGCTGACGTTCGAGCCTGCGTGATTGATAATCGCGAAGTGGGGTTCATAGCCCGCTGTTTCCAAGACGGTGAGCGTTCGGTTGCAAATCTCCATCGGTTCGCCCCGGCGAAAGATATGGTGATCGTCATCGGCCGCTTCGACAAAGGGGCCTGCGAGCAGAGCGAAATGTCCCTGCCAGGCACAGGGGGTCTTTGCCGGATAGACCGAGGTCCATCGTTCGTCGGCTTGATCCAGCCAGAGCTCGTCGTGGGACAGGACAAAGTGATCAGCCAATGGAGCCAGGCTCAAAAGCGTGGCCACGTCCTGCGTGATCGGTTGGGGCACGCCCCGGAAATAGATCGTGCCCAGTTCATCGACCACCCTGCTGAATGGCCCGCGGAGCGTGGCATATCGAACGGGGGAGACCGACGCTGTGGCGGGAAGTTTATAGCCAGTCAGAGTCACGGAGAAGAAATGAATGCCGTCGATTACTTGCCAGGGCGAGGACTTGATGAGGTGAATCCCCAGAAATCCCGCTCCTGCCAGTCCCGCTATATAGTCGGTGAGCGTCAGGGCCCCAGAGAGGCAGTCGCCCCATTTCCCCGTGTCATGGATCAAATATTGCGGCACCGTCTGGTCTGCCACGATATCGGAGATCGTGAATCGTCCGCCCGGCTTGGCGACGCGAAACATTTCCCGGAAGACCTTCCGTTTATCCGGCGCCAGGTTGATCACGCAATTGGAGATGATCAGATCGACGGCGCCTTCGTCCACCGGCATCGCATCCGCCATCCCTTTGCGAAATTCGATATTGGACGACGGGTAGCCAAGGTTGGCTGCGACGATCGGTGCGTTCCTCCTGGCGATTTCTAACATCGTGTCGGTCATGTCGATCCCGATGACATGGCCGGTTTGGCCGACGAGCCGGGCAGCTTCGAAACAATCGATGCCGCCACCGGATCCAATGTCCAATACAGTTTCTCCCAGGGAGACAGTCTTCAGCCCGGCCGGCGTTCCACAGCCATAGGAAATCTTGAGGACCTCTTCCGGGATGAAGGATTGAAGGTTGGCCATGTTGTAACTAGTCGGGCAACACATCTGTTCGCCCGTCGACGCGGCCTTGGCGTAACGTTCGCTGACTTTTTGGGTAATCTCATCCATGGGCATAGAATCCTCACAATCGAATGAATAGGCACGGGCCCGTTCCTCTATCAAGACCGGACAGCCACGTCAATATTTCTTTGTCCCGGAGGTTTGCCGAGCAAGGCGATTCGTCTTACTGCGCGCTTCGCGTGGTCTTCACGCTGGTGCGGCGCCAGAGCCAGCCATAGATCGCGAGGTTCACCCCCAAGACCAGCATTCCGAGTAGAATCTGAATCTCCCTCGTGAGGCCGGAGGGATAGAGGGCCGGCAGGAGATATTGTACCAGGGAGTCGGAAGGAGAGGAGGTTCCCCCGGTCTGTGAGCGCAGCCAATGTTCCAGCGGCGTGAGGGGACAGATCCAGCCGGTGCATTCGACTACCGCGCCCCAGGTTGCAGCAGGTAGGTGGAGCCAGGCGATCCAGCGCCATTTCAGCACGAGCAGCCCACCGAATAGGACGAAGAGGACGAACGCCAGGTGGATAATCAGGATCAGGTCGGCCATGAGGTGGTACATCATGGGCTTTTGCCGTGGTTAGTCAGGAGGAAGTTTCGCGGGATTCAGTTCCAGTAATCGGTGGCGGCCGTTGGCCAGATGTTCGACTTTGAAGAGGCGATGCCCGACGTGGATGGTGGCGGCCATCACGGTGCCATTGATATAAAAAATAAAGTCCCCGTGATCGCTCTGTTTGAGGAGACCGCGCACCACAGCTGAGTCGTTGCTGCGGGAGATGGTGGAGTCGATCGCCAACTCATAGCGGAGGCCATTGAAGAGTTCGATGAAGAGGGGAGGGTGCGGCCTGGCCGCTGCATCTTTCAGGGTCTGCAGCGAGGGGAGGCTCAAGGCGATGGCTCGGTCGTGCATGATCCAGGGCTTCCGCGGGAGCGGCGTCTGTTCGGGCGCGTTTTGCCACAGAGGCGTAGACAGGCTCGGCACATCGGCCCAGGCAGTCTGAGAGGACAGACTGGCGAGCAGCCCGACCAGAAGCCAGCGCCGGACCAGCGAACTGCTGAATAGGGAGAATGCAGACGTCACGGAGCAGCCTACCATAGTGACGACTTTCATTGCATTGCAGCGGGAGTCTCTTGATAATGCGAAAGGTTCTTCGCGGAATTTCGCGCGGTAGATATCGAGAGGGATTGTATGTCGTCTGTGTCTCTAGCCCTGCTTATCTTCGGTATCTGCTATCTGATCATCATGACCGAGCGAATCCATAAAACGGTTGTGGCCCTGTTCGGGGCGGCGGTGATGATCGGGCTGGGCGTGGTATCGCAAGACGAGGCCTTCTACTCCCATGAGTTCGGCATCGACTATAGCGTCGTGTTTCTGCTGATCGGGATGATGGTGATCGTGAATATTGTTCGGGAGACCGGCTTCTTCGAGGTCTTGGCCATCTGGGCGGCGCAGAAGGCCGACGCAAAACCGTTTCGCCTGCTGGCGTTGTTGGCCCTGATGACGGCGGGCCTCTCGGCCATGCTGGATAACGTGACCACAGTGCTGCTTATGGCGCCGGTCACCCTGGCCATTACCAAGCGGCTGGAATTGAATCCCTTTGCCTTTCTGATTACCGAGGCGCTCGCGTCCAATATTGGCGGGACCGCCACGCTGGTTGGCGATCCGCCCAATATCATGATCGCCAGCAAGGCGGAGCTGGGCTATCTCGACTTCCTGGCGGTCCTGGGCCCAATTTCTGTGGCGATCATGGTGGTCTTCGTGGCGGCGCTCTGGTTCATCTTCGGGCGGAACATGACCGTGCCCCCGCATCTCCGTACAGCGGTGCTGGCGTTGAATTCACGGGAAGCCGCTCAGGATAAGCCTTTCCTGCATCGCTGCCTCTGGTTGCTGGGAATCGTGAACGTGGGGTTCTGTTTCCATTCGCTCATGCATCTTGAGCCTGCCACGATTGCCTTGCTCGGTGCGAGCCTCTTCATGTTGCTTGGTCATGCTCGACGGAAGCCGGAAAATGGAGAGGAACTGTCCTATCTCACCGATGTCGAATGGAAAACCATCTTCTTTTTTATCGGGCTGTTTGTGCTGGTCGGCGGCCTGGTCAAGGTCGGGGTGATTCGCTACCTGGCGGACCAGTTGGTAGCTGTGACACAGGGGAACCTTGTCGGCTCCACGATGGCGGTGCTCTGGGGGTCAGCCTTCCTCTCGGCTCTGGTGGATAACATCCCCTATGTCGCGGCGATGAATCCGTTGATCGTGGACCTGGCCCGCTCGCTGCATCCAGAGATGACGGACTATGCCGCTCTGGTGCATCAGCCGGACATCCTTCCCCTCTGGTGGGCCCTGGCCCTGGGCGCCTGTCTGGGAGGGAACGGGACGATCATTGGCGCGAGCGCAAACGTCGTGATCGTGGACATGGCGCGCAGAGCCGGCTATCCCATCTCTTTCTGGCAGTTCTTCAAGTTCGGCTTCCCCGTCATGATCGGGTCGGTCCTCATGAGTTCGGCGTACCTCTGGTTCCTCTTTCTCCGCTGAGCCTCCTTCGGCGCACTCTGGTACTGCACGTATTTCAATCTAAGTAATATTGAATGTTGTTGGCTTGAGCCGTATTGCATCAGCGGATGCGATGTGTTGGAGTCCGAGATTGCCTGCGTGACGATGCTGGCGCATGCCGTGGCGCTTAGGTCAGGGCCTTGGCAGGCGACGAGAGAATAGGAACGATGGTGGGATCCATTCCTGTTCATGGGGACTCAAAGGCTCTGTTAAGGGCTTTTGTAACTTTTCGGATCGGTGAATCAGGAAGCGGTGAGGTGAAGGAAACGGGGAGGGAGTCTTTGTCGAAGCGCGTTGTCCTCGTGCGGGATTGCTTGGTTCCTCCTGTCTGGGTAGAATCCTCCCATGTCGACAGGCTCTCTAGAAATGGTTGATCCCCTGAAGCGTGTTCTCTCGTTGGCTGCTTTGTCGGTCCTGCTGGTTGTTCCTTGTGGGGCGCAGGCGCCGCTGCAAACGCCGGCTTCTCCTTCTATCCAGAATCAATTAGGCCAGACTTCGCAAGCTGCTCTGCCTCCGGTTACGTCTGGCGCTGGAGTGTCCACAGACGGGCCGACAGCTGTGCCGGTTCTCGGAGTTGGCTCTTCTGCGAGTTCAAGTCTTGGGAAGCGGTTTGGCTCAGCCGGCCGGGGGCTCTCAGGAATGCCGGGCGGTCCGCCGCTCAAGGGAGGGATAGGTTCTCAAGATCCTTCCGGCAAGTACATGCGCCCGTCAGTGATTCCACCCTTGTTTTGTGATCCTGCCCTCAATATCCCCTGCTAGGAAAGGGGAATGGCTCGGTGAGTCCCCTGTGCTCGCGCAACGGGCGGGCTCGGAAGCCCCTCGTTGGACGCCGCCGCGGGAGACTTATCCGCAACCGGCTCAAGATCGATTCGGCTGTGGCCAATGGCGTCGCAGTTTTTTGCTTGCATGTCGTCTCTATCGGGCGGAAACTTCAGATGAGCTGATGAAAGATTTGCGGTAGTCGGTTACTTTCTCTAGATAATGACGGGTCTCTTTGTAGGGCAGGTGCTGGCGCAATTGGGCGTAGACGCCGGCTGGCTGGAGGCTGTTGATCTGGTTGACGGCAGCCGTGCGGTCGTGTGAGAAGGTGCGGAACACGTTGCTTGGACCTGTGTTGTAGGCGGCGATCACGCAGTATTCGCGCGACACGTTGTGCGTGACCGGCTCCAGCTGATTGAACATCAAGACATGTAAATAGGCGGCGCCCAACTCGACGTTGTTGGAGGGGTCGAAGAGATATTCCCGTGAAGGGGAGACATCCTGCCCCTTCGCCTTCCGGTAGGCTTCGCGGCCTCCGCTGGTGGGGACCAGTTGCATGAGCCCATAGGCCGGAGCCGAGCTGACCGCGAAGGGATTGAAGTTGCTCTCCGTGCGGATGATGGCGAAGACCAGGCTGGGGCTGATGTGATATTGCTCGGCGAACTGGTGGACCAGCGTCCGGTATTTGTCTGCCTGCTTCACGGCGAGGTTGGAGACCATTGCAATTTTGACGAAGTGGGCCGTCTTCTTCGTCCCTGCCTGGTCGATCGTTCTGGTGCTAGATTGCTTTTCCAGGAGATAGGTCGCGAAGGACTCGGCTTCTGCCGGCGTGCGCACCGGCTTACTCTGCTGATCGTGGACAAGGCCGAAGAGGTAGGGGGCCTTGCCGCCGGTGAGGACGACTTCTTTATCGGAAAATAAATCGACCGATCGGGGATCTTCCGGGGTCAGGATCGTTGTGACCACGGCGTTCTTGAGACTACGGTGCGGGTCTTGCTCATCCAATGTTTCGACCAGGATCTCGCCTGCATCGAAGTCGACGATGGCCCGGCTTTTATAGTTCTGCGTGTACTTCACATATTTTTTCTGCTCGGGGAGTTTGACCTCTTCCTTGCCCCAGGTCTTTCCGACATTCACGCCAAGGGCGGTCAGGATGGCCTCCAGGTCTTTCTTGGCTTCTTGTAGGTCTTGGAGGAGGGCGTCCGGATGACGCGCGTATTGCTCGAGACGTTTCTTGGCAATCTGCGTTGGATTTTTTCCCTGGGCGAGATCAATGATGGCCTGGCCAGTTTGGCCTGTGGCGATTCGTTTCGCCGCGCCGAGGGCTTGGTCAGTCGACTCACAGCCGGAGGAGGTCACAACAAGGGTCACGAGCAGCAGCAAGGAGCGAACGGTAGAGAGCCGCATGGCGGGATTGTACAGAATTACAATGCCGCGGGCTATCTGCTAGGCCTGGGGCTGTCCGGCGGTCTCTGTTTGTTTGCCTTCAAGTTCGGTCCAGCGTACATAGAGCCGTTCAGCAGCGGTCTTGGCTGCTTCCAGCGCGGAGGATCGCTCTTGCAATGCCGTGGCATTGGAGGCGATGGCGGGATCTTCCACGGCGGCCTGACAGGTCGCGATGGTTTCTTCCGCCTGGAGGATGCGCTGCTCCATCTTCGCCCATTCCTTTTGCTCCCGATAGGAGAGGCCGGTCTTTTTCGCCTTCGGCGCCGAGTCCGACTGGGCGCGTGAGGCCTTGGAAGAGCGCGAGCTCGATGCGCGGCTCTCTTCAGCCATCTTCCGTTCTTGCGCCGATTCCCACTGCGCATAGTCGGCGAACCATTCGGTCTGGCCTGCGCCGTCCAGTGCGAGCAACATGGTGGAAACTCGGTCCAGGAGCCATCGGTCGTGTGTGACCAGCATTAAGGCGCCAGGGAACTCCACCAGACTGTCTTCCAATACGTCGAGCGTCGGAATGTCCAAGTCGTTCGTCGGTTCGTCCAGGATGAGGAGATCAGCAGGCTGGAGCATTAACCTGGCGATGAGGAGCCGCGCTTGTTCGCCTCCAGAAAGACGGGAGACGGGGAGATCTAATTGTTCCGCCCGGAAGAGAAACCGTTTCGCCCAGGAGACAAGATGGACTTCACGGTCTTGATAGACGACCGAGTCGCCAGAGGGGGCAAGGGCTCGGCGGAGCGAGATGGATTGGTTGAGCGATTCGCGGTGCTGTTCGAAGGTAACCACGCGCAGTTTGTCCGCACGGGTCACGGTGCCTGAGTCCGGCTTGAGGGTCCCGGCGATGAGCTTGAGCAACGTGCTCTTGCCGCTGCCGTTCGGTCCCAGCAAGCCGATCCGCTGGCCCGGGCCGAGCAGCAGGTCGAGGTTCGTGAGGATCGGCCGGCCGCCGAGCGATTTGGAGAGCTGCGTGGCTTCGACCAGCTGTTTGGAGCGGCGTCCCGATGAGGTGAAGTTAATGCCGGCCGTCCCTGGATCTTTCCGGGATTCGGCGCTGCTCAATTCTTCGATTAAACGGCCGGCTGAATCGATTCTCGATTTGGCTTTGGTCGTGCGGGCCTTGGGGCCGCGCCTGAGCCATTCCACTTCGCGGCGGACCCGGTTGGCCAAGGAGGCTTCATAGTTGGCTTGCGCATGCAGGGCTGCATCCCGCTGTTCCAGGAAGTCGCTGTAGTTGCCTTTAGCTTCGAAGGCGCCGTTCGGATAGCTGCGATTGATCTCGATCATCCGCGACGTGACCGCTTCCAGGAAACGTCGATCGTGGCTCACGACGAGAAAGGCGCGGGCTTCGGCTCGGAGTAATCGTTCCAGCCAGAAGATGCCTTCGACGTCCAAGTGGTTGGTCGGTTCGTCCATCAGCAGGACGTCCGGTTCCAGCATCAGCGAGCGGACGATCGCCAGGCGTTTCTTCCAGCCTCCGGACAGCGAGGCGGTGGACTGGTCTGCCGCGGGAAACTCGCCCAGACTGACGGCTGCGGCGGTGCGGCCGCTATGTTCATGGGGGTCCAGGCCTTCGTCGATGAGGACTTGCGCGAGAACTTCTTCAATCGTATGGGCTCCGTCGAATAACGGTTCTTGCGGCACGTAGCCGATGCGGAGCTGCCGGCGCATCGATCTGGTGCCCTCATCCGGTTCTTCGAGCCCTGCCATGATCTTGAGCAAGGTGGACTTGCCGGAGCCGTTGGGTCCCACCAACCCGACGTGATCGCCTTCGGCTAACCCGACCGATAGATCCGAAAATAACGGTTTCACGCCGTAGGTTTTAGCGATGGACTCGCAGCTCAACAGAATTGTAGGTGGCATAGCTCTAGTGTCCGAATGGATGAATTAACCGAATCTGCTAGGAAACGATCGGGCAGGACTATTCAGGCCAGGCTGGATCGCACAGATAACAGTGTACGGGGTAAAGAGCTGAACTGCAAGGGGGGCGCGGGGATAGGGGCTGATGATCTTCTGTGGGCGCGCAACGCGCGGCCTTGGAGGGCCCTCGTTGGACACGCGCAATGGAAGATCAATCAGCCCCCATCCCTTGAAGATGGTAATGAGCGAGCTTGGAGGGATCATGCGTCGCGCGCACTCGAAGATCGATCAGGCTGTCCCTTGAAAGAAGAGGAGAAAAGGAGGATGCGCGGGGTGAAAATATGAGGTCGAGCGGGAGGGTATCTCGCTCGACCTCGTGAGGACTATCAAATAGAACTACTTAGCGGCCACGATTTCCAGGAGCTCGACTTCGAACACCAGGGTCGAGCCAGGCTTGATCGTCGGGGGCGCACCCTTGTCGCCATAGGCCAGATCCGAAGGGCAGGTCAGCTTGCCCTTGCTGCCGACCTTCAGCAGCTGGACCCCCTCGGTCCAGCACTTGATCACTTGGTTCAAGCCGAACGTGGCGGGCTCGCCGCGTTTGACGGAACTATCGAACACGGTTCCGTCGGTCAGGGTTCCATGGTAATGCACCTTGACCGTATCCGTGGCTTTCGGGGTTGCGCCTTTGCCTTCTTTGATCATCGTGAGGATCGCACCGGACTCGGTTTTTTTGGCGCCATGTTCTGCTGCGGCTTTCGCGAGGAAGGCGGCTCCCGCTTTCTTTTCCGCGTCTGCGACGACTGAGGCGCGGGCCTGCTGCAGAATCTGAATCTTCGGGCCGAAGGTCTGGAGCTCCACTTTCGGGGTCTTCTTGAAGACGCCGTCGGTGATGCCGGACTTCACGAGCTCCAGTTCGGATTCGTTTAGATTGAAGACGCCGAGGGATTGGCTGATGGCGAGGCCCAAGGCGTAGAGAGTTTTTTGTTCATCGTTCGCGGGCGCTGGGGTGGCGGCGAAGGCCGCAGAGGTTCCCAGGCTGAGGAGGGCAACTAAATAGGAGACAACGCAGCGCATGAGCTGTCCTTTCTTTATGTGTGACGGCGAGGGACCTGATATCGCAAGCCCTGGAGCATTGTAGGGTAGCGCGATGGTGCTGCGCGGCACAATAGTTTTTCTGTACCCTGCCAGGGCGTTGCGTCAATGCAGCCGCCTCGCTAGAATTCGGGCACACCTTGATTTGAGGCATGTCATGATTCTTGGATTCGTCATTCTCTATTTACTCCTGTCTGTGGGGATCGGTTTGGCTGCCGCCAGGCGGGTCCATAACACGAAGGATTTTGCGTTGGCCGGACGGAGCTTGCCTCTGCCGGTCGTCATTGCCACGGTCTTTGCGACCTGGTTCGGGGCAGAGGCGGTGCTCGGAATCTCTTCGACCTTTGTGAAGGAGGGGTTGCGCGGCGTGGTGGCCGATCCCTTCGGATCAAGCCTTTGCCTGATCCTAGCCGGGCTCTTCTTTGCTCCCCGTTTCTATCGGATGAATCTCCTGACTGTCGGCGACTTCTATCGGTTGAAGTACAACCGCACGGTCGAGGTGCTTTGCACACTCTGTATCGTGGCGTCGTATCTCGGCTGGGTGGCGGCGCAGTTTAAGGTGTTGGGTTTGGTCCTGAACGTGGTGACGGAGGGGGCCGTGAGTCAGCCGGTCGGGATGGTGATCGGGGCGTTGATCGTTCTGACCTACACGACTTTTGGCGGTATGTTCTCCGTCGCGATTTTAGATTTCGTGCAAATCTCCGTAATCATGGGGGGCCTGCTCTATATTACGTCGGTCGTGAGCGGTTTGGCCGGAGGGGTGGAGGCGGTGATCAGCCATGCGGCCCAGGCCGGCAAGTTGGATTTTTTCCCTCGCGCCACGGCGGCGGCGTGGATTCCCTTTATCGGCGCTTGGATCACGATGATGCTCGGATCCATTCCCCAACAGGACGTGTTTCAGCGCATCACCTCGGCGAAGGATGAGCGAACGGCGGTGCGGGGCTCGGTTCTGGGAGGGGTGCTGTATTTCTGTTTTTGTTTTGTGCCGATGTTTCTAGCTTACGCAGCTACGCTGATCGATCCAACGACGTTCACTAGTCTTTTGGCCGAGGATGCTCAGCTTGTGTTGCCGACCCTCATCTTGCGCCATACGCCGGTCTTTGCGCAGATCGTATTTTTCGGGGCGGTCCTTTCGGCGGTGATGAGTTGCGCCAGCGCGACCTTGCTGGCGCCTTCCGTGATGTTGAGTGAGAATGTGCTCAAGGGGCTGCTGCCTCAGCTCAACGATTGGGAATTGCTGCGGGTCATGAGACTAGTGGTGGTGGGTTTTGCCGCATTGGTCCTCATCATCGCTCTGAATTCCAGCGCCAGCATCTATCAACTGGTGGTGGACACCTATAAGGTAACGCTGGTGGCGGCGTTCGTGCCTCTCTGCGCCGGGCTCTTCTGGTCTCGCGCAACGACGCAGGGAGCCCTCTACGCCCTTGCGGCAGGCCTGATGGCCTGGCTGGGGCTGGAACTCTTCGGTCCGTCCGACTCGATCTGGCCTCCGCAATTGGTCGGGCTTTTCGCGGCTGCGGCTGGGATGGTGGTTGGTTCGCTGCTGCCTCAGAGGATCGGAGTGCACGGCTGATAAAAATTGCGCGATGGGTGACCTATGCGAGCCTGGCTCTGGGTAAGGCCTGGGTCCTGACTATCAAAGACCGCTGGTTCTATTCGCATTTCGGCATTGATTCGGTCGCCGTCGAGCGGGCGGAGCCCACCATCTATTGCGAGGTGCAGGGGGGGACTATGGGAGCGGCTCCGGCATAGTTTGGATTCTCCTAGGCCTCGCTCAGCCGAATGGTGTAAGGTTGGGGGTAACGAGTTAGGTGGGAAGGGGGAGTGACGCATGAAGAAGAGCGATTTTTCGGGAGATGACAACATTACCCTGTTGGCTAAAGGGGTCATCTTGAAAGGCGAGATCCATGTTGAGGGGACGGTGCGGATCGATGGCCGTCTAGACGGCGATCTTGAGACCAAGGGCCAGGTCATTGTCGGCGAGGATGGACTGGTTCAGGGCACGATTACGGCCGGCACGCTGATCAGCAGCGGGCGTATCAAGGCGAACGTGCTGGCGACGGAGTCCGTGCAGTTGCTGAAGACGGCGACGTTGATCGGGGAGGTCCATACGCCGGTGCTGATGATAGAAGCAGGCGCCAAGCTCCAAGGTATGACGGACATGGGAGTGATCTCCTGGCCTGAGGAGCTGCTGAAGTTGCCGGGCGGTGTCCGGGATCTGTCCGCACATAGGGCTAAGCAGGTCGTGGTGCTGGACAATAAAGACTCCCGCGGCGAAGGGTACCGATAGGTCCGTCGATTCTCTGCCGTGTTTTCCTAACCCAGCCGCCGGTGCCGCCGTGGGATTGGCAGACGCAGAAGAAGCCGTCATCGTCTCTCAGCCTTCCTCCCTGCCCACGCTTACTCTCTCCCTCTCAGGCTGCTGCATGGGGAAAAAAGGAAGGGCGCCTGCCGTACTCTCGATTGCGCGCGTCCAACGAGGGCCGTTTGAGGCCGCGCGTTGCGCGAGCAGGAGTGTGTGGCAGGCGCCCTTCCCGATCTTCTTCTCGACGATGCTATTTCCCGAACGCTTTTTTTAGTAGCGGCTCCATCTCGCCTTTAGCGGCCATAGGATCCAGCACATCGGTGTCGCCATAAAACTGTCCGTCGATGAATACCTTGGGCAGCGTCGGCCAGTTGGTCATTTTCGCAAGCGCATCCCGCTTGGCCGGTTGAGACAAGACATCGATGAGTTCAAACGGATACCCGTACTTATCGAAGAACTGTATGGTCTCTCGCGTGAACCCGCACATCGGCATTTGCTTGGTGCCCTTGCCGTAGATCAAAATCTTATGCGCGGCAACTTCTTTGTTAATTTCTTCTTGAATGGGGTCTGCCATGGGTCGGCCTCCTAGTTTTCATCTGTTGTTTTAGCTGTGAGTTCAAGGGCATGAATCCGTCCGTCTTTCAACGGAACATCTAATGCCTGATAGATCATGCGATGCCGATCCAGCAAGTTCTTCCCTGCGAAGGCGACCGAGACCACCACCACTTTCAGGTGATCCATCGTGCCGGTCCGGTCCAAGACCGTGACCGCAGCGTCTGGCATTATCCGGCGCACATATTCCGTTAGCACATCAGGTGTAATCATGCTCTCTCCTACTATGTATATTTTACAATACCGCAGCGCCAGAGTGAAAGGCAATTCACGGGTACCAAAACTGGCAGGCCGTGGCCTCTCCACGAGAAACCCGTTGAGGGTCGAGAGCGGAAGCGGGATCCGGGATCGCCTGATCAGCCTCTGGCCGAGTTACCGCCGCAACGCTCCGGCCCAGCCGTACCGGTACTTTACCGTTTGCTCTCTGCCGGTGGCCAGTCCATTTCGGTTTGGCGGCCGCAGTAGAAACAGCAGAGGCGATAGCGCGCGCGGCGCCGTGGATTAGGGAGGGAGATGAAGACGACCGGCGTGTCGTCGAAGGGGCAAACCGGTTGTTGATGCATGAGGTGTTCGTCTGCCATCAGTTCCAGTGAAGCATTGTCCCAGGGCGGCATGGCCTGTTCATTCCCGGCAATCCGCTCTTTCTGTCCGCACCGTTCGCATGCTGTTTCGTAGGTCTTAATCTTGTCTGTCTGTTGAGACAGATCCCTGCTGTGTATCGTTCCGCCGCATCCTGGGTTGGGGCAGGTGAGGTGTTCGTGTTGGAGGGCCCGTACAAACCGCTGGTGGGTCTCGCGTTCTTGCTCTGATCTCATGATGCCTTCCTCATATTCGCATTTGTTATTATTTCAAGACGGCTGGACGGCTTTAGCTCAACTGCGCACGTCCAACGAAGGCTTTCTCGAACCGCGCGTTGCGCGAGCAAAGAGCCGAGGCCGTTGAGCGGTCTTATACCCCCCAGGCCCCACTAATTTGAATGTTCGCCCCGTTGACGTACCGCGCGTCGTCGCTGAGCAGATAGCGCACTGCGGCAACCGTATCGTTTACCGTACCGATGTAGCGGGCAGGGATGCGTTTGGTCATGGCGGCGAGTTCGTCTGGCGGTGCACTCCCTGAGTCGATGAAGCCGGGGGAAATGGCATTGACGGTAATGTTGTGCGGCGCCAGGAGTTTGGCCCAGGTGCGCGTCAGAATCAGGACGCCGACCTTGGCGATGTAATGGGCCGTGACGTCAGGCTGGGCAATCATCTGGTCGGCGTTGGCCATGCTGAAGTTGATGATGCGGCCGGACTGACGGGATTTCATGCCGGGCGCGACGGCTTGTGCCAGATAGAAAATAGGGTGGAGGTTGCCGTCGAACATTTCGTTCCAGCCTTCGACCGTTTCGTCGAACAGGTTCACGCGATGGTAGGGGCCTGCGCCGTTGATTAGCGCGTCGATCTGTCCCCATTTCTGCTCGACCTGCGCCACGAGATCTTGAGCCGCTTGGGGATCTGACACGTCGCAGCGAATGGAGAGGGCACGACCGCCGAGCTTGATGATAGCGTCGGCTGTGGCCGTGGCTTCTGGTTCGCTGGTGCGGTAGCAGATGGCGACCGACCAGTGCTGCGCCGCCAGGTCGAGCGCGATGCCCCGTCCGATGCCTTTAGCCCCGCCTGTGATGAGCGCCACTCGCTCTGCCATCGGTGCTCCCTTTCTGGCCTGCATTATTATACGCTGAGCTTATCGAGTTTTGAGTCTGGTTGCGAGCAGCTGCAGGGTGCCGGCTGTTCTCATGGAGAAGACCCGGTCTTGCTTAGGTTTCTTGTCGTCCTCTTGGCCTTCTGTGATGAGCGACTGCAAGTCCTCGATCGTATCCACGTCGCGCCAGGCGGTAGTGAGTCCGACAGACAAGCCCAGCGCCTTGGCGTTCTGCTGCGTGACGGCGAGTACTTGATCGGTGGACCAGGGCACGTTGGTAAAGAGTTTTTCGGCCGGCTGTTTCAGGCCGATGAGGTAGTAGCCTCCATCGAGGGCCGGCCCCAAGACCACATCCGAACGACCCAGCAACGTGAGCGCTTCTTCATAGACCGCTAGGGGCAAGGTTGGAACGTCGGTGCCCACGATGATGACCTGCGTATAGCCTTTAGCGAAGAGCTGGGCAGCAATGTGGTGCATCCGTTGGCCCAGATCCTCTCCTATTTGATCCAAGAGGCGGACGCCTTGCCGCTCTTCCATAATTTTAAAGAACACCAGCTCGGAGGAAGGGGCGCAGGCCAGGTATCGATGGAAGGGCAGCTGCAGTTTCGCGGCAGCAAGTTTGGACCGTTCCAGCATGTCGAGGACGAAGCTGCCATGCAGGGTGGCCGCTTCATCCAGCGTGAGCGGCGGGCAGAGCCGCGTTTTCACTTCGCCGGGGATCGGAGCCTTGGCGAAGATGACGAGGGCCGTGTGCGCGTTGTCGGACGATTGAGCGGCAGGCTGTTTCATGATTTATCGTACCAATCTATACCAGCGATGCAGGGTGTGAGTGCTCATGCCCATCCAGTACAGGAGTCGGAGCCCCCACATCAAGAAAATTGTCTGCACGAGACCTTGCTGTTCCCAGCGGCGGAAGGACGTGGTGACGGTTGAGGTCAAGGCTGCAGTTTTCCCCATTCGTTTGAGCCTGCGGGAGAAATCGACATCTTCCATCAAGGGCAGGTCGGCGAAGCCGCCCATTCGTTCGAAGATGGGACGACGTACAAACAGGGCCTGATCGCCTGTGGCGATGCCGCTCACTCTCGATCGCCAGTTCATCATTCTACTAATCATGCGGCCCCAGATCGAGGGACCATCGAAGCGAATGTCGAATCGTCCTCCGACTATTCGTTGGTCAGAGAACGCGGCCTCGATTGCGGTCTTTGCGTCCTGTGGAAGTTGTGTGTCGGCATGGAGAAAGAGAAGGACGTCACCGCCACCGGCCGTTGCGCCTTCGTTCATCTGGCTGGCCCGTCCGCGTGGAGCGGTTATCAGTCGAACAGGACTGCGCGGTGAGGACTGAGTGCTGAGTCGATAGGATTCGACGAGTAGGGGCGTCCGATCGCTGCTTCCTCCATCCACCACGATGAGCTCATTGAAGCCGAGAGCCGCGGTCTGCGCCACGGTGGCCATGATCGTCCGTTCTTCGTTCAGCGTGGGGATGATGACGGAAATCGTCATCGCCATGGCTGCTAGGCGGGTTTCTTCGGTTCGTTAAACATAAAATACATGACCACGACGACCGTGACCCAAAACACCACTTGCTTGTGCCAGAAGAGGACTTCCCCATAGTGGAAGAAGACGGCGGCAAGCAGGAGGGACGCCCCGATGACGCTGTAGCGGAGGGTCATGTTTTCGACGACCGCATTGGCCCAGACCGCGACGCCTCCGAAGTAAATCAAGAGGGGGATAACGTCGATCTCGAATCCTCCGCTGATCGAGAGAAACACGTCGAGGAAACCGAGGAAAATCAGGGCGGTGCCGACGATCATCCCGGCGACGCGCATCTGGTTATCGCTGCCGGAGTCGTCGTCTGATTCCGGGCGACGTGGCGTATTGGTTGGTTCTGGCTGCATGGTCAACAGGTTCCTAATTGTTCGTCAAACGTTATCAGGCTACACCTTAAAATGTTTGCTCAGGGTCAACCCCTGACGCTGATAGGAGGAGCCGAGAGCCCTCCCATAGAGCTGGCTGGGGCGCGCGACCATCTTGTCGTATACAACCTTGAAGAAGGTTTGTCCATCATGGATCAGGAAGGGCACGTCGTGGGGGCGCACTTCCAGCACCACTTGGGTGCCGTGCAACTCGCCATGTCCATATCCGAATCCCGGATCAAAAAATCCTGCGTAGTGGGTTCGCAATTCGCCGCAGGCCGCTTCGAAGGCGACCATTTCTGCGGCATAGCCGGCCGGCACGCGGATCCGCTCTTTCGACGCGAGAATGTAAAACTCTTCCGGTTCCAAGAGGAGGCTGTCCTGGCGGTGGCGGTAGAGGGGCTCCCAGAAATCGAGCGCCGTATAATGGCCGATCTTTGAGAGGTCGATGACGTGGCTGTTCTTCTTCGCTCGATAGCCAATAATTGGGGTGGCGCTGCGGTCGTCCCCTTTCAGATCGATGCGGAGGAACAGGCCACGATCCGTCCGGAAGTCGCGGGCGGGCAGCGCCTGTTTCGTGGGGAGATTGTGATAGAGCAGGGGCTCGCGCTTGTGGAGCCTCTGGAGCGACTGGTCTGACACGGTGGCGTCGCCGCGTACGAAGCGAATTTGATTGAGCGCGTAGCCGGTCTTCACCTTGATCGTGAATGAGCGGGGCACGATTTCGAGATAGAGGGGGCCAGAATAGCCAGCCCGGATTTCATCGAACCCGGTGTTGAGATCCGTCACGACGCGGGTAAAGATGTCCAGCCGCCCTGTCGTGCTTTTAGGATTGGTCCGCGCTCGAATGGTTTTAGGTAAGGTCACCCGTTCCAACAGCGGCACCAAATAGACATGGCCCTTCTCGAGAATGGCCCCTTCGGTGAGGTCGATCTCATACATCACGAGATCGGACTGGTAGAAGTCCAGGACGTTGAGCCGGCTCGTGATCTCGGACAGTTCCGGCAGGAAGCTGCTGATCAACCGGTAGGCCTTGCGTCCAAGCCGCAGATCGAGACTGGCCGGCTGAATCTGCCGATCTTCGATCGGCACATCAGCATGGATGGCGCCCCTCGCGATCAGCTGTTTAATCTGTTGGTACGGCAAAATACCCTGGGTGGATGGCGTACTCACAGATCGTCGTGTTCTCCATTGCTACAAGCGTTCAGTGAAGGCTCTGCGCTGACCATCGGCAGCTCGCGCGAGGTTCCCTGTTTCGGCTGGGGATAGTGGAAGGCTTTGCCTTCATAGTTTTTCAAGAGGACCCCGTCGGCATCCATGTGCACCATATAGTCGCCGGGAAGCAAGGGGATCTTGCCGCCGCCGCCCGGCGCGTCGATCACGAAGTGGGGGATCGCCATGCCGCTGGTGTGGCCCTGTAACGACTTGATGATGTTCAGTCCCGTTTCGACCGTGGTGCGGAAGTGGTTGGTGCCCTTGGTCAGGTCCGCCTGGTAGAGATAGTAGGGTTTGATGCGGGCGAGTAGTAGCTGATGCATCAACCGTTTCATGATCTCCGGATCGTCGTTGACGCCTTTGAGCAGGACGGTTTGGGCCCCGAGCGGTACGCCGGCATCGGCTAACATGCCGCAGGCCGCTTTGACAGCCGGCGTCAGTTCGTCCGGGTGGTTGAAGTGCAGGTTCATATAAATCGGATGGTACTTCTTCACGATGGCGCAGAGTTCCGGAGTGATCCGTTCCGGGAGGGTGCCGGGTACCCGGGAGCCGAGGCGAACCAATTCCAGATGCGGGATCGTGCGTAAAGCCTTGAGGATCCGTTCCAGCAGATGATCCGGCAGGAGCAGGGGATCGCCGCCGGAGAGGATGACGTCGCGCACTTCGGTATGTTCGCGCAAATAGGCGATGGCCTGGTCGAGCTCGCCTTTTTTGAGGAAGCCCGGTTTGCCAACCAGCCGTTTTCTCGTGCAGAAGCGGCAATAGATCGGACATTGGTTCGTCACCATGAGTAGCACGCGATCTGGATAGCGATGGACCAGATGCGGAACTGGACTCATGAGGTCTTCTTCGAGCGGATCGTCTTCCGCCTCGAAGTCGTCCATTTCCGCGATGTCCGGGACCACCTGTTTCCAGATGGCATCGCCTTTTTCTTTAATCGTCGCCATCACTGTGGGGGTGATGCGCATCGGATAGTCGCCTACGATGGCTTCGATTTCTTTCGCGTCCACACCGAGCCGCTCCGCCAGATCTTTCGGTTTCACGATACTGTCGGCGAGTATGCGTCTCCATGCTTCCATGCCGGTCTCCTTTACTGGTCGAGTCAATCAGCGGTAGCGGGCTTACGGGGGCACTTAGCTGTCGGTGATCCGTTCCTGACCGTAGGTCTTGTCCAGATAATCGAGGATCTCGTCGGTTTCCGTCAAGACGCATTCTCCGTCCTTGAGGACGGGCACGTAGTATTGACCTGAGACCTCGTGGACAATTTTTCGCAGCGGACGGATATCAGGCACGATGATTGGCTCGTATTCGACATGAAGCTCTGCCAGTTTCTGGCGTACGACGTCGCAGTCTGGGCACCAAGACACATGATAGAGCGTGAGTGGCATAAACGTTCAGGCTTGAGGACGTTCGGACTGTTCCTGCGCGACCGCGCAGGGCACCATGACCGCGTCCTTCATTCCGTGGATCACTTTCTTTTCTGCTGAGCAGACGGTTGCTAGGATACCAGCCAGTTCGACCGTTTCGCCAGTCACGAAATAATAGGGGGAGAGCCTGGCGCGGCCGGACATGTGTTTCATCTCGCCGGTGACCGGATCGAAATAGTCGAGCTCATAGAGCCGGCCCTTGTGGAACTCCTGCAGGATATACGGAGTTTGGGGAAATGAGGCCAGGGCCTTGTCGAGGGCGTCGGCCCATTCGTGCTGTGGCATGTCGTGCCCGACTGATACGCCCCGGCTGCCCCAGGCGAGCTCGGAGAATCCAGATGGTTTGGTGACGAGGTGTCGTTCTTTTTGGGTGGCTGTAGCCAGATCTCGCCAGTTCGTCACGGCCCGTCCGCCGATCGTCAGCCCGGGGATCGTGGCGGCGGGCGGGACCGGCGCAGGATCGAGCACCCAGGTGCGCGGCATGATGGCGGTCAGGTGCAGAACGACCTCCCGGCCCAAGGCCTCTTCCCAGAAGGGGTGCAAGACCGGGTGGTGGAGCAGGGCGAAGGCCAGTTTTTCTTCCAGTGCCGGTTTGTATGGAGGCGTGATGGCTACCCGGTCCTTCTTAACCGCATATTGGACGAGTTCAGCTTTGGGAATATTCAGGAGGTCGAATAATTCATAGAAACGGTAAATCAAGCCGACTGGCTGGTCTATGCCCTCGCCGGTAAGCCGGAGCCCTTCTTCGGTAAATCGAATGTGTCGGGGCTCTACGCAGTGGGCGTCAAGACCGATGGCGCGCAGCTTGGTGGTGAGCCAAGCCATTTCCGGCCGATAGTCTTTAGCCTCTTCCGACATCACGATCGCGATGCAGCCAGTTCGTTGGCCGAGCTGGGCCTTCAACATGGCAGCAAATCCACGAATCATCCCTTCGGGACCCCCCACGAGCGAGAAGTCTGAGGCCTCACTCTTGGCATAGAGGCCTGAGAGGCAGGCGGTCATGCCAATGCCGCCGGGGACCGAGTCGAGCTCGGTGATGACCATGCCGTCTTGGGTGGGGATGATGTCCGGTCTGATGACGGCAGGCAGGTGGTCGCGAAACCGTTTCATCCGGCTGTAGGTGAGCAGCCCTTCCGGCTTGCCTTGGTCGAGATAGCCGGCGACCCAGGCTGGTTGGAGGCCCCGCAGACTGTCGGCATAGAGGCGGTTGAGCGCCCGGTAAAAGGAGAAAAGCTGCGGCCCCAACTGCTGAAAGAAATCTAATTGGTATTTCGTGAGCAGAAGCGGTGTCGTGGCAATGCGCCAGGTGGTCGTCGAGGGCGTGGCTCCGGGAGCGAGACTCTGGCCAGGTACCGCAGGAAAGAGCCCAGCTTGGCTGAGCTGGTCACGGATGAGTGTGCAGCGGTGAAGGAGGTCGGAGGTAGACAAGTCAGCCAGAGTCAGTATCCGTGTCAATGAAAGCTCTTCATGTAAGGCATTATAACTGTACCATGGGCCTTAGACTGGTACAAGGGGAGCGAGGTCTGTGAGAAGGGGCCACTTGGGCGCGCCGGTGAACGGTGCTAAGATGGGCATTGGCTGATTGGAATCCTTTTCTGTTTGTATAGGCAAACGGCCGGCTGGATCTTTCTGTGACGTTATCGATTGCGCTTCCACAACTTGTGCCGAGCCGCGCGTGCCTCCAGTGTGAGGTCTGTTGCCGGTTCCCGGACCCGGATAGCGCCCTTCGTCCCTATTTTACCGAGCAGGAAATTACCGAAGCCTTGGCTGGGGGCCTTGGGGGAGCGGCCTTCCCCAATCGGCGAGGGTCGCAAGTGGTTTTGGTTCCCGATCAGGTTGGCGAGGGCTATCTCTGCCCGGCCTTCGACTCCGCGACTTCAACCTGCCGCGTGTATGAACAGCGCCCGTTCGATTGTCAGCTTTATCCTCTGGCTTTGATGTGGGACGAGCCGCACAGTCATATCTTCTTGGGGTGGGATACGAAGTGTCCTTTTCTGCGAGAGGAGATTCCGGCGGAGATTCAGCGCCATGCCGACCGGGTCATGGCCTTGCTCGATCGACCGAGCGTCGAGGAGCAACTCGTCTCGCACCCTCGCCTTATTGGGCGGTTTCAGGGGGATGTGATCGTGCTGGCTCCCCTGCCGCGCCTGACCGATGTCTTCGCGGCTCAGTGGGGGCCTGCGCCGCTGCATCGGCTCATGCTGGACGATATTTCACATTTGACGATGGCGCTGGACCGTTCCGGCCTCTGCGGGCCTCAATCGCTTGCGGCCTATTCGCCGGTCTACCATTATATCTGGACGGGGGTCCTGGCCTATTGGTGGGTCGAGCTGCAGGGAGCCCTGTGTCTCTTCGCGCAATCGCCGGATGGGTGGTTTCTGTCCCTTCCTCCGATCGGACCCGGCTCGATTGAAGCCCCCCTATCTGAGGCGATGGAGCTATTGCATCGTTGGAACGGCGACTCGCCGGTGAGTCGGGTGGAAAACGTGCCATCCCAGTTGGCGCCGGAGTTCGAGCGGCTGGGGTACAGCCTCACGCCCAAGGAGCCGGACTATCTCTACCGCGTGGCAGACCTTGCGGCCTTGGCGGGCGATCGGTATAAATCTCAGCGGGCGCTGTGCAACCGATTCGAGCGGGAGCAGTCCTGTGAGGTGGCCCCCTATCAAGCTGGCGATCAGCAGGGCTGCCGCGCATTGCTAAAGGCATGGTTACGCCAGAAGCAGGCGGAAGGGCTGGAACCTTTCGGGGTAATGTTGTTGGCCGATGCGGAGTCGGCGCATGAGATTCTATGGTCGCAGGCGTCGGTCTTGCCGGTCAGGGGGACGGTGGTCAGGATTCATGGCCGGATCTGCGCCTATACATTCGGCTATTGGTTAACGAATAAGACATTCTGTGTCCTAGTCGAGATTACGGATCGGGGTTTCCCCGGTCTGGCTCAATATTTATTTCGGGAGATCTGCCGGACTGCTACGGCGGAAGGGGCGGATTATATTAATGCGATGGATGACGCAGGTCTCCGGGGATTGCGTGCGTCCAAACAGGCCTATCATCCTGTCATGTTGATCTCGAACGTGATTGCTACCCGCGTGTCCGAATCATGAAGACCCCCCAGGGCCGTATCGCTTCTCAATTAATATCATTATCGGTGGCTGCCCCTGATCTCATTGCGGCGAGAACCCTTTTCGCCGCATGTCTTGGCGAGGAAGGTGCGAGAAATCTTGGAGGATGTAACGGTCTCTCAACAGGATGTTGAAAATGGCCGCTCACTTCGTCCTCGCAGATCGTGCAAGGTAAGACGTAAAATGTGAAACGCAGGATAGCTGAGTGCGCATCTTCCGAACCCTTTTAGGTTTGACGATTCACGTTTCACGAGCTTGTGTTCTGAGTGCCCTGCCTGATTGCTTGATCTTCAGCCTCGGTTCCGTTTATCGTGCCCTACCATAGTGGAACATCGTGTCAACCAACAAAGGCAGAAACCATGAGTCAGCAGGCACGCGAAGTTGACGTTGAACAATATCGGATCGAGCGGGAGCCCTTCTACGCGGAGGTTCAGGGCGAGATCAGTCTGTTTACGATTGCGGCGAACAGCAAGATGCCGGTCATGCTTAAGGGGCCGACCGGCTGTGGCAAGACCCGCTTCGTTCAACATATGGCCTACCGGCTTGGTCGCCCCTTGATCACCGTCGCCTGTCACGAGGATCTCACCGCCTCAGATCTCGTAGGTCGGTATCTGCTCAAGGGCCAGGAGACGGTTTGGGTCGATGGGCCTCTGACGCTCGGCGTGAAACATGGGGCGATCGTCTATTTGGACGAAATCGTCGAGGCGCGGAAGGATACGACGGTCATCATCCATCCCTTGAGCGATGACCGCCGCCTGTTGCCGATCGAGAAAAAAGGGCAGGTTATCGAAGCGGCTGACAATTTCCTCCTCGTCATTTCCTATAACCCCGGCTACCAGAGCGTGCTCAAGGACTTGAAGCAAAGTACGAAGCAGCGTTTCATGGCGATTCAGTTCGACTATCCGGCGCCCGACATTGAAACCACCGTAGTTGAGCGGGAAGCGGGGGTCGATCGCGACCTTGCGGCCAAGTTGGTCAAGCTTGCGGGCAAGGTGCGAAACCTCAAGAATCATGGGTTGGAAGAAGGGGTCAGCACCAGATTGCTGATCTATGCCGGGACTCTGATCCGGCAGGGCGTGGCCACTAACCGGGCCTGCGATGTGGCGATTGCCCGACCGATCACCGACGATCCTGATATGCAGCGCAGTATCTTAGAATTGGTCAAGGCCATTTTCTAAGCCATTTCAGGATGCTGCAACAGCCCGCCAACTCTTGATCCCTTCCAGTTCAGTGCAGATCCAATCCGGTACGAGCAGTCGGCCTAAACGTGTTTTGCCTAAAGGGGTCACCGCGCAGCTGGTGCTGGCCCGCTTGAACCTTGGCCCTCAGAAGAGGTTGGCGACGCCATAGGTGTCGTAGGCTGTTTCGTCTGGGCCTACCTGTAAGCGGGTGGTTATCGCGAGTCTGTGTCGGAGGGGAGCGTAGAGGCCTGTGTTGCCTTGTGCTTTAGCGCCCGGCCTTTGTCGGGGGTTGGGTCTGTGACGAGGCCGTAGATTTCCCGCCCTTCGTGGCCTTCCGGAAGATATTCTGTAATCGGCATGCCGTCTTCTTTCACGAAGAGCAGGCAGTGGCAATATTTGTAGATCTGCATTTCGTCGCAGGCGCACATCCAGCGGCGGAGTTTGGCTTCGGCCTGTTTATCTTTATAGAAGTTGCAGGGGCAGAGAGGCTTCCCCAACTCATCGATATGCATCGCGAGGCCTTTGACGACGGCTTCAGTGACGGCGGAAGTGGGGTGCATGGAGGTTCCGCTTTTCTCTGCGAATCCCTTCACGAACTTTAATATTTTCTCGATACTCTCGGGCTTCGGCTCGGCCATCATGACTCCTTTAGGAACAGGCACTGGGCGAGGGGCTGAAGAGAGAGGCTGCGCCGCAGTGGCGTAGTTTACAAGCACCAGGGCGTCCTTTACAATCCTGTACTTCTCATTACTTCCTGTACATTTGTCTGAATGGACCGAGAGCCGAGATGTCGGATACGCATCAACAATTGATCGCGAAATTGGCCGAGGAGCTGGGCGCGACGTCGGCTCAGCAGCTGGTCGCTGATCTCGTTGCGGCTGCCGCAAAGCCGAATCAGGTGGAAGGCGTGTTGCTGCTGCTCGATGAGCTCGACGAGATTTCGGCAAAAGTTACTCGCGCTGCCATCGAATCGTTTTCGGATTTGCAACGGCGGGAACGATTAAGTGAGGCGGTGGCCTGGCTGGATCTGGGGATTGCGTTGGCCGAATCCTCCGGTGCGATCGGGTTGAAGTATTTCAAAGAGAGCCCGCTGGTCCTGGGCCTGATCGAGCTGCCAGCCGCTCGATCGCTGGTGCTGAAAACCGCCCTGGAACTGGCGGAGCAGGATGCGAATGTCGCGCTGGAATTCCTCCGGGTCTCGCCGGAGGTGGTGACGGTTATCGCACCGGATCAACTAAGTGCATGGCTGGAGGTCGGCCTCGAATTCACCCAGGTCGATTTCGTCGTGGCGCTGGAGTACATCCGTCAAATTCCTTCGGTCGCCCGCGTGTTGCCCTTTCAGGAGGCCAGGGCCTGGGCGACGTTTGGACTGAAGCTCATTGCTCAGAACAGTTTCGGCAAGACGGACTATTTCGGAACCATCGAATTTCTCCGCTCCAGTCCGCGCATCCTCGGCGATCTCGAAGACCAGTCGGTGCGGGCCAAGGTGATCACGGTTGGATCGTTGCTGGCGGACCGGGATGCCGGAGCTGGCATCGCCTGGCTGTCGGAGTCGCCCCGCCTGTTGCGTGTCGTGCCGAATGAGGCCTGGAGGCTCAAAGTCTTGCAATATGGCGCCTTGCTGGCAGAGCGTGATGCGGAGACGGCGCTGGCCTATTTGCGGCGCGCGCCTGAATTGGTGAGCCTGATGGGCGAATCGGCCGAGGCGAAGGCTCGTTTCGAAGCCTGGCTCACAGCCGGGATGGAAGTTCTGACCTACAGCGTCGAAGGAGCCAGGGCCTATTTCGCCCTGGAATCGCAAAAGGCCCTGACTTCGGTAGAGACAGCCTTGAGCGGTGTGCCACTCAGGCAGGTGGCCAGGACCGTGAAGCTCTTCGTGCAAGGGCTCTGTGGTACAGACATGACGATTCAGGCGCTTCCCGATTCGCTGAGCCAGGAGACGCTTGCGCGGGCGACGGTGAGCCAGGACGGGCGCACCATTTCGCTGCCGTCGCTCCTCCGCTGCTATCCCACAGCTGAAGAAAATACGCGTCTGTATCTGGTCATGGCAGCTCATGAAGCGGGACATGTGGAGTTCGGGACCTATCGGCTGACTCTTGAGCCATTTGCCGATTTGGTTGCGGCTCTACGGCAGAAGTATGGCTGTACGAAACAGGCTGAGCCGGACAGTCTGGCCTCGCTCTTTCGTTTCTATCCCCATCCGGGCCTGATCCAGGATTTATGGACGCTCGTGGAGGATGCGAGGGTGGAGTTTCTGTTACAGCAGGAATATCCGGGGCTGCAACGTGACCTCCAGCAATTCGCACGAGAATCGATCGAAACCAGATCCCTGACCCATGGGCTGACCGTCAAGGAACTCGTTGTCGACCAACTCCTCCAATTGTCGACGGCCGCTTCGCAGCCTGTCGCGATTCATGAAGCTATCAAAGAGGAGATCGCCATTCTCTGGCCCCTGTGTCAGGCGATTCTGGTTCCCACGGCAACGGCGGAAGGATCCGTGCTGCTGGCCCATGGGCTGTATGTGCGGCTGGAAGAGTTGTTGGCTCCGAAGGGAGCCATGGTCCAGGGCGTGCAAGCCGATGATGCGTCAGCGGAACTGGGCGTGGGACCTTCCGCCTCAGACCAGAGCGGCGAGGACTATCGCCCCGTCACCAACTGGGTCTATCGCGGAGCGATGAATCCTGAGTTCATCAAGCAGAATGCACAGGATGGACAAACGCAGGAGGACCAACCTCAGTCGGACGAGATTCAGCGTATGGCGAGCGCGGTAGGCGGGTCGCAGGAGGCCTCGTCGCAGGGGCAGCAGAATCGGGGGGGCACGCGTACGGAAACGGAAGGTGACCGGCTGGCCGGGGGACGGCAATTGCCTTCTCAGGTGGAAGAACTTTTGAACCTGAAGGTCGAGCAGCCGGCGCCGGTCGATCATGCGGGGCTTGGCGATCGTGCGATACGTTATCCGGAATGGGATCAGAGGATCGACGATTATCGCCTGAATTGGTGCCGCGTTGTCGAACGTGCTGCCGAGGAGGGGAGCGGGGATATCGTGAGCGCCACCTTGAGGGAGCATCGGAGCGAGGTCTCAGCTCTACGACGATTCTTCGAAGGGTTGCGGCCGCCGGGGTTGCGGCGGGTGCCGGGCCAAGCGGACGGTGACGAGTTGGACGTGGATGCAGCGGTGCGGATGTGTGCGGAGCGGGCGGCGGGAGCAGACTTGTCGGACCGGATTTATGTCCGACGTGAACGCAAAGAGCGGGATGTCGCGGCGGCGTTTCTGGTCGACGTGAGCGGGTCCACCAGCCGCCAGTTGGAGAGTGGGCGCCGCGTGATCGATCTGGAGAAAGAGGGGCTGGCGCTCTTGTGCGAAGCGCTGGAGTCGGTCGGAGATCAATATGCGCTCTATGGGTATTCGGGCCAGGGTCGCGGGCAGGTGGATTTTCTGGTGATCAAGGACTTCGACGACCAGTTGAGCGGGAAGGCGGCGCAGCGGCTGGGTGGGCTGGTACCCATGCAGCAGAACCGCGATGGGGCGGCCATTCGCCATGCCACGGCCAAATTGCTGGAGCGAGAGGCGCGAACGAGACTACTCGTCCTCATCAGCGACGGCCGTCCGCTCGACGATGGCTATAAGGACGAGTATTCGCTGGAAGACACGAAGGCGGCCTTGCGCGAGGCGCGCCAGCGGGGGGTGCATCCGTTTTGTATCACGATTGATCGGGAGGCCGATGGCTATGTCCGGCGAATGTACGGAGACGTGCAGTTCGCGGTCATCGATCACATCGAAGCCTTGCCGAAGCGATTGCCGAAGATTTATCAACGGCTCACGACGTGAACGGTGAAACGTGAGAAGTGAAAGAAATGTCATGTGGTAATTCCGAGTCAACCGTTTTACGTTTCACCTTTCACGAAAGACAGAGCATGAGCAACGAAACTGAGCGACCGGCAGTGCCGCCTTGGCTCCATAAGCTTTTCACGGGGAATCAGTATCCCTATGTCCGCCGGCTGGCGAAGTTCGCGCAGCCGACCAAGCCGGGGGAGGATCGCCTGGAGCCGACGAAAGAGATGATCGAGACCAAGTTCTGGGAGGTTTATCCCCGCTGCTGGGCCAAGCTGCTGCAGGAAGTCAAAGTTGGGATGATCGTGGTCTTTCACGAACTCGGCGAGTATCCGGCTGGCGGGTATCAGGAGCTGGTCGATGATCCAGATGGCTTTCTGGCCAAGAATTATGGCAAGAAGAAGATCAAGGTCAATTTCTACGATGGTGAAAATTTCGTCTGCACCATCAATTTCAAAGTCGCAGGCTGGACGGAACACGAACATCCGTGAGAGGTGAGAAGCAAGACGTCAGGAGATCCTGCGTCTCACATTTTACGTTTCACGTTTGACGAGGAGTAGATGATGGGAAGACCCAAGATCACAGTGGTAGGCGCGGGGAACGTCGGCGGCACGACAGCGCAGCGGCTGGCGGAGAAGGATGAGTATGAGGTGGTGCTCGTCGATATCGCCGCGGGAGTCCCCCAAGGCAAAGCGCTCGATATCACCCAGGCCGGGCCGATCTGCGGCTATAGTACCCGCGTTGTCGGCACCAACGGCTATGATGAAACGGCTGGTTCGGCGGTGGCGGTGATCACGTCGGGTATTCCTCGCAAGCCGGGGATGAGCCGCGATGAGTTGTTGGCCACGAATGCCAAGATCGTGAAATCGGTTGTTTCAGAGCTGGTCCCCCGCTCGCCGAACGTCATTTTGATTCTTGTCACCAACCCACTGGATGCGATGGTGCATGTGGCGCGCCGCGTCAGCGGCCTGCCGAAAGCGCGGGTCCTGGGGATGGCAGGAGTACTCGATTCCGCCCGTATGCGCGCCTTCATTGCCGCCGAGTTGAGTGTGCCAGGTCCCGATGTGGATGCGATGGTGCTGGGGGGGCATGGGGATACGATGGTGCCCCTGTCGCGCTATACGACAGTGAAGGGAAAGCTTGTGTCAGAGTTGATGACGAAGGAGCGGTTGGAGGCGATCGTGAAGCGGACTCGTGAAGGAGGTGCCGAAATTGTCGACCTCTTAAAGACTGGCAGCGCGTTTTATGCCCCGTCCGCTTCGGCGGTCGACATGGTCGAGGCGATCATGAAGGATCAGAAGCGAGTGTTGCCCTGTGCGGTGCTCTGCGAGGGCGAATATGGATTGAAGGATGTCGTGGTCGGGGTGCCGGTTAAACTGGGCCGGGGCGGGGCGGAGCAGGTGGTCGAATATGAGCTGACGGCGGAAGAGCACGCAGGGCTGGAAAGTTCTGCTCGCGCGGTGCGCGAACTCTGCGCGACCGTCGATCGGTTGATGGCATAACGTGATGAGGTCTTAGGCCTCGCTTGACAAGCCAAGCGACCTGCAGTACAGAATGCCCAAAGCAGTTAACTGAAACTAAGGAGACATAATGAAATTTCTTGAGAATCCGATGCAGACGATCGGCGCAGGGTTTGCGCTGACCGCAGTGTTGATGGTGGGATATCTCGGTATCGCCGGTGTTGGGGTTGGCGAGCCAGACTGGGCCGGTCTGTTGTTGCGCTGGGGGCACTTTCTAGCCGGGATCATCTGGATCGGGCTGTTATATTTCTTCAACCTCATCAATGCCGCATTTTTAAAGAGTCTGGACGGGCCAACCAAGAATATCGTGATTCCCAAGTTGATGCCCGCCGCGTTGAACTGGTTCCGTTATGGCGCCACGGTCACGGTGCTGACCGGGATCCTCTTGTATGCGAAAATCTATGGCATGCAGGGTGGCACAGGCGCGACCGCGCTCATGATCGGTGGTACCTTGGGTATCATCATGATGGCCAATGTGCACGCAATCATTTGGCCGAACCAGAAGAAGATCATCGCGGCGGTGACGGCTGCGGGTCAGGGAACCCCTGCGCCAGCGGAAATGGCCCAGTGGGGCCGGACGGCGCTCCTCGCCTCGCGGGTCAACTTTATGTTGTCGATCCCCATGCTGTTGTTCATGGCTGTCGGCAGCCACCTCAGGTAGGATTTCCTCTGATCGCCGGCGGGAAAGCCCGCCGGCGATGAACTCATTTCCCCTCCTCGCTGGGCCCCTCCACCACTCACGTAACCGGGTCAAATGGCCACTATGCCTAGTCCCAGGTGGGGCAGTGGCCCTAAGTCGTTGAGATTCAGGCCTATTATCAACTCATTGCCTTGACGAAGATAGGCGAGGCACCTTATAGTATCGGTTCATACGTTGAGCCAAATGGGTGAGGAATGGCGCATGGCGACCGCAACTGACGCACGAGTTCTCCAAGCACTTGACGGATCCCCTTGGGATATCGATGCCTATCTGAAGATCGGGGGCTACGAGGCCTGGAAGAAGTGCGTCAAAGAGCTGAGCGCCACCGATATCGTCAATGAACTGAAGAAGGCCGGACTCCGTGGGCGCGGGGGCGCCGGTTTCCCTACCGGCATCAAGTGGGAAAAGGTTCTCAATCACCGGGTCAAAGAGCATTACTTTGTCTGCAACGCGGGCGAACATGAGCCCGGCACGTTTAAAGACCGTTACATGCTCAAGCATGCGCCCCATCAGCTCATCGAAGGCTGTCTTATCGGTGCCTATACGGTGCAAGCCAAGGCGGCCTTTATCTATCTGAATCATGAGTATCAAGAAGAGCGGGAGAATCTAAAGAAGGCCTTGGCTCAAGCGAAGGCGCGGGGCTTTCTAGGCACGAATGCCATGGGCAGCGGGATGGATCTCGACCTGCAAATCTTCGACGGCCATGGAAGCTACGTGGCCGGTGAAGAGACGGCGATGCTCGAGTCCATGCAAGGGCGGCCGGCCATGCCGAGACAGAAGCCGCCGTTTTACCCGACAGATTTCGGTCTCTACGGAAAACCGACTCTGGTCAACAACGTTGAAACTCTCTGCAACATTCCGAGGATCCTCCAGAAGGGCTCGGCGTGGTTTACGCAAGTCGGCACGGAAAAGTGCCCCGGCACGATGATGTTCTCGCTCAGCGGCGCGATCAACAGGCCGGGTGTGTACGAGCGGCCGATGGGCATCACGATCCGGGAGTTGATTGATACCTGCGGCGGCGGCGTCCCGGGCGGGCGCGAGATCAAGGCGGTGTTCCCAGGCGGTCCGGCCTTTTCCATGGTCACCGCCGATCAGCTCGATTTGATGATGGACTTCGATTCGCTGAAGAAAGCTGGCACAGGACTCGGTTCAGCCGGCATGATCGTGGTTGATGATGCGACCTGTATGGTGGCGAAGACCCTCCATTTCTCAAGCTTCTTCAGGGACGAGAGTTGCGGACAATGTCCTCCCTGCCGCATGGGGACGATCAATCTCACCGCACTCTTGACCAAGATCGAGCAGGGCGAGGGGACGCAGAAGGATATGGATAGCCTTCTCCAGCTCTGCGGGTTTGTGAAGGGGACTGGCTATTGTACCTTGGTGACCGGCGCAGCCGTGTTGGTCCAGAGCAGCGTGAAGCTGTTCCGCCACGAGTTCGATGAGCATATCCGTTTGCAGCGCTGTCCCTATCAGCCGGTAGCGGCTGGTGCAGCGGCACATTAAGAGGGAGGGGCGATGCCGCGCGTGACGTTTCTTCATCCTCAGGGCAAGAGCGGAGAGGTTGAGCTCAATACGTCGTTACTGGAGGCGTCGAAGCTCCTCGGGTTTGTGTTGAACAACGATTGCGGCGGGAACGCCTCCTGTACCACCTGTCGGGTGGAAGTCCAGAGCGGAGCCGAGAACCTGTCGGAGATCGATTTCGATGAGCAGGATCTGCTCGATCGAGAAGCCCTCAGCGAGCCGTGGCACCGCCTCGGGTGCCAGGCCAAGGTGCTGGGAGATGTGGTGGTGGTGGTGCCAGAAGGTAAGTGGGAGGCACCCACGACGGGGGAGTCTGAGTCGCAGGGTATTGAAATTGGGTAAAGAGGTGTTACACTAAGTCATCCCAGGTAGGTTTCGAATGACGGCCTGGTCACAAGAGGAGGATCTCAATGCTGACGATTACGGCACTGGCAGAACAAAAGATCAAAGAACTGATGGTGGAAGAGAAAGATCTCATCGGGTTGCGCGTCTACGTCAAGGGCGGCGGATGTCATGGCTATCAATATGGCATGGCCTTTGAGTCGAAGATGGGCGATGACGACACGGTGTTCGAAAAGAATGAAGTCAAGGTCATCATGGATTCGCAGAGCGCCCCCCTTCTGCAAGGCGCCGAGGTCGATTATGTGGATAGTCTGCAGGGCTCTGGGTTTGCGATCAAGAACCCGCAAGCGAAGACGACCTGTGGTTGCGGCAGTTCTTTTAGCGCCTAAGGTATGTGCGCTGGCGTAGCGCGAGTGGACATGTTGACTGTGAGGGAAGCCAGGGTTGCCCGGGTGTCGGGCGGTCCTGGCTTTTCTGTTTGTGATCTGGCTGTGAGCTGACCTGACGATGGTACAGGCGAGCGTGACGAAACGATATCGGTTTTGTGCGGCCCACCGGCTGCACACGGATCATTTCTCGCCCGAAGAAAACTGGGCTGCGTTTGGGAAGTGCAATAATCCCAACGGCCACGGCCATAACTATGTTGTGCTGGTGACCGTGAGCAGTGCGGTCTCGGCAGCGATCGGTGGCAGCGTGAATCTCGACCGGCTAGACCGGATTGTGGACGAGCAGGTGGTCGCCAGATTCGACCATCACGATCTCAACCTCGATCCTGAATTTGTCCACTGCACCACAACGGGGGAAAATCTGGTGCTGCTGATCTGGGATCTCCTCGTGACGCACCTTCCAGCCGGACAGTTAGAAAAAGTTGGATTGATCGAAACGCGCGACAACTATTTTGAGTATGCGGGGCCAGCGAGTGAGACCTCGGTACTCAGAGAGGGACGGCATGGCTAAGCAGGTAGTCAAGCGGCGGGGTCAGCGGCAGGTTGAAGACGTCAACGGGAGCGGCAAACCAGTGGATCTGGATGTGCTGCAGTCCCTGGTCACAGAAATGTTGCTTGCGCTCGGTGAAAAGCCAGGCCGGAATGGGCTCGTCAAGACTCCCGAGCGAGTGGCCAAGGCGCTTGCCTTTATGACGCAGGGGTATCAGCGGGACATCGACCACCTCTTAAACGACGCACTCTTTCCGATCGAGTACGACGAGATGGTGATCGTCAAAGACCTCGACTTTTTCAGCATGTGTGAGCATCACCTCCTGCCGTTCTACGGCAAGGTCCATGTGGGCTATCTGCCTAATAAAAAGGTGGTCGGCCTCAGCAAGATCCCTCGTATCGTGGATACCTTTGCGCGGCGGCTGCAAGTCCAAGAGCGGCTCACCCTCCAGATTGCAGAAACCTTGAAGGCCAAGCTTAATGCGCATGGAGTGGGCGTGGTGGTCGAAGCGCGGCATCTTTGCATGATGATGCGGGGCGTCGAAAAACAGAATACCATCGCGGTCACGAGCTCCATGCTCGGCGCCTTCCGCAGCCAGCCGCAAACCAGGCTGGAGTTTTTGAAGCTCATCCGCCGTGGCAGCGTCGGCGATTCCGATTAGTTGCCTACGTTGGGTGAGCGAGTGACGTGTCGGCGTGCCGCCATAGTCTTCCTGCAGCCTGTGAGATGATGACTGCTCACGATCAGACTCCCGATTTATTTGGCAGTCCAGAAGGGGGGAAGTCCGTTGAGGCTCCCTTGGCCGAGCGTTTGAGGCCTCGTGAGTTCGCGGATTTCGTCGGGCAGGATGACATCACTGCGCCGGATCGGCCCTTGCGGAGGGCCATCGAGGCGGATCAATTGTCCTCCGTGATTTTCTGGGGGCCTCCAGGCTCCGGCAAGACCACGCTGGCTCATCTTGTCGCGCGCCACACCAAAGCGCAGTTCGTGCCCTTCTCTGCAGTCACGGGCGGTGTTTCCGTGCTCCGAGCTCTTATCAAAACAGCCGAGCAACGTCAGGCTATCAAGGGCCAACGGACCATTCTCTTCGTCGATGAGATTCATCGGTTCAATAAGGCGCAGCAGGATGCCTTTCTTCCCTATGTCGAGCGGGGGACGATCATCCTGGTCGGGGCGACGACAGAGAATCCATCCTTCGAAGTGATCTCGCCGCTCCTATCTCGCTCTTTGGTTATCGTACTCAAGTCCCTTTCGAGCGAGGCGCTTGGACAAATCTTAGACCGGGCGCTCACGGATTCTGGGATCGGGCTGGGGGCCTGGAAGGCCCGCTTGTCTCCCGAGGCCAGAGAACGATTGATCGCCTATGGCAACGGTGACGCCAGAGCCATTCTGACGGCGTTGGATTTTGTGGTGAGGCAGCAGCAGGCCGAGCCTGACGGGACTCGTCTGATCGATGGCGCGGCCCTCGAAGCCGCGCTGATGAAGAAATCGATCCGATACGACAAGTCCGGTGAAGAACATTACAACGTCATCTCCGCCTACATTAAAAGCCTCCGCGACTCCAATCCTGACGGGGCCCTCTATTGGCTCGCCCGGATGTTGGAAGGAGGGGAGGACCCAAAATTTATTGCGAGACGTCTGGTGATCTTTGCCTCTGAGGACGTCGGGAATGCTGACCCCATGGGGCTGGTGGTGGCGACCGCAGTGGCTCAGGCCGTCCAGTTTGTGGGACTGCCGGAAGCACAGATCAACTTAGCCCAGGGGACGACCTATCTTGCCACCAGGCCTAAAGATAATGCCTCTTACGTCGGACTGCTTGAGGCGATGGAGGATGTGAAGGCTCAGGGGAATCTGGGGGTGCCACTGCACCTGCGGAATGCCGTGGCGTCGATGATGAAGGGGTTCGGGTATGGGGACGGCTATCGCTATGTCCATGACGATCCCCAGGCCAAGGAGCAGGAACATCTTCCTGAATCGCTCAATGGCCGTCGGTATTATCGGCCGAAGAGTTCGTAATTGTTGCGTTATCTGTGGTGGACAAATTTTTCTAATCAGTTATACTTAGGCTGGTGAAGCGGCAGGGTCAAAAAAATAGTGGATCAATCGCAGCCACGAATGAACGGCGTAAGTTCGTTCGGGCAACGCTCGTTTGCTCGGCGCTAATTTTCCCGAAAAGCGGAGCCAAGGCGATGACTGCCGTATTGGATAACGTCAATAGTGTCGGCGCCGGCTTGCACGCAAAAGAGAAGTTGGCCGCGGCCCTGCCTGTGACCGTGTCATTGGCGTTTCTGGATTCGCATCGCGCAGAGCAGATCGAGCGGCTCGACGGGAAAGTGGCGTGGGCCAAGCCATGGCAGAAGGGGTTTCTGATCGGCGTTGCCTGGGACGAGCTGGTGACGAAAGAAAAGAACCGCTGGTTGTATTACTACCTCGAAGAAACGGTCAAATCCTCGTTTTAACAGGACGCTCAAAAAGCGCCTTCCGCGTCGTTCTCGCATCGTTCAGATCTTCAACGTACCCTTCAGGTACGCCTCAGGCCTTCACTGGCCGCGGCCTTGCTAGCCGGCTTTTTTGAGCATCCTGTTGTTGACCCTCTAGTCTAGATAATTGTCTGCGAATGCTGCTACGCGTAAGCCGTCAGCTTCTGTTTGACGCCTTCCAGCTCGGCTGAGAGCGTTTCCCATCTGGTTGTGAGCCGTGCCAGCTCATTCTTCCAGCCATCGTATTCCGTTTGCAGCGTGCTCCACTTGGTGGATTCATCTTTGTAAAGCGCCGGGTTGGCCAGTTCGAGGTCCCGCGCTTTAATTTTCGTCTCGCATTCGGCGATATCGGCTTCAGCTTTGACGATTTGCTTCTCCACGCGGGCCTGGGTCTTACTCAGATCGCGGCGTTCTCCGGCTGAGGGTTTGGCCTGGGCCTGCGACAGCATGGCCTTGGTCGGTCCGACGGTTTTCCCCCGATCCGCCCCCTTCAAGTCCTCGCTCGATTCCTTGATAGATTCGATTTCCTGTGCCTTCTTCCACAAGTAATACTCGTAGTCGCCGGTGAAGCTACGGGCCTTGCCCTCTTCGATTTCAATGACGCGCGTGCAGACTCTGGTCAGGAAAGTCGGGTCGTGGGAAATAAAGATGATCGTGCCGGGAAAGTCCGAGAGGGCGTCGGTGAGCATGTCGACCGATGCGGGATCGAGGTGGTTGGTCGGTTCGTCGAGCAGCAGGGTATTGGCTGGTTCGACTAGCATCCGTGCGAGCGCGACGCGGTTGCGTTCGCCTCCGCTCAGGGCTTTGATCGGTTTCTTTTGATCGTCGCCGGTAAACAGGAAGGCGCCGGCAATCCCGCGGAGAAAGTTCGTTTCCGCCTGGTTGGAAACCACGGAGAGGGATTCCAGAATCGTATGTTCGGGGTTCAGCGTTTCCGCCTGGTGCTGGGCGAAGTAGTGCAGGGTGACACCATGGCCCACAGACCGTTTGCCGTTGTCCAGTGCCAGCACCCCAGCCAGCATTTTGAGCAGCGTGCTTTTGCCCGCCCCGTTTTCTCCTACCAAGGCCACGCGCTGACCCCGCTCGATCGAACAATCGACTTTCGTGTAGATCACTTTTTCGCCGTAGCGTTTGGCCGCGCCCTGGAGCTCCAGCACCTGCCGGCCGCTTGGTGGGGGGATGGGAAACTTAAACTTCACCCGCCTGGGATCGCGTTTCACCTCAATCATCTTGACCTTATCAAGCTGCTTGATGCGCGATTGGACCTGGCTGGCTTTGTTTGCCTGGTAGCGGAATCGATCCACAAAGGTTTGAACCCGCGCGACTTCTTTGGCCTGCCGTCCCGCGGCGGCTTCTTGTTGTGCATCACGCTCGGCGCGGATTTTCTGGAACGAGGTATAGCTGCCGCGATACTCTTCCATCTTATGGTGCCGGAGGTCCCAGATGTGGGTGACGACGCGATTGAGAAATTCCGTGTCGTGGCTGATCATCAGCAACGTCATTTCCGAGTTCAAGAGGAATTGCTCGAACCAGCGCTGTGTCGGTTTGTCCAAGTGGTTGGTCGGTTCGTCGAGCATCAGCACGTCAGGCTTGCTTAACAGCAGATGCGCCAAGGCGACGCGCATCCGATAGCCGCCTGACAGCTTTTCGACTTCACGCCCAAAGTCGAGCTCAGAAAATCCCAATCCCATGAGGATACGTTCGGCTTCATGCTCGGGATAGATGTCGCGGTGGGTGGCGTCCAGCACGTTTTTGCCCGTGATGGTTTCGAGCTCCTGCGGGAGATAGCCGATGCGGAGCCTGGGCCGTTTGCGGATGGTGCCCTCGTCCGGCGACTCCTCGCCCAGGATCATGCGGAAGAGGGTCGTCTTGCCGGCGCCGTTCGGTCCCACCAGGCCGACTCGCGAGCCGGGGCGGAGATGCGCCGTCGCATTCTCAAGGAGCACTCTCGTGGAATATTGCTTACTGACAGATTCGATTTGGAGCATGAGAAATTTCGTGAACCAGGCGGAGCGTGCTTACTGGGAGGAGCCGATGGTCATTCGGTGATTAGGGGTGGATGTCGAGGTTTGCTGAGCCTGCGTGATTGTTTTGGTGGAGCTGGCCGGGATTGAACCGGCGACCTCGTGAATGCCATTCACGCGCGCTCCCAACTGCGCTACAGCCCCACATCGATGGACTTGGAAATAAGCGAAAGGCGCCATCAAACAGCCCTGATGGTAACATGGCTTTCCCTCGGCAGTCAAGAAAAGGAGCGCGAGCAGGTTCAGCTGCCTCTCGTGCTCGCGGAACGCGCGGTCGACGACTCCTTCCGTTCGACGCGTGCTAGAAGAGATTGAGTGGGCCTGTCCTTGAAGGTGAGGGGTGAGTAACGGGACGGCACTCGGAACGATTTGGACATGACAGTTCTTGACAAACCCCAGTGCCACCCCTACCATGGCTTCTCGGCTCTGGCCCCCGGTTGGCCAGAGCTCTTTTTTTGGGAGCATTGCAGGCGATGGGAAATCTTATAATCATCGGGGCGCAGTGGGGCGACGAAGGCAAGGGCAAGATCGTGGATATCTTGGCCCGCGACGTCGATGCCGTCGTGCGTTATCAGGGCGGGTCCAATGCCGGGCACACCGTGATCAATGACCGAGGCACTTTCGTGTTCCACCTCATCCCTTCAGGCATTCTTTATCGCGGCACGCTCTGTGTGATCGGAAACGGGGTTGTCGTGGACCCGGCCTCTTTGATCGAGGAGATGGATCATCTCCAGACTCAAGGGGTGAAGATCGGCAAGAACTTCGTCGTCAGTCAGCGTGCCCATCTCATCCTGCCCTATCACAAGGCTATCGACAAAGCCGCGGAACAGTCGAAGGGCTCTCGCCGAATCGGTACGACGGGGCGGGGCATCGGCCCCTCTTATGCCGACAAGATGGCGCGGATCGGGATTCGCATGGGGGATTTGCTTAACCCCAAGGCCTTTCGCACGAAACTTGAAGAGAATCTGGTTGAGGTCAATTGGTTTGCTGAGAAGCTCTATAAGATGGAGCGGTTCGAAGTCGAAAAAGTATTTCAGCAATATATGGGCTATGCGGATCGGCTCAAGAGCCATATCGTCGATACCGTCATGCTCGTCAATAAGATGGTCGACGGGAAGAAGACCATCTTGTTCGAAGGGGCGCAAGGCACGCATTTGGATGTGGACTTCGGCACCTATCCCTTCGTCACTTCCTCGAGCTCCACGGCTGGCGGCGCCTCGACCGGAAGCGGTGTGGGTCCGACGAAGATCGACGCGGTCCTCGGGATCGTTAAAGCCTACACGACACGAGTCGGCAGCGGGCCTTTCCCCACGGAATTGACCGATGCAGTGGGAGACGGACTTCAGGCCAGAGGCAAAGAGTTCGGCTCGACCACGGGACGCGCGCGCCGCTGCGGCTGGTTTGACGGCGTCGTCATGCGCTATGCCACTAAGGTGAACGGACTCACGTCATTGGCCGTCACGAAGCTGGACGTCCTCGACGGCTGCAAAGAACTCAAAGTCTGCACCGGCTATCGTTTCCAGGGAAAGCTGTACCGGGACATGCCCTCTGACCTTCAGGCTCTGACCGAGTGCGAGCCAGTCTATAAGACGTTCAAGAGTTGGTCCGGCTCCACCTCTGGCGCGACCGCCTATAAGCAGCTTCCCGCCGAGGCCAAGCGCTATCTCCAGTATCTGGAAGAGATTGCCGAATGTCCCATCGATATTATTTCAACCGGCTCGAAGCGTAGCGAAACCATCATCTTGCGCAATCCGCTCAAGACCCGTTCCCGCGCGCGGTAAGTGCGGTAAGTAATGTATCGCCGCTCTAGGCAGAGATCGCTTGTCAGTGCTACAATCCCTATCCTTCGCTCTGTGAGCCGGTAGCTCAGCTGGTAGAGCATCGCCCTTTTAAGGCGAGGGTCCTGGGTTCGACCCCCAGCCGGCTCACCAAGAGTCGATAGGTGATACAGTTTCCTTCCTGCTTCCCTGCATG